>Ga0182030_10013534_pt1 | contig 16218 bp, 12 predicted proteins | sample 812S3MmetaG_FD_121299 | JGI IMG/M metagenome (GOLD analysis project Ga0182030, IMG submission 121299) | Permafrost microbial communities from Stordalen Mire, Sweden - 812S3M metaG (Illumina Assembly) | ecosystem: Environmental > Terrestrial > Soil > Wetlands > Permafrost | place: Sweden...
AACATCCCCCACCGCCTGCTTGTTCAACCAAAACGAGCAGACTGTCCAAGACACACTGGAGGGGGTCAATTTTGGACGCCGATTCCCCTCATATGGGGGTCAATTTTGCACGCCGAATAACACGATCGAACCATCGAGCATCGTGTCATTCGCGATCGCTGGGACCATGCAAAGTCCTGGGGACCGCCAAAGTTCCGCAGTCGTGCGACGCGCGTAAACTACAATAGGCGCCCATCCGATATTGGGTCGACGCCAAATCAGAGCCGCCAACAGACTGTTGGCTCGGTTATTATCGCAGGGGCGAATCCGCCTGTGAGGCAAATGCCAATCGCGCCAACGCCCTTGACTTCAGGGATGACCACTTTTTCAGGGGGCAGACCACAGATCTTTCCTCTTCCGCGCTTTGTATAAGACCGTCCTGAAGGGCGACATATACGGCATATAACATCGATGCCTACGAGCAAGCATCGATTTTACCAACTCCTTTAAGCAAAAGATTATACCATCTACTCTATACTTACGGACGTCTTCAATTTCAAATCCTATAGACTCTAGAAGCGAAGTCATTTGATTTACTCCAACAAATATTAGGTGGTCTGGCAAATATAATAAACCAGGATAGGCTTCGCGTGACTCCAAATCTCCACCGTTCCCAGTCTCCAGGAACAGGACGCCGCCGGCCACAAGTCGTTTGCTTAACTCGGCGCTGAATTGGCGAAAATCTGGGATATGCGAAAAAACGTTAATCAATGAAATCACGTCATATTGTTCATGAACATCACTTAGCAATTTTGCTTCTATTGGCAACCCTCTGGATTGAGCATCCCGTGCTTTTGGTTCCATCGGCTCGATGCCAAAAACCGTGCTTTGCGGCGGGAGGGCCTGCTTAGCGCCCTCGATCATCTCGCCGTACCCTGCCCCTACATCCAGCCAGCGCAGGGGAGTCCCAGCCTTTATCTCCGAGGCGAACATCTGACCGACAATATTTTGATAGCGCCGAACTGATCCTCGCACCCGCCGGGTGGTGACGATTAACATTCCGCTATCCGTCTGGTGCATGCCAATCCTGTTCGCCTCGGAGATCGCGGCTTCTGTTGGCCTTGGATTGACAAAGACAACGCCGCATTCGGCGCATTTGACGGCGCTAAACCCCCGCTCTTGGCCCCAAGGCCGACTCTGCCGGGCTCCGCATACGGGACATGGCACAAGCTCTGTTTTCAATGTGGGGCTCTCTCGAATGGCGTAAGCTCAAGGGGTATGTTTATATCCTATATCGACCAAAAATCCTGTCGATCAAATTTCTGCCTTTCCCCAGCCGCCGCTCTGAGCTTTTTTTATGGCGCTCCTAACACTATCAGCCTTCTACTGTTTCAGCTCTCCGTCCCACGACTTTCGCCCGCTCCTGATCGGGCAAAAGATCTTCCGTCGCCGGAGCATCGGAGCGGCCTTTTGCCTACCCCCACCTCACACGCGGCGATTTGTTGCGCCAACCCAGCTCACTTCGCCGCCCTGCGCGGCGGTGCGCCCGAAATGGCCCGCGCAATCGCCCGTCGCATCGGCTTTTCCCTATAATCGCGATCGTAGGGCAGGCCGCGATTGCGCGGATCGACTGTGTTTTCGAGCCAACTGTAGCGATCGGATAGGCCCCAGGTCAAAACGCCGGCGACGGCCGGCTGATCGAGCACCACATCGAGAAAACGCTCCGTCTCGTCGGCGACGGCTTCGTCCCGCTTTGCGACGGGCGCGTCGAAGCGCGTCTCCGCGACGTCGAGTTCGGTCACGACGATTTCGAGGCCAATCGCCGCGACCTCGGCAAGAAAGGCCCGCAGCCGCTCTTGCGCGAGTTTCTCACCGCCTGCGGTGAGATGCGCCTGCAGCCCTAGGGCGTCGACCGGAACGTCTTGGCGTCGCCAGCGCTCCAAAGCGCGCAGAAGCACGACGCGCCGCCGCTCGTGCCAAGCAGTGTCGTATTCCAACCCGTAATCGTTGTAGAACAGCGTCGTTTGCGGCGCGAGGCGGCGCGCGAGCTCGAAGGCGCGGCGGAAAAAATCGTCGCCGTACAGCTCGGTGAGCCGCCAGACGCGCGCGGGGTCGTCGCGCCCCTCCTGCGGATCGAGCCCCTCGTTGACTACGTCCCAGTGCCGCAATTGCGCCCCATAGCGCTCGGCGAGATAGCGGGCGTAGGGCAGGACTACGCGCTCCCAATCGGCTGGGGTCCGCATCGCCGCGCCAAACCAATCCGGCAGGCTCTCGTGCCAGAACAGAGGACAGCCGCGGAGCCAGAGGCCGTGGGCACTCGAAAATTTCGCTAAACGATCCATGCCTTCCGGCGCGAAGGCGTCCCGCGTCGGTTGGATCGCCCGCCATTTCATGTCCCATTCAGGCGTGAGGCACGCGCATTCGCGCGCGACGAGCTCCGCAAACCGCGGATCGCCGTCGAGATAACGCGCCTGCGTCGCGGTCCCGTAGAAGAGACCTTTTTGCGCGGCGAGTGCGGCAAGGCTCGGCTGCCTTCCCTCGGCGACGGCGCGCGGGGACGTAATTGCCCTCCCCGCGAGCGCCGCCGCGCCGGCCACGATTTGCCGTCGGCTCAACGGGCGCCCGCCCGACATTTCAGGCAACATATTCGAGCCTTTCCGGTTCGCTGCCTCGATCCGAGAATTTCGAAAGCCCAAGCCATTGCGTCGGCAATAGCCCGAAATAGACGGGATTGAGCAACAGGTCCCTTGAGTTTTGCACAAATCAGAATTTGCGACGATGTCCAAACAAGAAACCAAGACCCTGCCCCCCGCCGAGACAGGGAATGCTATTTTGGCGAGCGACGCTGTTCTAATCAAGCTAAGCACCGAGCCAAATTTTGTTTCGCTATCTCATGTCAGTGCGGAATGCGATCCCGCGTCCATCATCAGCTTCTCCTAGCGCACTTCAAGTGGGGCTTGGGCGGGCGTGACTTGGGCGCAAGGCCGCGCTATTATGAAAACTTGAGTAACCCCGACAAGCCGCGAAGCGGAGGGGAAGTGCGTATGTGGATCGAGCAGCCAGGCGAGGTCAATCCTCTCGGTCACCCTTCGATCGGCGAAGAATTGCGGGTTGTGGCGCGAGCTTTGATCAGTCGGTCGGCGTTGATCGCGGGAACCGTCTTTGCCTCGCTTCTGCTGTGCGTTGGCTACCTGTGGATCGCCGAACCGCAATATGCGTCGACCGCGCAAATTCTGATCGATCCGCGATCCAAGCAATTGCTCGAACGCGAAGTTGCGCCGACCGGACTCGGCTCGTCATCGCTCGGCCCGGACACGCTGCTGCTCGATAGCCAGATCGAGGTGATCCGCTCGCAGTCCGTGATGGACGAAGTGATCGGCTTGCATAAGCTCGCCGACGACCCCGAGTTCGGCAAGGCGGCGTCGGATGGGGCGTCGGCGCTGCTCGCCAAAATAGCCGGTTGGGTCGTTCGCGGCCCGCATCAGGCCTCGCTCCCCCAGGAGACGCCACACGATCAGGCGTTGCGCAAGCTGTTGGCGGCCCTGCGCGTCGAACGCGTGAACAACACCTATGTGGTGGCGATCACGGTGCGGTCGACGGACCGTTTCAAGGCCGCCGCGATCGCCAACTCGATTTCCTCCACTTACGTGAACGAGAGCAACAACGCCTCGAAGGTCTTAGCGGAGGAAGCTGCGGTCTCGCTCTCGCAACCTCTGGAAAAACTCCAGCGCGAGGCAAACCAATCAGACCGCAAGATCGAGCAGTTTCGTGCACACAACGGGCTTTCGGGGACGCCCGAGATGCTGGTCGTCGAGCAGCAACTCAAGGAGGTGAGCACGCTTCTGACCGCCGCGAAAACCGCGACCCAGGAGGAGAAGGCGCGTTGGCGAGAGGGCGAAGCGGTGAGCCGCAGTGGCGCGCGCCATTTGAACAATGTCTCGGCGCTGCAATCGCCGCTGCTGACGCAACTGTTGATCCAGCTCAACACCGAATTGGCGGGCGAGGCCGAACAGGACGCATCGTTGCTGCCGCTCCACCCCCAGGCCAAGGCTATGGTGCAAAAGCGCGAAGCCTTGGAGCGCGCCGCGACCGCCGAAGTCCGGGAGATCGTCGCGCGGCTGAAGTCGAATTACGAGCTGGCGCGGCGTAACGAGCACGAAATCGAGACCCGGTTCAATGCCCTCGAAACGAAGCTGGCGCAATCGAGAATGGCTGGGATCAAGCTCAACGAAATGACCGCCGAGGCCGCGACGCAAGAGGAACTGGTGCGTTCGTTTATGAATCGCGCCAAACAGGCTGCGCAGCAGGTGGGCCTGCCCGCGAGCACGACCCGCATTATCGCCCGCGCCACGCCGGCCTCGCGCGTAAGTTCGCCCCCCGCCCTGACGCTACTGCTCGCAAGTGGCGCGTTGGGGTTAATGCTTGGTGTCGTCTGGGCCTGGATTATGCACCTCCTGCACGGAAGCCCGGTGGAGCGAGGACGCGCCGGGCCGGAGGATGCGATGCCGCAAGCGCTGCGCCCGCGTCGCCCGATGCGCGCCTAAACGCCATTGCAGCGCGTTCTCTCCTTGTCAATCGTCGATCAGGCGCTACTCAGCGCGTTGTCGCTGGCGATCAGCCTCGCACTGATAAAATTCGCGACGCCGCAGAGCCTTGGCAACTTTGCGGTGGCGTCGTCGATGACCTTCCTCGCGCTGGGCGTGCAGAACGCGCTGGTGATTACACCGGCGGCGGTGCGTATTTACGGCGTCGCCACGGAGGAGCATGCGCAGATCGTGGCCGACCTCGCCACATTCGACACGTTGCTGAACGCGGGCTTGACCCTCGTCGCCTTCCTCTTCGGCCTCGCCGTGGGGTTCTCGCCGTTGCAGGCCGCGGCCGCGGCGGTCTTTCTCGGTTCGAGTCTGATCCGGGAACTGGCGCGAGGCCTGCTAATGGGCGACGGCGACGCCCCGCGTTGCGTTCTGCTTGACGCCGCCTATGTCTTCGTCGGCTCCGTCTGCGTAAGTCTGCTGTGGCGCGGGGTCGCTCCGGAAGTCGCCTGCCTCGTCGGTCTTGCGGCCGGGAACCTGCTCGCAAGCGCCGCGCTGGCGCCGCCGTTCCACCGCCAGTTCAGGCGCATGACGCGCCATTTGGCCGCCTATCCCGCCTATTGGACCGAGACCCGCTGGATGTTGGTCGGCGCCGGCGCCACCGAACTGCACGAACGCTCCTATGTCTTCCTGCTCCAACTTCTGCGCGGCGCTTCGACCGTCGGCGCCATTCACGCCGGGCGCGTCCTCGTCAGCCCGTTGAGCCTGTTGACGGGCGCCTGGGGCCGCGCGATGCGGCCGCGGATGGCGGCTCTGTTGCGCCAGGACGACCGCGCGGGCGCCCGCAGACTTCTCGCCGTCGGGATGATCGCCTTGCTCGCCGCGACGCTGGCCTATATCGCGGCGGTGGCGGGCCTGTGGAGTGTCATCGAACGACATTTGTTCGACGGTCGTTATGAGAATATGTGGCCGGTGGTCGCGGCCTGGTGCGGCTACGGCCTGGTCAGCGTGCCGGCGAATTGTCTAAGCTTCTATTTTCAGGCCGAACGGCGCTTCATGCCGCTGGCCACCAACGCGGTCGCTGGCGGCCTAGGCTCCCTGGCCTGCATGATGTCGCTGAATTGGCCGATCCCGAGCTTCGTTGCGATACTGTGCCTTTATGTCGCCGTCGGCGTCGCCCTGGCGGCGCAGATCAAATGGTGGCTCGCGGAGCCGACGACGATGGACGCGGCGCCATGAACATGCGGCGCGCGACTTTCTCCGACCTCCCGGTTCTCAGTCGGACGTTGGAGCGCCTCGCGGTTTTTCTGCCGGCCCTGTTGTTCGCCTATATGAATATCGTTTGGCCGCTGGTCTATACGGAGCCGGTTGTCGACGCGACGGGATTGAAGCCGCCGAGCGCCGAGGTGGGTGACTTTCTGCTCAATAAAATCTACTTCCCGCCGCTTCTCTTGGTTGGAATGGCCGGCCTTGCGACGCATCGACGTCCGATCGCACGTCCCATGCTGTTCTTTGTCTTGGCGTTGACGAGCTTGCTCGGCTATTTCGCGGCGAGCGCGTTATGGTCGCTGGCGCCCGAAATAACAATCCGGCGCGCCACATTGGAGGCTGTGATCTGCGTCACGCTCCTATGCTCTGTCCTGAGCGCGTCTCGGCCGTTCGACGTCATTGCGCCCGTCTTTTGGCTCACGGTCGCGACGCTGGTGATCAACCTCGTCGCCGTTTTAATCTATCCCGCTGGACCGCTTGGGCACGAGGGGATCTATAATCACAAGAACGGGCTCGGCAACACGGCGGGCCTCGCAATTATCGTCAGTCTCTATTTCATGCTGCGCGGGTCGACGGCGACAAGGGCGTTGGCGCTGGCGGCGGTCCTCGTCGGCGCCTTTTTGATCCAGCAGAGCCGCTCAAAAACGGCGCTAGGGCTCGCATTCATCGCTCCCATCGTCGGGCTTTATTTGTATTTCCTGTGCCGGATCTGCCGCATTCCGCTGGTGTTGGCCATTGTCGGCAGCGCGATCGCAGCGATGCTCGCCTTGTTCGCGGTCGCGCAAACGATGGAGCTGCGGCTCGACGACATATTTCTCTGGCTCTTCAACGACAAAACCTTCACCGGGCGAACCTCTATCTGGCAGTTCACCATGGAGCGCCTCCAAGACCGGCCGTGGTTCGGCTATGGGTATTCCGGATTTTGGGATATCGGGCCGGCGTCGCCGAAGTTCAAAGCCCCGGATTTCATCGCCAAAATGCCCCATGCGCACAATGGATATCTGAACATGGCGTTGGAGACGGGCATCATCGGATTCGCCCTGCTCGTCGTTCTGTTGGCGGTCTCCCTCCATTGTATCGGTCGCGTGGCTAGAACCGATGGAATCGTCTTTCTGTTTTTTGTGACCGTCGCCGCATACGCCCTTCTAACCAATTTGATGGAGACCGATTTGATCTATCCGCTTTCGGTCTCCACCTTGCTGTTCTTTCTGGTTTCGGCCGTCGCCGGCTCGCAATACTGCGGGGACGCGGCGCGGAGGGCCGCGGTTACGCCGGCCACTCCGGGGGATACGACGTGATGGTGGCGGAAGCGCCCGCGCCGGCGCGGGACCCACCGTGGTTCAGCGTCATTATCCCCTGGCACGGGCGCTGGGAGCATCTGCATCGCGCGGTCGAAAGCGTCGCGCGGCAGATCGACAGGGATTATGAACTTCTTATCGTTTGCAACGGCGAGGCGGCGGCGCTGGCGGAACAGCTCCAGGCGCGCGAAGACCTGCCGCCCCGCCGCGTGCTCGTGAGCGCACCCGCGGACGCCAACGCCGCCCGCAATGTCGGGAGCGACGCCGCCCGCGGCCATTGGCTCGCCCTGCTCGACGCCGACGACGAGTTCACGCCCGAAAAATTGGCCGCGATGCGCGGCGCCATCGCGGCGGGAGCGGCGGATATTTTCCTCTCGCGCGGAAGGCGCGTTCGCTCCGACAAGAAAGCGTTCGTTTTTCCAAGTTTGCTGCTACAGCCAGACGACAACATATCGGAATATTTTTTCTCGCGCGGCTGCAACTGCTCGACGAGTTCGATTGTCGCGCGCCGCGACGTTGCGCGCTCGGTGCGGTTCGCGCCGGGGCTTCCCAAGTTCCAGGACAATGATTTTCTGATCCGCGCGCAGGCCTCTGGCGCAAAGATCGGCATGCTCGAGGAGCCCCTGTTTCTTTGGCACGACGCCAGCGAGGCCGGCCGGCTATCGCGGGGCGACGATTACGAGCGCCAGATGGCATGGGCGAAATCGCTCGCGCCCGCCTTCACGGAAAAGGCTTATCGCGCCTTTTGCGCCCGGCGCGTCGCGCAATATGTCTTCCCGCGCGACCCAATCCGCAACGGTCGCAGGTTTTGGGACGGCTGGCGTAAGGGTGGCCTGTCGCTCCCCGAGACCGGATTGTTGGTCGCGCGCGCCCTGCTGCCCGCCAGTCTCGCCCGCCGCGGCGTCGATGTTTACGCGCGAGTTACGCAGCCGGCGCCTGCGCGTCCCTTACGAGACGAAAGATGAGCGCGACACGGAATAGCCGCGGCGAGTCGCCCTTTCCCGTCGTTGCTCCGCCGCCGTGCGTATGCATCGGCGTTCCCACATTCAGGCGTCCAATCGGCCTGCGCTTGCTGTTGCGCAGCCTCGAGCAGCTTAGGACCAGGGCGGCGATCACGATTATCGTCGCTGACAACGACCCCGAAACGGGCGCGGGACGCGAGGTTGCACGAGAGATCGCGAATTCCGATTGCCGCTATCCGCTGATCGCGATCGACGCGCCGGTGCGGGGCATCGTGGGAGCGCGCAACGCCCTCGTCGAGGCGGCGCTCAAACTGGAGGGGCTCGACTATCTTGCGATGATAGACGACGACGCCTGGCCGGAACCCGATTGGCTGGAGCTCTTGCTCGAGCTCATCGAAGAGACCGGCGTGGACGTCGTCCGCGGCGCGATGCGGCCCGATTTCGAAAAGCCGCCCGAGCCGTGGCTGGCGCGGACCGGCCTCTACCAATCCAATTACGTGAAGACGGGGCGGGTCGCGCAAATTCACGCCGCCGGAAATTTTCTCGCGCGCGCAACGATTTTTCGCGCGGTGGAAAGGCCATGGTTCAGCAACGATTACGCGCTGACCGGCGGCGAAGACGACGACTTCTTTCTCCGCCTCAAGGAACTTGGTTACAGCTTCGCGCAATCCACGGAGTCAATCGTTTACGAGCGCATGCCCCCCTCGCGTTGCAATGCGCGATGGCTGCGCGAGCGCGCTTTTATGAGTGGCGCGTCTTGGGCCAATATTCGGCTGCGGCGCCGGCCGCGCGGCTGGTCTCCCGCGCTTGAGGCGGCGAAGATCGTCAGCGGGCTTGTGCTCGGCTGCGTGGGCGTGTGTGTCTTCTTCTGGTCACGATCGCGGGCGTTCCAGGGCGTTTACCGGATATGCCGCGCGCTTGGCAAAATACGCGGGCTGCGCGGGGTGCTGCGCAGTCACTACGAAACGATCCATGGCGGTTGAGACGCGCGCGGCGACAGAAAAATTACGCCCGCGGCCGCCGAATGCGCGCCTCGTTATAGGCCCGCCAAGCCTCGCCGAGCGGACCGGCGCTAAGCTTGTGGCGCGCCGCGAGCGCGGCGAGATAGGCGCGACCGGCTAAAGTCGCCGCATATTCTCCCCTGAACAAGGGCAGACGGGCGTTGGCGATGCGCAGCTTATAAAGTTCGTCGCCGACGCCAAGGTCGAGGATCGCAATGCGCTCTCGTACGCACCAAGCGATCGTTTCCTCAAGATGCAGCAGTCCCGGCGAATGCCTGGCCGAGGGGCCGACCTCGAAGGCCGGCATCAAACTGTAGAAGCGATCGGGCGTTATCACGGCCCACTGCGTCGCGATCGGCGCGCCGTCGAGGAGCAGCGCGCTGAGTTGCACGCCGCCGGAGGATAGAAACCTGTCGGTCATGACCCGGTAATAGCCGCGATAGCCCGGGCGGTCGAAACCATCGACGCCTCGCGTATCGAGATAGCGTCGTGTCTTCTGGCGGACCATCGCTTCGTAAATGCGGGCCGCGTCGGCCGGCGCATCGGCGATCAGGAACTCCACTTTTCCAGCGGAGCGCAGCTTGCGCCATTTTCGATCCGTGTTGCTGAAGCGCGGGGACGGGGCGGCGTCGCCCCCTTCCTCCGCTCCATCCAGGCGAACAAGATGCCCGGAATTGAAGTCCGACGTGGGCGCGAGGGCCTTAAAGGGATTTCGCATCTCATCAACCGCGGTCGGAATCTTGTCGAAAAGCGCGGCGTCGAACTGGGGCAGTTTCTCCGCGATGCTGTTCCATAGTCGTCCGAACGCCTCGGCGTCGATGCTCTCGGCGCCGGGGAACAGAACCGGCGCGTTGTAGTCGCAAACGCCACCGTCGAGAAATCCCAAGATGCGCAGGCCGCGACGCCGTTCGACGCCGAGCGGCGCCAGCATGAGCGGGGCGCCGTCGTCGCTATCGACGCGAACAAACAACGGCTGCGTCTTCCTTGCGATTCCTATCGTGTCGAGCCAGACCTCGAGCACCTCTCGGGTCTGGAAGGCGTAAGCGCAATGACGGCCTTGCTGATTGAGTGACGGCCACACATCGGCAAAATCGGCCAATCGACTCGACACGGCGATCTTCATTGCGACGCTCCCCGCCTTCGCGCGGATCGGCGAGGGGAGATCTGGCGCTCTCCGTCAAAGCGCAATGATGTCCGCCAAAGATCGGGGTTTGAGTTGTCGCCTGGTCTCGAAAGCGTCGTCACAAGGACCCTCGCAAGCGCTTGAAGAGCGCGGAGGGCACGCCGCTCATCAAGACCTCTAGACAGCGCACATCGTCACACACACGATTGAGACACAGCCGCGACAGGGACGTTAGCTGTCCGCTATCGCGCGCGCTGATGACGCCGCTGTTGGTCGTCACGGCGGTTTTCAGCCCAAGCCTTTGCGCAATCTCGAACTCGCGCGCTCCGGCGCTGCTCGGATCGCCGAAAGGATAGCTGAAATGGCAAGGCCGCTCGCCCAGGTGCGCCTCGATCCTCGCAAGCCCTTGCTCCATCTCCATCGCAGCCACGTCAGGCGCCAACCGCGCCAACCGATAATGATTGACGGTATGACCGCCGATCGTCAGAAGCCCTTCACTGACGAACTCAGCCAGATCATCCCAGCCCATGATCAACTCGCGGCAAACGGCATCGCTGTCGATTCCATGGCGCGCGGCGAGCCGTACCGCGAACGCATGCGCCTCGGGCGGCGGGATGCTGGTGAACCGGCGCACCAGCTCGGCGAACGCTTGGCTCTTTTGCTTCGTCGTCGTCGTATTCAGCCTCTGCTCCTCGCAATCGACCTCGTCGCGGCTGGCGACCACGCGCTCGAGCAGCTCCCACCACAGCACGCCGTGGCCAGCGGCAAAGGCGGCCGGCACATAGATGGTGTGCGGCACGTTATGCTTTGCCAGCACTGGATATGCCCAGATTCGATTGTCGCGATAACCGTCGTCGAACGTAAAGCAGGCAAATGAGCGGCCGCGCGCCTTCCCGGCTGCATTGTCGAGCAGGCGCGCGTGGGCCTCGTCAAGGCTGATAATGTCAAACCCCAGTTTGCGCACGTGTAGGATAGCGGCTTCCAGAAACTCGGGCGTGATCGTCAAAAATCGATTGGGCTGGAATGGCGCCCCGCGCGCTGGTTGCACTCGATGAGCGGCGAATACGACGCCAAGGGCGAGGATATCGCCGCCCGCCATATTATGAGCGCCCAGGCGATGCATCAGCAGGAGCGAGGCTTTTCTACCGTCCATCATCGGCTCCGACAACGCTGACTAAAGCGGCGGCCGGCAACAAGATCCCGGGACGAGGTCATCGCGGTTCGCGATGCGCCGACTTTGTGAAGCGGTCGTCGCGCGGCGCTCCATTCATGCAAAATACTCCAAGCGGTCGGGCTCGACGCCTTGATCTGAGAACCTCGAGAGACCACTCCATTGCATTAAGAGCAGACTGACGAACAGCGGATTGAGAAAAAGGTAACGGCGCCACAGCCGACGCGGCTCCTTGATCAGTCGGAATGCCCACTCGAGACCCTTGTCCTGCAGCGCGCGTGGCGCCTGCGGCAGAAGGCCCGCATGGAAGTCGAAGGCCGCGCCGACCGCGATCGCCGGCAGGCCGAGCGCCCTCGCGTTTTCATAGACCCAGACCTCCTGGCGGGGACACCCCAACCCGACGAAGATGATCCGCGCGCCAGCGCGGCGGATCTCCTCGATGATAAAGGCGCGCTCCTCCTCCGTGCTCCTACGGAACAGCGACGGCCGAGCGCCGGCCACTCGCAGCGCCGGGAACCGCGTCCGCAAGTTCGCGGTCAACCGCTCCAGCACATCGGGCCGGCTGCCGTAGAAATAGACCGGCAAGCCCTTCTCCGCCGCGCGCGCGCACACTTCCAGGGTGAGGTTCGGCCCGTAGACGCGGTCCGTCAGGCCGGCGCCATGCAACAAATTGAGCGCCCAACGCACCGGCTGGCCATCGGGCGTCACGATGTCGAGGCGGTTTAGGCGCCAGCGTTGCGCCTGGTCCAGCACGCCGCACATGACCCCGTGCACGGCCAGCGCGGTGACTCCGAGCGGGCGCCGCAACTCCGCGGCGGCGATGATCGCGTCGACCGCGCGCACGTAATCGGTGATGCTGACGCCGATGCCCAAGACGTTGCCCTTGCCCGGAATTGTTAGGGTCATGACGCCCGGCTCCAGCGCAAGCGGTTCTCGGCAAAGATCTCTTCGAGAATGCCCCGGACGTCGTACGACAATCTCCAGTTCGGGTAGTGCGCCTCGAACCGCCGCGTATCGGATATCCACCAGATGTGGTCGCCCTTGCGGTTCGTCTCATCATAGGTCCAGTTGAGCCGCCGGCCGGAGATCTGCTCGCACAATTCGATCGCCTCGATCATCGAGCAGTTGCTGTGGCGGCCACCGCCGATGTTGTAGACCTCTCCACTGCGCGGCTGATTATAGAAATGCCAGAACGCCTTCACGAGGTCGTGGCTGTGGATGTTGTCGCGCACCTGCTTACCCTTATAGCCGAGCACCGTATAGGGCTGGCCGGTCGCGGCGCATTTCATCAGATAGGCCAGAAAGCCGTGCAGCTTTGCGCCGCTGTGCGAGGGCCCGGTGAGGCAGCCTCCCCGAAACACCGCTGTCTTGAGCCCGAAATAGCGGCCATATTCCTGCACCAGCATGTCGGCCGCGACTTTCGACGCGCCAAACAGGCTGTGCAGCGTCTGGTCGATCGACATGTTCTCGTCGATCCCGTGCAACGCATAAGGATGCGCGGGATCAAGCTCCCAGCGCCGTTCTTGCTCGATCAGCGGCAGCTCGTTGGGGCGATCGCCATAGACTTTGTTAGTTGACGTAAAAATGAAACTCGCCTCGGGGCAATGGCGACGCATGCTCTCCAGCATCACCAGAGTCCCATTCGCATTGACCGTGAAATCCATCATCGGATCGCTTGCCGCCCAGTCGTGCGAGGGCTGCGCGGCAGCGTGTACGATCAGGCCCACCTGTGAGCCAAACTCGGCAAGCAGCTTGCCGATCGCTTCGGCGTTCCTAATGTCGGCATCGACGTGGCGATACGCAGGCAATTCCTGCTCCAACTTCGCGCGGTTCCATGCCGTGGAGGCGTCCGCGCCAAAAAAATGGCGCCGCATGTCGTTGTCGATCCCTATGATGCGATGACCGTGTGCGTGGAACAGGCGGGCAGCCTCCGAACCAATCAGCCCGGCGGATCCCGTGACGACTATGATGTCGCGCATACGAACGCTCCTTGCTGCCGGTTGCTATCACTTAGAGACGCCCGGCTCACCCGCTGATCGAAGAATTGCTCGGTATCCCTTGCGTCCCCGCGCCGAATCCCCCATTCGCCAAACGGAAAGTGGCCACCGCTGTCTGGCTATACGGCGTTAATGAATCCCTTCGGGGTCAACAATGTCAACGCCAGGATCTTCATATCGAAAAGAACGCTCCAGTTGTCTAGGTAGTGGAGATCGTGCAGAAGGCGGCCCCGCATCTTCCATTCCTCGTCCGTCGCGCCCCGGAAACCATTGATCTGGGCCCAGCCCGTAATGCCCGGAAGCACGTTGTGCCGCCGCGCATAGAGCAAGAGGCGCGAAGCAAAGTGGTCGTCGAGGTCGAGAGGATGCGGTCGGGGGCCAACCAGGGACATCTCGCCCCGAAGCACATTGATAAGCTGCGGCAACTCATCCAGATTGAGCTTGCGCAGGAACCGACCCACCCGCGTGATGCGGCGATCGTTCTCGACGGTCTGTCTGAAGCTCTCGCCGCAGTGCTTCACGTACATCGATCGGAACTTGTAAATCTCAAACGGGCGCCGATTAAAACCGTAACGCTTCTGCTGGTACAGGATCGGACCCGGGGTCTCGATGCGAATTGCCAGGGCGATGCAAACAAGAACCGGCGCAAGGATCAGCAGGCTCGAGCCGGCGACCAGCATATCGAACAGGCGCTTCTGCAGGAACTCCTTTGTGCCCAATGGCTTCCGTGCGAGCTGAAGACTCATGCACGCGCCTGTCGTCGCCAACTCGTAGCCTGGAACGGGAATATGAAACGGTTCCGACCCCAGACTGATCGATGCCGGCAGCGCCAGCAAGGCGCTGACGCAATCGTGGATCAGTTGCCTCTCCCCCCACTCCAAAATGACCATTATCTCATCAGGGCGGCAGCGGCGACCGATCTCCACTGCCGTCTCGAGTTGCTTGCTCAGCGCGCATTCCCCGCTTTTGACGATGACTACGGTTTCCACGATCTCTGTCCCATTGTGAGAGAGCCGGGCCGAGTTCCTGAAGTGACTGATCGCGGCTTCCGTGCCTACCAGCATCATTCTGGCGCCGGCGATTCTGCCGTAGCCCGCCAACGCAATGCATGTGGTCGCCGCCGTCCGCCGCACCAGACTGAGAAAGACGAGGCCGACGAAATAGCTGATCACCAACGCGCCACGTGAAAAATCCGAACTGGTCTTCGTCATGAAAAGGAGGAACAGAATACAGATAACGGTGATGCTCCAGCTACGCATCAACTGTTCAATTGCTCGGCGCTTGCTTGTGAGGTTGGCATATGAGTAGTCGCCTCGGAGCGAGCCGATAACGAGAAACAGGGCAGCGATCACAATGGCCAGCGATCGATGCAAATCCACCATCGCCACCGAACCCAACGCTAACTTATAGTATAAGTTGCTAACCAGCAGCAATGTGACAATGATGGTGAAAACCTCGCAAGCAATTATAGCTGAAACGACCAGCGGCCACGGAATTTTATATTCGCTTTTATGCGAAACAGTATCCGCTATTGCCATGGCACAGACTCTTGGCGACTCAATACACGGTGCAACGATCATTCTTGCACACACCCGCAGACGCTAACCATAATCTGAAAAATAACGTTAAACAACCAAAAATCCGCGAGCTTGGTTGCGGCACGATCATTTGCGGTCTTGAACGATGGCGGCCAATCCGCCTGGTTGCGATCAAACGCGAAAAACCGACGCCCGGGAAGGCGTTTGGGGTTCTGTCCACCAATGAAGCGCAAGTGAAACGTCTTACATTGCTGGGTTTCCGGTGTCGGAAAGATGGGGATGATGAGACTGCGCCATGGGCCATTTCAATGCCTTACGAAAGGCGGGTTTGTGAGATTGAGTCGGGGTTCGTGAGACCGGCGTTCGAGTTGATTCGGAGTTTGTGAGACCAAATTGCAGCCATTTTTTGGGGCTGTCCATGGATCACGAAACCGCCGACCAGAATGCTTGGACGACAGCGCGGCAACGAGAGCATGTGCTGTCGCAACTGCCTGCGCGACCCTCGCAAGCGGCGATCCGTGACGCCATGGAAGAGCTCGGGACCAGCCGGGCGACGCTGTTCCGGTAGCTGCGGCGGTTCCGCGAGAGCGGTCGGACCAGTTCGCTTCTGCCGCGCCCGAGACCGGACCAGGGCTGGGCGTACAGCCTTTCGATCCGCCGGTGCTGGCGATTGTCGAGCGGCATTTCGAGCAGCTTTACGCAACAAGACGCAAACCGACGCTGACGCGGCTTTGGCGCGAGATCGCCGCGTCTCCGAACTGAGCGCGCCCTCGATCCGTCGTCTCCAGCGATGGGTCGCAGGCAAGAGTCAGGCGGATTTGTTGCGTCGACGCGAGGGCAAGGGAAAATCCGAGCCGGCCTATCTGGCGACGCCCGGCCATTTCGAGGCGGCGCATCCGCTGGACGTGATGCAGATCGATCACACCTCGGTCGACGTCACCGTGGTCGACGCCGACAGGCGAAAGCGCCGGCGCGTCTCGTCGAGGGCGGCATGGTCACGACGGCGCTGGTCGTCCATATCGCCGTCGCCAAATACGGCTGGCGATCGACGCTCTATCGGCAGATGCAAATCCTCGCCGGCTACGGCGTAGAGTTCGATCGCTCGACGTTGGCGAGATGGACGAAGCAGGCCGCATGGATGCTCAAAGCCCTCTATCTTCTTCAACTCGCTCTCATGCACGGCTACGCCTTTGCAAACATCTCGGTGCGGAAGCACTCGCCGGTGTTCATCATCGCCCAGAGAATCCGAGCCACCTTGTTGGCGATGGCCACCGTAACCAGCCTCGCCGGCTTTTTCGCTAGCAGACCGACGATCCAGTCGCGCAAGGCGCCTTTGCGCTTGCCCACG
>Ga0182030_10013535_pt1 | contig 16218 bp, 7 predicted proteins | sample 812S3MmetaG_FD_121299 | JGI IMG/M metagenome (GOLD analysis project Ga0182030, IMG submission 121299) | Permafrost microbial communities from Stordalen Mire, Sweden - 812S3M metaG (Illumina Assembly) | ecosystem: Environmental > Terrestrial > Soil > Wetlands > Permafrost | place: Sweden...
AAGATCATACGCGAGATGTCCTGTCTATCAAGGCCAAGGAAACGCAACTTGTTCGTGCAAGATCAGACTGTGAAGCAGCTGAAGCGATGTGTGGACAATTACGGCGAGAAATGGAACGATTAAAGCGAGCTCTCACATCTGCTGAACGAGTCAACAGTCCTCCGGCAATGAGCCCAACGCGAGATGCTCTAAATGATGAAGGTGGTATTTACCGAGACACAGGCATGTACGGCGCGCAAGATAACTCTAGACCGGCAGGCTATAATCATCGGTCGCGAATGTCCTTCACCTCTGCTTTAAGTGAGGAGAAAGAGAACACTAGCGATGTTCTTGGAGCTCAATATGGTCGAAGCAAATTATCTCCAGAGCTTAATAGAAACGGACGTACAAGCGCAGCGAGTGGCAGTGGACGAGGAAGCCCCGCGCCTCCTAGTTATAGAAGCGCGACCAGTGGTGATAGGGCTGGTGGCGAGGGTAATGCGAATGGGACTGCGAGTAATGGGCAAGGAGTTGAGAGCTGGAAGAGAGCAGCAGAAGTGACGAGTGCATTGAAAGCGAAGATTGAGCAGATGAAGGTATGTGCCTACTGTCTTTAACCTAGCATATCTTACTTACACGTATCAACAGGCAAGACAAGGCATCTCTAAACCTTGAAACAACTCTTTGGCGAAATTTTTAGTATGAATCATCATAACGATGGATGGGAAAGTAGCATTCTAGGCGAACGAGAGGGAGATGGGCATTATAGGTGTTCTGTGTTTTGTGTTTCTGATTCTATGATGATGAATATTTTTGTCTGGGTCCACACTTGATTCCCCGGGGTGGTAAATAATTCTATTGAATGCGATGAGATACTTGAAATTAATTATTTATTCTTACTGAATGGCTTTCCTACCTGCTCGAGAAGATGTCCATTCTGGGTGGAAAAGATCGCATGGCATCGGGTCCCTGCCGCAGTTCGAAGCTTGGTATATTATGGAGAGCCAATCCTTCCTTGTTTCACAGCCATAGAATCCCGACCAGCGTTGTGCTATTTACTCTCGCTGTTCGTCTCTTGCGTTAGTCCGTGTCATTTATCTGGTCTCACATCCTCGACTCATCCGATGACATGAGGAGAAGATCCGCAGTCAGCTTGGCCTATTTAATCCCATGTCTCGATCGTATATTCCGTTGCTTTGCATATCCCTATAATCCTTGTACCATGCGTTTAAGAACAAAGAAACGAATCCCACCAAGACGGGCAAAATGGAGACCTAGCAATTCCTTCATGTTGATTGAGCTACCTGCCTTGAATCTGTGGCAAGCGAGGAGCAGGGAAGAAAAGAAAGATAAGAACCGTTGAATGAGTGAGGACGAATGCATCCTTTGGATGGACCCCAAGGTATCAAGAGTCTCGACATGACAGTTGGGTTTGTTTGGAGGTAGATTTAGGAGATATGTTGTAGAAGTCTAGCATGAAAAGGGAACGCATGGAGACAATGGATAAAGAGACGGAAGTGGGGGTTGTGGAGTATTTCTTTGGTGGGCTGCAGATTGAAATTTGTCCATTCCACAAGTGCGTAGAACGAGCGAGGGTGAAATTGAGAAGGAATCCCTTGAAGTCAGAAGGGAGAGGGGAGATATCGCTGGTGCTTGTTCTCGACCAAAATCGCTGTCTTGGGTGCATTGATTATTCGAGTGATAGTCTGTACTGAGGACAGCAAAATCTTGGGAAAGGACGTTGTCTCGGTCAAGTTGCTGTCTGTTGTGTACTGAGGGTAGCAAATCGGAAGTCGAAATTAGAGAGACCAGATGGGTGATTCAGGGAAGTCTATGGGAAGCAGAGATGGGTGATTGCAACTCTCGCAAGTTTTAAGTGTAAAGTAATTTTGCCAACCGAGTTAGAGAAATTCAGAGGATTCTCCGGACACTGAAATGAAGCGTGTTTCATGCAATTCTGATGGATAGGAGGAAGCCTCAGGAAGGTCAAGGTTGCAGCCAGTACATCCGAGTTCTCCTTTTCGTTGTGATCACATTGCAGATTTTGATTCGGATTCTGGGTTGTTCCCTCCATTGGAGGAAAGCTGCAGGAAGTGTTTTGAACCAACAGTTTGTGCATAGAGGAGCTCCCGGTGGAACTCCTGAGGTCCCGAGGTCGCCGACTCCTCCGAAGAGCTTATGATTTGGGAAGGTAGAAAAGAAGGTTTTATTGTGATTGCAGGGTGTCTGTGTGATATCTGAAGGACAAGTGGTGAGGTCTTCGGCCCATGGATATCCCAACCTCCATCAACAAATCGGTACGTGAACCATGATCGGCAAGTGAGCGAGGGCTGCAAAGGTGGCTCACCACCGGCTGACCCCTGACCCCTCACTACATAAGAACTCGGGATATTAGTCTGTTAGATGCCTAAACAAGTAAGAATCTAGAAAAGTCGAGCATCCGAGTTCAAATTTTGTATCTTTCTTGCAAGGTGGAATGAGCTCAGGCCATTGTACCAAACTAGATGGTCGAAACCCTATCCCGCTGTGACGATCGACTGAGATGGCGAGACAATTGACAATATTTTCATTTGCAATACGAAGTAGGCTGAATATAATCCAGTTAGGTGGGGGACAAATAAACTTTGTAATGCTGGGGTATCCTAGATAAGATGGACGATCACTCACTCTAGCCTCGAAAATGTCCTTGACATCTACACTATGCAGCGCCACCAAATTTAGACGCTCTAATTCAAGACGACTGAGAGCTTATTATCTCCATTGAAGTCGAGACTGTTTCAAACTTCCCTTTCGGCGCAGGGAAGTGGTGGTAAAAACTAGCTTTCGAACCTCTTCGGCGTTACTTGACGTTGTTGCACCAGGCTTCTTAGATGTCCCTGCTTATTTACCCCCTCGTGATCCGAGGTTAAGGTTTCCTTTTGCCTTCTGATAAAGTCCGACTAGCTATAACGTAGCTACATACGATCTATATTAGAGTTCTTGAATATAGTTCAGCGGCGCCGTTTCAAGCTTCAAACATTTCCCCTTGCTGGTCAACTAAGAGCCATTGATTTCCAGATGTGTTGTGTCCACGTTGAGCCATATAGCGAGGTCGCCAGATCATGTACATCCCACTAGTCTGTTGGCACTGATGGCAGTCGTATTCGCGTTTAACTTCCCACTATTTCTATTGACGCGGGGTCGGGCACCACTCATGCATTGATCTTCACGATAGCGCAGATCCCCCTTATTTTGACCACGTGTAGACGAGTTGATCTTTGAATTTCATGCGTCCCCAATGTTACATCTGTAGTAAGCTAGAGTTTGTGCAGAATTGACGGGGTCTCGTTGTTTAATATGGTTGTCTACCTCGTATTATAAACTTTAAAGATACGTGGATAGCGTTGATATTGGCGACTTAATGCCTTGTAAAATAAAGTTCGCACGAGCTTGGCACTTGACTTGACAAATAAAGTAGTCCAATCCATGTGTCTTCGTAGGAAGCCACTTGTAGACGCTCGGATATTGGTACTAGCAATTGCGATGTCAGAGCGCTTAAATGCCTGTCCAAATTCCATTGGATAGAGGCCCGGACTTCGCGATGTTCTCAATTCAGTCATCGTGCACTGAACCGTATCGGGTTCAGGGCCTGGTGGTCATTCTTTTAGATATTGAACAACTAGTGTGCTAGTTCACGGGCCCAGGTGTAGTGAAAAGAATACTTTGAGGATCCTGTTCCAGAAGTCGTCAGCAGCGCCACTGACGAAGGTAGGCATTTCTGGCTGAAACATACATGGATTTCTAGGACAGAATAATAGAGGCTTTTATTGAAATCTTACTGGCTGGCTCGTACTGCATTATGCCTTCTAGAGCGATACCTTTCTAATATGGCCTGGAAAGCGCTATTCGTCAGATATCGCGCATATGTATACCGGCTGTCGAACTCTGGTAGCGAAGCTGACTTGCAAAAAACCCTACGTCCGTAATCAAATAGCATTATCGCGATCTCACATGCCTTCGGAGGAATTTTACTAATGCTCCGTATGCTTTGATAAATCTGTGTGTCAATATCCTTGCTCGGCCAGCAAGGTCTGTAGGAAACTCAGTAATGCGAATTGACCTCGCAGAACCGTGAATTTTGAAACATTGAATGCACATGATCAATAGGCATGGGTGAACCGGGGACCTGGGAGTTTATTTCTTCTTCTGAAAGCACTGCTTGGCGTATCAACTACCTAGTTGCTCTCGTTATCTGTGGTTATCAATTGTTGACATCAAAACGGACACTGCCCCGCTTTCCGCATGCTCAATGTAGACACCTGATATTACACCCCCGCCATTATAGTATTTGACAAGAATGCCGTGCTTCATAGCACAGCTTCAATAACTTTCTCTTCCCGTCCAGTGCCGGTAGGATGCCTCCCCAGCCCTCCAATCCTGTCGCTAGGAAACCACATCTTCTCATAACCCACGCAGTTTTCCCAGATATAGTAATGATCTGACCAGGGCCCACGTACAACGACACCTTAATCACTCTGTAATAAGCCACCCTTACGTCGCAAAAAGTGCATGAAGTCTTGCGGAATTCCAAATAATACCTTCTCCCTTTTCGGCTCCCGAGCCGTAAGGCCAGTTGTCCCCTCCATCCTGCGGTGCGGTGATGCAAACCGGCTGAATCAATGCCTTGCCTCCTTACACAATCGTTGGTCCGTTGTCTCATGATGTCAAATGACTTTATGGAACACCACCAGCAACAACACGACTTCCAGCATTGCGATCGGGAAATGTGGCAGCGGGACAGTGATCAAAAGGTGGTATTTCCAACCCGCGCAGCCGGAAGTAGATCCGCAGATCTGGATAGGCGACCTGTTGTGTAACGCTGGAGACGCACAAGTTGACCTCATTTTCAAATCGCGCGGCAGAGAGGGACCTGTATCAGGCAAGAGGCGCAATTCTCGCGACAGGCGCCTCGAGACATGATTCGCTATGAGCAACTCGTCTTTTCTTTTTCCTGTTTCGTGATATCGATTATGCTTCTGATGTTGGAGACACCGCATGCTTCGAAAGATAGAACGTAGCTAGTTATTGGCGAATTCGTTTTGATTTATGCTTCATCTTGCACATACCTTGGGTGCAACAGCCAGTCTAGACCTCTCGATCTATGCGCTGAGATTGATGGAGGGTACATCGAAAGTTGCTGGACCCGGTTGCTGGAATTCGATTTAATCTGAGGCAGCACGGCTTGCAGCAGTTGTTGATCGGCTCGTCGACATCGTGCATGCCAGTATCCATGAGCCCCAGGATTCGAGCGACTTTTCATAGGCAAAGTAGCGACCACATCCGCTGGAATTGTCGCCACGCCGTGAGTACCCCCACTTGCGTCGGAACAGGACCTGGTTGGTATTACATTGTACTGCCACATAGTCTGTTGATCGGATGAGGATACCAATTGTCCATTGATAATATGTACAACCAAACGCCGAAATCGAGTACCTTACCACCCGAATCCACCTCAGTACCGGTACCCAAAGCCCGAAACACCCCGTAAATCACATGTTGGTGATGTCCCAGACGCCGTCCGAGGTGTGAACCCCTCGATCTTTTCCCCGGCCTAACCGCAACCCAACCACTAAATCTTCCAACAAACTTCCTAAGTGCGAACCCGGGTTGTCTTCTCTAGACGTGTCACGTATTCTGGATATCCGGCTGAAGTCCTTCGACAATCTCCTGCAGGATATATTAGAATTTAGTTGTAGAAGGAATGCATGCGTTGGCACTGACCACAACGTTCATCTAGTCTATAAAATCCATCAGTCTTGATCTGTTACCCAGTCATGAATGAACAACATACCTGAACTCAATAGCAACAACAGTCGGGGGACAACGTTTATGTGTCGTCTCGTAATTGGTGCACCATGCTCGTACTGTATATCGAACATGGCCGCATCGAAATTCAACTTGCGTATAATCACACATGATGGCGAGGAGGTGATGATTTCCTTCCAGAGGAAATCAATCGGATGGAGAATTGAACGAGCGTGCGAATGAAAGTGGAAGTCTGGCGGGGAACCCGATGTAAGCTGCTCTGATAAACAGTGGTCCGGTCCTGATTGAAAGAGTGATCAAGAAATTGATAAAGACGAAGGTGTAGTATTGTGAAGAAATAAAGTTTAGATTGAGAGGGGGAGGGACATGCATATATGCAAAAGAAGTCTATCTGAACCCTAGAGGAAGCAGGCTCACTATGTACTCCACCCCTCGGACTAGGGTTACCGTTCACTTCGGCCCACCCGGGTTGGAGGGTCATTGATACCTCTCCGGGTGTAGTTCAATTTTTGGGAAGGAATTCTTCCTAGATTACCTTATTTGTTTGGTGTGGAAGATGTCTGGATGGGACCCCCGTAATTATAGTCCTTGCAGGGGATCCTTGGACTAGGCGATTAGTACCGTCCAAGGGTGGGATGCCGGAAACGCTTCACTACTGGCTGCAAGAGCAGCTCAGAGAAGAAACGCACGTGGAAGGCAATCTGGACCAGACCGAATAAAGCACAAGCTCACTCGCCGGTCTAGCTGACCCATGGGCTTTGATTTTCGACTACTACAGCTAAAACACTCATCCCTACCTACGCCACGAGAAACGCTACTCATGAATAGAGTTAGGCCTTAGAAGATGATCGACGATCAAGTCTTAGAGCCAGAAACTCAGGGCCGTCGTGAAATTCTAGAACAAGATGGTAAGATATTAAAAAAGAAGGAGGCTAATGCTCTGTTGCAAACGGACATTATGCTTGAAGCATGCATATGTGTTCCAGAAAAATCCTCCGAGGTAGGGTAAATAAGCCTCCAGAAGCTCAAGTCAGCCCTGAAGAAGATTGCTCAACATCGTACGTTTCACGACGAGTCAAGGTCGGTGCAGGGCCCCAATAAAGCTCAAGTGGGAAGGCGGAGTAACGGTCCCGCTTACTCCTCTACTAGACGACATATGGTCGATTAGAAACATTCATAAAAGCATAATTAATCGCTTTATAGGGATATGTATCAGTTACAGTCAAGCGATATCAATCGACTTGCTGATGCCCAAATCCATCATAAAACGTCGCAAAGTTCCGAATTAGGGCTTGAGGGCTTTTAACCCCCTGGCTGCACAGGACAGGTCGGCGTTAGCGATGAAGCGCCTGATTCAGGCCTCGGTTTGGTTGCATAGTTGGAAGGGATTATCCTAACTCTTTCAGTTCCCCGACACAGTTTGAATAACCATTTTTATTAAGGGCCAAAATGGCGTCAGAGAGGCGGCTACAAAGAGAGGCACCAACTCGCAAACTAGTAGCTGTAGATAGATGGTAAGTGGGTCACGGCCATCTATTCCAACCATCGGTAATTTCCATTCGGTTCCGAGACTCGGCATTTCTCACCCAGTCGTGGCTTCCAATTGTGATATCTTATTGAGGAAATGAACGCGAGCATTTTACACGAGCACTCCAAAGCACCGTCTCAAAATTTTCTACATTCGACATCACTTTCAGAGCTTCATAACTTCTGTACAGCTAGAAATAGTGGCAGTGATAGTAGATGTTGCTAGTCAAAGTCCCTAGTCAACATGGAAAATCCCGCGTCCCGAGAGGGGCGCTGAAGCTAGACACAGCTAGAACTGTCACACGCTTCGAGAAGAAAGTTGATACTAGGTAGCCCATTGCATATGGATGCGGCGCAGGGGGCAATAATGAGGCTTTGTGGGGCTTATCCTGAGAATTCTGACCAATACAAATCCCGAGGTATCCTCCGCTCTGGGCAGTGGTATCCGTGTAGCACCGAATATTCGGTTCTGGTTTTTCCAATCCTAACCCAGCTGATGCTTTTCTATCGATTCAAAAGGATGAGGCTGTAGATTAATGATGATGCACTGCTGAATTTCAGAGAGGGAGAGATCTTGGTCGTGGAGATCATGCATAGAGAGGCCCACTGGATTTGAGGATTGGCAGGGTATCCTGCGCTAATAGTTCCACTGGGAATATCCGCAGCCGCGGCCTTGGTCCCAGAATGGAGCTGCCAGCCCGCCACGTGCTAGGAGAATATAATGGCGTCCGGGACTTTCACAATACCTATGCCGTGGTCTTACATAGCCAATATTGGCGATTATGCACGGGAGAACATCGGAATGATCAGTACGAGACCTTTTCCTACTCCAGGGGTTCGTAAACAATCAAAAAGCCACCTGAGGAGCTTTGCAGGAAGCGGCTGAAAATGGATCTGATACATCACAAGATCTGTCAGGTTAACTGTGGAAATAATTTGCAGGGCCGTCCTGTCTGGCTTATGCATGGCTTGAATGACGTGAAGTAGCCTGACTCTGGGACTAACGACTCAGACTAGGTATCATCCTTAGATTGCTGCGATTCCTAAAGAATGTCTATTAATGATTCAAAACGACTTTACACGTCCCCAAAAGCTAATTTAAGAGGGTCTAGAAACCCTGTTTGGACCCGGCGAAGGATGCATCTCCGTACCTTGCGATTCCTTAAACGAATCCATCCGGTTCTGCCTACTAGATCCAGCATCCAGAACGATGGGAATGATGACATCAAACCTGGTCACCTGTCACTGCAACGATAAGCTGCGGCTGGTCAGCAGTTTATTCAACCCCAAGGCATACGAGATTATCTGGGATTGGCAATTCGCCAGATCTCGGCTTTCTCCAGCAATATGGTTGTGGGAAAGGTAAAGGAGGTGTCCCCACATATGCGAGATTCATGGGGGATGCATCTCTTCGACGTCAGTTAGGCACATGTGACGAAACGAGAACCGTTTCCATTGCATATTCATGGTCAGAAATTTCCCGCCAATTGATCTACTTATAGATAAATAAATAGAAGAAAAAAAAACACCTAGTCACCTACGTAGATACTAAAGCTAGCACTTGATACTCTCCATGACTAGAAAACTCTCATCAAAGAAACACACTGTCTGCACCATTCAGTCTCTGACTCAAACCGCTGACACCCCGAACGGTAGTTTCAAACCCTCTTAATTCGAGGAAACAAGAGGATCTGCCGGAGAACCCCCACCTCATTTTTCCACGGCACAGCTTAGCACTTCACTAAACATTACTCTCTGCAAGCGACCACGACATAAGCGACATCAAATGCTGCCAATACCTTCCCAAAGAGGGTCCCTACCCCGAAAGCTAACAAACACACTCTGTGCAGAGCGCTCCACTACCCACGTGGAAGGCCCCAGTTCACGTCTAGCGGCGGGCAGCGTTAAAGCCAAGCTCTTCTATCTTGGCACATATACTTTCCCCTTCTCTTCACAACCAAGGCTTCAGGACCCGGGAAATGCGGCGGCGGTTACTCAATCTTTCACAGGTGAGTACCTATCCACGTACGCACAGTACGGCACGTATCAGTGCACATCTAGTCTACGTCCGTAGTACGCGCGGATACGCCGCAGCGGCGCGTGGTACGTCCTTTCCTACCTATCTTAGTCAAGAACGCGAGCACGAATCTCATCCGTCCGTTTCGGACCCGAACCCCGACTGATTAAATTTTCCTATCGTCTATCAGATGAAGTTGTCGGTAACTGATGAGAAAGCGTCCTGGATTCTAGAGAGAATAAGGGTTTTGTAAAGGTGGGTGACCCGATTTGCTGGGACGAGTTAGTGGTAGCGGCAGGACGGGAGAAATGGTATTAACAATAGGGGCCGATGAGGTAGGTGGGGACGATGCCGTAGTGCTACGGGCATGGGATGGCGAGGGATGGCACGACACGGAGGAAAGAGGAACGCAGAACGAGACAGGTATAGATATGTGCACATGGTTATATTTCCATTTACTTCTAGACAGACAGACAAAAGTTCCATTTGCAATGCAATGCAACGCCATGCACCTTCCAACTCCGGAATCCGACTTCACTCAACAAGTATGACCACAATGTACATTATAGACCTAATTTCATTCATGAACGTTCCCTCGTCCGTCTCTTGGGGGCTGGTGTGCCGTTGACGGCCATCCCAAGAGCAATCTTACTCCTCATCCCTACTCGCACTGCGCTCTTCTTTTCGTCCACTCCTTTCTCCTTGTCTTTTTCTTTCTCGGTTTGCTCAACGACTGCTTTCTTCTCACCTGCCTCCTGGTATCGTGCGAGTTCCTCGGCCCAAGCTACAGTCTTAGATTTTTCCTTCCCCTTCTTCGCTTTCTCGTCGAAGACTTCCTTGAGGAGACGTTGTCGGAGAGCTGGGTCATCTTTCTCCTCTGCTTTTTTGACTAAGACTTCGGCTGCGCTGAGAGCACCGGCCTTGTTTTTGCGTGTGTTAACTCGAGTTAAAGCCGCGAGCTCCTTCTCCTCATTACGTCTCAAGGTAATAGTAGTATCTCCGTCTTGGTTCAATCTCCGTACAGGGATGAGACTTGGAGCTCCGAGAGGAGCCTTGACAACAGGCAATCGAGTACGTCCACTTCGTCTGATAGACTTGGGCTCTGTGACATCTTCATCATCTACAGCAGACTCCTTTCGTTTCCTACGATTAGTAGGAGAAGTAGTGGGTAGGCTGATGTCAAACTCATCCTTCTCGTCCTTGCTTTTCTGAGGCGACGGAGACATATTGTGGTCAACCTCTCCTAGTGGAAATCGAAGTGGTGAATGGGGGAGCGATCGTTTTCTCTTAGGAATAGTTTTTTCTGCTTTCGCGGCTTTGTTTGCTTTGACTCGAGTAAGGAAATTTCGAAGCATGTCCGTATCATCATGATCATAAGCGATCGAAGGTGCATTTTCCGAGATAGCTTCAACTAATGCAGAAGTACTTGGGTTTGGTGTCGAGGATTCTGGAATTTCTTCGCTGGGATCATTTGGTGCGCTGATTGTTAATGTCTCGTCTTCAACAAATACTGGTTCAAGAACCTCGAGGTCCTCAACAGTCATATCCTTCAAGTTCGAGAAGTTCAAGTCACTTTTGATAACTGGAGAGAACTGTTCAGGAGATGAGCTGTCTGAGGCATCGTCTTCGGGAACATTGGCCTCCACCGCTTCTGGTTTTGATGTGGGCCGGAGAGATTCATTGACCGCCATCTCTTTCACGGGACCGGATGTGTGTACAGCAGTGTCAGGGGATTCCCTAAGCTGGACGATCGGGCTAGGGACGGCCTCTGGTAGTGAATCAGGATTTTCTGGTTTCTCAGCAGGCTGAGTAGTTTGAATGTCCTCAATATTGGATTGCTTGACTTCTTCGTGCATGGGGAGCTCACGATCTGGTTGCTGAATGTCCTTCCCAACCAAGCTTTCTTCGTTTGTAGTCTCGACACTACCTGTCGGCTCAGGATTTATCTGCAAGCTTGGCACAGGTGCCTCGAGACCACTCGCTCCTACAGAAGGTGACGGAGCTGCTTCACGTGTCTGGGCTACCTCATCGCTGCTGGGAAGCTCGAAGGTTTCCGGGTCACTCGAAGTGTTTTGTTGTTCAACAGTTTCCGATGCGCTTGTTCCCTGAAATGCTTGTTCCTCAGCTTTTGCGGAGCTGGCCCGTGTAGTTCTCATGCTACGCCTTATACCTCGTCGTACACTCGACGCTCTCCGTTTTTTAGGACTTCCAGTAGGTTTAACAGGTCGGTTTGCATCGGCTTCCAGATCAACCTCAACGCTCTCCAAAATTGGATGAGCCTCAGACGATGGCAAAGAAGCTGATTCATCCATTTCTCCAACTGCATGTGTCTTTGATTCGTAATCATTGAGAGGAATCTTGACCGTTTCTGTGTGTGCTGATGAGGAAAGCTCAAATTGCTCGTCAACGGAGTGCTTGACAAGAGACTGTTCCTGGTGTTCATGCTCGGTAGACTGGGGGGTAGGTTTAAATGAATCAGTGGCTGTAGGAAGAGAAATCTGCTTTCGAGGAGTTGCCATAGATTTTCTGATGCTTCTCCGTGTCGATTTCCTTCGGGAGGGCCTTGCCTTAACAGTCATCCCCTGTTCTGCTTGCATGAAAGGAGTCTCGCTTGACGATAACTCCTGCACCTGCTCGGCTTCGTCGTTGAGAGGAATTTTGATGTCTTCCGCGTTGATTTCTGTTGTAGGAATTGTTGAAATTTCTTCAGCAGCCTCCTCCGCTATCACAGGCTCGACATCCTCGGCTTTTGGTTGCTCGGTTCGCTCTGGCACATTCTTAGGTTGCTCGAGCTGTGGAACAATCGCAGCGCTCTCGGAGTTTTCCTCAACTGGCGCAGAAGTAGGTTCGATTAGTGCGGGCACTATCGATCTTCGAATGCTCTTCCTCATGGACTTCCTTTTCCTCGCAGGTTTCTCAGCTACTGACCCTGGTGATCCAGCCAAAGGTTGTGTTTGCGCCTGTCTATTAAGTGTTGTCTGCCGCAATGGTTTCCTCGGCGTAATAACATGATTCGTATTCGTCCTCTTCCTAGGTATAAACTGCAAGGCGCTTTCTTCTCGGATCTCGTTTCCATTGGTAGTTTCTCCTGCATTTTCTGCGGCTGTATCTCTGGCAGAAATGTCCTCCATCCAGCACGCCTGGCCAATAATTTCCTTCCCCCCAGTCATTCTCACTCTCTTCCTCGCGCCCTTGCCTTCTAGGTCGAGTTCTAACTGTGTTATATCATTGTCCTTTCCCCCTCGCCGCAGCCCAACTTTTTTCCAGATCTTCTGTCCTTGTAATCGCGGGGCGTATGCTGGAACAGGAGCTCGTTCCCAAGCTTTGGTTATACGTGATGGCTGAGACGGCGCGAGGGCATCACGATAGACCTCCCTATTTTCCTGTTAAAAGCTATCCTCAAACATAAAAATAAGAAGCAAATACCAATCGGCCCCCTTCAGCTGTATTCCAAGACCAACAGGATCCATGGGTAAAGACGCGCATAAACTCGTATCGGGGGGGTTTTTTTTCTAAGGATATTAAATAGCGATGGGGAACTCCGAAGAAGAAAGAAGAAGAAGATATAGACATCAATAATTAACACGTCCGGTATTCCAATTGACAGTGTAAGGATGTGTGGTTTTTGGAGCACACGACTGTTGGGCTGGTTTGTTTACATGTAGAATTTTGGCGAATGGGATGAAAATCCGCTTTACCGAATAGGATTTAGCGTCAAAGATTTGAAGATCGGGAGCTCGAACTTTGAAATTCTTTGAATACCAATTCGAGGACGACTTTACGACAGGCGCGCTCATATTCATCAATTAAGTTCTGTGATATTGGGATTGATTTACTGATTTGGAGGAAATTGAAATCACCATCATGCCTCCGAAAGGCGCATCCACAACACTTCAACCTATGCGATTGCCTCCCCTCCACAAGCTACGAGTTCGAAGACCAAACCAACAAGATGCCAATCCTTGCCTTTCAATCATGAACTCAGTTCTCAGTATGTCAGACCCTACCCCCAACTGCCCGGTCTCTTTGAGCGGGCTGTTGGGATAAGAGGTGATGCTAATGGAGTTCTTTGTAGCATGTTGGGCTTCATCAGGATACAATGTCGCAGGTTGTCAGGCATTAGAGACGCAGTTGAGAGCTTGTATGGACACAAAGGTAGGATATAATGTGCAGAATACGTTGAAATGGAGGCTAACGTCAATGTCTTGCAGAGGCCCAAAAATCAGAAGCAGAATAACATCAATTACCATCTATCAAGGTTCTATCCCAAGATCGTTGGGCCGCGGAAGAGGAAGTGAGCCTGATGATTCGAATGAGTTAAATCTATGACACATCGGTCGATTTGGAGAGGGCGACATGATGTGCCAGATGAATGAATTGCGTTAAAATGTACAATACAGCATTGCAGGAGTATTTGTGGCGCATAGGGACGAATGGACATATGTCAAGCTATTCACATGATAGACTTCATCTTTCCGTTGCATGTTATCGAGTTTCACTGCACAGATCATTGAATACTTCGAAATTCCATCCATTCTCAGGCTATGTTCGCCGCTTTACCAGATGTAAAATCGATCTTATTCCAGGTAGCAAATATTTCAACGCATACCTATGCCAGTCTCTCCGACGCGAAAACATCGTGGCGCCTACTGATATAAAACGCTGAAGCAAAAATGCGCCCACTAACACCCGTTTAGAGCAGGATTCCCCAAGTTCATTGTCCTGTCCCTGCCATATCATCTCAACGTTCAGTCATAAACACCTCCAGCATGAATGTAAGTTACTCAAACTATCGATAGATCGATCGATTCCCGCTCGCCCCAAATTTCTAATTGCTGTCCACACTGAGACAAAATAACTCAATCTCGCCAAGCTGTCCTGTATGGTATTGTGCCTTCTGTGCTTCCCGCCACTCCTGGAACGCAATTTGTATGTCATCATCAGACTCGATGGTCACAAAGTCGCCATCTTCATCTCGATATCTTAACCTCATTGTTCCTCGAGCAATGGCGTTATTTGAAAACCTCCCGACCTTAGCATCGATACGATCGATGAGAGATTGGTAGGTAATGTTGAACGCAACAACAAGGGTCACGTAGTTTCCATCACAATTGACCTTCACTTTCAGCTGTGTTGGCAGTGCGATCTCACTGTCCGGAGATAAAGCGCTAGCGCTATTTGGAGGTGACAGAGTCCTACTATCTAACGGAGTTGCTGGACTTTGAGTTGTGTTCGCCCGACTATATGGTGGTTGAGGTCCGTTCGGATACGAACTGTTCTGTTGCATTCTATCTCGTTGCGCCCCTGGCGATTGTGTACTCGATCTGACTGGGAGCCCACCATTAGGGGAATTATTCGCAGACCTTGGAATGCCAGCGTCATAGGCAGGATGTAAATGGGGTGGTATGCCAGGAACAGCAGGAACTGGACCGCTAGGAGGACCAGTCCGACGACTCCCGTTTTGAACATTGATGTCAGGAGTGCTATAAGATCGACTTCGCTGCTGTGCTACACTTGCTTGGGTTCCAGGAGCCATGGCAGGAAGTGATGGCCTTTGAGCACTTCTTCCGTTCAGCTGATATGCGCTGACGGGAGTGGAACTATCCCTCGATGGTACTCGTGCCATGGCAGGGGCTGTGTACCGATTGGAGTCTTCCCAGCTGGCCTGTGGAGTACCTTGGCGGGGAAATGGAAACATAGATGAAGTGGTGCTTGTTCTTGATGTTGATGCTGGCGATTCCGCTACAGGTGAGAAGTAGGAGTCGCCAATTCGTGATCCGGGAGAAGGCGCGGACATTTGTGTTTGTACACTCAAGGGGGGAGCAGTCATGCCCATAGGGAATCGCGGAGGAGGAGCCCGTGCGATACCAGCCAAGGATTGGGTACTTTCGCCGGTTGTGGACCTTGATCGGAGACTCGTACTAGATGCATTGCGAGGGAATCCCGAAATTGGCTGGTTTGGATAGACGGAATTTTGTTGGCCTGGATAATCGTCCTCGTCTTCGTCATCCTCTGGCTGAGCGTATGGATTCGGCATGGATATTGTCTGGTCCCGCATCCAAGCAAAATCTGCTGCCGGTCCGTCTGGACTGCTGCCAGATTGCGCTGTGCTGGCATGCTCCTTTCGTTGGGTATCAACGCCATTGTACCATTTCTTCATAGATTCCTCATTCGAGAATCGTATTATAAAGTTCTCGACCCCAGGGTCTCCTTTCCAGAATATTTGTACCGTGTAAGAACCTAGGATTATTAGTTGGGCTAATGTGGACAAAATAGAGGAAATACCTTGCTTTCCAAGAGACAACACCTCGGTGACATTGGTCATGAAGATTCGTCCCTTCAGTTGTAGTTTGGCATCCTTGTTAGCTCCTTTCTTTTTATCTTTCTTGTCTTTCTTATCCTTCTGAGCTCCCATGAGCTTGTCTTTCGACTTGTTGGGATTGACCTCTTTGCAGCAGAGCAGGATGCGCTCGAAAAGATAAATCGTATACTGCTCGTAGTCCGGGCAATCGATGCCCATCTCGTCAGCAAAGGTCTTGACTAGGAAAGGTTCCCCAGAAACTGGGTGAGTGCCGCTATCATGCAAAAAGACCTTGCCCTTAAAGAAATTATCTAATGAGAGTAGGCTGTACCAATGACACTGGCCAATAAGTTGGGGCAATATAGCTTCTAATTGTGTCCCGCGCTGATCGACAAGCTCTTGCTCGGCCAGCGGTGAAGTGTCTGATATGGGTTCTAAGACTGACTTGAGCGCCTTGCGCATTGAACGTACTGTATCCCTAACTGCAGAATTGTCTTTAGTGGTAATAGAATGGGGTCCTACTTCTTTTTGAACATCACTTTTGCCTGTGACCACCGGGAAATGCCCATGAAGTAGCAAGTCTCCAAAG
>Ga0182030_10013536_pt1 | contig 16216 bp, 13 predicted proteins | sample 812S3MmetaG_FD_121299 | JGI IMG/M metagenome (GOLD analysis project Ga0182030, IMG submission 121299) | Permafrost microbial communities from Stordalen Mire, Sweden - 812S3M metaG (Illumina Assembly) | ecosystem: Environmental > Terrestrial > Soil > Wetlands > Permafrost | place: Sweden...
ACCCCGGCCACGACCAGGACCGCCAGCGCCAGGAGGGACCGGCCGCCCAACCACGACCATCGGGCGACCGGTCGGACCAGCAGGTGGTCGAGCGTCCGGGCGGACTCCTCGGCCCGTGCCGCGGTGACCTGCCCGGCGGCGACGAAACCGATGAGGATGGCGAGGATCAAGAAGCACACGCCGAGCGCGGCGTCGGTCCCGGTCCCGGTCGCGCCCAGTTTGGTGAAGACCTCGTGGACCGAACCGGAGATGGTGGTACCGGCCGACTTGGCGATGAGCCCGTAGAGGAGCGCGGCGAGGGCGACGGCCGTCCACCAGGCGACGGTGGTAGCCCGCTGGAGCCGGACGGCGAGCCCGGTCGGGCCGACGAGCAATCCGAGGTGCGCCTGCGCATGCGTCCGGTCGGCGACGATGCCGGTTCCGACGTCGCGCCGTCCGGCCAGGCGCACCGCGACGCCGACCAGGACGACGGTGCACGCGGCGATGGGCAGGAGTGCGAGCGGTTGGGGCGCGGTGAGGGGCTGGAACGCTTCGACCCAACCGAGCGGGGAGACCCAGATGAGCCCGTGGAGGCCCACGCCGGCGTCGGCGATCAACCGCAGCGCGTAGGAGACGCCGAGTACCACGGCGGCGAAGGAGGCCGCTTGGCGGCGGGTGGCGGCCAGCTGGCTGGTGACCGCCCCGATGGCGGCGAACATGACCGCCGTGGCCACCATGGCCAGGGCGAAGGCGAGCGACCGGCCGAGCCCGAACTCCACCTTGGCGCTGTGCCCGGTGGCGACGGTGAGGAGCGCGGTGCAGGCCCACAGCACCGCGACGCCGACCCCGAGCCCGGCCACAGCCTGGGCCGTTGCCCGGCGCCGGGTGGTCTGGCCGGCCACCAGGAGGTCCCAGCGCCCGTTGTCCTCCTCGCCACGGAGGAGCCGGGTGCTGGTGAGGAGTCCCCACACGGCACCGACGACCATGAGGGTCATGGAGATCTTGAAGGCGGTGAAGCCGGCCACCGTCTGGAGCTGTGGAGCGGGGCCGAACAGTGCGCTCATCGCCTTGCTCGTGCCGTAGGTGGCGGCCAGGGACTCACGGCTCGCCTGGGTCTCGTAGATCTTCGTGTAGCTGACCGCCGTCGACGCGATCGAGACACCGAAGATCACCCCCCAGAGGGCACCCGAGCGGGCGGCTTTTCGGGCCGTCAGTGCGCCCACCACCGTGGCCGGCGACCGACGGGTCGGGGTCGCGCCGACGCCGGGCGCGACGGCGGCGAGGTCAGCCGGCATGCTCGCCCACCCCGTACTGGGCCAGGAAGAGCTCCTCGAGCGACGGCTCGCGGCTGAGGAGCCCGGTGACCCCGGCGGCGGCCAGGGCAGTCACCAGCGGCTCGACCGAACCACGGACCTGGCAGTGGAGGGTCCGACCGTCGGTGCGGACGGCGCTCACCCCGGGTACCCCCGACAGGTCGGGCGCGGCCCCGTCGAAGGTGGCTTCCACGGTCAGCGCGCTGAGGTGGCGCATCTGGGCCAGCGTGCCCGTCTCGACGAGCACCCCGTCGCGCAGGATGCAGACCCGGTCGCAGAGCGCCTCGACCTCGCTCATGATGTGCGAGGAGAGGAACACCGTCTGGCCCCGGTCGCGCGCCTCGGCGACGCAGACCCGGAATGCCAGCTCCATCAGCGGGTCGAGCCCATTGGTCGGCTCGTCGAGCACGAGCAGGTCGGGGCGGACCATGAGCGCAGCGATGAGGACGACCTTCTGGCGGTTCCCCTTGGAGTAGGCCCGCACCTTCTTCGTCGGGTCGAGGTCGAACCGGGCGAGCAGCTCGTCCCGGTACGGTTCGTCGACCCGCCCGGAGACCCGCCCGAGCAGGGCCAGGGTCTCTGCCCCGGTCAGCGACGGCCACAGGTTCGCCTCGCCGGCCACGAAGGCCAGCCGGCGGTGGACGTCGACGGGTCGCTGCTGGCAGTCGAGCCCGAAGATCTCGGCACTCCCACCGGTCGGTTGGCTGAGCCCCAGCAGCAGGCGGATGGTGGTCGTCTTGCCCGCGCCGTTGGGACCGAGGTAGCCGACAACCTCGCCCGTTGTGACCTCGAGGTCGAGGTGGTCGAGGGCGGTCACATCGCCGTAGCGCTTGGTCAGCCCTTCGGTTCGGATCGCTCTGTCAGGCACGGGATCTCCTCGGCCACTGTGCACACGGTTCGTTGACTATACGACTGTATAGCCCCGGGAGCGTGCCGCCAGGGGCGAAGGTCCCCGCATCATGAGCGCCGTTGCCGGACGCCCTCAGCACAATGCCGCGCACGCGGGCTGCAGTTGCGGCCCAGGCCCACCTGCCGGCCAGGAGCAGCCTGCGGCGACCCGATCGACCCTCCGGCGCGGTGCGGGACGCGGCCCCGGAGAGGGCCGCCCGGCGCCCCCCGTGTCGACCACCGGCGACGTCCCGCCCCTGAGCTCTCGCTCGACGAGGACGCCGCCGGTGATCACATCACGAGCAGCCGCTGGTGGTGCCGCAACTCGCGCAGACGTAGCACGACCCGGCCCGTTGCATGGCGTTGCCGCACTGGTAGCAGTACGGGGCATCGCGGGGCTCGGCGCGGGCCAGGGTGTGCTCGGCCGTTCCGCGGCCGCCGGGTACCGCCTGTGCCCGCGGGCCGTCGGACGAAGTGAGCGACGAGTCACCGGCGCTCCCGTCGATCACGGTGGCCGTGACCGGGTCCACCGCCTCCGCCTCCACGATCCCGCTGGACTCGGTCGCCGTCTCCTCGACCCCGGGGAGGGTCGGCTGCATCCGCTCCGCGGTGGAGAGCACGCCGAGCTCGGCACGCTCGTCGAGGGGCAGGTAGTCCACGGCCAACCGGCGGAAGATGTAGTCGACCAGGCTGGTGGCGATGCGCAGCTCGGGGTCGTCGGTGATGCCGGCCGGCTCGAAGCGCATGTTGGTGTACTTGCGCACATAGGTGGCGAGCGGGACACCGTGCTGCAGTCCCAGGGACACCGAGATCGAGAAGGCGTCCATGATGCCGGCCAATGTCGAGCCCTGCTTGGACACCTTCATGAAGACCTCGCCGGGTCGACCGTCCTCGTACTCACCGACAGTCACGTATCCCTCGCAGTCGGCCACCCTGAACGCGAATGTCGACGACTTCCGTCGCCGGGGCAGCCGCTCCCGCACGGCGCCGACCACCAGGGTGTCGGCGGTCCGGGACTGCTCGTGAGCCAGCGCCGCCTCGAGGCCGGCCACCTTCTCGGCCAGCTCGCGGGCGTGGGCCTCGGCTTCGGATCCGGCAGGTACCGCCCCGCCGGGGACGCTCTCCACGGCCCCCGCCTTCTTCGTCGTCGACAGCGGCTGGGCCACCTTGCAGTTGTCGCGGTAGATGGCGACCGCCTTGATCCCCATCCTCCACGCATCGATGTGGAGCTGCTCGACGTCCTCCACCGAGACATCCTCGGGAAGGTTCACCGTCTTGGAGATGGCACCCGAGATGAACGGCTGCACCGCACCCATCATGCGCACGTGCCCGAGGTAGTGAATGGTGTTGTCACCCATCGAGCAGGCGAACACGGGCAGGTGCTCGGCGGCCAGGTACGGGGCGCCCACGATCGTCTTGTGCTGGTCGATGTAGGCGATGATCCCGTCGACCTCGTCGGGCGAGTACCCGAGCCGGGTGAGGGCCCGCGGCACCGTCTGGTTGACGATGGACATGGTGCCGCCGCCGACCAGCTTCTTGGTCTTCACGAGGCCCAGGTCCGGCTCGACGCCGGTGGTGTCACAGTCCATCAACAGGCCGATGGTGCCCGTGGGGGCCAACACGCTGGCCTGGGAGTTGCGCACGCCGTACTCCTCCCCCAGCTCCACCGCCAGGTCCCAGGCCTCCTGGGCGGCGGAGAGCAGGTCGGTGGGCACCACCTCCTCGTCGACGCCGGCCACGGCATCGCGGTGCATCCGGAGCACGTTGAGCATGGGCTCCACGTTCTCGTGGTAGCCGGCGAACGGCCCCATGCGGGCCGCGGTGCGGGCGGAGGTGGTGTAGGCATGGCCGGTCATCAGGGCGGTGATGGCCCCGGCCCAGGCCCGGCCCTGGTCCGAGTCGTAGGGGAGCCCCTGGGCCATCAGCAGTGCTCCGAGGTTGGCGTAGCCGATGCCCAGCTCACGGAAGCGACGCGAGTTCTCGGCGATCTTCTCGGTCGGGTAGTCGGCGTTGCCGACGATGATCTCCTGGGCCGTGAAGATGACCTCGATCGCCGAACGGAAGCCCTCGATGTCGAATGACGAGTCCTCGTGGAGGAAGGTCATCAGATTGAGGCTGGCCAGGTTGCATGCCGAGTTGTCGAGATGCATGTACTCCGAGCACGGGTTCGAGCCGTTGATCCGCCCCGTGTTGGACGCGGTGTGCCACCGGTTGATGGTGGTGTCGAACTGCATGCCGGGGTCGGCGCACTCCCACGCCGCCTGGGCGAACTGACGGAAGAGGTCTCGGGCCGGCACGGTGCGTACGGTGCCGCGGCCGTCGCGGGTCACGAGGTCCCAGTCGGCACCGTCGATCACGGCCTGCATGAAGTCGTCCGTCACCCGGACCGAGTTGTTGGCGTTCTGGTACTGCAGGCTGATCGAGTCCTTGCCGTCGAGGTCCATGTCGAAGCCGGCGTCGCGCAGCACGCGCGCCTTGCGCTCCTCGGTGGCCTTGCACCAGATGAAGTCCTCGATGTCCGGGTGGTCGGCGTCGAGGATGACCATCTTGGCCGCCCGGCGGGTCTTGCCGCCCGACTTGATGGTGCCGGCCGAGGCGTCGGCGCCCCGCATGAAGCTGACCGGGCCCGAGGCCGTCCCGCCGCCCTTCAGGAACTCGTGGGACGAGCGGATCCGCGACAGGTTGACGCCGGCGCCGGAGCCCCCCTTGAAGATCACGCCCTCCTCGGTGTACCAGTTGAGGATCGAGTCCATGGTGTCGTCCACCGACAGGATGAAGCAGGCCGAGCCCTGCTGGGGCACGCCGGCCACGCCGATGTTGAACCACACCGGCGAGTTGAAGGCGGCCATCTGGTGGACGATGAGGTGCTTGAGCTCGGCGGAGAAGACCTCGGCCTCCTCGTCGTCGACGAAATAGCCGTCCTTGATGCCCCAGGCGGTGACGGTGTCGACGACCCGGTCGGCGACCTGGCGAAGCGACGACTCGCGCTCCGCGGTGCCCGGGGTCCCCCGGAAGTACTTCTGGGTGAGGATGTTCGTGGCGTTGAGGCTCCACGATGCCGGCACTTCCACGTCGAGCTGCTCGAAGGCCACCGAGCCGTCGCGGTAGTTGGTGATCCGGGCGTCGCGCCGTTCCCACACGACCTCGTCGTAGGGATGGGTGCCGGCAGTCGTGAAGTGGCGGCGGATGCCGATGCCGGCTCGCTGCGGTGCGATGGCCATGGAGTGGACCTCTTTCTGTTGGTCGTCGGTGGGGCTGGGTGCTGCTGGTGTCGTGGGGTGTCGTGTCGTCGGAGCTGCTTCTGGTGTGCTGCGGTGCTGCGTCCCCTGCCCCGGGGGTGAGGTCGTCGGACCGGGTCCGGTCCGGGTGTCCGAGCGGTCGTTCCTGCCCCGTCGTCAGGTTCGTCACCGTCGGTTCTGCCGCCGATTCCGTCCTGCCCGACCGCCCGGGCCCTTTCCCCATCGTATCCAGGTCGGGAGACCGTGAATTCCGATGGAGACACAAGATGTAGTGGTTTACCCTCCCCCGAGGTACGAGATAGTGGGTCTATTACAGCAGTGTAGTTACGCCCCTGTCAACGCTCACGGGTCAGATCGCGCTCGACATCGGACACGAAATGCCTGTTCGGAGGGCGTTCGCGAAGGTTTGCAGAAAGTTGCTCTGCGCGAGCGCCTGCGGAGGGTGTTCGGGCCCCCACGCTCCGCCCTCCGGGACGCCTACCGGCGTCACCCCCCGTTCCCGGGCACCAAGCGTCCCCCTCCCCGCGCCGGCCGGTCCTCACTACAGTCCCCCTGTGGCCAACCGCACCCCCGTCAGCATCGCCGTCGACGCCGGTACCACCGGTGTCCGGGCCCTCGTCGTCGACGAGCAGGGCCGGGTCGTGGACCTGGCCTACCGGGAGCTGACCCAGTTCTTCCCCCGGCCCGGCCGGGTGGAGCACGACGCTGCCGAGATCTGGCGCCTGGTGCGCGAGACGCTCGACGAGGTGGCCGGACGACTCGGGGACGGGGGGCGGGTGGCCCGGGCGATGGGCATCACCAACCAGCGCGAGACGGTCGTGGCCTGGAACCGGGCGACGGGCGACCCCCTCCACCGGGCGCTCGTCTGGCAGGACCGCCGGACCGCCGACCGGTGCGCCGAGCTGACGGCGGCCGGGTACCTCCCACTCGTCCGCGAGCAGACCGGACTCGTCCTCGACCCCTACTTCTCGGCGTCCAAGATGCAGTGGCTGCTCGAGGAGGGCGGGGTCCCGGCCGGCCCGGACCTCGCCCTCGCCACCGTCGACAGCTGGATCCTCTGGAACCTGAGTGGCGGGACGTCCGGCGGCGTGTTCGCCACCGACGTCACCAATGCGTCGCGCACCATGCTCTTCGACATCGTGGTCCGGCGCTGGTCCGACGAGCTGTGCGACCTGTTCGACGTGCCCGCGGCCGCCCTGCCGACGGTGCGCCCGTCCTGCGGGCGGTTCGCCACGGTGGCGGCCGGTGCCATGGGGGGCGACTCCCCGTTGGCCGGCGTGCCGATCAGCGCGCTCATCGGCGACCAGCACGCCGCCCTCTTCGGGCAGGCCTGCTTCGACCGCGGGATGACCAAGGCCACCTTCGGCACGGGCAGCTTCATCCTGATGAACGTGGGTGGCACCTGTCCGGCGCCCGTCGACGGCCTGGTGACCACCGTGGCCTGGGACCTCGGCACCGACGGGGACGTCGCCATCGGCGCCGACGGCGGCCCTCGTGACGGGCGGAGCTCCCTGGCCTACGCCGTCGAGGGCTCGGTCTTCGTGGCCGGCGCCGGTGTGCAGTGGCTCCGGGACGGGCTCGGCATCATCGCCGAGTCCGCCGAGCTCGAGCCGCTGGCCCGCACCGTCGAGTCGTCCGAGGGCGTCGTCCTCGTGCCCGCCTTCACGGGACTCGGCAGTCCCCACTGGGACCCGGCCGCCCGCGGCACGATCACCGGGCTCAGCCGCGGCACCGGCCGGGCCCATCTGGCCCGGGCCATGATCGAGGCCATGGGCTTCCAGGTCCGGGACGTGCTCGAGACCATGGCGGCCACCGGCACGGCCCCCTCGCTCGTCCGGGTGGACGGCGGGGCGGCCGTCATGGACCTGCTGCTCCAGCACCTCGCCGATCAGGCCCGCCTCGAGGTGGTCCGCCCGCAGTCGGTCGAGACCACGGCGCTGGGGGCGGCCACCATGGCCGGCCTCGCCGAAGGCGTGTGGGGCTCACTGGACGACCTGGCCGCCCTGTGGTCGGCCGAGGCCGCCTTCGCCCCCGGCGCCGACCCGGTCCTCGCCGACCTGGCCCACGCGGCCTGGACACGCTCGGTCGACCGGTCCCGGGGGTGGGCGACGGGACCCCGGCCGGACTGAATGCCGTCAGGCCAGTTCGCGCCAGCCGTGGTCGGCCAGCTCGGCCATGATGGCGATCCACTGGCGCTCGCGGGTCCGGAACACCGGCGTGGACCGCCCCACCACCAGCACGACGCCGGCACGCACCAGTTCGGCGGCGGCCACCCCCGGGCTCGGGTCGGCACCATCGCCCCCGGTCACGTCGGCGCCGACGGGAGCCGACGTCGGGGCGACGGCCCACAGGGCCATGGCCCGCACCTCGTCGTCACCCGGTGCGTCGCCGTGCTTGCTCGTCACCCGGGTCGTGTCGGCGTCGACGATGGCCACGAAGTCGGCCACCAGGCTCCGCTGGACCCGGGCGGCCAGATGGTCGAGCAGGGCCTCCGAGGAGCTCTGGACGAACAGTTCGGTGGCGATGTCCAGCAGCTCGGCGTGGCGGTCGGGCAGGGCGCCCTCGACGGGCCGCAGCGCCTCGATGGACACGCCGTCGACCTCGAGGATCTCATCGCGCAGCAGGCCCAGCAGGTGGTCCCCGGCCAGCCCTACCCCCAGCTCGTCGACGACGGCGCCGTTGTCGCGCTGGAGGATGTCGATGGACACCACGTCGCCCCCCACGGAGCCGATCCGGCTGGCCACGGCGCCGAGGGCGCCGGGTCGGTCGGGCAGCTGGACGCGGATCAGGTAGTTGGGCACGGGGTCAGGGTAGAGGCGGATTGTGTCGGCACGGTTTCGTCCGGGTTACGAACTCAGGCCGGGGCGATCGCCGGGTCGCCCTCCCCGGGGGCGACCTTCTTACGACTGGCGTACTGATCGACGTACTCCTGGCCCGACAGTGTGGCGATGCCGGCCATGAGGGCGTCGGTGAGCGCCCGCAGCTCCACCTGGTCGGCGTCGTCCCGCGCCCCCTCGCCGGCCGGGCGCCCGTGGGTGCACTCCCCCGTCGTCACCTGCCGCCCGGCGACCTCGTAGGCGATGGGGGGCCCGAAGCGGACGGTGACCGTGTGGAACGGCCGCATCACCATCGAGCCGGGAGGCTGGACCGTCCGGGTCCCCACCAGGCCCACAGGGATCACCGGGACGTCGCACCCGATGGAGAGACGGGCGACACCCGTCTTGCCCTTGTGGAGGCGCACGTCCGGCGCCCGGGTGCCCTCGGGGTAGATGGCGAGCACACCACCGCCCTGCAGCACGGCGGTCGCTGTGTCGAGCGCCCGCTGCGAGGCGTCGCCCCCGCTGCGGTTCATGGGGATCTGCCCGGCCGCCCGGAAGAACCAGGACGTCTTCCAGCTGTCGAAGTACTCGGCCTTGGCCACATAGGTGACACGGCGGCGCACGACGAGCGGGAGGAAGAACGAATCGCAGAAGGACTGGTGGTTGGCGGCCAGGATGACCGGACCGTGGGCGGGGATGTGCTCGCGGCCCTCGACCCGGACGCGCCACAACAGGTAGAGGAACGGGCTGATGATCGCCTTCATGATCCAGTAGGCCACGAGGCAACGGTATCCCTGCCTGTGCTGTACTGCACTGATGACGCAAGGCACGGTTGCACCCCCCTCACCGGCACCCACTGACACCGTCGCTGACCAGGGGCCATGGCTGATCCAGGGCCGTACCATCGGCCTGCCGGTCGAGGTCCGGCGGGCCGCCCAGTGGGGGGTCCAGTACCTGGTGCCGGCGGCCGCCGCCCAGCGGATCGTCGATCCGACGGGCCTCGAGGTGACCGGCCCGCTCCCGGGCCGGGCGCTCCTGGCCCTGGCCGTCTGCCGCTACGACGACACCGACCTCGATCCCTACCACGAGGTGGCCGTCAGCTTCGTGGTGCGCCCCCACGACGCACCGCCCCGGCCGACGGCCGTGGAGCGCCTGCGGGAGTTCACCTCGGGGGCCATCGGCGCCTACATCCACCGGCTGCCCGTCGACCAGTCGTTCACCTGCGAGGCCGGCCGGGACATCTGGGGCTTCCCGAAGTGGGTGACCACCATCGACATCGACGAGCCCGAGCGGGGCGACACCGGACGGGGGACCGGCACCACGGTGCGCCTCGTCGACGACGGCACCCATGTGTTGACGCTGACCATGGCCGCGGGCGGCCCCGTCCGCCTGCCTTCCCAGGCACCGCCCAGCTACTCGTTCCGCGACGGCGTCCTGCGCCGGACGGCGTGGGAGACGTCGGCCGAGGGCGTGGCCGGGCGTCCCGCTGGGGCGACCCTCGTCCTGGGGGACCACCCGATGGCCGACGAGCTGCGGTCCCTCGGGCTGCCCAAGCGGGCCCTCTTCACCTCGTCGACCAGACAGATGCGGGCCGCGTTCGGTGCGGCCGAGACCGTCACCGCCCGGCCGCGCTGAGCCGGCGGCCCCATCCGACTGCCGGTGCGGGAGTCCGCGCGGGCGTCCCGTCCGGAGGGCCGGCTCCGGACCTACCGTCGATGGTCAGCGGGGCCGGTCACCCTTGACGGTGATGCGGCGCATGTGGCGGCGGTGCCCCCGGTAGTCGAAGAGCGCGTAGTGCTGGACACTCCGGTTGTCCCACATCGCCACCGACCCCGGTGACCACCGGAACCGGCACGTGAAGGGCTCTCGTACCGCATGGTCGAACAGGAATCCCAGGAGGGCCTTCGATTCGTCCGGTCGCATCCCCTCGATGCCGACGGTGAACGCCGGGTTGACGTAGAGCGCCTTCCGGCCGGTCTCGGGATGGGTGCGGACCAGCGGGTGGCGCACGACCCGGTCGGCGTGTTCCATCGGCTTCGTCCTCATGGACTTCGAACGTGTCGAGTAGCCGCCTTCGGCGAACTGGGGGCCGGCCGAGTGCCGGGCCACGAGACCGTCGAGGAGGTCCTTCATCGTGCCCGACAACGCCTCGTAGGCGGTGTGCTGGTTCGCGAACAGGGTGTCGCCGCCGAACGGGGGCACGTCGACCGCATAGAGGATCGAGCCCATGTCGGGCTCCTCGAGAAACGTCACGTCGCTGTGCCATCCACCGCCGAAGTTGAGCCGGTCGTCGGGTTCCGTGATGATCTCGATCAGCTCGGGATGGGAGTCCATGCCCGCGACGAACGGGTGGGTGTCGAGCTCGCCGAAGTGGCGACCGAACCGCGTCTGGGCCTCTGGACTCAGGTCCTGATCGTCGAAGAAGAGGACATGGTGGGCGAGGAACGCCTCGCGGATCTCGGTGACGAGACCGGCGTCCAGTGGCCCGGACAGGTCCACGTCGCGAACGACGGCACCGACGGTGCCCGACACCGGCTCGACGACGATCATCGGACCCATCCTGACATGCGGTCCGGGTCCGGCGGCTCCGGAGCCCCCACACCGCCGGGGGTGCGCTCCGGCTCAGCGGCTCCGAGCGCCCACCCAGGCATCCGGACCGGGCCGCCACCCCACGTCAGTTGAGCCGGGTCAGTGCCTTGCGCATGCCCCGCACGCTCTGGCCGATGCGCTGCTCGTTCTCGATGAGGGCGAAGCGCACGTGGCCGTCGCCCCCCGGCCCGAAGCCGATGCCGGGCGAGGTGGCCACGTCGCCCTCCTCGATCAGGAACTTGGCGAACTCCAGCGATCCCATCTCCCGGTAGGGCTCGGGGATGGGGGCCCACACGAACATGGTCCCCCGGGGAGGCTTCACGTCCCAGCCGATGCGCTTGAGCCCGTCGCACAGGGCGTCGCGGCGCGACTGGTAGATGTCGTTGATCACCTTCGGGTAGTCGGGCGCCTCGTTCATGGCCACGATGGCGGCGATCTGGATGGGCTGGAAGGTGCCGTAGTCGAGGTAGCTCTTCAGCTTGGTGAGGGCCTGGACGATCTCGGCGTTGCCCACCAGGAAGCCGACGCGCCACCCGGCCATCGAGAACGACTTGGTCATCGTGTAGAGCTCGACGGCCACGTCCTTGGCCCCCGGCACCTGCAGGATCGACGGCGGCGTGTAGCCGTCGAAGGCGATGTCGGCGTAGGCGAAGTCGTGCACCAGCACGATCTCGTGCTCCTTGGCGAACTCCACGATGCGGGTCATCCAGGCCAGGTCGACGCACTCGGTCGTCGGGTTGTGCGGGAACGACAGCACGACGACCCGCGGCTTCGGCCAGGCCGACTCCCACGCCTCCATCAGGTTGTCGAAGAACGCGGCGCCGCCCTCGGCACTGTCGACGCCCTCGCCACTCGGGGTGTCCAGCCGGACGTGGCGGATGTCGGCCCCGGCGAAGAGCGGGGCGTAGATGTGGATCGGGTAGGAGGGCGACGGCACCAGCACGGTGTCGCCCGGACCGGCCAGCACCCACATCAGGTGGGACAGTCCCTCCTTGGCGCCGATGGTGGTGACCACCTCCGTGTCGGGGTCGAGTTCGACGTCGAACTTGCGCGCGTAGAGGTCGCAGATGGCCTTGCGGATCTTCGGGATGCCCCGGCTGGCCGAGTAGCGGTGGTTGCGCGGGTTGCGGGCGGCCTCGGCCAGCTTCTCCACGGCCACGTCGGGCGAGGGGAGGTCGGGGTTGCCGAACCCCATGTCAATCACGTCGCGCCCGTCGTGGCGCGCCGCTGCCTTGAGGTCGTTCATGGTGGCGAAGACATACGGCGGCAGCCCGTTGATCCGGCGGAATTCCATACCCCAGGTTACCGCTGCACCGGAACCGCACCCGACACGACGCCGGCGGCCCCGGGTCGTGCGCCCCCTACCGGACGGCGGCTGCGGCCTCGGCGATGACGTCGAGCGAGTCCGGCCAGGCACAGACCGCCCAGGTCGCACCGGCCCCGGCCACCGCGGTGAGCGTGTCCGTGGCCGCCCCGACGGTGTCGCCCACCGGCCCGCCCCAGGTGACCTCGACGCCCTGGGCCACCAGGGGGCCCACCCGGTCGGCGTCCACCTGCCAGACGTTGACGGCGGCGTCCGCCGCCCGGGCCAGGGCGACCATCTCGGGGCGTCCGCCCCCGATCCACACCGGGATCCCCGTGCCGGCGACGGCCGTGGCCACCGAGGCCAGGCGCTGGCGACGGATGTCGGCGGCCTCGAAGGGGATCCCGTAGGCGTCGTTCTCCTGGCGGCTGAGGCGGTCGCCCGTGCCGATGCCGGCCACCAGGCGGCCGCCGCTCAGGGAGTCGACCCCGCACAGCACCTCGATGAGGACGTCATCGGGCACCAGGCCGATGCGCGCCACGAGGGTGCCCAGACGGATGGTCGAAGTGACGGCGGCCAGTGCACCGAGCAGGGGGCCCGACGACAGGGCGGGGCGGCCGGGCTGGCCCATGGGCCAGAGGTGGTCGAACACGAAGACCCCGTCGATGCCGAGCGCCTCGGCCCGGCGGGCGGCGTCCAGGGCCTCGTCCGCCGAGTCACGGAACTGCGGGAGCGTGATGCCGACCTTCACCGGCCGGTCACGCCGTCGACTCGACCCGGGCCTTCAGGTCACGGAGGGCGATCGACATGATGCGGCTCTGGGCCCGCATCTTGATGAACCCCGGCAGCGGCACCTTCATCTCGACCTCGAGGTGGTAGGTGACCTCGGTCCCCCCGTCCGGCGTGCCGGCGAAGACGTAGCGCCCGTCGAGCTTGGAGGTGATGTCCCCCTCGGTCTGGATCCAGGCCAGGACGCCGGGCGCCCCGGAGTAGTCGTAGGCCAGCGTGTAGCTGGTGCTGCGCCCGAAGGCGGCGGCGCGGAAGGTGACGACGGCGGGGCGTCCTTCGGCGTCCCGTTCGACGACGGTGACCTCCTTGATGTCGGCGGCCCACAGCGGATAGCTGGCGATGTCGGCGCTGACCTCGAAACAGCGCGCCGGATCGGCCGACACGACCATCCTCTCAGTGGCTTGTTCCGCCACGATCGGCCCTCCTCCTCGAATCGTCCGCTGACGTCCACACGGGCGTCAGCCGTTCACGTCGCCGAGCGACGCCTGCAGCCTAGGTGCGAGCAGGTCGTAGTCGAAGGATGCCTCGGCCCGCCTGCGGGCGGCCCGGCCCATCGCCGCGAGGGCCACCGGGTCGTCGAGCAGTCCGGCGATGGCCCGGGCCACGTCCCCCGCCTCGGTCGGCCGGCGCACGAGCACGCCCGTGACCCCGTCCTCGACCGCCTCGCCCGCCCCGCCCGAGGCGCCGGCCACCTGGGCCACGCCGGCGGCGGCGGCCTCCAGGAAGACGATCCCGAACCCCTCCTGTTCGAGACCGAGCCAACGGTTCCGACACAGCATGGCGAAGACGTCGGCCGCGCCGACCAGGCGGGGCAGGTCGGCGTCGGACACCCCACCCAGCAGGCGCACGGGGGCGCCCAGCTCGGCGACCCGTCCGGCCAGGCGCTCGGCGTCGCGGCCCCGCCCGGCGATGGCCACCGTCAGGTCGGGATGCCGGCCGGCCAGCGCGGCCGCGGCATCGATGAGCACGTCCATCCCCTTGCGGGGGACCAGCCGGCTGACGCTGACCACCAGGGGGCCCCCGGCCGGCAGGCCCAGGTCGGTCCGGGCCTGAAGCCGCCCGGACCGGTCCAGCGGCCGGAACCGCTCGAGGTCGACGCCCGGCGGGATCTCGACGACCGGGGGCATGCCCCGCCCCCGGACGGCCCGGCGGGCCTCGGCCGCCGGGTACCCGCCGGCCGAGATCACGAGTACGGCGCCGCGGACGATCCGGGCCAGCACCGTCCGGCTGGCCGGGAGGCGCCCCGGGACCGCCACCTCGGCCCCGTGGAGTAGGACGGCGTAGGGCAGTCCCAGCCGGGGTCCGATGATGCCCAGCGGAAACGCAGGGTCGAGGACCACCAGGTCGGCACCGACGCGCCCGGCCGCCTCGCGGATGCGCTGCACCAGGCCCGGGGTCGGGACGAGGATCCGGGACGGCACCCGCTCGATGCGGATGCCCCGGGCCGCCTGCTCGGCGTCGAAGGCGGGGGCGTCGGGGTGGGAGGACGCCGTCAGCACCGCGAACGAGTCGGGGTCGAGCCGCCGCCAGAGCTCCCACAGGTAGGCCTGGATGCCACCGACCTTCGGCGGGAAGTCGTTGGTCACGAGCAGGTGGGTCATCCGCCGGTCCCTGCGGGCCCGTCGGCGTCGTCGGACCGGCCCAGGCGGTCCAGGGCCCACCGGGCGTGCTCGGCCAGGAGTGCGTCGTCGCCCTGTGCGAAGCGGGTGAGGGTCGCCGTCGTGTCCGGGTCGGTGGCCACGCCGACGTTGCCCAGGACCACGAGGGCGTTGCGGCGCAGGTACCGGGGGTCGCGCTCGGCGATGTACCACCGGCCGTGGGCGGCCAGGAGGTCGGCGTCCGACGCGCCCAGCAGGGCCAGGAGGTCGACGTCGGAGGTGCCGTCGGACTCGGGGGGCGGTGGGGTGTGGTGGCGCTCCCCCGTGCGGTTGACCGGGCACACCTGCTGGCAGTCGTCGCACCCGTAGATGCGGTCGCCCAGAGCCACCCGGAACTCCTCGGGGAAGGTGCCCGGTGCCTGGGCCAGCCACGCCAGACAGCGCCGGGCGTCGAGGACGCCGTCGTCGACGAGCGCACCGGTCGGGCAGGCCGCGACGCAGCGTCGGCAGGGGCCACACCCCTCGGCCGGAGCGGACGGCCCCCGGGGCGCGGTGGGGTCGAGCGGGGCGTCGGTCACCACCGTGCCCAGGACGGTCCACGAGCCGAACCCGGGCAGCAGGAGGAGCGTGTTCCGGCCGAACCAGCCGAGCCCGGCCCGCTGGGCGGCCACCCGGTCGACCAGGGCGTTGTCGTCGACGACCACCCGCGCCCGCCACCCGGCCGCCGTGAGGTGCCCGGCGACCCGGTCGAGGGCGGCCTGCAGCGTCCGGTAGTGGTCGTACCGGGCGTACCGGGCGATCGAGCCGGTCGGTCGGTCGGGACCCGGCCGGGGGTCGCCGGCGGGGGCGACGGGATCCTGGCGCAGGTAGCCCAGGGCCCCCACGACGAGCGACCGGGCCCCGGACAGGATGCGGTCCGGGTCGGTCGAGCGCGCCGGGTTGCGGAAGGTGAACTGCATGCCGCCGTGCAGGCCGGCGGTACGGCGTGCCTCGAGGACGGCTCGGGCGTCCGCGAACGGTGCCGCACCGGCGATCCCGACGGCCGAGAGGCCGGCCGACGTGCCGACCTCGACCACGTCGCGTGCGAGCGCGGCGAGTCGGTCGGCGGACACCTCCGGCGGGTCGGTGGCGACGGGACTGGGCACATCCCATGGTTGCACGGCCGGGGCCACCACCCGGTACGGGCAGCGGCCCGGTCTGCCGGCCACCGGTGGGACTACAGGCCGCTGGCCTGGGATTCGTGCCGTACGTCGGGCACCAGGCCCGCACGGGCCAGCAGTCGCACGGCGCGGGCCTCGTCGGCGTCGACCACGACGGCGTCGTCCGGCTCCCGACCGACGATGAACGACACCACGCAGTCGTCGCACACCGCCGTGGCGCGGTGGGCGCAGTCGGCACAGTCGACGGTGAAGGACCCGTCACCCGGGGCGCCACCGCCGGGAACGCCCTCGTCGGGGAGACCGCCCGGCCGGTCGGCCCGTCGGACCGGCAGGGGGACGATCACGCCGCCCGATGCGGAGTGGCCGTCCGGTCGGTGCGGGTGGTGCGTCGGGTCGTGACTCACGGTGCTGCCTCCTCGGTGCGGTTCCGGCTCGGTCCTGACACCCCGGATACTTCCCCAGAGGTGTGACACCCACCCACGGGGTCGGTCGGATCCCGTTCCCCTCGTTCCCCTCCTTCCTGGCCCCTCCCCGGTCCC
>Ga0182030_10013537_pt1 | contig 16215 bp, 12 predicted proteins | sample 812S3MmetaG_FD_121299 | JGI IMG/M metagenome (GOLD analysis project Ga0182030, IMG submission 121299) | Permafrost microbial communities from Stordalen Mire, Sweden - 812S3M metaG (Illumina Assembly) | ecosystem: Environmental > Terrestrial > Soil > Wetlands > Permafrost | place: Sweden...
CGAACTGCCCCCCGACGAGGTCCTGGCCGCCGACCAGAGGATCTCGTGGTGGGCACGGGAACTGAAAAAAGCCGGCCTGGAAGGGGACATGGATGTCCTGCGGGCCCGTGCCTACCTGGACCTGCTCCTGGGCAAGGACTCCCGCCCCGCCGCCCCGCCGGCCCCGCCCGCCGCAGGCCAGGACAGCGCAGACAGCCAGGACAGCGAGCCCGGCAGCGGCGGCGAGCCCGCCAGCAGCACCGGCGACACCGGCGGCGGCGGCCCGCACCACGGCAGCGGCCCGCACGACGAGCCCGGGGACAGCGAGCCCGGGGACAGCGAGCCCGGGGACAGCGAGCCCGGGGACAGCGAGCACGACGGCGACGGGTCGCCGGCCCCGCACCCGGCCGGCCCGCATCTCCCGCCCACGGCCGGCGTGCTCCCGGCCGGGTTCGCCGGCCGGATCAACCTGACCACCCCGCTGACCACCTTGCTGGGCCTGGCCGAGCGGCCCGGCGAGATCTCCGGCCTGGGCCCGGTCGACCCCGCACTGGCCCGCGACCTCGCCCGCGCCGCCGCCGCCAACCCCAAGACCACCTGGTGCGTGACCGTGACCGATGAGCAGGGACACGCCATCGGCCACGGCTGCGCCCGGCCCGCACCCCGCGGCCACGCCCCGCCCGGCGGCCACCCCCCGCCCGGCACCGGCCCTCCACCCGGCACCGGCCCTCCGTTCGGGTTCACCTTCACCGGCTCCGGTGATCACGGGCCGCCCGGCGGGTACGGATCCTGGCGGTTGTCCACCGGGATCCCCGGGCAACCCGACCTGCTGATCACTCTGGACTCGATCGCCCTGGAGACATGTGATCACCGGTTCGAGGCCCGCGGTCATGACCCCGGGGTCAAGCTCCGGCACCTGACCCAGATCCGGCACGCCACATGCACCGGCCCGACCTGCCGGCGTCCCTCCACCCAGGCCGACTTCGAACACAACATCCCCTACGAAGCAGGCGGCCGGACGTGCCTGTGCAACGGCGGCCCGACCTGCCGTCACGACCACCGGCTCAAGCAGCACCCCCGCTGGAAGGTCGAGCAGATCACCCCGGGCACCTTCCGGCGAACCGCTCCGTCCGGCCGCCAATACGACACCGAACCAACTCGCTACCCTATCTGACCAGCGGAATCCGGCCCACGCGCATTCGGCGACTCGCCCCTGGCCGGGCGCGCAGCGGTCGCCGTGCTTACCGAAGCCGCGGTCGTGGACGAAGGCCAGATCGTTCCGGAAGTAGTACATCGCGTGACTTCCTCAGTCGGTGACGGTGATGCCGAGGTGGCGCGCGAGCAGCGGGGCCAGCGCGACCAGTTGGACGCCGTCGATGGTGGCGCCGCGCAGCGACTCGTACCCGGCGGTGATGCCGAGTCCGGCGCCGCGCAGGTCCACGTTGGTACAGGTCACCTTGGCGAAGTCCACGCGGGTCAGGGTGCTACCGGGAAAGCTGACCCGCAGCAGCCGGGCGCCGCCGAACTCCGTATCACGCAGCAGGCAGTTCTCGAACGTCACGTCCGTAAGCGTGCCGCTGCGGAAGTTGACCGAGTCGAGCTTGCAGTCCTGGAACCGCACCCGGCGCATCGAAGCGGAGAAGGCCTGGACCCCGGCTAGCACGCAGCCGGTCAGGTGAGTGTCCAGCCAGCCAGTTTCGGCCAGGTCGCTGGCGACGAACCTGGTGTCCCGCATCCTGACGTCAGTGAACCGCGACCTCCTCAGCCGGCCGCCGCCGAACGACACGTTGGCAACCGCGCAGTCCAGGAAGTGGCAGTTCGTGGCGGCGTTGTCGTCGAACGAGGCGCCAGCGAAGAGGTAGCCGTCGTATTCCTCATCCGGCTCCAGGTCACCCTCGTGCGGGATAAGCGACTCATCCGGATCCCCAGGCGTGCGGTGGCCAGGCATGCGGTTGACTGTACTCGGCGGCTCCCGGTAAGCCCGGAGCCGCCGGAACCGGACAGCGAGCAAACGATTAAACGAGCAAGGGAGCCGGCCGTGGCCGAAAACGAGGATTTTAACGAGAAGATCATCAGGGAGTTCCGCGAGAACGACGGGAAAGTGGGCGGGATGTTCGAAGGCGCTCCCGTGGTGCTACTACACCACGTCGGCGCTAAGAGCGGTACCGAGCGGGTGAATCCTCTTATGTACCAGCAGGTAGGCGACTCGCTTGCGATATTTGCCTCGAAGGGCGGCGCGCCGAGCAACCCGGACTGGTACTACAACCTGGCCGCGCACCCGGACACCACGATCGAGGTGGGCGCCAAGACGGTGAAGGTCAGGGCGCGGGTGGCGAACCCGGACGAGCGGGACCCGATCTGGGAAAAGCAGAAGGAACTTTTCCCGGGCTTCGCCGAATACGAGACCAACGCCGCGCCCCGCCCGATTCCCGTCATCCTGCTCGATCCCGTAGCGTAGCCCCTCCTGTGCATGGACCTATCCGAACCCATGGTCCGCACGTCCGGCGGTCAGGTGCGTGGACGACGGAAGATGGCATCGCCATCTTCCGCGGCATTCCATTCGCCCGGCCGCCGGTGGGGGCCTGCGGTTCGCGGCGCCCCGTCCGGCCGAGCCCCCGCCCTGGCGTGGGCGATATGGTCGTGCCCTAGCCGCACCGCAGGAAAGGTCCGATCGTGCCGATATACGCGCTGGGCGATTACGAGCCGGAGATTCACGAGACCGCCTTCGTCCATCCCGATGCAGTGGTCATCGGCCGCGTCCGGATCGGCCCGGAGGCCTCGGTGTGGCCCTGCGCTGTGCTGCGCGGTGACCACGGCCGGATCGAGGTTGGGGCGCGGACCTCGGTGCAGGACGGAACCGTGGTCCATTGCACGCACGACTGGCCCACGCTGATCGGAGCCGACTGCGTGGTCGGCCACAACGCCCATCTGGAAGGCTGCGTCGTGGCGGACACGTGCCTGATCGGCTCGGGTTCGGTCACCCTCAACGGGGTCAAGGTGGGGACCGGCGCGATCGTGGCGGCTGCCTGCCTGGTGCCGGAAGGCTTCGAGGTACCGCCGGGCGCCCTGGTGGCCGGGGTTCCCGCGAAGATCAAGAAGACCGGGATAATCCCCGACTGGGTCGACGGCGCGGTGCAGAGCTACATCGAATCCGGTCGCGCCTACCGGACCGGGCTCCGCCGCCTGCGCCGCATCGACCCCCTCGACCCCTTCGACCGGCCGTGAATCCCGTCGGCCGGCTGGAGCGGTAGCGCGCGCCGATGATCGATGGCATGACGGTGGTCGACGCCCACATGCACGTGCCCAGGCTGAGCACGGTGACGCCGGCGTGGCTGAAGTGGGCCGTCGACTTCGGCCAGGAGTCCGGCTGGCGAGAGGTGTTCGGAGCCGACGGGGACCCGGATCCGGCCCGGCTGGACGCACTGCTGGCGGCCGAAGGCGTCGATACAGCCCTGCTGTTCGCCGAGTACAGCCCGCGGGCGACCGGGATCCAGCCGGTCGAGGACCTGCTGCCGATCATCGCGTACGATCCGGACCGGTTTCGCCTGGTCGCCAACGTCAACCCCGAGCTGCACCCGTCCCCCGTCACCGAAGCCGAACGCCAGCTTGACCTGGGTGCGGTCGCGCTCAAGGTTCATCCGGTGCATGGCGGCTTCCGCCCCGACACCCGTGACATGTACGCGGTCTACGAGCTGTGCGCCGAGCGCCGCGTGCCGGTGATCGTGCATACCGGCGGGAGTATCTTCCCCGGTTCGCGTCCCGAAGCCGGAGACCCCGCGCTGCTGAGCCAGGCCGTCTCCGACTTCCCCGGCGTCCAGTTCGTGCTGGCCCACGGCGGGCGGGGCCAGTGGTACGCCGATGCCGCCCGGATGGCGCTTGACCGCGCCAACGTCTGGCTCGACCTGGCCGGGCTGCCACCGAAACGGCTGCCTGACTACTACGCCGGCTTCGACCTGGCCCAGCTGGCCAGGAAATGGATCTTCGGGACCGACTGGCCTGGCGTCCCCAGCGTGGCGAGGAACGTACGCGCGGTGGCTGCGCTCGGCCTGCCCGAGGACGTCCTGCCCGGCGTCCTGGGCGGCCATGCGGCCCAGGTCTACCTAAGCTAAGCGAGCAGCCGCTGCAGCACCACGACCTCGTTGCTGTCGAGGGCGGTGGTGATGGGCAGCTTGCGCAGGCGCTCGGCGGCCAGCGCCAGCGAACGTTGGGTGGCCGCGAGCTCCTCCCGCAGCCTCACGTTCTCGGCGGCCAGCGCCGAAGGATCTGGTTTCCCGGCTTCCGGCTCGGCCACGGCCAGCCGCCGGACCACCTGGATCAGCAGGCGGCGAGCCAGTTCGTCATAGTCGAAGCCGGCCGTCCCGGCCCCGCTCCCGACGGCGCCGTCGATCAGCTCCGTCGCGGCAGGCTCAGCTGTCGCGGCGGGCTCAGCTGTCGCGGCGGGCGTCCCGGCTCGCTCCGCAGGTCCCAGGCTGATCCGGTACGTGCGCTTACCGCGCACGTCGCGCTCGATCAGCCCCGAACGTTCCATACCGGACAGCAGCTGGGCGAACGCCACGCTCGAGCCCGGATAGCCCACCGCGGCGGCCAGCTGCGTGCTCGCCATCCCGTTGACGTCCAGGAGCTCGTGGACTTCCGCGAGATACGCGACGATGTGCTCGCGCGTCCCCACCGCCCGCTTCCTGGCCGCCTTGTTCCCGACCCCCACGTCAGCACCCTTTCCCGTGGCAATCACGCCTGCCGACAGCCTCATGATAGTACGGAGGGGCCCTGGCCAGCATGGATTGGCTTTTCACGGGTAGCTGAGGCAGATAACAGTTCAGACCCAATCACCTCCAGCGGAACGCTATGAGGTTCAAGCGGCCGGCGAGGCGGCAGTAGGCAGGCGAGCGGCTAGCGTACGATTAAGTGGCGTACCCAGCACCCGTGCGTCACGCGCTGCACCGAAACTAGCCGTCAGCAGTGCACGTTGTCCTAGATATCTGCACCCCTGATGAAGACAGAGCACCGTGGACCTGGATGTGTCTTACGCAACGACCCTCGCGGCTGCCGTGCTGCTCGGGATCGGTTTCGTCCTCCAGCAGTTCGCTGCCGAAAAGGAACCTGAGTCGCGCTTCCTGAGCTTGCGCATCATCACTGACTTGCTGCGCAAGCCGAGATGGCTGTTCGGCATCGGGTGCATGATCGGCGGCTACGGGTTGTCGGCGTGGTCGATCGGCCACCTGGAGCTGACGCTGGTGGAGCCCCTGCTGACCACCTACCTGGTGTTCGCGCTGTTCCTCGCGGTTCCGATGTCCAAGCAGTCGGTCCGGTGGGCCGAGGTAGTCGGCGCGCTCGTCTTGTGCGCGGGCGTGGCCCTGCTGTCGGTTTCCCGTTCGACCACGCCCATCGGCCTGTCGTTCGGCTCATTTTCGCACTGGTTCGTGGCCGCCATCATCGCTGCTGTCGCGTTCGCGGCCGTGCAGATCGGCCACCGCAAACAAGGACATAGCCGGGCCACCCTGACCGGGCTGGGGGCGGGCCTGGTCTTCGGCATCCAGGACGCGCTGACCAGGCAGACGCTGGAGATCTTGCAACGGCATCCGTGGACGCATCTGTTCGTCGTCTGGGAGCCCTACTGCCTGATCGGCGCCGGGATCGTCGGCCTGTGGCTGATGCAGAACGCCTTCAGCTCGGGCCCGCTGCACTCCTCGCTGCCGACCATCGCGGCCGGCGAGCCGGTCGCGGGCATCGTGCTCGGCATCGTGGTCTTCGGCGACCGGATCCAGGTTACCGCCGGGGCCCTGGCCATCGAGGCTGGCGGGATCGCCGCGCTGATCGCCGGGGTGGTCATGGTGGCCCGCTCCTCGGCATTCGGCGGGCTGCACGAGGTCGCCGAAGCCATCAAGGAGCAATCCGCCGCCGCCGCACAAGACCTGGCTGACCACGCACAAGACCTGGCTGACCACGCACAAGACCTGGCTGACCACGCAGCAGGCCGGGCTGACCACGCAGCAGGCCTGCCTGACCACCTAGCAGGCCCGGCTGACCACCTAGCAGGCCACGCAGCCCCCGATAGCCGGCTCGCGGTGTCTCGTGGCTGGCGGCCGGGCCGTGCCTACCGGCGGCCGGCTCACGGCCCCGCGTCTGGCGGGGACGGTGGCTGAGCCCGCAGATCGGCCAGCGGGCCCGATCGCGGGACGCGCGACCCGCCCCAGCCGGCCAGCGCATTGCCCCGGTGCAGCATCGTCTCCAGCGCCCCGCTCATGCTCCCATCGGCCGCCACCATCTGCCTGATGATCGCGATCATCGTCGGCACGGCCCAGAAATCCCCGCACACCCACAAGATGGCCGCGCCGATCTGCTGGTCCGCGAACGGCGGCAGGGTGACGCCGGGTACGTGCGCGTAGACCGGGTAAACGGAATGCGAGGCGAAGATGCTCAGCGCCATCGCCAGCCCGATCATGACGACGTTGGTCACCAGCAGCGCGGCCGCCTGGCTGAGTAGCGGCATCCGGCGGCGGAACGGCGGCGACGGGATGAACTGCAGCCAGAACAGCACCCCGGCGGCCAGGAAGCTGCCCTCCATCAGCCAGATATGCACGGCCTGGTTGCGTTCGGCCAGGTCGTAGGGCCCGGGCAGGTGCCAGCAGATCATCACCGCGCTGAAGATCCCGATGGATACCCACGGCCGCAGCACCAGTGCGCCCAGAGCCCGCAGCGGCCTGGCCCCTCCACGCCCGCCGGCCCGCCTACGCCACGCGCCGGCCGCGCCGGCCCGCACGGGCAGGGCGTCGAGCAGCGGCTGCCACGGCGCCCCCGCGACGATCAGCGACGGCGCGGCGAACATCAGCAGCAGATGCTGGATCATGTGCACGAAGAAGTAGTCGTAGGCCCAGTAGTTGACCGGCGACTCCACCGCGAGCAGGACCACCACCAGCCCGGCGTAGAACCACAGCGACCTCAGCCGGCGTTCCCGGGTGCGTTCCGGCCCGGACCGGCGGGCCAGCCGCCACAGCCCGATCTCGTGCCACCCGGCGAGCACGACGGCCAGGACTCCGAAGGGGTCGAAGGACCAGTGGTCCGTGAGGTAGCTCATCGCGGCCCTAGCCCGACGAACCGTACTCGATCGGCACCTTGATCAGCTGGACCGTGGCCCAGGCCCCCTTGGTCAGCCGCCAGACGGTGAGCTTGGACCCGGACACGGCCAGCGCGTCGTAGGCACCGCCGGGCCCCGGCGCGAGGGTCGCGGTGCCCGGCGGGACGGCCGGCAGCGCCTGCCAGGAGCCGCCCGGTCCGCTGATGGTTTCCGCGCGACCCCCGCTGAGCAGCAGCCATGCGCTCCCGCCGGTCCCGAACCCGGCCGCGCGCAAGGTGCCGACCGCGACCGGGGCGGGCACGGTCCAGTGCGTCCCGGTCGACCATGCGGCCAGCAGGCTGTGTCCGGCGAGCAGCAGCGCCACGTTGCCGCCGGACGTAGCAGCCAGCCCGAGCACCTGCACCTGATCGCCGCGGTACGCCGCGGGCAGCGTCGGCCCCGCCGCCTGCCACGTCCCGCTGGCATCAGTGAAAACCCCGGCCACACCCGGCCGCTCACAGTTCCCCGCCGCCATCGGTGTTTTATTCTGGCCGAACGAAACCGCGGTCAGCGCCTGCAACCCGCAGCTGCGACCCGGAGCCGACGCCGCGAGGGCATGCCGCGTCGTCAGCTGTGACCACTTCCCGGCCGCTGCCGCGCCCGCCGTCGGCGCCCCCTCGATGGTGCCGTCTTGCAGCAGCGCGAGGGCCTGTCCGGAAGGGTCCACGGCGAGGGCGCCTGGGTCGTTGGCCAGGTCGGCGTCGAGCAGGCCGGGCGTCCAGTCCTTGCCCGTATCGGTGCTCGCCGCCAGCGGCGAGTAGGCGAGGTTCTGACTCGGCCGGAAGCCGATGATCAGCGATGTGCCGGTGCCCGCGGCCACCAGGCCGCCGTTGTCGGCCACGCCCGGGGGAGTGACCAGCGACCACTGGCTGGCGGCCGGGGGTCGCACGAAGAGCTGCCAGAAGTTGTTCTCCGACGCGGCCGCCCCGCCCATGACCGCGATCGCCCAGGTGCCCTGCGCGGTGACCAGCGAGGTGCTGAGCGGCACGGCCACCGTCGGCGCACTGGCGGTGCCGCTCGATGATCCGGACCCGGCCGCCTTCTGCGACCCGGACCCGCAGCCAGCCGCGAGGCCCGCACAGGCCAGAACCAGCCCCACCCGGGCCCATCCGGTGATCATGAGCTGCCCAGCGCCTGGCGGGCGTACTGGTCGAGCAGCACGGAGAACGAGGACTGGGTGCTCGTGGTGCCCGGTCCCGGGTCGGCGCCGACCTCCTCGCGGATGTTGCCTGACCCGTCGATGACGACGGCCAGGTCGTTGTGCGCGGACATCGCGCCGGCTGGCAGGTTCTGAACCGTGACGCCGTACTGCTGCCAGACCGCGCCCAGCTGGCTAAGCGACCCGGTCAGGTACAGCCAGTTGCGCACCCCGGCGAGCCCTTCCTGCCGGTCGAACGCCTGGGTGAACGTGGTGGACCGGTAGCTCGGGTTGGCCACGATGGCGACCAGCTCGACGTTCTTGTCCTGCGCGCCGAGCTGCGCGCCGGTCTGCTTGAACTCCTGCGCGATGATCGGGCAGTCGCTGGTGCACACCGGATCGAGGAAGGTCATCAGCACGACCTTGCCGTGCAGGCTCGCCAGCGTAACCTGCTGGCCGTTCTGGTCGGTGAGCGAGAAGCCCGGGGCCGGCAGGTCAAGGCTGGTGCTGCCGCCCTCGATGGCCAGGGCCAGGATCGGATCCGCGGTGCGGTTCACCGCCGCCGAGGCCATCGGCGCCGCCCCGAGCACGATGACCGCCACCGCGGCGATCGCGGCGACCGACCGGGCGCTCGCGCTCGCGACCGTACCGCCCAGCGTCCGGGGCCTCAAGGCGCGCAGCCGCTGACCCCAGCCAGCCGTCCCGCCCGCCGCGGTCCCGCCCGCCGCCGTCCCGCCAATAGCTGTCCCGTCCGCGGCGACCCCATCAGCCACAACTGTCGCGCTATCCACAACCGCCTCCTGCGCCACCGCGGGCGTCAGGGCCAGATAGCCGGCCGAGAACAGCAGCGCCATCGGAATCATGCTGTTCGGGTCGGTGCCGGTCCCGCCGAGGAAGCCGAGGTCCTGGAACAGCACCCAGTCGGCCAGGCAGCAGACGAGGCCGAACCACACCGCGTACCTGACCAGGCGGGGCCGTGCGGTCAGGAAGATCGCGCCGAGCACCGCGAGCACGATGACGACGGCCAGGTTCACCGCGAAGCCGTTGCTAGCCACGAATGAGCCGAAGTTAGAGAGCAACGCGGAGAGGAAGTGCGGCTGGGAGGTCGAGGCCATCGACTGCACCATGTTGGTGAGAGAGGCCGGGCGGCCGTGGACGGTGCCTTGCCAGAAGCCGCGGCCGGGCCAGGCCTGCAGGACGGCCATGCCGATGAAGAAGAGCCCCAGGCCCGCCAGCAGCAGCCGGCCGAGCCGGGGACTGCGCCAGGTGCCCTCCGGCAGCGCGATGAGCGCGCCGGCGACGACGTAAAGCAGCACGGCTCCGGGCGCGCCGGTGAGCCAGCTCAGGCCGGATGCGAATATCCCGCCGAACGACTCCCCGAACACCCAGACAATCAGGCCCCAGCCCACGCTGGCGGTCCCGGCTAGCCTGGACCACCGCCCGCGTCCCGAGACGATGAGCCAGGCGCCGATCCCGACCTGGATCCACACCGAGGCGGCGCCGGCCTGGATGGGATGGTAGGACCAGACGGTGCCGCCCCAGTTGACCAGGTGCTGCACCCAAGCCGGCGAACTGGCCGCGGTCGGCTCGATGACCAGCGACGGCAGCCCGGCCGCCATCTTCGGCTGCGCTTGCAAGATCCCGTCGAAGATCCAGAGCACCCCGAACCCGATGCGGAGCAGCCACCGCCCCCTGGCTTCTCCCGGTTCGTCCCGCCGACTTTCGGCAGCCCCAGCCGTCACCTCAGCATCGCTCGACGCGCTAGCGTCACCGCTGGCTGGTTTCGCGCCCGGTGTGGTCATCCGCCAGGTCCGTGCCGTCGCCCAGATGAGCCAGAGGAGCACCACGGCGATGAGGGCGATCGCGCCCTGGTGGAGTAGCGCAGACCTGAAGGCGGCGACCACGGTCGGGTCGTCGGGACTCAGGCCTGAGTTCATGCCGGGCACGGGATCGGCTCCTCTCCTAGCCCGCCTGTATTGGGCCCGCCTGTATTGGGCCCGCCTGTATTGGTTCTGCGTCCTTCCGCGTCTTGGCGCGACGAGCGGGCGCACCAGGCCTAGCGTGCCCTTAGGTTAGTGCGTCCCGGGGCAGCGGGGTGCAAGCGCCCCTCAACATGAGGAATATGTCATGGCCGGAGGACTCGGCGGCCTGAGCATCACGCCACCGGTAGCGGGCCTGCTGGCCTCAGCTAGCAGCTTGCCGGGCGAACCGCCGCGGCGTGAGCCGCCGTGGCCAGGCCGCGCCGGGCTTCAGTCCCCAGGCCGCGACCGCGAACACGGTCAGCACGAACAGCACGAACGTGATGACGTGCACGCTGGTGCAGTACAGGCAGATGCTTCCGATGATGAAGAGCTCGGCGTAGAGCAGGTACAGCACGAAGCCGATGCCGACCACGACCGACGCGATCCGGAGCAGGTGAATCTCCCGCCTGGTCGCTCGCCAGGCCCACGGGCTCATGATCGCCACCGCGAAACCGAAGAACGCTAGCCCGAGCACCGCCACCGGGATGCCGAACACGTACGACTGCGCACTGGTGGTCACCTTGCTGCAGTTCACCAGCCCCTTCGTCTCCGAGCACCCGGCCAGGGTCGACTCGGTGAAGTGGGCGATCGTCAGGTAAATCGACACGCCCAGGCCGGCGAGGGCGAGCGCGAACGTGGCGATCTGCAGCCATGGAGCAGGTCCGGTCCCGGCCGTGCTGGCGGGAAAATCGTCCGGCGGTGCCGTCCAGCCGCGAGATCCGCCGCGCTCCGTCGCGCCGCCCCGCGTCACACGGTTCCGGGCCTGTCCGTTCCGGGCCGTACCGCCATTCCCGGCCGCACTACCGGTCTTGACGGCGACACCGCCCCTGGCCGTATTGGCGTTCCTGACTGCAGTGGTGTCCTTGACCGTCCTGGCGTTCTTCACCGCCGCGCCGTCCCTGGCTGCCGCGCCGTCCCTGGCAGCCGCACTGTCCCTGGCAGCCGCACTGTCCCTGGCTGCTGCGCCGTTCCTGGCCGCGCCGCCGCCCTTGGCCGCGCCGCTGCCGTTCCTGGCCGTGCCGGCTCGAGCGCCGCTTCGCGCATTCCGGGCGCGGCTTGACTTCGAAGCTGTCATCTGAGCTTCGCCTCCGGTGGTTTCACGGCTGCTGGACGCGGTCCCTGGTCTTCAACGGGACCGGCACCTGACGCCAGAGTGTACCCTCCCGGTCACCGTCTCGGCCGGAGAGTCGGCTGCCGGCTGGGGATCAGAGCTGGCTTTCCAGCGACTGGACGGCCGGGGTGCAGGCGCTGGCGGGCTGGTTGCCGGTCATCTTGCAGATTGCCGCCGTGATGTAGTTGGCCGTGCCGTCGACGCCCTTGGCGACGGGACTGCTCGGGTTGCTCAGATCCGTGGCGATCGTGCTCCAGCTGAGCCTGGAGAGTACCTGCGGGCTGTAGCTCGCCCCGACGATCATGTACTTGTTGCCGAAGTCGACGAACGGTATCGAGCCCGCGTCGGAGGAGCTTATGTAGGGCGCGTTGTCATACTTGGCCAGCAGCGCGTTCTCCGCCGCTGTCGGCGTTTGCAGGGTGGTGTAGCTCGTCGACGTCGGGATGTTCGTCTCCATCTCGACCGATGTGAATGCCAGGTACTTGCTGGTGTAGGTGGCGTGGACAAACGTCCAGGTGGGCGTGTTGGCGTAAACGTCGGTGCTTGACGAGTGGACGGTGGCGAGCCCGGAGAAGGTGCCGAACCGGCTCAGGGCGACGATCATTGCCCAACGCTCAGCCGCGCAGTAGGGGCAGTATTCGGCCCCCAGGTAGAGCATCTCGGGCTTGCCGCCGGCCGTCAGGGCGCTGCCGGGGATCGTGGCGGGCTTGTTGGTTACCGCACCGCCGCCTGCTCCCACCGTGTTCAAGGTGCTCGCGGGCACGCTGGTCACCTTGGCGACGACGCTGGCCAGGGCCGCGCCCGTGGGGCCGTTCGGGGCGGCGGTCTTTGCCGTGGACGGGCTCGAGCTCGCCTTGACCACGATGAAGACCACGACGATCACGATCACGGCGAGGATGCTGCCGCCCGCGATGAGAATCCGTCTGCGCTGATCGGCGCGGCGGGCCGCCGCGCGCTGCGCGGCGATCTTCTCTCTGCGGCTGGAATCGACCTTGGTCCTGCTTGCCTTGCCCATGCTCGCCTCGTCCAACCCTTGCCTTAGCCAGCCAGCGGTCAGGCCGCACCGCTGCTGGTTCCATTCCTGCGTCGGGCACGCAGGAGTAGTCCGTTGTACCGGTTACCGCGCTCTATGTTAGGCGCCCAACCTTACCGTCGCGCCCGCGTGCACGGGTGCGACTCCGCCGCTGGAACTGACCGCGGGCGGGTCGTAACGCCAAAGTGCCGGCCCTCACGGCAGGTAGTGAGGGGGGTGCCGTGAGGGCCGGCGGCTCCCGGGCGCGCGGTGCCCGGAGGTTCCGGTCGGCGCTGCCTGGCCAGCGCCGGGCGACGCGGAAGACGAGAAGCTGAGCGGCGGGACGGGGCGGGATACGTAGCCTGACGCTGAGCCGAGGCAGCCGACCGCGCTCAAGCCAAGGCTCAGCTGTCACCACAGCAACAAAGATCCCCGTCGATGCCCCAAGTACCCGACCTACTATTGAGCGACGGTCTCTATACGATCTAGATTTTTTCTGGATGAGTAGAACAAACCACTGTAACCTCATGAATGACGCTCTGCCCGGGGGGTGGGCGCAACTTTTTGGGTGGGTCTAGCGAGCGGAAGGTCGGCGATGCCAAGGTGTTGCGCGTCGGCGTACTTGGTCCGGTAACAGCCTGGCATGACGACCAGGAGCTGTCCGTGGGTCAGCCCCGGCAGCAAGCCGTCCTCGGCATCCTGGCGATGCGGGCTAACCGGGTCATTTCCCGAGGCGAGCTAGTCGACGCGGTCTGGGGACAGGATCCGCCTGCTAGCGCGGAGGGCGGGATTTACACCTATGTGGCAGGACTTCGCCGCATCATCGAACCTAACCGGTCCCCGCGCGGGCCGGGTCGGGTCCTGGTTTCCTCCGGGGCGGGCTATGTCCTTCACCTGGTGCCGGGCCAGCCGGACGCCGTTTCCTTCGAGCAGCATCTAGGCCGGGCCCGCCAGCTGCGCAAGAGCGACGACCTGCCCGGCGCGGTCGCCGAGCTCAACGCGGCGCTCGCGCTGTGGCGAGGCATCGCGTTCGCCGGCGTGCCGGGGCCTTTCGCCGAGACCGAGCGGGTGCGGCTCGGCGAGCTGCGATCTATGGCCGCCGAAGAGCGAGCCGATGTGCTGCTTTCGCTCGGCCGGCACGAGGAAGTCGTGCCGGACTTGCGGGCCATGGTGGCGGATCATCCGCTGCGGGAGCGGATGCGCGGACTGCTGATGATCGCGCTGTACCGCTGCGAGAGGCACGCCGAGGCCCTGCGGGTATTTCAGGACGCCAGGCGCGTGCTGGCCGATGAACTCGGGATCGACCCGGGCACCGACCTGTCCCGCATTCACCAGCAGGTGCTGACCATGGATCCCGCGCTCAACCTGGCCGGCGGACCTGATGCCGCGGCCGGGGCGGCAGACGCTGCGGCGGCACCCGGAGAACTCGCCGGGGGTCTGGATACCGTCCCCGAGCTGGAAGGCGGCTACCGGCGGCCGCGGTACGAGAGCACGGGCATGCCCGTGCCGGCTCAGCTGCCGCTGGACGCGCCGGGCTTTTCCGGCCGCCACGACGAACTCGGCCTCCTGCAGGCCGCGCTGTCCGCCGCATCGGCCGGCCCCGGTGCGGCCGACCCCGGTGCGGCCGACTCTGATGAATCCGTGCCGATCGTCGTCATCTCGGGCAGCGCCGGGATCGGGAAGACCGCGCTCGCCATCCGTTTCGGCCGCCAGGTGGCCAAGCGCTTCCCGGCCGGCCAGCTGTACGTCAACCTCTGCGGCCTGGATCCGGCTGCGCCTCCCCTGGAACCACGGGCGGCGCTGCGGTTCTTCCTCGATGCCCTTGGCGCGCCGCCGTACCGGATCCCGGGCGGCACCGAGGGGCGGGCGGCGCTTTACCGCAGCCTGCTCGACGGCAAGCGGATGCTGATCGTGCTCGACAACGCGCGCGACGTGGCCCAGGTGCGTCCGCTGCTGCCCGGTTCGCCGGCCTGCCTGGTCGTCGTGACGAGCCGCAATGAGCTGACCGGGCTGGTCGCCGCGGAGGGGGCGGTGCCGCTCACGCTCGACGTGCTCAGTGACGCCGAAGCCCACGAGATGCTGGCCCGCAGGCTCGGCCGGGACCGGACCGCAGCCGAACCCGAGGCGGCCGGCGAGATCATCGGGGCGTGTGCCGGGCTTCCGCTGGCCCTCGGCATTGCCATCGGGCGCGCCAGTGCCCGGCCCAAGCGCTCGCTGGGTGAGCTGGCCGCCGAACTGCGCGATGCCAGGGGCAGGCTCGACGTGCTCGAGGCGGACGCGGCCACGAATGTGCGGGCCGTCCTGTCCTGGTCCTACGACCAGCTCAGCGAGACCGCAGCGAGGATGTTCCGCCTGCTCGGCCTGCATCCAGGCCCGGACATCTCGCTGTCCGCGGCGGCGAGCCTGGCCGGGATGACCCGGGCGCAGGCGGGCGCCGCGCTCCGCGAGCTGACCAGGACGCACATGGCCGCCGAGCACCTGCCCGCCAGGTTCACATTCCATGACCTGCTCCGCGCCTACGCGGCCGACCAGGCGGACCGACACGACTCCGAGCCGGAACGGCGGGCGGCCCTGCACCGCGTGCTCGACCATTACCTGCACACGGCGACGGCGGCCGCCCAGCGGTTCAGCCCGCACCGGCCGCCGCTGCGACTGGCCTCGGCGCAGCCGGGCGTGGTCCCGGCCGATGTGACGGACCGAGAGCAGGCGATCGCCTGGTTCGACGCCGAGGGCCCGGTGCTGCTCGCGCTCATCGAGTACGCCGATGCCAATGGCTTTGACACCCACGCGTGGCAGATCCCCTGGACCCTTGGCCCGTTCTTCATCCGCCGCAGCCGGTGGCGGGATTACGCGTCGACCCAGCAGACGGCGCTGGCGGCGGCGCAGCGACTCGGTGACAGCGTCGCCCTGGCGCATGCGCATTACCTGCTTGGTAACGCGCAGTCTCAGCTGGGTGATTACGACGACGCCAGCTCGAACGTCCGGCAGGCGCTGGACAGGTTCCGGGAACTCGGCGACCGGGCCAATGAGGGAATGGTGCTGAACGGCCTGGCCGCCATGCTGGAGAAGCAGGAGCGTTACCCCGAAGCGCTGGCCGTGGCCCTGGACGCGCTGCGGATGCTCAAGGCCGCCGGACACTGGTGGACGCAGGCCAACCTGGAGAACGGGGTTGGCTGGCTGTATGCCCACCTCGGTCAGTACGACCAGGCGCTGACTCACTGCCAGCGGGCCCTGAGCCTGCACCGGGATTCCGGTCACCGCGGCGGCACCGCCGACACGCTGGACAGCCTCGGCTACGTCTATCTGCACCTAGGCGATTTCGGTCCGGCCAAGACCCACTACAGCCGGGCCATCGAGGCCTACCGTGAGATCGGCTCCTCCTTCGGGGTGGGGAACTCGCTGGCCGGGCTCGGCGACGCCCTCCTGGCCGACGGCGCCTCAGCTGCCGCCGCCGCGGCCTGGCGCGAGGCCGTGGCCATCCTGGACCGCCTGCCGCACCCGCTCGCGGACGAGCTCCGGACCAGGCTCCGTGACCTCGAAGGGGCAGCCACCACGGCTCGTTAGGTATAAAGGAAACGAGCTACGGGGGGCAGGCTCCTCCTCTCCCCATGAGCGGGCAGCTGCCCGCTAATCGCGCGAAAGGTGCAGACACTGGTGACCACGAGGGCACTGCTGGTCGAGAACATCCATCCCGATGCATCGCTGCGGCTGGCCAAAGAGGGCTACCAGGTCGAGACCCTGCCGCGCGCGCTCGGCGAGGACGAGCTCATCGAGGCCATCGATGGCGTGAGCCTGCTTGGCATCAGGTCGGGGACGCAGGTCACCGAGCGCGTCCTGGCG
>Ga0182030_10013539_pt1 | contig 16215 bp, 10 predicted proteins | sample 812S3MmetaG_FD_121299 | JGI IMG/M metagenome (GOLD analysis project Ga0182030, IMG submission 121299) | Permafrost microbial communities from Stordalen Mire, Sweden - 812S3M metaG (Illumina Assembly) | ecosystem: Environmental > Terrestrial > Soil > Wetlands > Permafrost | place: Sweden...
CTCCGTACCCTGCCTGGGCTTCCGGACCGAAGCGCCGGATGATCCAATACATCGTCGCCATGAACACGAACATGAGCGCGAACTCGCCGCCCGCCGGCAGGCCCACGCGCAGCAGCCGCGACCACGTGGCAAATCGCGGCTTCCAGAGCGACACATCGAAGCCCACATAACGTTCCAGGCGGTGAAAATACCAGGCCAGCAGAATGACGCCGACGGCGACCGCGGCTGAGCTCGCGAGACCCGCACCCGCAACGCCGAGCGCCCGGCCCGTGAGCCATCCGGCGATCAAGATCGGCGCCAACAGCGCATTCAACGCCACCGACAGCACCTGCACGATCATCGCCGGTTTGACGATCCCCGTGCCCCGCAGGGCCGATCCCATGACGACCAGCGCGAACTGCAGACCCAGGCTCGGCAGGAACCAGCGCAGGTAACTGACCCCGGCGGCGATCGTCGATGCATCGGCGCCGAGGGTGCGCATGTAGGGCGACGCCACGGCGTAGCCCACAATCAGGATCACGGTGGCGAAGGTTGCCGCCAGCGTCAGACTTTGATTGAACACCACGTTGGCGTCGGCCCGGTCCTTGCGACCCGCGGCGTGCGCGATCAGCGCCACGGTACCCACGCCGAGTACCTGCGTGACCGCAAACACCAGAAAGGTGACGTTGCCGGCAGCGCCGACCCCTGCCAGGGCGGCGGGACCCAGGCGCGCCACGAAATAGAGATCGATCAGGAAGTACAGCGTTTGAAACAGCATGCCGGCGGCGATTGGCAGCGCCATCTGCAGGATGTGTCCGCCGATCGGCTTTTCGGTGAGATCCCTCACCTGAGTCGGGCCGCATCCCGTGCGAGCGCCTCGATGCCGGCCCAGTCGCCTCGGGCCAGCATCGCCGCCGGCGCGACCCATGAACCGCCGACGCAGGCGACGTTTTTCAGGGCGAGATAGTCGGGCGCACTGGCCCGCGTGATGCCTCCCGTCGGGCAGAACGACACATCGGGAAAGGGCGAGCCGAGCGCCTTGAGCATGGCAACGCCTCCCGCCTGCTCCGCGGGAAACAATTTCAGCACCTCGTAGCCTAGGTTGCGGGCCGCGATCAACTCCGTCGGCGTCATGATGCCCGGCAGCAGGGGAAACCGGGCACCCCGCGCGGCGGCGGCCAATTCCGGCGTCAAGCCCGGCGTGACACCGAACTGCGCGCCGGCACGGTCGGCCGCGGCAAAATCGACCGGACGCGTCAGCGTGCCGACGCCGACGATCGCCTCGGGCACGGCATTGCGCATCGCCTCGATGGCCGGGATTGCGACCGCCGTGCGCAGCGTGACCTCGAGCACGCGCAGCCCGCCGGCCGCCAGGGCCCGGGCAAGCGGCACCGCGTGCTCGATCTCGTTGATGATGAGCACCGGTATGACCGGAGACAAGGCGACGATTTCACGAATGTTCACGGGGGGATCCTCACGGGGGGTACGGGCCGGTCACATCAACGACAACGCGCCCGACTCGGCGTCGCCGGCGGTATGGCGCAGAGTCGCAAACAATTCCCGGCCGGAACCGTAGTCGTTCCTTCCCGAAATCAGCGTCGGCTGTTCGCGCCGCCGCCAGACGTCATCGGGCACCTTGGCCTCGAGCGTGCCCGCATGGCAGTCGAGGCGGATCACATCGCCGTCGCGCACGCGTCCGAGCGGACCGCCTCGATGCGCTTCCGGCGTCACGTGAATCGCCGCGGGAACGCTGCCCGACGCCCCCGACATGCGTCCGTCGGTCACCAGTGCCACCTGAAAACCCTTGCTCTGCAGCGAGGCGAGCGAGGGGGTGAGCTTGTGCAGTTCGGGCATGCCGTTGGCGCGCGGCCCCTGGAATCTCACCACGGCGATGCAGTCGCGCGCCAGACGCCCGGACTTGAACGCATCGATCACTTCCTGTTGATCGTCGAACACGATCGCCGGTGCCTCGACCACATGATGTTCGGCCCTCATCGCGGAGGTCTTGATCACCGATCGGCCGAGATTGCCGGTCAGCAACTTCAGGCCGCCGTGACTGCTGAAGGGATCGCTCGCAGACCGCAGCACCTCAGGATCGCCGGTGTGTTCCGGCGCCGCACGCCAGGCGAGCGCCCCGTCGCCCAGCCAGGGCTCGCTCGCGTAGGCTCGCAGGCCGTGGCCCACGACGGTGGCCACGTCCTCGTGCAGGAAACCGGCGTCGAGCAGCTCCCGGATCAGAAACCCCATGCCACCCGAGGCATGGAAGCGGTTCACGTCGGCGCTGCCGTTCGGATAGATCCTCGCGAGCAGCGGCACGACCGCCGACAGATCGCTGAAATCGTCCCAGTTGATGATGATGCCGGCACAACGCGCCATGGCCACGAGATGCAGCGTGTGGTTGGTCGAGCCGCCGGTTGCGAGCAATCCCACGATCGCGTTCACGATCGACTTCTCGTCGACCACGTGCGCCATCGGCTGATAGTCCGTCCCCAGGGCGGTGGTTTTTGCGGCGCGGCGCGCTGCGGCGGCCGTCAGCGCATCCCGCAGCGGCGTGTTGGGTGCGACGAAGGCGGCGCCCGGCAGATGCAGCCCCATCACCTCCATCAGCATCTGGTTGCTGTTCGCGGTCCCGTAAAACGTGCAGGTCCCGGCGGAGTGATAGCTGCCGGCCTCGGTCTCGAGAAGCTGCTCACGGCCGACCTTCCCCTCCGCATGCAACTGCCGGATGCGGGCTTTTTCCTTGTTCGGCACGCCGGAAGGCATGGGTCCCGCAGGCACGAAGATCACCGGCAGATGGCCGAACGCGAGCGCGCCCATCACCAACCCCGGTACGATCTTGTCGCACACCCCGAGGCAGAGCGCGGCATCGAACATGTTGTGTGAGAGGGCGACCCCGGTGGCCATGGCGATGACGTCGCGGCTGAACAGCGACAGCTCCATGCCCGGCTGACCCTGCGTCACACCGTCGCACATCGCGGGAACGCCCCCGGCAAATTGCGCCACCGCGCCCTCCTCCCGCGCCGCGCGCTTGATCAGGGCGGGATACCGCTCGAGCGGTTGGTGCGCGGACAACATGTCGTTGTACGCGGAGACGATGGCCACATTGGGCCAGCGCATTTGCTTCAACGCTTCCTTGTCGCCGGGATCCGAAGCCGCGAAGCCATGCGCCAGATTGGTACAGGAAAGGCCCGCACGCGCGGTGCCGCGGCGTCGCGCCTCGTCCATGCGCTGCAGATAATCGCCGCGCCCCGTTGCGCTGCGCTCGCGGATCCGCTCCGTGACCGCGCGCACCTGCGGGTGAATCCTCTGTGACATCGGCGCCATCTCTCATTGTGCCATACACTGAAACGCCGCCCGTCGACCACGCCGCACGCAGGGCGTTCAACTCTCGCGGCGATGCGCCGGCAGTGCAGGTGCGGCCGATACGGAACGAATCGGCGTCGATTCTTTTCCGGGCCGCGGAATTCAAGATAAACTAGGATGCAATCGATTGCAATTCGCCTGCCGCGGCGCGCTCCGGGCGCGGCGGCGGCGGCGCGGCCGCAAGACTCCCGACATACCGCCCCTGCGGATCGGGGGCGGGCGCCGCGCAACGGGTGGAATACGCTCGGCTGCAAGTGCTAGGCTCTGTTAGGCAAATCAAGGAATTCCAGACGGTGGCTGTATTACCGACTTTCGACATGTTGCTCTTCGGAGGCACCGGAGATCTCGTCACCCGCAAGCTGCTTCCCGCCCTCTATCGACGCTTTGCCGCGGGACAAGTGTCGGCCGAATCCCGCATCTTCGGTGTGGCTCGAACGTCGCTCTCGCGTGCGGACTACCTGGCTCAGGCCGAAAAGTCCTGCCGTGAATTCGTCGGGAAGGAGTTCGATGCACCGCAATGGGAGTCCTTCAGCGCCCTCCTCGACTACTTCAAACTCGATGCCGGCGAGGAACGGGACTACGCACAGCTGGCATCCGCCCTCGACGGGCGCGCGAACATCGTACGGGTTTTCTTCTTTTCGACGGCCTCGAACCTGTTCTCCGTGATGTGCAGCAACCTCGCCAAGGCCGCGGTCGTCACGCCCCTGTCCCGGGTCGTGCTGGAAAAACCGCTGGGTCACGACACCGCGTCCGCCGACCTCATCAACCAGCAGGTCGGCGCGGTGTTCACCGAAAGCCAGATTTACCGCATCGACCACTACCTCGGAAAGGAGGCGGTGCAAAACCTCATGGCCCTGCGCTTCGGCAATGCCCTGTTCGAACCGCTGTGGCGGCGGGGGCTCGTCAAGCACATCCAGATCACCGTCGCCGAGGAACTCGGCGTGGAACGACGCGGGCATTTCTACGACAAAACCGGCGCGCTGCGCGACATGGTCCAGAATCACCTGCTGCAGCTCCTGTGCATCATGGCGATGGAGCCTCCCGCCAGCAGCGATCCTGACGCGGTGCGTGATGAAAAACTGAAGGTGTTGCGCGCGCTTCGCCCCCTCCAGGACCGGGACGTCCTCACCAAGACGGTACGCGGGCAGTACAAGGCTGGTGCGGTCCATGGTAAGCCGGTTCCCGGTTACCTCGAGGAGTCCGACATCGCCCCGGACAGCACGACGGAGACCTTTGCCGCGCTGAAGGTCGAAATCGACACGTGGCGCTGGGCCGGCGTTCCGTTTTATCTCCGCACGGGAAAGCGCCTTCAGGACCGGCTGACTGAACTGGTCGTCACGTTCGACGAGGTGCCGCATCCGATCTTCGAGAAACCCGCCTCCAACACGGCCAATGAACTGGTGATCCGGCTGCAGCCGGATGAGAGCATCACGATGACCATTCTCGCCAAGAACCCGGGGGAAGGCATGCGATTGAAGCCGGTGAGCCTCGCGCTGGACCTGGGCGAGACGTTCAAGACCCGCAGCCTCGATGCGTACGAACGTCTGCTCATGGACACGGTCAAGGGCAACCTCACGCTGTTCATGCGCCGCGATGAACTCGATGCCGCCTGGCGCTGGGTGGACCCGATCCTGGCGGGATGGCAGAAATACGACGAACGGCCGAAGACCTACACCGCCGGAAGCTGGGGACCGGCGGCATCCAGCGCCCTGATCAGCCGCGACGGTTTTTCCTGGCACGACGAACCCTAGGAGCCCCGAGTGCGATGAAAGACGAACCGCCGGCCATTCGTTACCCCGACTTGGGCGCGCTGTCCACCGATCTGGCGCAACAAATCGCCGAGGGCTTGCGGGCGGCGATTGCCGCCCGCGGCCTGGCGAGCCTGGTGGTCTCCGGCGGCCGGTCCCCCGTGGGGTTGTTCGAGCAGCTGCGCAGCCAGCCGCTCGACTGGAGCCGCGTGTGTGTGGCGCTCGCGGACGAGCGCTGGGTCGAGCCGCTGGACCCATCCAGCAACGAACGCCTGGTGCGCGACGTGCTGCTCAAGGATGCGGCCGCGGCCGCCCGTTTCCAGGGTCTGAAGAACGCCGCCCCCACGCCGGATCTCGGGGTGCCGGATGCGTGGGGCACCTTCGCACGGGTGCCGAGACCCTTCGACGCCGTCGTCTTGGGGATGGGCGACGACGGCCACACCGCCTCGTTGTTCCCCGGGTCCCCGCAGCTCGCCGCGGCGCTCGATCCGTCCGCCGCGCCGGGTTGCATCGGCATGCTGGCACCGGCGGAGCCGCGCCTGCGGATCTCGTTGAACCTCGCCGCGCTGCTCGATTCTCGCCGCATCGTGATCCTCATCACGGGCGAATCGAAGTGGCGAACCTATGCTGTCGCCTGCGGACCGGGCCCGGCGGAGGAGATGCCGGTGCGCACGGTGCTGCGCCAAAAAAAAATTCCCGTCGATGTGATCTGGTCCCCCTGAGGACGCCATGAGGAAAATTGAATGCTGAATCCGCTGCCCCCCGACCGACGCCTCCAGGATGAGCGCATTTCGCTCAGCAAGGAGGCGATCAAAAGTTCGTTTCTCGACGATCTTTTCTACGTCCAGGGCAAATTTCCGGCGCTCGCCACGCAGAACGACTACTACATGGCCCTGGCCTACGCGGTGCGCGACCGCATGCTGCAGCGCTGGATCAGCACAGCCGCCGCCTATACGAAGCAGGCATCGCGCACCGTCGCGTACCTGTCGGCGGAGTTTCTGATGGGCCCCCATCTGGGCAACAACCTCATCAACCTCGGGATCTTCGACACGGTCAAGGAGTGCATGACCGAGCTCGGCATGAACTTCGACGATCTGCTCGCCCAGGAGGAGGAACCCGGCCTCGGCAACGGCGGTCTCGGGCGCCTCGCGGCTTGTTTCATCGATTCGCTCGCCACCCTCGAAGTGCCGGCCATGGGGTACGGCATCCGCTACGAATTCGGGATATTCCATCAGGAAATCGTCGACGGATGGCAGATCGAGAAAACCGACAAGTGGCTTCGCTACGGCAACCCCTGGGAGCTGGTGCGGCCGGAATGGTCGGTCGACGTCAAATTCGGCGGTACGACCGAACAGTACATCGACGAACACAACCGGCTCCGGGTCCGCTGGGTTCCCCACAAGACGGTCTGCGGCGTGCCCTACGACACCCTCATCCTGGGATACCGCACCAACACGGCGAACACTCTGCGGCTGTGGCGGTCAGAGGCCCCGGAGTCCTTTGATTTCGCGATCTTCAACAGCGGCGACTACTACGGCGCGGTCAATCAGAAGGTGACCTCGGAGAACATCAGCAAGGTGCTGTATCCGAACGACCAGGAATTGCGCGGCAAGGAGCTGCGCCTGGAACAGCAGTACTTCTTCGTCTCGTGCTCTCTGCAGGACATGTTCCGCATTCTGCAGAGGCAGAAACTGCCGGTGGAGAGCTTCCACCTGAAATTCGCCGTGCAGCTCAATGACACCCATCCGGCGATCGCGATCGCCGAGCTCATGCGTTTGCTGGTCGATGAGTACGTACTGCCCTGGGCGGATGCCTGGAGCATCACCGGCAAGACCTTCGCATACACCAACCACACGCTGCTTCCGGAAGCCCTCGAGCGCTGGTCGATCGCCGTGTTCGGCAAGGTGCTGCCGAGGCACCTGCAGATCATCTATGAGATCAACGCGCATTTTCTCGAGGAAGTGCGCATCCGGTTTCTCGGCGACGAAGCCCGCCTGTCGCGGCTCTCCCTCATCGACGAATCGGGCGAGCGCTACGTGCGCATGGCACACCTCGCCTGCGTCGGCAGCCATGCAATCAACGGCGTGGCGGCGCTGCATTCGGAGCTGCTCAAGCTCGACGTCCTCAAGGACTTCTACGAGATGTGGCCGCAAAAGTTCAGCAACAAGACCAACGGCGTCACGCCGCGCCGTTGGATGGTGCTGTCGAACCCGAAACTCGCGGACCTCATCACCCTGCACATCGGCGACGGGTGGATCAGGGATCTGTCACAGTTGAGACGCCTCGAGCCGCTCGCGGACGATGCGGACTTCCGCATGCGGTGGCGCAGCATCAAGCAGCACAACAAGCGGACCTTCGCCTCGCTCGCGCTCGACCGCACCGGCGTCGTCACCGATCCCGACTCCATGTTCGACGTGCTGGTGAAGCGGATCCACGAATACAAACGCCAGCACCTCAAGGTGCTTCACATCGTCTCCTTGTATCACCGCATCAAGTGGGACCCCTCCGTGTCGATGCAGCCGCGCACGTTTGTCTTCGGCGGCAAGGCCGCGCCCGGTTATCATCTCGCCAAGCTCATGATCAAGCTCATCACGGCGGTGGGCGAGGTGGTGAACCGCGATCCCGACGTGCGCGACCGCATGAAGGTGGTTTTCCTGCCGAACTTCAATGTCACGAACGGGCAGCGGGTCTACCCGGCGGCCGACCTTTCCGAACAGATATCGACCGCCGGCAAGGAGGCGTCGGGAACGGGCAACATGAAGTTCTCGATGAACGGCGCCCTGACGATCGGCACGCTGGACGGTGCCAACATCGAAATTCGCGAGGAGGTCGGCGCGGACAATTTCTTCCTCTTCGGCCTGAGTGCGGCGGAGGTGTATGCGACCAAGGCCCGCGGTTACCGTGCGATCGAGCACTACAACTCGAACCAGGGGCTGCGCGACGTCATCGACCTGATCCGCAGCGGCTTCTTCTCGCGCGGCGACACCGAGCTTTTCAGACCGCTGATCGACGGCCTGTTGTACGACGATCCGTACCTGCTCCTCGCGGACTTCCAGTCGTATATCGACTGCCAGCAGCGGGTCGACGAGGTCTATCAGGACCCGGACCGCTGGACGCGCATGTCGATCCTGAACACCGCCCGCAGCGGCAAGTTCTCATCGGACCGGACGATCCGGGAATACTGCTCGGAGATCTGGCATGCCCAGTCCGTGCCGATCAGCCTGCTCACGCACGAGCAAGCAGGAATCGCATAGTACGGCGAAGCGGCTCCGCCGCGCCCCAGAGCAGCTGGTCGCCGACGGTGAACGCGGACAGATAATCGCCCCCCATCGCCAGCTTGCGCAGCCGGCCGATCGGCACGTTCAGGCTGCCGTTCACGGCGGCCGGTGCCAACTCCCGCAGCGAGGACTCCCGGTCGTTCGGCACGACCCGTACCCAGGGATTGCCGCGAGCGATCAGCGTTTCGATCTCCTCCAGGGGCACGTCCCGCGTGAGCTTGATCGTGAGCGCCTGAGAATGGCAGCGCATGGCGCCCACGCGGACGCACAGACCCTCCACGGGCACGGGGTTTGCCTCCGTGCCCATGATTTTGTTCGACTCGGCTCCCGCCTTCCACTCTTCCCGGCTCTGGCCGTTGCCCAGGTCCTTGTCGATCCAGGGAATCAGATTCGCGGCCAGCGGCACGCCGAAATGCGTGCGCGGGAACGCGTCGCTGCGCAACGCGTCGCAGACCGCACGGTCGATGTCCAGAATGCTCGCGGCGGGATCGCGCAACAGGGGCGCCGCGGCGCCATGGAGGACCCCCATCTGCTCGAGCAGCTCGCGCATGTTCTGCGCACCCGCTCCCGAGGCCGACTGGTAGGTCATGGCCGATATCCATTCGACCAATCCCGCGCGCATCAGGCCGCACACCGCCATCAACATCAACGAGACCGTGCAGTTGCCGCCGATGAAATCCTTCACGCCCTGGGCGAGAGCCGACTGCATCACCGGCAGATTCACCGGATCGAGGACGATGACGGCGTTCTTTTCCATGCGAAGCGTCGACGCGGCGTCGATCCAGTATCCCGTCCAGCCGGCCGCACGCAGCCGCGCATGCACGGCGGTGGTGTAGTCGCCGCCCTGCGCGCTGATCAACATGGGCAGGCGCGCGAGCGCCTGCAAGTCGTTGGCGTCCTGAACCTGCGCCATCCGGGCGGTGCGGCCGATGCCCGGTGCCGGGCCGCCAGCCTGTGAAGTGCTGAAAAACACAGGCTCGACGAGGTCGAAATCCCGCTCGGCCCGCATGCGCTCGAGCAGCACAGATCCCACCATGCCCCGCCAACCGATGATGCCGACATCCGTCATCTTCAAATCATAAACTCCGCCGCCGGGGGGCGTCGATTGTAGCTGGAGGACATGGCGCGCCCGTAGGCGCCGCAGGTGGCGATCAACAGCACGTCGCCTTCGACCGTGAGCGGCAGCCAGCGGTCGGCTCCGAGTTGATCGGCGGTCTCGCATATCGGTCCGACCACGTTGACGCGCTGCGTCAAGGGTTCCCCGAGCCGCGTCAGATTCCGTATGTCGTGATGCGAACCGTAGAGCGCCGGCCGGATGAGGGAGTTCATGCCGGTGGCGATGCCGACGTACTGCACGTCGCCCTTGCCCTTGAGCTGCGTCACGACGGCGACGAGCACGCCCGCCCTGGCCACGAGAAAGCGGCCCGGCTCCATCCAAAAGGCGATGCCGGGGAAGCGGCTGCGCAGCTGCGCAACCCCCGCATCGAGCGCCGCCAAATCGATTTCCGCCTGGGCCGTCTGTTCGGGCACGCCGAGACCGCCGCCGAGGTCGACCACCCGGACCTCCGGGAAGCGCCGCGCCAGCTCGGCGAGCAGCGTGCCCGTCTCGGTCCAATTCGCGACGTCGAAGATGCCGCTGCCCGTATGCGCATGCAAACCGACCACACGGGCCCCCGCGCTGCGCACGAGCGACTCCAGTTCATCCGCCTCGCCGATCGGAACGCCGAACTTCGAGTTGACGCCGGCCGTCCGCACATGCTGATGGTGGCCGCGGCCGAATCCCGGATCGATGCGCAGAAAAATCTCGCGGCCGCGAAACAGGCCGGGCCACATCTTGAGCGGGTACAGATTGTCGAGGGTCACGTGCACCCCCCTCGCCAATCCGAATTCGTATTCGGTGCGGGGCGCGAAGTTAGGCGTGAACAGCACGTCCGCGGGCGAAAGGTCCGGCACCGACGCGAACGCGTGCTCGAGTTCGCCTTGCGACACGCATTCCAGCATCAGACCGGCGCCATGCACGCGGCGCAGGATGTCCGGATGCCAGTTCGCCTTCATCGCATAGGCCCAGCGGTCGATCGAGCCGACCCGTTTGACCGCGGCGATCGCGGAATCGAGCGTGGCCGCGTCATAGACGAACGCCGCGGACTCGCGCGTCGCGATCTCGATCAGACGGTGGCGCTGCCGGGGCTCCTCCCACCAATTCGTCGCTGGCGCCGGACGCTCGTCATTGCCGAACAACTGCCGCCAGGTGGGGCCCAGCACCTTGTCGGAGCCGATGCTTTGAATCAGCCGTTCGTGCAGCTGATGCACCAGACGGTCGCCCTGCAGCTCGTCGATGACGAAGGTGAAATTCAGATCGTTCGCCGCCTGGGTCACGAGATAAATCTTCTGATCCTGGAACAATTCGAACGCCGTGCCGAGTTCGTGCAGGATGCCGCGAATGTTGTGGCCGAGCAGGCTGAGCGAGGCGCACGGTCCCAGGATCTCGACGCGGCACAACTCGCCCAATGCCGCCCTCAGCCGGTCGAGCGCGGCCGGATCGAGCGTGTTGGCCGCCGGATCGAGCGACACGGTGACGTTGGTCTCGGACGTGGACACGAGGTCCACGGACAAGCCGAGTTCCTTGAACACCTGAAAGGCATCCGCGAGGAATCCCACCTGATGCCACATTCCTGGGCTTTCCATCGAGATCAGCGTGATCCCCTTCTTGATGGCGATCGCCTTCACCTGTGCCGCGCTGTCGGCGACGTTGGCCGAAATGATGGTTCCCTCGAGGCCGGGCGCCTGCGTCGCATACACGTGCAGCGGGATCTTGTACTGGCGCACGGGCAGCACGCAGCGCGGATGCAGGATCTTGGCGCCGTTGCTGGCGATCTCCTGCGCTTCGTCGTAATGCAGGGCGCGCAGCAGTCGCGCGGTCGGCACGAGCCGGGGATTGGCGCTGAACAACCCCGGCACATCCGTCCAGATCTCGAGCCGCACGGCCGAGAGCTTGGCGGCAAAGTATGCGCCCGAGGTGTCGGATCCTCCGCGGCCCAGCAGCACGGTGTCGCCGTCGTCGTTGGAAGCGATGAAACCCTGCGTGATGATCACGCGCTGTAGGTGGCGCCATGATTGTTGAAGGTGCGGGTCGGGAGCGAAGTCACAGGTCGCCGACAGGAAACCGGCCTTTTCGTTCGTACCGTGGCGGCGCTCCGCACGCAGCCATGGCCGGGCATCCACCCAAGCGGCGTCGATCCCCGTGGAGTTGAGAAAGGACGCACCCAACGAAGTTGCCAGCAACTCACCCATCGCCATGACGCGGGCGCGAACCCGGTCGCCAAGTTCGCGTGTCTCGGCAACGGCATCTGCCATGCGCCGGAGTTCGAGGACGAACGCGTCGAACTGCGCGCCCGCTGCAACGCCCAGGGCCTGCGCCAGATCGCGATGGGCCGCCTCGATCCGATCGATCAGATCCGTGTGAGCGCCGCCAAGCGCCGCGGCCAGCAGGGATTCGAGCTTGTCCGTGACGCCCGAGAGGGCGGAATGCACGACGACCGGGCGTAGATTTTCCGCCAGCCGCTCGCGCAGCACGCCGGCGACGTTGCGCCAATTCGACGCGGAAGAAACGCTGGTGCCGCCAAACTTCAGGACCACCCAGTCTGTGTTGTTGTCAGGCACCATGTTGAACGCGCATCAGGGAGATATCGGGCGGCCCGTGCACCGCTGTGACGAACACCGATTCAGTCGTCTTCGAAGATGTCGCGCAGTTCTTTTTCCAACTGCCGTTCGGCGAGCACATCCTCCACCCGGCTCCAAGCCGCCTTGCCGCGTTTGCCCGCAGCGGCGGCTTTGGGTCGCCGCTCGGCGCGCTCAATCAATGGATCGAAATCATGCGATTCTTCGGCTTCGCCAAGAAACTCATCATCGATGTCAAAATGTTCGTCTTCGCGTTCGCTCATTGTTCGAGAAAAGCCCTTGAAATCAATAGGATCGATCGGCCCGAGGCATGAAGCTGCGCACTATATCGAATTCTGTCCGGCATTCAACTAGTGCAAGAGATCCACGCCGCAGCGCTTATACACCATTCAGAGCGAAATACTTGGATTTCAGCAGCCTTCTTTTATAAAAATTATTACAATCAATAAATTATGATATTTAATTAAATTGATTTCTAGTCCTGGAATCGCCGCCGGTCAGGTACCCGTGCGGACCGTGTCGGGCCGCGCCGGAAGCGCGCCCGCCGCAATGGCCCGGTTTACCGCGGACAAAACGGCCAGCAGCGACGCCGTGACGATGTTGCCGTGCATGCCGGCGCCGAACAGAGTGCGCCGACTGCGCGTCGTGATCTCTATATAAGAGACGGCCTTGGCACCACTGCCTTCACCGCGGGAATGCTCCTCGTACGATAGGACGTCGAACGGCAGACCGATCGCATTGACCATCGCATCGATCGGACCTGAACCTTGACCCAGCCGGGATTCCAGGTGCCCCTCCCGCTCGACCTGGAGCGTCAGACGCTCGGTGTCAGCGCCGTCGGTGGAGGCGGCCAGCTGATGCGAGCGATACCGGAAGGGATCTCGTGGCGCGAGGTACTCACGCGCGAAAAGATCCCATAATTCTTGCGAAGTCAATTCCTTACCGGTGATATCTGCAGCGGCTTGCACGACCTGGCTAAACTCGATCTGCAGGCGGCGGGGCATCACCAACTGGTAATCCCTTTCGAGCAGATACGCGACGCCACCCTTCCCTGACTGGCTGTTGACCCGGATGATGGAATCATAGGATCGCCCCAAGTCCGATGGATCCACCGGAAGATAGGGGACATCCCAGGCGTCCGCATCGCTGCGGGCCGCCAACCCTTTCTTGATGGCATCCTGATGCGACCCGGAGAAAGCCGTGAAGACCAGATCCCCGACATAGGGGTGACGGGGATGTATCGGCAGCTGATTGCACGCCTCCGCACACCGGGCGACCTCGTTGATGTTGGAGAAATCCAATTTTGGATCAATGCCTTGTGTATAAAGGTTGAGAGCCAGTGTCACGATATCCACATTGCCTGTCCGCTCCCCGTTGCCGAACAGGGTGCCTTCGACGCGCTCCGCACCCGCCATCAAGGCGAGTTCGGCCGCGGCAACGCCGGTACCCCGATCGTTGTGCGGATGCAGGCTCAATATCACGGAATCCCTGCGTCCCACATGCCGGGCAAACCATTCGATTTGATCGGCGTGGACATTCGGTGTCGCCATCTCCACCGTCGACGGCAGATTGAGAATCGTCTTGCGCTGCGGCGTCGGCTCCCAGACGGCGTTCACGGCGTCGCAGATCTCGACCGCAAAATCGAGTTCGGTTCCCGTGAAACTTTCCGGGCTGTACTGAAACACCCATTGAGTATCCCGATTGCGTTCGGCGTGGTCGCGGACCGACGTGGCGCCACGCACCGCAATGTCGACGATGCCCGCCCGGTCAGTGCGAAAGACGATCCGGCGCTGAGCCGCCGAGGTGGAGTTATAGACGTGCACAATGGCGCGCCGGGCACCCCGAAGCGCCTCGTAGGTGCGAGCGATGAGTTCGGGGCGGGCCTGGGTGAGCACCTGGATCGTGACGTCGTCCGGAATCAGGCTCCGTTCGATGATCTCCCGCACGAAGTCATAATCCGTCTGCGAGGCGGCCGGGAATCCCACCTCGATCTCCTTGAAGCCGATCTTCAGCAACATGTCGAACATGCGCCGCTTGCGCCCCGCGTCCATTGGCTCGATCAAAGCCTGATTGCCGTCCCGCAGATCGACGCTGCACCAGGTGGGGGGCGCGTCGATGACGCGATCCGGCCAGCGCCGGTCTGCGAGCGGAACGGGCTTGAAGGGGGGGTATTTGGTGGACGGGTCGGTCAGCATGATGTTCGCTCGCTCAGGGTGAGGCGCCCCACGGGCGCGGTTCCGCTAATTAAGGGCAATTTGGGTGTTTTTCCGGTCTTGTAAGCGCCGACCGTTAGCGCGTATGAGTGGCGCCTAGCGGCGCAGAAGCAGAAGCGCGAACCGACCGGAGCGCTGGGCGCCAGGGGCAAAAACGGCGATTTGTGCGGTCGCGAACAACATTGAGCACGAATTTATCATTGCCGGCGACCGAAGCGCAATAGCTGAGCGCCGGAGCCCATCCCGCCTCCCTCTGCCGTCACGGTCAACCGCGGCCATAGTCGCGATTTTTCCAGCGGGCGCCCCCGCCCAACCAGTGGGACCCGGCCGACGCGGCCGTGGCGGCGAGGTAGAACAGCGCGATGAGAGGCAGCGTGAGCGACCAGGCAAGGCTGCGGCGGTAGCGCGCCAAGGTGGGCCAATAGCTTGCGATGCTCAGGCAAAAAGCCAGCAGACCGCACAGGCGGGCCCAGCCGCGGTCAAACAGCGCCGCTGCCAGCGGTACGCCCCAGATCATCACCAGACCGAAGACCGTGAGCACCAGCAGCAACGCTGAATGACGCAGTTGGGTGAACGCCGTCCGTGCAATCATTTGCCAGATGTCCGCGCAATGGGGGTAGCGGCGGATTGAAGTCGCGAGACCGGAGTGTCCCAGGAAGATCGTGCCGTCCCGCTTGACCGCCTTCGCGAGCGTGACGTCGTCAATGAGCGCACCCCGGATCGACGCGATTCCCCCAATCCTGTCCAGGGTCGTCCGGCGGATCAACACCGTGCCGCCGGCCGCCGCGGCCGTGCGCGACTTTGGATCGTTGACCCTCGCGAAGGGGTACAGCATCTGAAAAAAATACACGAAAGCCGGCACCAGCCAGCGTTCGGCCGCACTCTCGCAGTTGAGCCTCACCATCTCGCTCACCATGTCGATCTGTCCCTCCTCCAATCGCGCGACCAGTGTCGCGAGATGGCGGGGATCGTGCACGATGTCCGCGTCCGTGAGCAGCAGCAGCGGCGCCTCACTGGTCTGCACTCCTTGACTGATCGCCCACAGTTTGCCCGACCATCCCGTCGGCTTGGCGTGGCCTTGCACTACCTGCAACGTTCCCGCGGATCCATCCCGGCCGGCGCGGTGCGCCAGGTCCGCCGTGCCGTCGCTCGAGCCATCATCGACGACGATCACCCTGAAGCGGCCCGGATACGCCTGGGCCATCAGGGAGGAGACCACCGGACCAATGGTCGCGGCCTCGTCGCGGGCGGGAACGATGATGTCGACCGCGGGCGCCGCCCTCGGGACGGCGGCGCGAAGCTCCGGACGGGACAGCCAATACCGGCCGTGCAACAAAATCAGATAGGCCCATAGGCACAAAGAGAACAAAGCCAGCAAATCGTGACCCATCCTAAAGAGGCCGCCGGCACGCGGGCGCAAAGCATAGCCGAAATCCCACATTGCGCTCATGGGTGATTCGAGCGGTCCCGCTCGTGCTAGCGTTCGTCATTCGTCATCAATTGCCAAGGAGCATAAGTCCATGCACGTCGCACACATCGGTTCTACCGGCAAGGTCGGCAGCAAGATTCGCGAAGAATTGCTGCGCCGAGGCCACACTGTCACGGCCATCTCGCGCCATGCCGACAAGACAGACCTGGGCGCGGGGGTCAAGTCCGCGGTCGGCGACATCAACGCACCGGAACAGCTGGCCGGTGTCCTCAAGGGCCACGACGCGGTCATCAGTTCGGTGACCTTCGTACCGGGTAGTTCTCCGAATCTGGTCGCGGCCGTGATCCGTTCAGGGGTCAAGCGCTGGATCGCCGTCGGCGGCGCGGGCTCGCTCGAAATTGCGCCCGGCAAGCTGCTCAAGGACTCCGGTGCCATTCCGGCCGAGTGGATGCCGGCCATCAACGAAGGGGCCGCCCTGCTCGCTCTGCTGCGCGGGAATGACGACCTCGACTGGACGTACTTCTCGC
>Ga0182030_10013540_pt1 | contig 16214 bp, 18 predicted proteins | sample 812S3MmetaG_FD_121299 | JGI IMG/M metagenome (GOLD analysis project Ga0182030, IMG submission 121299) | Permafrost microbial communities from Stordalen Mire, Sweden - 812S3M metaG (Illumina Assembly) | ecosystem: Environmental > Terrestrial > Soil > Wetlands > Permafrost | place: Sweden...
CTTCGGCCCCGACCGAAATCCGCGGCACGGCTTCAGACCTGGCGCTGCTGCTCAACGGGCGAATCGCACTCGCCGAACTTAACGTGGGCGGTTCATTCTCGGGCGTCCAGTTGCTACTCGACGGAATCGATCTCACGTAGCGGCACGTGGGACGTGCCGCGTGTGGCGCTGCTCGGTGCTAATAGCCGGTCTTCTTGAAGAGACATACACGATCCTGTGCCGTACGCCCAGTTACTCGCCGTCACGCCAATCACGACCCATGAAGCGACCGGCTTCTCCACCCAAAATCCGTGCCATCCGCTCGACATTTCGAACGTTCGCTTCTTGCGTTTTCAGCGCGGCAAAATAGCGAAGTATCTCCTTTTGTCGACTCGGCGTCAACCTCGCCCAATTGTGCGCGATGGTCTCATCTCTGTCAAGTGCCGCTTGCAGCAATTCGGGCACCGGGTGCTGGGGACCATTGCGATACGTCTCGTCGAAGGCCAGATCAATCGTCACCACGTCACCCACCTTCGTGCTCGAGACGTCGCGCATTTTCCCGTGGAGGTACAACAAGAAATCGCCGCGCCCGTTCGGCATCATGCTGGTACGCCACGGCGCTGTTGGTGCACCGTTGACCTTGACGAGCACGGGCATTGGTCGCCGCCATTCGGGCCTGAGGACTGCGACCTGCGCCGCGCTCACCAACACATAGGGATTCACACCGACAATCTCAATCGTCGCGGTCAGTAAGAGGGTGGCCCGCATTTTCACTACATCGTAACGAGGTCTGGCGGCAGTCGCGTTCGATAAATCCCGTTTCACCTAATTGCCGTCTGACTTTCAATCCGGATCGGCGCGAGACTACGGCGAGGTCCAACGCGCGGCATGTTGTCGGCGAAACTCCGACGCCGACATTTCGAAGATCTGCTCTGGTCCATCTTTCGCGTCATTTTGCACACCGACGTGAGTGAAACCAAATCTGTCAATGAGCTTCATTGAAGGCAGGTTGGTGGCGCTCACGGTGTAACGCAGCACCTTGACACCGGGTTCTTCGACTACCCAACTCCACATGCCGACGAGTGCCTCGCGAGCGAAACCGCGACCACGGAAGTCGGGGTGCACTCCCAAACCTATTTCCACCATGCCCTCGGCGTTAGGCGCGCCATGAAAACTGGTACTGCCAACGATCTCCTTCGACGACTTCAATACCATCCATCGAAGGAACCACTTGTTCAGCGAGGCATCTTGCTTGACTTGAGGCACGCGCCATCCAAGGGGCCCCGGGTGATCGATTAACTCGCGGTGAGGATTGCTGTAGTCGCGATCTTCATAGACGCTGTCGCTCTCGGGATCCTCGAAAAGTGTGATGAGTCGATCTCCCGCGATATGCGCGAGTATCAAACGCGGCGTATGAATATCACTTTGGGTGCGCGTGAGTTCTGACACACCACAACGGTATCGGACCCAAATGTGCGGATTCTGTGGCGTAATGACCCGTCCGTTGGGACACTGGTACGCCCGCGAATTCTGTTCGCCCGCTCGGTCGAAGAAGAGTCCCGGTACATTGTTCGCGTGTCGCCAACTTCCTCATGCGAGCAGTGCGGATTCGTGTGGGACGCGATCAGGCCAACCGAGATTCCCGATCGATTGCGCGCCGCAACCGAGACCTTCGTCGCCGCTATCGCAGACGCGCGCGAGTTTTCCTCGACACGACCGTCTGACGAACGATGGTCAGTAAATGAGTACGGAGCGCATCTTCGTGACGTCTTGATTTCGATTCGTGACCGGATCATCGCGGCGTCAGTGCAGGAGAGACCCACTGGCTCACCTATCTACCGCGACCAGCGGGTTTCGCTGGGCTTCTACAAGCAGGATTCTGCACACGACGTCGCGAGCGAACTGACCGCCATGTCGAACCTGTTCATCCGCACGTTCGAGTCACTGCCAACGAATTACGAGCAACGCGAGTTCATCTTCAGTCCGATAACACCAAACGCCGTCACGATCTTGTGGGCGTCCGCGCAAGCCCTGCACGAAGCGGAACATCACCTCGGTGACGTCCAAGAGAATCTCAGACTGTTAAGGGTTCTCTAGCGTCAATCTGCCGCATCTGCCGATGGCTAGTAATCCAGTAGAGCGCGCACGTGGGTAACGGTCGAATCGATGTATGGCCATGGGGCATTGCGCCCATTGACCAACATTCCGAACTCCGTGCAGCAGAGCCCCACGATGTCACCGCCGCGAGTCCGACAGCCCTCGGCAATGGCAAACAAGCGTTGCCTCGATTTCTCGTTCACGACGCCCTGGGTGAGCTCGTCAAAGATGATCGCCTGTAACTCATCGATTTCATTGGCCGACGGTTTGACGACCGTGACTCCACGAGCTTCGAGATGTGACGAATAGAAGTCGTTCTCCATCACGTAGCGCGTACCCAGTAGCGATAGCGATGTCGCGCCGAGGTCCTTGAGGCCCGTCACGATCGCGTCGCGAACATCGACCACCGGAATAGAGACGGCGTCGACAACATCCTGGAAATTCATGTGCATGGTGTTCGCGCCAATCCCCAGGACCGTGGCACCGCCGGCTTCCAGACGGCGAGCGCAGTCCGCCAGGATGCGACCAGTCCCGGACCAGTCGCCAACCTCTTGGAGGGCCACGATTTCACTGAAGTTGACGGAGTCAATTAGAAGCGGTGGCTGAACCCAAGATTCGTAGCGTTCGGCCGTCAACTGGTTAAAGAGGGAATAGTAGGCATTCGTCGACTCCCAGGACATGTCGCCGATGAGCCCAATGCGCTTCACGATGTTCAAACTAACAGTGAGTTTTCCTCACGTCATTGGGGAAATTTTCGTCCGTGTGTACGAGCGAAAGCGGTTTGGCGGCCCCAGGGATGTCTCGTTACACTCGCCTTAGCAATTACCTCGCCGGGATGGCGAAATACCGGGCGAACCACGTCGCGTCGGCGCGCCACTGGAAATAGGGGGATTTATCTGATGAGAATGAAGCACTTTGGGATTCGAGCAGGCATCGCGATGGGCGCCCTCGCACTCGGCCTTTCACCGGTTTTGGGTGTTGGCGCGGGAGCGGACGGCACGACAGCGACGACATTGGTCTCGGTTGGCCAAGGCGTCGACGTTTCGGCCCTGCCAGGAGCCCAAGCCTTCGATCCAACGATGCCTAACGTGCCCGAAACGGTGTCGTTCATTCTCGACGAGCGCAACTTATCCCAGCTCGAACAGACCGTTGACCAGGGCATCGGCCCCAATTCATTTCTCTCGGTGAATCAATTCGCGCAAGAGTACGGTCAGAGTCAGTCCAACGTCAGTCAACTCGAGAGTTATCTCGGGCGCTTCGGCATCTCGACGCAGGTCTACCCGGGCAACGTCGACGTGGTGGCCAACGGCACCGCTGGCGAATTCAATAGGGCCCTGTCGAACGAGCAATACCAATACACCGTGCCTGGCTACCCCGGCAGACACGGCTGGCCGTCGTCACCGGCCCAGACGGTGCACGCGCCGAGCACGGCCCCGCAACTGCCGAGCTCGATCGCCTCGTACGTCCTCTCCATCCTGGGCTTGAGCAATTACGCGGCGTTCACCAGCCAGGCCGTGCACACGCCGGCCGCCATGTCAAAACCGCAAACCGGCAATTCGAATTCGTGCCTTGCACTGTCGGGACTCGCGAACGACTGCAATACGCCCGCGACCTTTGAGTCCAACTACGGTCTCAGCCCGCTCGAGAGTCCCACCGCCGGACGTGGCCAGACGTTGGCCATCGTGACCCTGGCGGCGCTCGACCCGGGCGCGCCCCAGTATTTCTGGAACAACATCTTGCACTTGCCTAATGTCGGTCGAAACCTGACCGTGGTGAATGTTGATAATTCTGCCAGCCCACCCTCTGACGCGTCGGGCACCGGTGAGACTGACCTCGACGTAGAGCAGTCCGGCGGAATCGCGCCCGGTGCCAACGTCCTTGTGTACCAGTCTGGACTATCTGACTCCAACTTCATCGACGACTTCTTTGATGCTGCGAGTCAAGATATCGCCAGCACTGTTTCGACCAGTTGGGGCGAATCCGAACCAGTGGTCAAGGCGGAAGTCGCCGAGGGCGTCGAAACGTCAACCTACGAGGCCGCTTTCAACGAGGCATTCCTGGAAATGGACGCGCAAGGTCAGTCAGTGTTCGTCGCGGCCGGCGACGCTGGCGCCTATGACGACAACGATGAGCTGGGCAGTACCGAGCTCTCCGTGGACACCCCGGCCGACAGCCCCTACGTCACCACGGGTGGGGGCACGACATTGCCCTGGAGCGGAACGGTCACCGACTCGACGACCGGGATTTCGGCCCAAGCCTCCAACGCCCAGCAGCGTGCGTGGGGTTGGGACTACCTCTGGCCGACGTTCGCCAAGATTGGCGCCATTCCCCTCGCTCAGGCGGCAGAGTCGAACGTAGCCGGTGGCGGCGGAGGATTTAGCGTCGATCAACCAACTCCCTCGTACCAGTACGGCGTGTCGGGGACCCAGTCCTATACGGGTTTGCAGTACTTGACACCCACGACACCCGCAGACATTGGTGGCGGAGTGATCGAACCCACGGAATGGAACTTCAACCCGACGCCGAGTCTCGTCCACGGCCAGGGATCTGGACGCGCATTGCCCGACGTTTCCGCCAACGCTGATCCCTTCAGCGGGTACCTGCTGTATGAGCCATCCTTTGCGACTATCCCGGCGTCGGCGGGCGGTCCGCAACCGGTGCTGCAGGGTGGTTGGGGCGGCACGAGCTTTGTCGGTCCGCAGTTGAACGGCTCGACGGCCGTGATCGACTCGGCTCTGGGACACCGCGTTGGATTCTGGAATCCGTCAATTTACAGTTTCGCGACGTCTCGTTATTCGCCATTCACGACGCTCCAGTCGGCCAGCACCAGTAACGACAACGACTTCTTCACCGGCAACCCTGGTGCGGTCTTCAACGAGGCAACCGGACTGGGGATTCCCAACCTGAGCGCGCTCGCCCGCGACTTTGGCAACAATTAGTAGCCGGATTTTGAAGTAAATATTGGAACTCCTCTCTCGGACCATACGAAAGGTTCGAGAGAAGAGTCCTCACATTCCACTGCAGCGGCCACGCACCGATTGAAGTCGGCTGAATCACGACATAATGAAATGATGATTTTCGAGAGAAGCGACGAGTGTCAACTGATGAATCGCAGGACGTCATAGGCGAACATTCCGGTCACGGCCCTATTGCGCTCGTGGGATCCGGAGAATATCTGCCCATCATGGCCGACATTGAAGCCGGTCTCTTAGCGGGCCGGCCTTCTCGCTACGTCCAATTGGCGACTGCAGCCGTGCCCGACGGACCTTCGGTCGTCGAGCGTTGGCACAACCTCGGCATCGAGCAGGCACAACGTCTCGGCGTAGAACCGATCATTCTGGCCGTGGGCGACCGCGCCGACGCCGACAACGAAGAGATCGCGGCGCAAGTTGCCGGCGCTGGTCTCATCTACCTTTCTGGTGGCAATCCCGGATTCTTGGCCGATACGTTGCGTGATTCTGCGGTGTGGAAGGCAATCGTCGCCGCCTGGAGAGATGGCGCCGCCCTCGCGGGTTGCAGCGCCGGCGCCATGGCGATGACCGCGTGGGTCCCCTCGCTTCGTCACCCACGCCAAGGCGGAACCAACGGTTTGGCTTTGTTGCCACACTTGCGCGTCATTCCCCACTTCGATTTCTTCGCTTCAAAAGTCCCCGACCTCGTCACTCGATTCCTGCTGCCCCACGACCCGGCGATTACGGTCATTGGGATTGACGAGGAGACGGCCATCGTGGGTGGACCCTCCGAATGGACGGTGCAGGGCCGCCAGTCCGCGTGGCGCCTCAGCGCGCAGGGCCGAGTTGAGCTTCCCGCGGGCACCTCAATAACTACGCCGACGCTGGTGTGACGACACGAAGCCTTCGCTAATTACAACTTGCCGTAGAGCAGGCGCGCCGAATTATATTTAGTCTCTCCCAGGACAATGCGACTCTGAATATCACGCGCGCCCATCTGGCGCAGGATATCGCCGACGGATTCCAGCTCATTGGTGCTTGAACTTACGATGCGCAACTGATAGTCGAACTCTCCGGTGGTGTGGACCGCATTCAGGATTTGCGGGACGTTTCTCAGGTCACGTTCGAAGTCAAAACGGTCAATCGCATCCTTTAGCTTCGCGTCCGTGAGCGAGTGCAGCGTGTACCCAAGCTTCGCGAGGTCGATCTCGGCGTGGTAGCCAGCCAGCACTCCCGATTGGCGCAGTCGTCGCACCCGTTCGGCCGTGCTGTTCGAACTGAGATGCACCTGGTCGGCCAATTGTTGATAACTCAGACGCGCGTCGTCGATCAACGCTTCCAATAACGACCGATCTATATCGTCCACGTCTCTCCTTTACTCACTGCCTCATTTTAGGAGGAACTATGGTCAGACTACATGATTAATCAAGGCATTTAAGGCAATAATGAAGACTTATCCGAGTCATTTAAGGCATAAACGTACGTATTCTGGAGGCATGTTTCTTCTGCTTGTCCGAGTTGCCATTGCCCCTCTCATCGTCGTCGTTGCGACCCTCATTCAACGACGGTACGGCAACGACATCGGCGGATTGGTCATCGGATTGCCATTGGCCAGCCTGCCGCTCTTGTGGCTGGTCGCGCTCGAGCACGGCAGTTCTTTCGCCAGCTCCATGTCGGGCGCCATCTTGGTCGGTGCCTCAGCCCAAGTCGTCGTCATTTGGATGTATGCATTGTTGGCCCCGAGGATCTCGCCCCTGCTCGCCTTGGCGGGTGCAGTGTGTTCTTTCGTCATCACTATCGCCGCGCTCAACCTGCTCGATCTTTCCGTACTGCTCGCGAGTTTCCTCGCGACTGGCGGATTTGCGGTCGCACTCTATTGGTGGCCGTACAGTGAAACGTCGACCCAGGAGAGCGGTCGATACCGTTTCATGTTGCGCATCATCATTTCGGCCGGATTCACCCTCTTTCTCGTCACGGTGGCCGGCCGGATTGGGCCGGGGTTCGCCGGACTCATCGCCGCGCTGCCAATGATGAGCCTCGTCATGGCCTTTGTCACCCACCGAGAACTCGGCGCGAACGCGTCGGCCCAGTTCCTGCACGGCGTGACCAAGGGATCCTTCTCCTACGTCGCCTCCATGCTGGTACTGGCTGAGTTGCTGCGCACCGGGTCCGTGGGCACCGCCTTCCTGGCCGCGATTGGCGTCGCGCTCGTGGTGCAACTCGCCGTCCAGTCACTCGACACATTCCCGAATATTCGTCGTGCCATCAATGCCCCGCTCGTGACCCTGAAGTACTCGCTGAAGAATTAACGAACCTTCGAGGTTCGCAGGCGCCCCCAGCGTCGAAGCGTATGGACGCTCAACAGTATGAGCAGCACCAGCGACGACACCACGTGCCAACGGATCGGACTTATAAGTCCGATGGAAACCATCACGGGGCGATGTTCGAAATAGTCGAAGAAACCCGACACGACAACGTTGAATGTGACGAACAACAAGATAACGTCAGCCCACGCCATTCGACCCCGCGGCCGTATCCACCGCGCGAAGCGTCGCAAATCGCCCAGAAGAATAGAGACCGTGCGGCGGCGATGGCGAAGGTGCGCGACGACGAGGCCCGCGAAGAGCACGCCGAAGAATATGTGGACATAAATCGAGAAGTGCGGCAGGAGCGTTAACAACGACAGCAGCACGGTGACGATCAGCCACAGATGGACTATCCATCGTTGACGGCTCGAATGATCGTCCACCAGTTACCTTTCACCAGAGTGACGCGAGTAGCTACTCGCAGAGGGCCAAAAAGAGCGCTAGTTAATAAAAAACTGAGATCCCGGAATCGAACGGATCAACTCAATCTGTCCCACGCCCACACTGGCGTGCAATCTCAAGATCCCTTGATGAGTTCCCGTCTTGGGCGCGACGTAGAAGTTTTCATAACCCTGGGGGTAGTTAATCCCCTGAGCGCCGCTGTGCGCCGTCACGTCCACGACTACGCCCGGCGGTACTTCAATGACGAGGTCGCCCGCGGCCACCGACGCCGTCACTGACAGAGTTTGGCCACTGAAAGACACCTGGCGAAGGTCGACGGTCATTTTGCCAAGGGCCGTGCGATAGACGGACTTGACTTGGGTGATCGACGTGGGAGTGTAAACGTTGTCGCCAATGCCACCTCTGATCGGCACACCAGTCATCGCGACGAAACCGAGAAATCCTCCGGTGACAAGGATGAGCAGACTCACCACTACCAAGAAGAATCCGGTCAAGAGTCGACCGAGCGTGAAACGTCGTCGCGGCCCGCGCAGCGAGAGCACGGCAATGATCACCAAGAAAATTAGCCACGCTGATCCAACACCGCTTCCCCAGGCGGGACCATTCGTGTAAAAAACAATGAAGATAAGACCCAGGCACAGTGCGCCCGCAATCAGAACAATCGCGCGCCACCGCGACGATCGCTTTTCCTCTTGCTCGGTAACAACGAGTTCTTCTGACGTTGCATCGCTCTCGCCAGCGCGCGGCACGAGCACCCACAAGATGAGGTAGATGGCGGCGCCAAACCCGTACAGACACGCCAGGACCACGAAGACAGCGCGCACAATGTTGGCGTCGATGTCGAAACGCTCGCCGATGCCGCTCGCGACGCCGCCGATGATTCGCCTGGTCGAGCTGCGCCGCAGTGCAGTTGGCTCGTCCGTTGGTGATTCCTTGTCAGCAGGTTCAGTATTGGTGACTTCGTCTTCTATGTCCATGCGCTCAATGCTAAGAATCGATCAACAGATTCACAATCGGGGTTTTCCCTCAACTTTCACGTTTTCCAAGGCGCTACACGAGGGTTTACCCTGATTGTGCGCGCGACTACGTCATGCCAAACTTGAGAAATCATAAGAGTGACCTCATCGTCCAAGAAACGCGCAAAGGAACAGTCGGCGCCGAAGAAGGTCCCCGGCCGTCCCCAACGCCCGCTTCGTCGCAGTGCTGACGATTGCCGATTGGGAGGCGTGTGCGGCGGCGTCGCGAAGCGATTCGGCATTGATTCGAAGAGGGTTCGCATTGTCGCCGTCATCTCGGCGCTCTTTCTCGGTTTCGGAATTGCCGTCTACATGGCCTACTGGATCCTGGTGATCCGCCAGGGCGAGGAAAAATCAATCCTCTCGCGCATCGGATCAGACAAGCGAGAAAAAGAGATTCTCTTTGTGGGCGCCATCGCCATCTTGTCGCTCATGCTCGCCTTGCAAATCCTGGGGATCAATAAGTTCGGGCTCATCACGCTCTTCTTCACGCTGAGCGTTCTCGGTGCGCTCGTCATCTGGCGCGGCGTCTCGACGAACGAACGTGAGCACCTGCGACGATTGACCGACGCCATCGCGAACTTGGGATCTTCGACCGGGGAAGGGTGGCCGGGAGTCGCATTGCGCACCGTCGTCAGTCTGGTCTTCATCCTCGTTGGTGTGGCTAATCTCTCGAGAGTCAGCCGGCGCCCCGGCGCAGCGAGCGGCGTGGTCGTCGGCGCGACGACCCTTATTGTCGGGATGGTCGTGTTGTTCGCGCCGTGGTGGATCGGCACAATACGCGGGCTCTCCAAGGAGCGACGCGCGCGCGTTCGTGCCCAAGAGCGAGCTGACATGGCCGCCCACGTGCACGACTCAGTGCTGCAAACCCTGTCGCTCATCCAGCGAGCCGCCGACAATCCAATGGAAGTCGCCCGGCTCGTTCGTATGCAGGAACGTGACCTTCGCTTATGGCTCGTCGATCCCGAATCCTTTGGAATCGCGTCCGACCCGCCCACCACCTTGGCCGCGTCGGCGTTCGAGATTGAGCATGAAGTCGAGGACAGCTACGCGATCGCAGTGGAAGTCGTGATCGTTGGTGACTGCACGCTCAACGGTGCGGTGCTGGCGTTGCTTGGTGCGGGACGTGAGGCGGCCATCAACGCCGCTAAATGGTCCGAAGCGCCGAGCGTCTCGATCTACATCGAAGTCGAGCGTGAACGCATCACGATGTTCGTGCGCGACCTCGGTCGAGGGTTCGACCAGGCAGATGTACCCAGCGACCGCCAGGGAATATCGGGTTCCATCAAGGAACGAATGGCCCGCCACGGGGGCCAGGCCACCATCCGCAGCATGCCCGGTGCCGGTACGGAAGTTGAGTTGGTCCTGCCACTGAAGACATCTCCGTGAGCGAGGGTGCCCTGCCGCGAGTGTTCCTCGTTGATGACCACGCGCTCATCCGCTCGGGCATTCGCACGGAGTTGGGCGATCAGGTTGAGCTCGTGGGCGAGGCTGACGAAGTAGAGGCGGCCATCGAGATGATCATCGAGCGAACTCCCGACGTGGTGCTGCTCGACGTGCACATGCCCGACGGCGGGGGCCGCGCGGTGCTCGAAGGGGTCATCTCTAATCAACCCTCCGTAAAGTTCCTCGCGCTGTCCGTCTCCGATGCCGCCGAAGACGTCATCGCGATCATTCGAGCCGGTGCACGCGGGTACGTGACGAAGAATATTGAAGGGCCGGAACTGATTGAAGCCATTTACCGAATTGCCGCGGGCGACGCCGTGTTCTCGAGCCGTCTCGCCGGATTCGTCCTCGACGCGTTCGCCTCTCAGAACGGGGAAGCGGAAGTGGCGCCGCCGCCATTTGATCCCGAATTAGATCAACTCACCGTGCGTGAACGTGAGGTCCTACGCCTCATCGCCCGAGGCTACGCCTACAAGGAGATCGCCACGGAGTTGAACATCTCAATCAAGACCGTCGAGAGCCACGTGTCGGCCGTACTTCGAAAGCTCCAGTTGTCCAATCGCCATCAACTCACGAAGTGGGCAACCGAGCGACGTCTCTTGTAAGTGCCACCCGCCACTGGACCAGGACGACGACTACATTAAGGCCGTGACGCAGATCCGGTTCAATGTAACGGCCCTTGACTGCCTCGAACCCCTCGAGCTCGCGGCCTTCTATTCACAACTCACGGGACTCGACGTTGAACCGCTGGGCGATTTCCCAGCTCAAGACGTGACGTGGATCGAACTGCTCAATGAGGGTAGACCAACACTCGCGTTCCAGAAAGTCGAGAGCTACGTCGCGCCGACATGGCCCGAAGGACCAGTGCCCCAACAGTTGCATGTGGATTTTGCGGTCTCGGATCTCGACGCTGGCGAAGCACACGCACTCGCCCTGGGGGCAACCAAAGCGGATTTTCAACCCGGTACGACGTTTCGGGTCTTCTTGGATCCCGTGGGTCATCCGTTTTGCCTCGTACTTGAGCAGTGACGCACGCCGCAAAAGTTATGTGAACTTAACGGCGACCTCGATTGATGGTCGGAATTTCGAATTAGCCTGGACGGTAATGAAGTGGCACAGTTCGTTTCTGGCGACACTGGGCCACTTTGTAACTTCGCGGCGTCGGGCATCTCATGATGCGCCAACAGCTTCCTAGCAAGGAATCCATCACAATGTCATTTAAGGTCCTCACACGTAATGTCGCTCGGTTCATCATTGGGCTCGTGGCGCTCGCCCTCGTCGCCATGCCCGTCACCGAGTCCGGGGCCTCCCAGTCCAAGCCGTTGCTGCCCACGAAAGCCATCGTCACCGGGAGCAATAAAGACCTTGGCGCCATTCGTACGTTCTTTTTCTGTCAGACCAAAGCGTGCAAGAAAACTAAGACGGCCGACAAGGCCGCCGCCGATGTTGCGCTGAGCGACATAAAGGCGGACATCAAATTGATGAAGGCGGACGACGTACCGCCATCTCAACTCGCGATCGTGGTGAAATACGAAGTGGACGCCAAAGCATTGATCGGCGCCTACACGGCCTACCCCAAGCAGACCGGCGCGGACGACGAGGCAAACAACATCGGCATCATCTACTACCAGACGTCCAACCTCGGATCGGACGACTATCTCTTGGGTTGCGCTCAGACCAAGACGGCCGTGGTGTTCAAAGAGTGGAGCGTCGGTGTTGTCGGCGTCGCGTACGCGATGCAGGTCGACACCCAAGCCGAAACCTCCACGGCGCCGGCGCCGACGATTCTGAGCGCCAACAAGAGCCTCCTCGCCGAGGCGGCCAGCATGAAAAATGACGCCAACGGTCCCAATGCGCAATTCAATAAGTTGTTGATCCAATTTGCGAACACGCAAGCCATTGATAGCCGCGACACGATCGCCATTATTAACGGTAAAGGCAAATCGATCACGAAGACTGTTCTCACCAACTTGGCAAAGAAGTTAACGTCAGAGTTCAAGGTCTTGTCGGCGTTGCAGAACAAACTCGCGGCGTAGCCAACACATTCTCGATTGCATCGAGAATGTGAAGGTAAACCCAAAGTGAACTCTGGAACAAAAGTAAACCAAATGAGCGCCATTCCCCTTTAGTTCAACGAATCGCTTGCTAGAAGTGAGGGGTGCACAACACGTTCCTCTTGGCCCTGGTCGTCATTGTGGCGATCGGCTTCGACTTCACGAACGGATTCCACGACACTGCGAACGCGGTTGCGCCGAGCGTCGCGACCGGCGCGCTAAAACCCCGGACGGCCGTACTGTTGAGCAGCGTCCTCAACGTCGTCGGCGCACTGTTGTCGCTGAAGGTCGCCGCCACGATTGCCAGCGGCATCGTGAGCCAGGGCGACATCATTCTGCCGGTCGTCTTCGCCGGCCTCGTCGGAGCCATTGCGTGGAACGTCACCACCTGGTACTTCGCGATTCCCTCCAGCTCGAGTCACGCACTTATCGGCGGTGTTGTCGGCGCCATGATGGCCCACGCCGGGACGAGTTCCGTGCTCTGGAGCGGCATCGTCGGCAAGGTCCTCGCCCCCTCCATCGCGGCGCCCGTCTTCGCGCTAGTGATTGCGGCGCTCGCGACGACGATGTCACGGCGGCTCACCAAAAAGTCGAATGACGCCACCAAGTCCTGGGGTATGAGAGCGGGGCAGATTGGCTCGTCGTCGTTACTTTCCATTGCCCACGGCACGAATGACGCCCAGAAGACCATGGGCGTTATCACCCTCGCGCTCATCGCCAACGGCACGCTGGTCGCCAACTCGTCAACCCCGATGTGGGTTGTCCTGCTCTGCGGCATCGCCATCGGAATGGGCACCTACATCGGCGGATGGCGCATCATTCGCACGATGGGCCAAGGCTTCACGCGACTCAGTCCCACGCAGGGCTTTGCGTCACAGATCACCTCATCGGCGGTCATCCTGACGTCGAGCCACTTCGGCATGCCACTCTCGACGACCTACGTCGCCACCGGATCAATCCTGGGGTCGGGCATTGGCACCAAGAAGCGTTCCGTTCGCTGGTCACTCGCGGGCCGGGTGGGTGTTGCCTGGTTGATCACGCTGCCGTGCGCGGCCATGTGCGGAGTGGTCAGTTTTTACGCCGCCAAGGCGCTCGGTTACTCGCTCGGCGACGTGGTGATGGGCGTCGTGCTGGCGCTCTACTGCAGCTTCATCTTCCTGCGCTCACGCCGCGACAAGATCGACGCCAGCAATGTCAATGACAAGTGGGGCGAGCACGACGAAGCATTCGAGAAGCCCGTGGCGAAGGTCGCCGCTGCCGACAACGAACTGGTGGGGGTGTAGCGACACGTGGCCGGCACCGTCACCGTCTCAACGCCGCTGATTGATTGGCACGCCCTGTGGCAGGTGCTCTACATCAGCGCCGGCACGTCACTGGGCCTCGTCCTGCTCTTCACGATTGGCGTCTACGCGCTGTCGGCCTTTCAGCACAAGGACACGGTCGTGTTGTACCGCGGGGCCAGCGTACTCGTGGCGAGCTTGAGCGCCGCGGGAGTCTTGGCCATGGTCGTCTGGGGTTTCTACTACATCGTCAACAAGTAGCCCGTCGGCGCGAACGGCGACGCACAATAATTTTGACGCGTCCGCGCGATTGCGACCTCGCCGCCCGACCCGCGCGCGGCGGATAAGTTCAATGCCATGACCACACGCGACGTACACTTTCCGAGTCCCTTTCTCTGGGGCACCGCTACCTCGGGCTACCAAATCGAAGGCGGCGGGACCAACACCGACTGGTGGCGATTCGAGCACGCCGCCGGCACCTCCACCGCCGAACCGTGCGGTGACGCGTGCGACTCATGGCACCGCTACGAAGAGGACCTCGATATCGTCGCGTCACTCGGCCTCAACGCGTATCGATTCTCGATCGAGTGGGCGCGCATCGAACCCGAACAGGGACACTTCTCCCAAGACGCGCTGAACCACTATCGCGACGTCATCGATGCCTGTCACCAACGCTCCATCCTGGCGGTCGTCACGCTGCATCACTTCACCCTGCCGCTCTGGGTGGCCGACGCGGGCGGATTTGAAAGCCCCGACATCACGAGCTGGATGGGCAACTACGCGCGAGAAGTGGGTGACGCGCTCGGAGCGCACATCGACATGGCTTGTCCCATCAACGAGCCCAACATCGTCGCGCTCATGGGGTATTTGATTGGACACTTTCCGCCAGCCGCGACGGACTGGGACCGATTTTCCAAAGTGAACGCGACCATGCGCGAGTGTCAGCGCACCATGCGCGACGCGCTACGCGCCGGACCCGGGAACTATCCGATTGGCCTCAGCCTCTCGATGCACGAGTTCGAAGCCATGCCCGGCGGCGAAGAGGTGCTCGCGATGCTGATCGACGAAATGGAAGACCAGTATCTGTCAGCGGTGGAGAATGACGATTTCATCGGCGTGCAGTGTTACACGAAGATTCAAATAGGGCCTGACGGACTGTTTCAGTCGACGGGCGAATTGACGGAAATGGGCTATCTCTTCTGGCCCCAGTGCGTGGAGTACACGGTGAGGAAGGCCGCGGCGGCGACTGGCCTGCCCGTGTACGTAACCGAGAACGGCATCGGGACTAACGATGACACCCAGAGGATTCGCTATCTCACCGAAGCGTTGCGCGGGCTCAAGAACGCGCAGGACTCGGGCGTTGACGTACGCGGCTATTTCCAGTGGTCACTGCTGGACAACTTCGAGTGGGCTCTGGGCTACGCTCCGAAATTCGGCATCGTGGCCGTTGACCGCGTCACGTTTGCGAGAACGGCCAAACCGTCGGCCCAGTGGTACGCCGAGGCGGCGCGAACTGGCCTAACTGAGACTTAAGAGGGCAATTCCCGCGACGACCAGTATCGCGGGAACCACCACTCGGCGCAATCGACCTTCGTGAAATATCACGACGCCGATGACTGCCGCCCACAGCACGCCCGTTTCGCGCAGCGCGCTCACCACCCCTAACGGCGCGCGTACCTGCGCCCAGAGCACAGCGAGGTACGCGGCCATCGACAGCACCCCGCTCGCAAGTCCAACGGCGGCCCGTCGCGAAGTGGGCCACCAGTCACGACGACGTAGAACCACGCCGAACAACCAGATCGTTGACTGTAGGGCAAACAGCATGGCGCCGTATTGAAAGGCATCGTGGCTCACGCGCACGCCAAGACCATCGACCACTGTGTAGGACGCAATCGCCGCGCCCGTCGCCAGAGCCCAGACAACGCCGAAGCCCTCGGTGGCCCGTCCATCACGACGAACCACCAGGCTGATGATGCCCGCGACGATGACGAGGATGCCAATGAGACCGCGTGCGCCGACGTGCTCGTTGGCAAAGATGAACCCCGCGAGCGACACCAGCAGTGGGGCAATTCCTCGAGCGATCGTGTAAGACTGAGAAAAGTCAGCCCGACGGTAGGAGCCCATCAAGAACAGCTCGTAGCTCAGATGACAGACGGTCGAGCCAATCAGATAGAGCCAGCAGGCAGCACGGGGCAGTCCGACGAGTGGCAACATGATGTACGAGATCGCGGCGATGCTGATGTTGAGCAAGGCAAAACTGGCGAACTGGTCGTGCAGGCTCTTGGTCATGGCGTTCCACACGGCGTGCATCAGACCGGCGCTGAGCACCACCAGGACAATCGTCGTGTTCATCGAGGACGCAGTGAACTTGGTACCGACCGTGGTGCGAAGTCCATGAATTGCATCTTACGATTCGCCTTCTTTTTCTCGGATTGGCGGCCTCGGAGTGACGTGTTGGCACCGTATAGACTTACGAGTCGCGTCTCGAGGTCTACCTCGGGAACACCGAGGACCTGTGGTGCAGCTCGGAGTGCACGCCGCCCTGTCAAGGCGGAGGTCGCGGGTTCAAATCCCGTCAGGTCCGCTCGACACCCGCAAGGGTGACGAGGAGGTCGAGTAGCTC
>Ga0182030_10013542_pt1 | contig 16214 bp, 7 predicted proteins | sample 812S3MmetaG_FD_121299 | JGI IMG/M metagenome (GOLD analysis project Ga0182030, IMG submission 121299) | Permafrost microbial communities from Stordalen Mire, Sweden - 812S3M metaG (Illumina Assembly) | ecosystem: Environmental > Terrestrial > Soil > Wetlands > Permafrost | place: Sweden...
CACATTTGCGGCCGCAGAAACAAGCTCATCGGCAATCCGCGACAGCGCCAGATCGTGCGTCGTCAGCAATCCGATCGATCCGCGATCGAGCAGCGCCCGCACCAGGCCGCGCGACCCCAGCTCCCGGTCGTGCGAATTCGTCCCTCCCAGCAATTCGTCGAGAAGGAACAGCACCGGTGCCGGCAGTTCAAGTACCTGCTTCAGCCGCAGAATTTCGGCCATGAATCGCGAGTGCCCTTCTTCGAGCGAATCGACGGTCCTGATCGACGCGCCGAGCGAAACGCACGACAGCGTGAGCCGCGTCGCTCGCACGGGCGCGCCCGCCATGGCGAGCACTGCGTTGACACCGATCGTCCGCAGCAGTGTGCTCTTGCCGGACATGTTGGATCCGCTAACCACCAGCATGCGCAGCGGCACCCCGATCCGGATGCTGTTCCGTACACACTTGTCCGCGGGCAGCAGCGGATGTCCCATGTCTTCGCCTTCGAAATGCGGTTCTCCGGCGGTACAGAATTCCGGGAACGGATCGCCCGGATGTTCCCATGCATAATTCGCCAGTGACGACAACGCTTCGATCTCGCTCACCGCCTCCAGCCATCGCGCAACATGCGGCCCGTTTTCCGCGTGCCACGCTTCGATCGCCATCGCGGTCTGGGTGGTCCACAGCAGCAGCGGCCCGAACGTGCGCACGACAACGTTGTCGCGTGAATCGAGCAGTTCAATCAGCCGCCGCAGCCGGGCGATGCGGTGCGACGCCGGGTTTCCATCCACGTCGATCGACTTCCGCAGATCTGCCAGCCGGGGTGAACGAAACTGCTGCTTCTCGAGCGCCGCAAGAAGCTGCGCCAACAGATCGAGATCGTGCGCGGGTTCTTCAACTGCCTCGACGATCCCCAGCACCCGTTTCCGCAGCGCCAGCCCGAGTACACCTTCCGCCGCGCCGGCCAGAACCAGCCCCAGTCGCGCCTGCGGATTCACAAAACCTTCCGACAGCCACCATCCGAGCATTCCGGCGGCTGACAGAGCGAGAGCCAGAGCCAGCCCCCGCATCCACACCGGGAACGGCCGCGCCACTGCCGACGACCACGCGACAAGGTGATCCGGATTGACTCCGGTCCGGTAGTCGTCCCCGAGTACCGCGACGTGTTCCCTGAGATCAAGCAGCGGTCGCAGCTCATCGACAGCCTCGTGCCGACGCGCGATCTCATCTTTCGTAACTGCGGCCGATGTCGCCGACTGAAGCCACTTCGCCAGCCTGGCCTCGCCGCCCCGGGTCCGCGCCGTCGAGAGCAGCTCAAACAGACTGCCGCGCCCGAACAGATCGAGATCGGAAGCGTACGGGTGGTGCGGATCAGCAAACCGCGCGCCGTCCTCGCCGCCTCCCTGCCAGCGATTTTCAAGTCGAGCCATACCTCGCTCAAAGAACCGGATGGCACGCCGCGCGCATTCCGCTTCGCGATCTGACTTCGCCTGGCGCCACACCAGCCCCACAAACACCGCGATCGGCGGCCCCATCCACCAGATCGAAACACCATGGAAGAGGTACCAGACGATCGCAGCCGCTGCCAGAAAAACTAAAAGGCGCAGATAACCAATGCGCTCTCCGCTCCTGCGCGCCGCTTCCAGCCGCCCGGTGCGGTCCGCGAGACATCGGGCGTATACTTCGCGCGGCGCGGAGCTGATATCCATCTACGCCAGCTTAACGAAGTGCAGGAGGTGACTGTATTAAGACTGAAGTCAGCTTCACCTTCCCACCGAAAAGGATGTGCAGCGAAACTACGGGGAGGAGTCGGACATGGTGCCGATCTTCAATTAACGTGAGATCGTGAGCGACGCGAAATCGGGTAGTGGGCTACTTCAAAGATTTCGCACAACTCGGCCGCGAGACGGTTGAAGACCTCATGGCCGCGTGGGAAGCGGCGGCTCTTGTAGTGCGCTGGATTGTTAACGGTATTAACCGTTAAAGGAGCGGTCCGCAGGGCAAAGTCCGACCGTAAACGCGGTGAAGCATCAGAGAGCCCCGGCCCGCTCCGTCGTGGCGATGGCGTACGTTTCTCCGGCTTCATTCACCAGAGGAGAAACGATGAGCGACACCTGACGGATTCTGCCGTCCTTAGCTACCCTTTGGGCGCGTTGCGGATCTAAACCACCTGACAGGCACAGTTGCCGCATATCGGCTAACGTCTGCTCCTGATTTTCTTTTGGCATCAGGCTGCGGATATTCATCGCCAATGCCTCGGCTTCCGTCCACCCGTACATTTTCTCCGCCCCGCGATTCCAGGCCAGAATCCGGCCCGTCATGTCCTGCATCAGAATGGCATCGCGGGAGTCGCGCACTACCGCCGCAAGGCGTTGCACGGCTTCGGAATTCCGCAGCGCTGTCTCCGCTTTTTTCAGGATGGAAATATCCGTAAAGGTAATGACCGCACCCTCAATCACGTTTTCGAGCGTCCGGTTGGGGGCGAATTCGCAGCAGGCACCATTCGCCCGAATTGGTTTGTACTTCCAGTTCCTTCGGAACCAGGCTCTCCAACACGCTCTTCACGTCGGCTGCCAGATGATCGTAGCCGACCAGGTTGCTGCGGATCTGGTCAACAGGGCGCCCCACATCGGTCTCGATCAGGTTGATCAGCGCCGCGATAGGGGGCGTGAAACGAAGAATACGCAGGAGATTGTCCACAAAAAGTGTGGCGATCCCCGTGCCGCTCAGCAGATTGACCATGTCATTGTGGGAGCGCGACAGATCGGTCACTTTATTCTGCAGTTCGACATTGAGCGTCGACAGTTCCTCGTTGACCGATTGCAGCTCTTCTTTGGAGGTCTCCAACTCCTCGTTGGCCGACTGCATCTCCTCGTTCACCGACTGCATTTCTTCGTGGGCGGAGCGGAGCTCCTCGTTGGAAGTCTCCAATTCTTCGATAGTCGTCTGCAGGTGTTCGTCTTTGCCTCGCAATTCCTGCTTCAACCGGAGAATATAGGTATCGAGATCCGGGCCGAGTGTCGCCACACCTTCCACGGCATCCACGGCAACCTCGGTGGAGATCCTCGGCTCTACCCCCGCCTTCTCTTCGAGAATCACCAGAAAAAGAGCGCGTTGAATGGCGCCCTCTCCGTCCCCGGGAACGGGAAGGACGGTCAGATCGACGGTGGTAAAAGTGTTGTCGCTTTTTACGCGCAAACCTGAGTGCCGCGCGGGTACACCCAGCGATACGGCCCGGTGCAACGCGATAGTCAGATCGCCCCGTAATCCTTCGCGAGCCATGCGGAAAATATTCAGGCTGGCCTCGCCCGGGGTCGGTTCCAGATATCGGCCGGTGCGGCCCAGCAGGTAGAGGATATCGCCGCGTTCGTTCACCAGCGCGCCGACCGGGGAGTAATGCGCCAGCAGGGTCCGCATAGCGATCTCGTGCAGGGAAAGGTGCTTATCCTTGCCTGAACCGCTGCCCGTCTGAGGTGTGATTTCCTGCTCCGGCGGGTGGAGAGACGATCTTCCGATGCTCATGCGGGGCGTGCCGGATGCACCCGTTTTGCGCTGAAAGATCTTGGCGCTGCGATCCACCGGCGAAAAGAGGTTGGCAAACTCTCCCACACTTTCCGAAGAACCCAGCACGAGCATACCGCCGGGATTCAACGCGTAATGAAACAAAGGCATGAGCCTTTTTTGAAGTTCCGGGCCCATATAGATCAGGAGATTGCGGCAGCTGATCAGATCGAGTTTCGAGAAAGGGGGGTCCCTGATGAGATCGTGCTCGGAAAAAATGAGCATGTCGCGGATGGTCTTATGGATGCGGTAGGCACTGCCGTCGGGATTATCCTGGTCGAAAAAGTGAGCCAGCCGCTCAGCGGACACGTCGGCGATGATGCTGGACGGATAGATGCCGGCACGGGCATGGTCGATAGCCTCGCGATCGATATCGGTGGCGAAGACCTGCACTTTGAAATTCTCTTTCATTTCGTCCATGCGCTCCCGAAGCAATATGGCGATGGAATAGGCTTCTTCGCCTGTGGAACAACCGGGGACCCAGACACGGATCACCGAACCCGGGGTCCTGGCGGCGAGAAGGTGCGGGATGACCTGTTTCCGGATCTCCTCGAAAATCTCGGTGTCCCGAAAGAAATTGGTCACGCCAATCAACAGGTCGCGAAAGAGCGCATCCATTTCGTTCCTGGTGAGTTGCAGGTAGCGAAGATAGTCTTCCATCCGATCAATCTGGTGGACGGCCATGCGGCGCGCGACCCGGCGCAGGATTGTGTTCCGTTTGTACTGAGAAAAGTCATGACCGGTCCGGGAGCGCAGGAGGAGAAAGATTTTTTCGAGACCGTCCCCCGGCAGGGCAGCCTGAGAGGAGACCGGAAGGAGAATGTGGTTCAGCGTGCGCGCCGCATAGTCGAGGAGTGCGGCGGGCATCTGGTTCGGCGTCAGCACAAAATCCACCATGCCGGTAGCGATGGCGCTGCGAGGCATGCCGTCGAACTCGGTCGATTCCGGGGTCTGTGCCATCACCATGCCGCCCTCGCCCTTGACTGCGCGGACACCGAGGGCGCCGTCGCTGCCGGTACCTGAAAGCACAATGCAGATGGCGCGGTCATGCTGGTCCTGAGCCAGAGAGCGGAAGAAAAAATCGATCGGGAGCCGGATGCCGCGGGCGAGGGTTGGTTCGAGCAGTTGCAACGCGCCGTTCATCAGAGCCATATCGCGATTTGGCGGAATGATATAAGCGCAATTCGGCTTCACCGGCATTCCATCCTCTACGTCAAAGACCTGCATTTTCGTGTAGCGGCGGATCAATTCGGAGAGGATGCTCTTGTGGTCCCGCGCCAGATGCTGCACCAGGACAAAGGCCATGCCCGGGGCTTTGTCGGCGGGCATGCCGGAGAAGAAAGCTTCGAACGCAGATACGCCTCCCGCAGACGCGCCGATGCCGACGATCGGGAACGTCGGGGTTCGCTCCTCAGATTGTTGTTCGATTTGTTCCAAATCGCGCGGTTCGTCCGGCGTCTGCCCGCTTTGGGTTGTTTCGGCCAATGATCTCGCCCCCGGTTTCCGTCATTCCATTGTTTCAATCCGGCAGAGCGATGCTGAATCGAACGATGTAGTTGTCATCAAATCTGTCGCTAATATTCCGGAGTCCGGCCATCCGGCAAACTCGATGATAAAGCATCGGAGTACGATAAGGCCAAGTGCGGTTGGCCCGACCGCCCGGTTGTCCGATTGCGTGTCCGGGCGAGAGATTTCCGAACAGCAATGCCCCGTTTTTGTGCGGAATTACGGTGAAGGCTGCTGGAATTGAAATCCGGATTGGCGCGACTGCAGATGGAAGCTACGAGTTCGGCGAATGACTTTCCCGTGGTTTGCGTTGGCGGTTCGGCGGGAGGCCCCAACCAGACTCGAAGCATTCAATTGCCGCGGCAGGGCCTCGTTGACAATCACGCTTAGGCTTCGGAACCTGAGCAGCGGCGGTCAACAATGCCAAACCGGACAGCAACCGGTTGCGTCACAAGTTCCTGGACGATGAATAGCCGGGCCATTCATGTTCCGAGAGCCCGCGTGCCAGGATTGGTGTCGCATGTTGGCCCAGGCCGGGCTGTAAGGGCTCGGCACCGCAACCCGGAAACGAAGGGCTTGGCTAAGCCGTGAGTTCGCCGTCGCGGCTCACCGGGGATCGCAAAGTTATGCTGCGCCGGCAGGTAGGTCCTTACATCAGTGGCAGCAGTGATCCTTCGCCGGCGGCGGCGGTACATCCATCGCCGGGCTGCGTTCGAAAAATCCATCCGGCCGGAACATAAATCCGAGCATGGCAACCGGCATCACCGGCCAGTCTTCCGGCCGCGGCACATGATTGTGCCCGAACACATACCAAAGCGACAGCTCTGCGTTCTCCACGTTCCGGTCGGCGTCGGTCCAGTACGGCAGACCATCGCCTGTCGGATGCTGATTCGGATATTCGCCCGCCGCATAACGCTCGCGCGGATGGTAAGGCGTCACCCAAAGATTGTTCCTCGTGAATCCGGCGCGGCGCATGATGGGGGCATCCGGCTGCACGAAGACCGGGCAGTTCTCACCGGGCACGAGCCTGTATCCCACGGGTCGGCCAAGCCGGTTCTTCTTGGAGGGATTCACCACGCGCCAGAAGCGCGCGCTCGCCGAATTCACCCTGCGCCGCGCCTGCTTCTCCGTGGCCAGCAGCGTCTCTTCCGCGATGATCGCGTTGCCATGAGGATTGGACTCGCTGACCGGCAGACCTAAGCTGTTCACTTCCACCACGGAATTGTTCGGGCCATCCAGACACGGCGCCAGCCGCGCCGCGAAAATGTGCTGATGGAACGGCGCATTCAGCCGCGGTGCTACTTCCACACCATACTGTGGTTTCTCGCCGGGCGCCAGTGTCGTCGTGTTCACAATCCCCGTCAGCTTGATTTCGCACTGGATCGATCCGTCCTGATAGAAGTACCAGTAGAATCCGTATTCATAATTGCCGACCGTCGCGATGAAGGACACCGAAAGCCGGCGCGACCTTCTGACCTCCGACTGACCCGTGCGCCAGTCCGTATGCTTCCACAGAATGCCGTAATCTTCCTCATGCAGGCACACTGCATTCTTCAGCGCCGTCACCCTGCCGCGGCTGTCCACCTGGGGAAAATCGAAATAATGGATCACGCCCAGGCAGTCGCATCCGAGCGCAAGTGAATTGGCCAGCATGCCCAGACCGTATTCGCCGATGTCAAAAGCGTTCTTGCGGTAATACTGCTCGCCCGGATCGCCATACGGCACCACCATCTCGCAGATCGAAGCGCGATAAAGAATGGGCCGCTCCACGCCGTCGTCGTTGTAGCCGATCGTGTGCAGCACCAGGCCTTCGCGCGACGTGAAACCCACCCGGAATTTCCACTTCTGCCACTCGACCTGATTGCCCGTGACTTTGAAGCTCACGCCTCCGGGCTGCACGATCTCCACCGGCTTCAGATCCCGGCGCATGTTCGGGATATACGCGCGCGCCCAGTTCCCGGGCTCGGGAGGCAGCGGGGCGATGGGATAATCCTCAATGCGAACCACTTCCATCCGCCAGAGGTCCACTACAATAACCATGCTGTCGATGGGCCGCGCATAGCCGTTGTCTCCCGGTTCCGAGCGCACAAAACACAGCGCGCGCATGCCGCGCAGCGCTTTTTCTTCCGGAGGCTCGTTGCCGTAGAACCCGGCCGACCACGGTTCCACCATCACCAGATCCGGGTTGGTGACGCCGCGCCTTTTCAGCGCCTCCCTGAACAGCGGAGAACGGTGAACCATCTGTTCCACTTCGACGAATTCATCAGGCATGATGGACGGCTGAATTCCGCGCGCAAGCTCGACGACAGAAATCACCGATCTCCCGGTCAGATCCACCACCGCTTCGTAAGACGTCTGCCTGGCGCGGTCGAGCAGCACTGCCAGCACTCTGCGTTCGAACGAAGCGCCCGGCTGGTGGGATTCGACGAAGCGCTTCTCCGGCTCGATCAGATTGATCGATGCGATTCTGATGTTCTCACCGAGATGCCCGGCGCCATTGAGTATTCCGACCGTCTCGTTCAGTTCAGCCGCCGTGACCGGATCGAGTGGATGTGTGAGCTCTGTCGCTGTGGGAGTTGCCATTTTCAGCCTCTGTCTGGTTCGAAAAATTCGCTGTTTCCAGCAACCGGGCTGGTGAGGTGATGACGTTCGCCGGCGCGCAGTCCGCAGCCCTGAAAACGCCACAGTACGCGCAAAACCGATGCTAGTATATGTGGATGGAACCTGGCAATACTTCGGTAAGGTTGGTAAATTCCGCCACCCAGTCCGCGCCAGAGTCTTCGGTTTCCACCCCTTCATACGGCCTCAAGTCGGGATCGCTTTCTCCCGGGGAGACCCTGGCTCAGTCGGTGGCCGCAATCGCACCCACCGGCGCTCCGGTCATGACCGTTCCGCTCGTCTTCGCGCTGGCGGGCGACGGCTGCGCCATGGCGTTTCTGTTCGCCACGGCTGGCGTCCTGCTGGTCGCCCTCAATATCAATCAGTTCGCCAGATATTCTGCCTCTCCCGGCTCACTCTACACTTATATCGCCGAGCATATGCATCCGCGCTGGGGCGTGGTCGCGGGATGGGCGCTGCTCATCGCGTATATCGGAACGGCGGCATCGGTCAGCGCAGGCGTTACAAATTACGCCAATGTGATCCTGCGCGACGGTTTCGGAATTCGCGCCATTCCGCTGCTCCCGGCCGCATTGGTCGCGCTCATCGCGGGCTGGCTCGCTTATCGTGATGTTCAGATATCCGCGCGGCTCATGCTTTGGCTCCAGACCGCGTCGGTCGGTCTGATTTCCGCGATCGCCATTGCCTCTGTCGTCCGGCACGGCTGGCGCGTCGATATGGGTCAGCTCGCACTGCAGGGAGTGACGCCCGAAAAACTGCGCCTCGGTCTGGTGCTGGCGATGTTCAGTCTGGTCGGATTTGAAAGCGCGACGTCGCTTGGCTCGGAAGCCCGAAACCCTCTCGTCAGCATTCCGCGTGCCGTGAAATGGAGCGCGGTTCTGGCGGGGCTCTTTTTCTTTCTCTGCGCCTATGCAGAGGTGCTGGCGTTTCACGGCGAAAAGCAGAGTCTGGCGCAGAACCCGGCGCCCCTGCACGTGCTCGCGGGGCAGCTTGGTCTTCCTCCGCTGGTGGGCACTCTGACCGATCTCGGCGCCGAGATCACTTTCTTCTGCTGCTTTCTCGCGTGCATCACGGCAGCCGCACGCGTTCTTTTTCTGATGGGCCGGCACGGAATGCTGCACGCGACTCTGGGTGAAACGCACGATGAGAATCAGACACCGCATCGCGCCGTGCTGTTGAGTACGGTTGCCGCATTTGTGCCTGCGGAGATCATGACCTGGCGCCACATGAACCTGTTCGATATCTACGGGCTCCTCGGCACCCTTGCCACGTTTGGATTCGTCACCGCCTATGCACTGGTCTCGTTCGCCGCCCCGGTGTTTCTGCGTGCGCAGGGCCGCCTGACCCCGCAGGCGCTCAGTATTTCCGTTCTTGCGATCGCCGCCATGGGAGTTGCGCTGCTGGGCAATCTTTATCCGATCCCCGAAGCGCCGTATTCTTACCTGCCTTACCTGTACGTGGTGTTGTTGCTGGGGGGATTCGCATGGTCAACAGTGCTGGGCGCGCGGTCGGATTCGCGCGAGCCTGAGATCTCCGTGGACTTAGCGGCTATCCCCGGCGAAACGGATTGAATTTACTTGTCCGCAGGTGCGGCCGCCGCTGCGCGATACACGACCTTGCCATCGAAGATTGTGGCGCTGACCGCCAGATCCTCGCGCCGGGCCGGCTCCGTTGAGAAGACATCCGTGGCTAATACAACAATGTCCGCCAGCATCCCGGGCGCGAGGGTGCCCTTGATTTTTTCATCAAAAGTCGCATGGGCCGACTCGCGCGTGTAATCGTCGATGGCTGCGTTCAGCTTCAGGCGCTGATCGATTCCTCCAGGCCGGGGCGCACGGTGGGTGATGCTGTAGATCCGCCCCATCGCGTCGAGCGAAGCTACATTCCAGTCGCTTCCGAACACCACGCGGCCCCCCGCGTCGGCAATGCTCTTCCACATGCCGCCCCGCGCGGCACGCTCCGGCCCGAGATTCGCCGCCCACACGCCCTGCGGACCGGAAGGCACGGGCCTGTTTGGCGGAAAGAATCCGCCGCCGGGATGCATGGCCGCAATCACGCCCAGTTTCCCGAAGCGCGGGATGTCGGCGAGGTCGATGGTCTCGATGTGCTCGATACGATTTCGCCTGCCTCGCGCGGGCATCGGGCTGGCGGCGAGCTGTTCATAGCCATCCAGCGTCATGCGGACGGCCCCGTCGCCGAGCGCGTGGACCATGATCTGCCAGCCCCGCCGATCCATCATGCCGATGATGCGACTGAAGTCCTCCCGGGTGTAGTTCGGTTTTCCCGCTGAAGGAATGTTGGTGTAGGGCGCCAGCAAAAAGGCGGTGTTTGTTTCGATGACGCCATCCATAAACATCTTGATGATGCCCGTCTTCAGCATGGGATTGTCCGGATGATTTTTCCAGAACTGGTCGAGCCGGTCGGCGTCTTTGGTGGAGAGGCCCGGCATCACGAGCATCGAGCAATATACGCGTACTTTGATGTCGCCGGTACGCCTCGCTTCGTCGTACACTTCAAACTCCTCAGGACTGCCCGCCGCATCGGTCACGCTGGTCACGCCGTATTTCAGCGCCTCGGCTACGGCGGCACGCACGCCACGGAGCTGCGTCTCCCGCGACGTGGGAGGAACAACCCGGCTGATAAGGGCCATGGCGGGCGTTTCTTTCAGCAGGCCCGAAGGTTCACCTGTAACCGGGTCGCGGACTATGAAACCGTTGGGAGGGTCCGGTGTGTTCTTCGTGATTCCCGCCAACGCAAGCGCCTTCGAGTTCACCCATACGCTGTGCGCATCGAAACACCGCATGACGGCAGGCCGATCCGGAACTGCGGCGTCAAGCTGCGCGCGCGTCGGGAGGTTATCCGGGAAAGCGCCGTAGGACCATCCGGCGCCCTCGATCCAGGGAAGATCCGGGTGCTCCTTCGCGAAGGATCGAATACGATCCTGAATCTCCGCAATCGTCCGCGCGCCCTGCAGCCTGACGTTGCCGAGCGCGAGCCCACCCTGCAGGAGGTGGGTGTGGGTATCGTTGAAGCCCGGCAGCACCGCGCCGCCTTTCGCATCGAGGACGACCGTCGCAGGTCCCTTCAATTTGGTGAGATCGGCGGAATTCCCGGTGCGCAGAATCCTGTTCCCCCGAATGGCAACAGCCTGCTGAAAGCCTTCGCTACCGTCCGCCGCGTAGACTTTGCCGTTCAGTATCAGGAGATCAGCCGGAGGGTTGCTCCCTGGGACCTGGGCCTGGAGGGAACCCGCCAGCATCATGAGGGCCGGCATCATGATGTGCAACGACACGGCCGAAAGGCAGGTGCTGGCTTTCATGCGAGTGACGGCATCGCGCGCCGGTTCAGAATGTCGCCCACGGCCCGATGCGCTTCCATGATCGCGGTGTCGGTGTGCGGGCTGGCGCCGGCGTCGGAGTTTGCAATGGCAATCCGGCCGTACGGCTGGCGACCGATCACACACGGCCTGCTGTTCGAATTGGTGTAAACCCACTCCATCGGATCGGACAGCGGGTTGTAGGTATACGCATAGCCATGCGGCCAGCGATTCACCGTGATATCCACGATGTCCCGCGCCGGATCGAAACCACCACCGGCAAGATGGCGCGCCAGCTGATCGCGGATGCTGCGCTCGAAATCGGCGAAGCTCAGCGCCAGAAGCTGCTCGCGTCCCAGCCGATGCTGCTCCTTTCGCGGCTTGCCGGGAACCGACATGATACGCGTCAGGTGCAATGCAATCGGATCATCGGGAGTCTGCGGGTGTTTGAGGTCTCCCAGAGAAACAGCTTCGGTAAGCGCGACAGAGGTGTGGAACATGGTTGCAGCCGAGATGTTGCTGATGCCGAGCCTGGTCCAGGCTGTCCAGTTCTTCACTCCCACGCTTGTGTAGACAAGCGGCCCTTTCACTCCGTAAGCCAGGGCATCTCTCTGTGCTTTCGGCAACTCAGGAACGAGGTAAGGGATGAACATGTTCCAGCAGGCCATCACGCAGCCCGCAGCCCGCACATCGTAAAGTTTGCCGCCCCTGCTGTAGGTAACGACCACCTCGCCGGCTGCGCTCGGATCGCCGTCATGGCGGGCGTTGACAACGGTGCTGTTCAGCCGAATGCGGGCAGGCTGGTCGGGGCGGTCGAGGAGAGCATAATTGACGCGGGCGGCGCCGGAATCCTCCATGGTCGTTCCGGGAAGAGCCTCGGGAATCAGCCAGCGGACAAGAAGACGTGCGATGGTTGCATTGCCGTCGGGAAAGTGAATGGAAGGGCCTCCCCCGTTTGTCTGGCGGCCGTGCTGCACTCCGGGCAGATCAGACAGCACGCCTTCCGGCAGAGGGTCGAGCTTCATTCCGGAAAATCCGGGCTGGCCGAAATTCCACGCAAAGAGAGCGGGGTTGGCATCGGCTCCCACGCAGAAATTTCCTTCGCCGAAATGCATGAAGAACCAGAGACACTGTTTGTCGATTTTCGCCACGTTGAGCAGGAAGTCCTGATAACTCATGTGGGCCAGTCTGGTTTTCTTTTCGGCGGATGAAAGTCCCGGAAAATAATCCGGCTGGTGCGGATCGTAGAGACGAACCAGGTCTTTCTTCGCCTGGTCCGAAAGAGGCATTTCGGCAAGAAGCTCGGGGGTAAAGCCGCCGCCTCCGCCTCCACGGCCGCCACGCCCTCCCGCACTGCGTTTGACCAGCTTGTCCTGACCCCACGTCTCCTTGTCGAAAAAATAGGCGGAGCCCAGACCCAGGGAGCGATAGAGATCCCGGTTGGAGGCGTTGCCTGTCTGAAAACGATCGAGGTCGATGCCGACGTCATGCAGCAGCGTCCGTGCATCCTCGAAATAGCGGTGCGGCGCTTCGATGTTCAGCGTGCCGCCGTTGATGGCCATCAGATGGCCGTTATGCCGAAACTCATTGCGCTTGGCGTGGCCGCCGAAATCGTCGTGATTGTCCAGAACCAGGACTTTGGCGGAACGGCCCGCATTCTTCAGAAAGAAGTATGCAGCGCTCAGGCCGCTCATACCGGCGCCCACGACTACCAGGTCGTAGCTCTCTCCGGTATGTGCCGCGTTCGAAAGATCCACGGTCCGGGTGTCGCGAAGGTTATGCGCGACTTCGAACGAACCAGGATGGCTGCCTCTCATTCCCGTTCGCGCCGGAGGGTAATAGCCGGCATCCTGTTCCGGTGCGAACTCCTGCGCATTGCCGATCTGAGGCAGAAGAAGGGCCCCGGCAGCGGTAGCGGCCACGCCATTGATGAAGTCCCGGCGGGTAATGGCCCGGTCCATTCCAAGACTGCGATCTCCCGAATTCATTTCGTCCTCACCTCCAGACGGCGACCCGGCGTCAAACAGAAATGGTGCACGCCGCTTCTTTTCCGAACCTTACATGACTTATGAAATGTTAGCGCCGATTCGGTCTCCGGGGCACAAGCCGAATCAAGCAAAAAAACTGATGCGCCCAATCCAACACAACTATGGAACTTCGACATCCGTTTCATTGACAGGAGCAACGGTCCGGCGTACGATGGCAAACATTACATATTTCATGTAAGATTTTGGGAGAGTCACCGGAAGCGATGTTCAGACTATGCAGCGGCGACCTGAGGATCGTGACGCACTTGATGTTTGTTCTCCCGATCCTCTGTGCCGGTGTTTCCGCATTCGACTCTCCGTCGCCGGCCGCCTATGCCGAGGAACAGGCGCGGCGCGGCCAGACTGTTTACGCCGCAAGGTGTCAGAGTTGTCACGGCGAAGATCAGGAAGGCGGCGCCGAGGCTCCTCCGCTGAAGGGCAGAGAGTTCTGGTCGGAATGGGAGAAAGGGCCGGCCCGGGCACTCTATTCGCGAATCATCAGCACAATGCCTCCGGACAATGCGGGTTCTCTTGCTCCCGCCGAAGTCATAGACATCGTGGAATGTCTGATGAAGGCCAATGGTCTGCCTTCCGGGGGCAAAGTTGTCAGCAAAGCCGACGAACTGAACAGTCTCGGGCTCGGTAGTCCCGATCAGCATAGCCGCTGAACACCGCGACATCGCGTTGCCGCGACCACTCAGGCTGAGTAAGCCATCTCATATTTAAGATCTGCCGGATACGGCATCTATCATTCCGCCCGCAGCAGCGCTCCAGTCGAGCCGCTCCTGTCGCCATGTTTCGCCCGGGCAATAACCAAGCAAAGACACCTGGGACTAAAAGGAGACATCGACATGAAGCGCATTCCAATTCGCTCCACAGCTATATGGTTTTTGTTCTGTCTGTTCGGAGGAGCTCATGCGCTGTACGGGCAGGCGGCGGCCAGCATTTCCGGGCGCGTGACGGACAGTGGAGGATCGGTTGTTCCCGCAGCCGTGGTGCAACTGGCAAGCGTGGAGCGGGGCACGACGGTATCGGCTCTCACCAACGAAGTCGGCATCTATGCGTTCCCCAGCGTTCCGCAGGGCACATATTCGATCATCATCCAGCATCCCGGTTTCAGAAAAGCGGAGGTGAAGGGTCTGGTCTTCGACGTCGGTGCGACGCTGGAACGCAACGTTCAGCTGGAGGTCGGCGCGACGCAGGAGACGATAACCGTAGAAGCTGCGGACGAACAAGTCAACACTGTCTCCGCCACCGTGAGTTCGGTGGTCGCAGGAGAGCCTGTGCAGGACCTTCCGCTCAATGGCCGGGATGCCCTGCAGTTGGCGCTGACTCAACCCGGCGTGACGCCGACCGCGGCCGGCGCCACCACTTTCTCGATTGCCGGCGGCCGCACCAATTCGGCGACTTATCTCATGGATGGCGGCCTGAATAATTCGGTCGCGAATTCCACCGTCGTCGTCGACCCCAACCCCGACACGATCGCGGAGTTTCGCGTCATGGTGAACAACTACAGCGCCGAGTACGGCCGCAGTAACGGGGGAATCATCAGCGTTGTCACCAAGTCGGGTACCAACCGGATCCATGGCACCCTCTACGACTATCTGCGCAACACCGACCTCGACGCCAACATGTTCTTCAACCAGTCCACCCCTGGCAACTATTCGGCGCGGCCGGTACTGATCCGCAACCAGTTCGGCGGCACAGCGGGCGGCCCGATCACGATACCGAAGGTGATCAACGGCAAAGATCGCTTCTTCTGGTTCTTCGGTTATCAGGGGACGCGCCAGAATTCGACTACGGTTGGTTCACAGATCGAAACATTCACTCCGGCGGAATTGACAGGCAATTTCTCTCAGGCATCCAATGGAGGTCCGAATGCGGGAGTGGTGAGATTTCTCGAGTCGCATCCATACTTCCAGCCGAATCCCACCCTTGCGGCGCAGGGCATTATCGCTCCAGGTCAGATTAACCCCGTGGCGCAGGCTTTCATCAATACGGAACCGATCCCGACAAGCCCCACGGGTGTTCTGACCCCGCAGGGAACCGCAAAGAACAACGTCGACGAATTCACCGGGAAACCCGACTTCAACATAAGCCAGAATGAACGGCTGTCGGCGACGTTCATCCGAAGCCACAACCCGGTGCTCAACCCGTTTTCCGGCGCCAATGTTCCGGGCTATGCGACGGACAGCATAGGCGACACGTATTTCGGCGGGATTACTTTCACGTCGGTGATCTCGCCGACCTTTCTGAATGAAGCTCATTTCAATGCCAACCGGCTGGTAAGCGATGGCGGCGTGCCGGTTCATGCGCTGCCGACCGCGCAGTCGCTGGGAATTCAGATCACGCCGGATCTGAGCACCGGTCCGCCTATCGTCAACTTCAGCGGTTCGGGGCTCAAACTGGGGTTCCCGTCCAGCACGCCGGGGGTCTACGCGGATACGTCCTACTCCTGGACGGACAGCGTGAGCCTGATCCGTGGTCATCACAGCTTCAAGTTCGGCGGATCGCTCGCCGAAGTTCAGAACAACGGGCAGTTCGCATTTGAGACCAACGGCGTGCTGACCTTCAGTGGCGCCAACGGCATCGGGACCGGCCTCGACCTGGCCGATTTCCTGCTTGGGGTTCCCAATCAGTTCCAGCAGTGGCCGGACGCGTTCAGCGCTATCCGGGGTAAAGAGTACGGGTTGTTTGCGCAGGACGAGTGGAAGCTGCGGCCTAATCTTACTCTGAGCATCGGTCTTCGATACGAATACGACACTCCCAAGTCCGACCCACAGCGGAGAAACTATATGATCATCCCGGGAGATCAGTCAACAAAGTTCCCTCTGGCTCCGCTGGGTCTGGTTTTCCCGTGCGACCCCAAGGCACCCTGTCCCGGAATCTATTATCCGGACCGGGATAATTTCGCGCCGCGATTCGGCGTTGCCTGGGACCCGTTTGGCAAGGGAACAACCAGCGTACGTGCGGGTTTTGGAGTATTCTATGACATCCTGAACGGCCAGGACCAGCAGAACCAGAATGGCACGCCGCCCTTTTACTCTGCCGAAATTCTGAATTTCACAGCGGCGAACATTCCGTCCAGCGGGGCTTCCACGATTATTTCCGATCCTTATGGAACCGCGGGGGTAATCAATCCTTTCCCCTCGCAGCCGCTTTCGCCAACCACGAGTTTCGCCAAGTTTCTGCCTTACGGCTCGGG
>Ga0182030_10013543_pt1 | contig 16214 bp, 12 predicted proteins | sample 812S3MmetaG_FD_121299 | JGI IMG/M metagenome (GOLD analysis project Ga0182030, IMG submission 121299) | Permafrost microbial communities from Stordalen Mire, Sweden - 812S3M metaG (Illumina Assembly) | ecosystem: Environmental > Terrestrial > Soil > Wetlands > Permafrost | place: Sweden...
CTCCCACCCCGAAGTACCCCTTCCCGAAATAAATCCGGTTGAGGTAATAGTTCATGATCTGGTCCTTGGTCAGATGCTGCTCGAGCCGGATCGCGACGAAGGCCTCCAGGAATTTCCGGTCCATCGTGCGGGAGAAATCGCCGATGAGGTGCTTGGCCAATTGTTGCTCGGTCGTGCTGCCCCCCTGCACACCGCGCGATTTCTTGGAGAGGTCCTCCCGCAGGGCCCGCAGGATGCCCCAATAGTCGATCGCGCCGTGCTCGTAAAACCGGCGGTCTTCCGCGGCCATCACCGCCTCGCGCATGGCCTGGGGAATTTCCCCGGGCTTGAGGACGATGCGGTCTTCGACAAAAATGCGCCCCAATTCCTCGCCGTTGACATCGTAAAACGTCGACGTGACGTTGAGATCGTCCAGCTTCTTCAAGTCGTATGTCTCGGCCCGGGCGTAATAAACCAGAGCCTTTTCGTAGGCGAAATAGCCCAGGATGCACCCCGAGATAATGGCAATCACAAAGCCTATCTGAATTCCGAGCCAGAGCTTGCGCCAAAATGACATCTTCTTTTTCGCCGGGCCTGTCGGCGCGCCCCGCTTCGAGCCGCCGAGCCGGCGCGGCTGTTGCAACGTGGCGGCGGGCATCTCCTTCCCGGGTGTTTTCTCGGCCCGCATATCGACAAGATGAGCGCGAGCAGACAGGGGTTCGATGCGTTTGGCCACAAGCGCTTATAGCACAACCCGGCATTTCCCGCGTCGAAAAAACATTACATTTGGCTTAGACTCAATCACGCGCGATTCCGTAGGAATCACCGAGAGTAGCCCGGCGATTTATCGCCGGGTCTATGGCCGAAACGGGTAGCGTCCCATGGGGACGCTTGATTGGCCTCAAAACGAGTCTCATCCGTCCCGCTGGGACGGGCAATTCCAATTCCGATAACCCGGCGATAAATCGCCGGGCTACTTTCAGGCGTCCCTGCGGGACTTCAATTCCCTGCTTAAGCCTTGACGCCATCGACCCGGAAACCCAATTCTTCCAGCAGGGCGTTCACGGCGGCGCAGCGGTCTCCCTGCAACACGATTTCCTGGCGGTCAAACGAACCGCCGCAGCCAAGCTTGCCCTTCAACTCCCTGGCCAGGTCGGCGATCATGACCGAATTCGCTCCCGGCAATTCGGCAAAACCGGAAACGACCACGACGACCTTGCCTCCCCGGTCCTTTTTCTCCCGGCGCAAAACGAGGCGGCCCCGTGAATTTTTTGGGATGGTAGATCGGGTGGCCCGGACAACTTCTTGTCCGGGTGGCCTCGCCTTGGCGGGGCCACAGGAAGCTGCCTCCTTAACCGGCTCAGGCTCCGGCGCCAGATTTTTCAGCGCGTCCAACTCGCCGAGCACCGCGAAGGGATTATGTTGCAGCGGCGCCGCCGGACGCGAGACGTCCACCTTTTTGTGGGATTCCTTGGGACGGCTCATAGCCGGAGCGGTGGGATCAATTGCCCTGAAAAATGGTCTAGATGATGGTATAGGAACCAAAAGCCGCGCGGCGCTCGTTGATTTCCTCCGCGCTCAGTTTTTCCAGGCGGCGCAGGCTGAACTCCTCGCAACAGAACGAGGCGACCAGCGTGCCCTGGATGACGGCTTCCTTCAAGTTCGCGAACGAGATGTCGTCGGTGCGCGCGAGGTGCCCGATGAAGCCGCCGGCAAAGCAATCGCCCGCGCCGGTCGGGTCGTGGATGTGCTCCAACGGAAACGCGCCCGTGCTGAAAAACTCGCCGCGATGGCCAAAGAGGAGGCAGCCGTGCTCGCCTTTTTTCACCGCCACGTAGCGCGGTCCCAGCGTGGCGATCTTCCGCCCGGCGCGGATCAGGTTGTCCTCCTCGACCAACTGCTTCGCCTCGCTGTCGTTGAGGATGAGCATGTCGACTTCCTTGAGGAGTTCGAGCAAGTCGGCGTGCGCCATCTCGATCCAGAGGTCCATCGTGTCGGCCACGACGAACTTCGGCTTGCGCACTTGCTTGCAGACGCCCCGCTGCAACGACGGCGCGATGTTGCCGAGCAACACGTAGGGCGTTTCGCGGTACGACTCGGGCAGCTTGGGCTGGAATTTCTCGAAGACGTTCAGCGCGACCGAAAGCGTCTTGCGATTGTTCATGTTCATCTCGTATTCGCCCGACCAGCAGAAGGTCTGGCCCGCCGCGACTTCGAGGCCGGTCAGGTCGATCTTGCGGTCCGCAAAGAGCTGCCTGTGCTGGTGCGGAAAATCATCGCCGACGACGCCGACCAAATTGACCGGGCCGAAGAAGCTGGCCGCGACGGCGGCATACGAAGCCGAACCGCCAAGCAACTGGTGATGCTCCGCCGTGGGAGTCTTGATGTGATCGAGCGCGATGGAACCAACAACGAGTACGGGCATCCGATAAGTAAGAAGGAAGAAGGCAAAAGTGAGAAGTCAGAAATTCGGTCGGTGCGCAGGCTGAGATTTTCCCCTTCGTTTTCCCCTCGTTCCCAAATTTCATTTGGGAACGCCTCCTGCATCTCGCGAAATTTTATTTCGCTCTAACTGAAGCCGCCGTTATCCCGCCGGGATCGGCAATGAAATTGCCTCAGCAAGTGCGTTCCCAAATGAAATTTGGGAACGAGGGAACCCAGGGCGTTGCCCTGGGCTGATGTTAGGACGCCCCGTTGGGGCTTATGCGCATTTATTTCGCCCCTGTTCCCAAGCGCAACTTGGGCCGAGGAGAAAAGCATTAAGTTCTTTTTCCAGACAACACGTAATCGATCAACGGCCAACACTCAACGATGAAAATGATGATTGGGATTGCCAATAGCACTAGAAAAATGACGAAGAGTAAATCAGGTTTTTCGCGATGGAGTTTCATAAAAATGTTAAGACCCCCAACCGCTCCCTCACTCGCCGACAATAAGCGGGAATATCCTCGCTTTGCAAGAGGGCCGAGACGATGACGATACGTCGCGCTCCTGCGAGGACGACTTGAGAAAGCGTCTGCTCATTGATCCCCCCGATGCAGAATTGCGGCACGCGCACGGCGGCGCGAACCTGGCCGATCAGCGCGGGGCCGACCGGGACGTAATCGGGTTTGGTGGGCGTGGCGTAGATCGGGCCGACGCCGATGTAATCCGCGCCTTCCTTTTCCGCCGCGATGGCTTGCTCAAGGCTGTGGGTCGATTTTCCCACCAGTGCCTCGGCTCCCGCTTGTTGGCGGGCTTCGTCCACGGAAAGATCGTCCTGGCCGACATGAATCCCGTCCGCGCCGATTTCGGAAACAAGTTCGGGATGATCGTTAAGGATGAAGATCGGACTTTCGGAAGGAATGATCGCGCGCATTTTTTTGCCCAGTTCCGCGATGGCCGCAAGCGGAAGCTTTTTCGCGCGGAGTTGGATCAAATCGACTCCGCCCAGGACAAGTTGTTCGGTGACGAAGGGCACGCGTTCCGGCTCGACATAACCGGTATCGACGATGGCGTAGAGGCGCGCGCGGGCGAGTCGCTGAAGGCGTTGGTCGAGGGTGGTCATAACCAACAGGATGAGAAGCAAACGATTTTAACAGGAAAAAGACAGGAGAAATTTTTGTACGGGATTAACAAGATTTACAAGATTTGGGGAACTGCGAATTAGACATGAGGCACATGAAGAACATGAAAAAAACCTGGAAGAAGCAATGGAGCCTTGCTTCATGTATCTCATGTTCCTCATGTCTAAAATCAGCCTGCCTTCCAATCCTGTTAATCTTGTTAATCCTGTCAAAAAATTCAGCTACGCCTCCCGCGGAGGCAAAATGGAAGCACGCTGCTTGATGAAGCCCTCGACGAAATGGGTGCTGTAACGGCCCCGGCGGAAGTCGGGGTCTTTCAGGATAAGCTGGCCGAACGGGACGGTGGTCTTGATGCCGCGAATGACAAACTCGTCCAGCGCGCGCGACATGCGGTCCATGGCCGTGGCGCGGTCGCTGCCGAAGGCGATCAGCTTGCCGATCATCGAGTCGTAATAGGGCGGCACGGTGTAGCCCGCGTAGACATGGGAATCCCAGCGGATGCCATGGCCGCCGGGCGCGTAGAAGAGCTCGATCCGGCCGGGGCTGGGGCGAAAGTCGTTGAAGGGGTCCTCGGCGTTGATGCGCATCTCGATGGCGTGTTTCTGCGGCTGGAGATCGTCGAAATCCTTGCTGATCTTCTCGCCGAACGCGATGCGGATCTGCTCCTTCACCAGGTCAACGCCATAAACCTCCTCGGTGACGGGGTGCTCGACCTGGATGCGGGTGTTCATCTCCATGAAATAAAAATTCTGTTTGTCGTCGACCAGGAACTCGATGGTCCCCGCGTTTTCGTACTCGACCGCCTGCGCCAGCTTGATCGCCGCCCGGCCCATGGCCTTGCGCACGGCGGGCGTGATGAAGGGCGACGGCGACTCTTCCAGCAATTTCTGGTTGCGGCGCTGGATCGAGCAATCCCTCTCCCCGACGTGAACGACTTTTTTGTAGCGGTCGGCCAGGATTTGGAACTCGATGTGGTGCGGATTTTCAATCAACTTTTCCAGGTAAAGCGCGCCGTTGTTGAAGGCTTTTTCGGCCTCCATCTTGGCGGCGTTATAGCCCTGGACGAGACTGACGTCGTTGTGCGCCTGCCGCATGCCCCGGCCGCCGCCGCCCGCCACCGCCTTGATCATGATGGGATAGCCGATCTGCTTCGCGACTTTGAGCGCCTCCTGATCGCTCTCCACGATGCCGTTGCTGCCCGGCGTAATCGGCACGCCGGCCTTGCGGGCGGTTTCGCGCGCGACCGCCTTATCGCCCATGGCGCGAATCGAGGCCGGCTTCGGACCGATAAACTTGATGTTGCAGCTTTCGCAGACCTCGGCGAAATGGGCGTTCTCGGCGAGGAATCCATAACCGGGATGGATGGCATCGACATCCCCGATCTCCGCCGCACTGACAATGCGGTCGATTTTAAGGTAACTATCCTGACTGGAAGCTTTACCGATACAGATCGCTTCGTCTGCGAGCTGCACATGGAGCGAATCGACGTCCGCCGTCGAGTAGACCGCCAGGGTCTTGATCCCAAGTTCCTTGCAGGCGCGGATGATGCGCAGGGCAATCTCACCGCGATTGGCGATAAGTATTTTATCAAACATGGATCAGGCGACGATAGGAGAGGCTTGGGTTAAACCGATGTGCCGGGGACATCAGACAGGCCGAACGGCGAAGAGGGGCTTGCCGAACTCGACCGGTTTTCCGTTTTGGGCCAGGACTTCAACGATAACCCCGCGCGTTTCGGCCTTGATTTCATTCATGACCTTCATGGCTTCGATGATGCACACCACGGTGTCTTCCTGGACTTCCTGGCCGACGGTGACGTAGGGCGGTGAATCGGGCGAGGGAGAGAGATAAAACGTGCCGACCATGGGAGAAACAATCTGCGGATGAGAACTTGCCGCAACCGCTGGGACTGGCGCCGCCAAAGAGGCCGCGGCCGGAACAACCACCGGCGCGGGACCGGGAGCGAACGCGGCGACCGGCGCATGGTGATGAACCACCTGCGGCGCGGCGACGGGCGTGGTCGTGGTCGTCCATTCCCCGCCGGGACCGCGCTTGACCCGGAGCTTGAAGTCGCCTTTTTCAAGTTCGAATTCCGAAAGGCCATTTTTCGTCATCAGATCAATGACCGACTTGATTTCCTTGAGATCCATAGGCTTTGGGCAATTGTGGCAATTACGCGAAAGCCTGTTTTTAGTCGCGGAAGCAAAATTGGTCAAAGGATTTTGACTATAAGCTTAAAGCTGGAGGTGTTTGCTCAGGTGGCAGCCCTCACGGGCCCCGCGAGACGCTTCGGCGCGCGGCGCGCGAAGGCTATAGGTCTTATGAGACCTATAAGTCCAATTCCAAATTGATTTTGCTCCAAACAATCCATCACTGCCGTGCGCAGCACCAAAGGATCTCCAACTATTCTGCTCCCCGAGAATCGAAGAAACCGAGGGAGAAAAAGAGCAGGGGGCAGGCGTAATTAGCGGTCTAAATCCCCTCGAACCATCGGCCCGGCCCCGGCGGAAAGCAACAGCGGCTTGACGCGGCTTGGTTCATTTCATCCGGTCGAAATTCTTCTGGAGAATCTGCCAGTCTTTGAGGCCGGCAACCTGGGCCTGGTGGGATGTGTTGATCTCGGCTTCCTTCGCGTTTTTGGTCGGCTTGTTGACCTTGTAAAAAATTCCGAAACTGCCGGGGAACGGTTCGCCCGCGAGCTTGTAGGCCGCGAGTTCGTCCGTCACGTCGTGCGTTTGGGGGACTTCGTTGAACACGCCGCCTTTGCGCGGATTGCTCGCGTCGAACGCGCCTGGGTAAAATTCCACGCATTCGCTCAGACATTCGATGAAGCTGAAGCCGTCATGGTCCATCGCGGCCTCCATCATCTGCAAAACGTGGTTCGGATTGGTGTGCGTCGTGCGCGCGACGAACGTGGCCCCGGCGGAGATCGCCTGCTTCATCGGGTTGATCGGAGCGTCCACCGAGCCCCATTGGTCGGTCTTGCTCTTGAAGCCGAGCGGCGACGTGGGCGAGGTCTGCTTTTTCGTCAGGCCATAAACCCAGTTGTCCATCACGCAATAGGTCATCTTGATGTTCTTGCGCGCCGTGTGGTTGAAATGATTTCCGCCGATGGAAAAGGCGTCCCCGTCGCCGCCGAAAACAAAGACGTGCAGGTCGGGCCGCGAAAGGGAAATGCCGCTGGCAAACGGCAGCGCGCGTCCGTGAATATAATGCGCGCCGTGGGCCTGCACGAAATACGGAAAACGGCTGGAGCAGCCGATGCCCGCGACGGTCGTGATTTTTTCGTGCAGCATCTTTCGCTTCTCGATCAGCTTGAAGTAAAGCGCGAGCACGGAAAAATCGCCGCAGCCGGGACACCACGTCGGATGGTCGGCGGCGATTTCTTTTTTGGTCAGGCCCTTGCGTTCTTCCGCGGCGGGCGGGTTGACGACGGCCATGCCGCCGGTCGGATTTTGGGTCACAGTTTGGCTCATGCGATTTGTGGCTGGTTAAAATTACATTTTAAGCAATCCGGCCGACAGGTTGGTTTTGGTGCGTTCGAGGATTTCCTTCACCCTCCAGGTGAGGCCGTCGGTCTTGTTGATGCCCTGGATTTTCGAGTCGCGATAGCGGGCGCGCAAAATGGCGCCGAACTGCCCGAAGCCGTAAAGTCCTTCGTCGTTCATCTCGACGACGAGAATGTGGTTGAAGCCGGAGAAAATATTTTCGATGCCGGGCGGCAGCGGATTGAGGTGCTTGATATGGACCGAGGAAACGCTGTCGCCGGCGGCGCGCGCGCGGTCCACGGCTTCCTTGATCGGGCCTTCCGTCGAACCCCAGCCGACGAGCAGAATCTTGCCTTCCGGCGGGCCGTAAATTTTCGGCGCGGGCAGAGTCGCGCCCAGCGCCTGCAATTTCCTGCGGCGTTTGGCCGTCATCTGCGCGTGCAGTTTCGGCGTGCCGGCCGGATGGCCGAGTTCGTCGTGTTCGAGGCCGGTGACAATCGGGTATTTGCCGCTGTTGATTTTTGTGCCGGGCGCGAGATGCGTCGTGATGCCGTCGGCGGCGGACAGATCGTAAGGCTTGTGGTCGGCGACGGGCGAGAGATCGGGCGAAATGTCCTGGCAGATTTTTTCAAGGTTCGGTTCCGTGAACGCCTCGACGCGCGTGGCGATGCCCTGGTCGGTGAGCAGAATGACCGGCACGCTGTATTTGCGCGCGATGTTGACGGCTTCAATCGCCATGTAAAAACAATCCTCCACATTCGCGGGCGCGATGACGACGCGCGGGGAGTCGCCGTGGCCGCCGTTGACGGCGATGTTCAAATCCGACTGCTCGATGTGCGTCGGCATTCCGGTCGAAGGCCCGCCGCGTTGCACGTCCACGATGACGAGCGGCATTTCCGCCATCACCGCCCAGCCGAGCGCCTCGGTCTTGAGCGAAATTCCGGGGCCGCTCGAACCCGTGACCGCGACGCGACCGGCGTAGCTTGCGCCAATCGCCATGGAGATGGCGGCGATTTCATCCTCGGTCTGCACGAATGTCCCGCCGTATTTGGGAAGTTCGCGCCGCAGCAATTCCATGATGTCCGACCACGGCGTGATCGGATAACCCGCGCCGAAACGCACGCCGGCGGCGATGAGGCCGTAGCCGAGCGCTTCATTGCCGTTCATCACGACCTGGCGGCCGTCTCTTTTCTGGCTGTCCACGAACTTGAAGGTTTCGAGGATGTTGCCGAGCGAGTTCGAGTAGCCCGCATGAAACGCCGCAAGCGCGTTGTTGAGGATGCTCGGGTCTTTTCCGGTGAAGCGTTCGCCGATGAGTTTTTCCAGCTTCGGCGCGTTCAGGTCGAACATTTTCGCGATGAGGCCGAGCGCGTAAATGTTTTTGCCCTTGTCCTTGGCCGAGCCGCCGACGGCTTCAATGGTCAGCGAGGAAATGGGAACGCCAACGTGGTGATAATCGCCCTGCAATTCGGGCTTCGGCTGCACGTGGTCGGAATCGTACAGCACGATGCCGCCTTTTTTCAGCGAGTGGAGATGGCCCTCGTAGCTGTGCTGGTAAAACGCCAGCAGCACATCCACCTCGTCGCCGGAACTCAAGACTTCGCCGCTGCCGATGCGGACCTGGAAAATGGACGACCCGCCGGAAATCGTGGACGGAATCGTCATGAACGTCATGACTTCCTGTTCGCTGCGCCCGGCGAGGCGCGCGAGGAAACCGCCGATGGCCTGGATGCCGTCCTGCGAATTGCCCGCGATGCGGATCACCGCTTCGTTGATGGACGAAACTTTTTGCGCGCCACCCAACGATGGCGCACCCGCTATTGCATTACTCATAAGGGACCGTGGAATCTAAAAGTTACTTCGGCAAGGTGAATTGACGCGTTGAAGATGTTTCAGAGCGACATAAATTGCAATCTTATATTAATGCACCAAAGGCGGATGTGTCAAAATCTAATGGAACTTATATCTAATTAACAATAAAATACTTACATCAACTGAAGCGCCATCCCGCCGACGCGACGATCCGGCCCAAATTCGGCTCGTCACGCGCCCCATGCCGACTTTTCCGACAGGCTCTTAAGAGAGCTCACAATCCCGCCACGCGCTTCGGTTCCTCCGGGGGAGTCAACTTCTCGCCATGGTAATGATGGCCGCGCGGATGCCGTTCGGCCACGGGCAGCTTGTGGCCGGGGAACCAAAAGGCCCAGCGGCCCATCAAGGTCATGATGCCGGGCACCAGGAGGAGGCGAATCACGGTGGCGTCCAGGAGCACGGCGAACGAGAGGCCGACGCCGAGTTGCTCGATCTCCACCACATCGCCAAAGGCAAAGGAGAGAAAAACCGCGATCATGATGAAGGCGGCGGAGGTGATGATGCCCGCCACGCGGAGCAGCCCCTCCTGCACGGCCAGGTTCATGTTGTGGTTATCGAGCCAGCTCTCGCGCACGGCGCTGAGGATGAAGACCTCGTAGTCCATCGAGAGGCCGAACAGGGCGCAGAAACAGATGACCAAAACAACGGTGTTCAATCCATCGGTGGGGAAGAGATGGAACAGGCGCGCGCCCCATCCGTCCTGAAAGCAGATGACCTGGAAGCCATAGGCGGCCATGACGCAAAAAAGATTCAGGACGATGGCTTTGACCGAGACCAGGACCGAGCGCATGAAAACGGTCAGCAAAACGAACGTGCTGGCCAGGGTGGCAAGAATCACCATGGGCAGCGCGCCGATGATGACGCGGTCGGCGGAGAGCGTGACGGAAGGCAGCCCGCCCAGCGAGTAATGGGGGCCGTCCGGCGCGGCGGCTTCGGATTTTTTCAGGAGCGCGGTGATCTGGTCCAGCCAGTTCCGGGCCGTCGGGGATTGCGGATCGGTGCGGCTCAGCATCAGGATCACGCTCTGCGAGGTGTCGTTGAAACTGGTCAGCAATCCCATCCGCGTCTGCTGCGCGCGCCGGGAACCGCTGTTATCCGTCACGGTCAGGACTTTCTCGGTATTGGAAAGCAGGGCGAGTTGATCGACCAGGTTTTTCTCATGGGCCAGGCCATCGCCATCCAACCAATCCTTCGTGGGATGTTGCACGAGGATGATGGCCGGCATCATCCAGCCCGCTCCGAGCTCTTTGCGCAGGCTTTCGTAACCCTGGCGCGACTCCGATTGCGGCGGAATATTTTTTGCTTCCACCGAGGCGATCTGGAGGCGCAAAAAGGGTATCGCCAAAAAGGTGAGGAGGATCAGCCCGGCCGCCACGCAAGCCCAGGCCCGGCGCACCACGAGTTCCCCCCAATGGTCGAGAAAGCGGCGCCCGAGTTTCACCCGGTTCAGCGGGCGAAGCAGCGCGCCGCCCCACTCCAGGTGCGCCCCGACCATGAAAATCATCGCGGGCAGAAGCGTCAGCGTCGCCAGGGCCACAAGGGCCACCACCAGCATGCCGCCCACCGCAATGGAATTGAAGAAATCGAGCGGAATAAAGAGCAGGGTGAGAAAGCCGCTCATGACCAGCACGGCGGAGGCCAGCACCGTCTTGCCCGCGGTTTGCCGCGTCACGAGCAGCGCTTCCTGGGTCGTGAGGTGGGTGGCCCGCTCGCGCCGATAGCGGGCGAGATAGATGAGGCAGTAATCGATGCCCACGCCCAGGCCGACCATGGTCACCAGATTCGGCACGAAAAAAGTCACCCCCATGACCGGGAGAAAAGGCAGGTGGGAATGGGGCGTGGCGAAGAAACAGAGGATGCCCAGCGTGCAGACGACGCCGAGGGTGGCGACGATGACCGGCAGGAGGGCCGCGACGAGCGATCGAAAAACCACGAGCAAAATGATAAAGGTGACCGGCAGCGCGATCAGTTCACCGGTGCGCAGCGATTCGGTGGAGGCGAGGTTCAGGTCCAGAAAGAGGGCCGGGCCGCCCGTGACCCAGGGCCGGTGGGCGCCGGGAAAGGAAAGCCTGGCCACGTCGGCGCGGAGATTGGGCACCACGTTTTGCGCTCCGCCGTAGGTGCTTGCCTTGACGGCCGCGAAGGCGGCATGCCAGTCGCTCCTCGGCCAGTTCTCGATCATCACGTTGCCGTCGGTCACATCGTTCACGGTCGAATCGGCGCGGACCGTCGCAAGCAGGTTTTTCCAGGCCGCATCGGCGTCGGCGGGCGCAACGCCTTTGGCCTCCCAGACGATCGCGGTGGGGAAAGCCAGGGCCGTGGAGAAGTTTTTCACCACGTTGATGCGGACGTTTTCCGATGGCGTCCCTTTCGTGCCGTTGAGGGTGCTCTGGATGCGGCTGGTGAACTGAATGGCCAGCGGCGTGAAAACGGCCACCATCGCCAGCCAGAACAGCAGGCTGAACATGGCGTGCCGGTGCGAATAGTGGCGTTTGATGGGCAGGCCGTGGCCATGCCCCCCCGATTCCGGCGCGGAGTTTTTCGAGGCCGGGGAAGTCAGGCGCGCCTGAAGCCGCGGTTCCACAACCCGGTGATTTAATCTTATTTTTGGGTCCAAGTTCCGTTTTCCTTCTGCACCCATTCTCCCGGGAACGCGCGCTCGCTCCATAACTGAGCATACTCGCGTTCGATCATTTCCAACGGCTTATTCTGGGCTTGGGCGTTGGCCAGGTAAAGAAAGGAGCGGTCCCCATTTTCGGCCGCCACCACGCCCTGGGCATAGGCGAGGTACTTCGGATCGGCCGGCTGTTTTCTCGGATCGAGATAGCCGTCGCGATCCTCTCCCACGACGCCGTCGTTCTTTAACTGTTGAATTTGACCGGAGCGCAACCGCCGGTTGGCGGCAATCTCCAGGCTCGATTGCTCCTCCTTCGCCTTGGTGGGCGCCGTTTTTTGGTAAACATCCAGCCGCACGCCCACGTCGACCTTGACCGGTTCCGGCGTGGCCAGATTGATCGTGGGGGAACAGCCGCCCACACAACACGCGCCGACCAGGAGCCCGGCCAGGGACGGTGCGCCGGCCCGAAATTGAAGATGACTCAGAGAAAAATTCACGGATAAGTGCCGACCAGCGCCTCAGGCGAAAATCGAAAGGGTTGCGGCATTCTTTGAGGCTGTCCGAAAAATAGGCGTGGGTCACGCCGAAAGATTTTTTGCCTCGGGGCAAGGAGCCGAGCGAGAAGCATAGCCGCGCTCCCGCGGAGGGCGGTAAAGCTTCGCCAGAAAAATACCGCCGTGCGCGGCACCATTCCGTCGTGGACACGACTCGACTACGGGGTTATTATATTAAACGGTTGCTCAAACTCGTGGAGGAAACAGATGCCGCTCGTTGGTAATTTATCCGAGTTCCCCTTGCCGGAAGTTTTGCTTTTGATCGGGACAAGGACGGGGCGCCTGCGGATTTATGACTTGCCGGAGTTTGCCCCCGTGGAAATGGATTTATCCGAGGGTGAGGCGCACGGGCTGCACATCGGCGACTACTTTTTGACGGAGCCGTCCGAAATTGTCGCGGAACTCAGTTTCATGGTCGAAGCGGGAGACGGCATGTTTGAATTCTCCGCCCAACCGGTTGCTTCCGTGCAGCGCAACGAACCGCTCCCGATCCACGAGTTTGTCATGTTGCTGGTTCTCCACGTCGACGAAAAGCTGGCCAAGCAGCGCGCAATCCTCGCCCCGCAACTTTTTTACATGCTCGAAACACCGCCGCCCAAAACGTCGATCGATCCCGGCTTAAATCTGTTTTACCAGCAAAGCCGGCAACTCCTGGCCGGTGGCGTGCGCTTCGAGGATTTGGCGGACTATCTGGGCCTGGAAGAGGAGGTCGTTCGGCTGAACCTGGATAATTTACACCAACTCGGCTTCGTCAGGCTGATGGAGACCTCGGACGTGGAGGCGCTCCGGGAAACGATTGTCGAGCAGGAAATTTTCCAAAAGACCAACGAGTTCCAGCTTGCCGGCGAAGCGGCGGACCTCATCCGGCGCTCGGGAAAGCTGCTGAAGCTTCCCCCAGGCAATAAATAATTCCCGCCGCAGTACCCGGGCGCAGCACTTCAGCGCCCGTCCACGGAGTTGTCGGACAAAGTCCAGGGATGCAAATAGATTTCGAACTGCCGCGCGCCGCGGGGGCCATCCAATTTCAGGGTGCTTACGCCGCCCGCCGGCTTGTAATCGATTTTCATCCGGCCGCTGCGATAGGGATACGTTTGAACCGCGGAGATGGCAATTTTCAGGGCGTCCCGCTTCAGGGCGATCGTGTTTGCCGGGAGCCGGTCCAGCAACGCGTCCATCGATTTGATTTCGAGCATTCCGGGGTTGGGAAGATCGAGCGAGCCGCTGCAATTGAGGATTTTGGTGGCTTTGCCCTGGACGGCGATCCTGCCGTCGAGTTCGCCGGTCAAATCGATGTACTTTCCCGCCAGCTTCTCCGCGATCGGCCGGCAATTGATCTTGTCGGCAAAAAAATCGGCGTTCCAGGTGAAGCCTTTGTTGTAATAAAATTCAAAATTACCGTTCAGTTGTCCGCCCTCGCACGTTCCGTTCGTCAACTTTCCGTAAACGCCGTTCGGGTCGAATGTCAGCTGGGCGTCCACTCCCTTGACGGGAATGTCATTCCAGGAAAGCTCGTCAATGTGAATTTTATTGAAGACGTTATTGGCATTCGCATCGGTCGGCGGCCAGCTGAAATAAAGGTTGCCCCAGAGATTGACAATCCGGACTTTATAATCGGGGTAATCCTGGTCAAAACGGTAGATGGGGATGGTGGCCTTCGCGCTGATCTGATCGAGTTGATCGAGCCGGATGTCATCCACCTTCGTACCGAAGTAAAAAGGAAAGTGGACGACGGGCTGGCCGAAGGCATTGACCGCCAACTGCCCGTATTGCACCTCCAGATGCGCAACCTGCCAGGGCGCGGACGGCCCCTGGGTGGAAGTCGGCTTGCTCCCCGATTTGAGCTCTTTTGTGAGCCAGAATAAATCCTCGCCCAGGAACATCGTCGGGCGGACCAAGTCGATTTCGCGAATATGATGGCGCCAGATCTCGGTGTAGGTGTAGCGGACCCGGGTCAGCGGGAAGGAAAATACCGGCGCCAACGGATCAACCGGCGAGACAATGCTCACGTTGACAATTTCGGCCGTCCGCTCCTGCGTCATCTCCGGGCTCGCATCGGGCTTGCCCAACCGGAAGCCATTAATGACGATCGGATTCAATACCCCCAGGCGCACCGGGATGGAAGTATCGGCCACGAGGTTGTCCAGCATCACCGTGCCGCGGCTGATCTCCAGCCTCCCGATCACCCAGTCCAGGCCGTTGCTGTTTCCGGCGCCAATTCGATCCATCGCGGCATACAAGGGCTTGGTGAAGAGTTGACCGCCTATGACCTGGACCTTTGCGATATGGTGCCGCCACAGTCCTACCGGACTGGCCGTAAGGATGATGGAATCCGCATAAAAGAATCCCCCGAATTTCACGTCATCGACTTCCAGCGTGCGGCGGTTCAGCCAGTAGACCTTGCCGGTGCTGGAAGAAAAAGGCAACTGGGCCAGCAACTCGTTCACCGCGCGCTTCGGATGCAGCTGGATCGTGAGCATCGTCGCGCAGAACCACATCGTGAGCATGATCAGAATGCTCAACAGGTAAACGCGCGCGCGGTGCCAGTTGATCCGCAGGCCCGTCGAATCGGGAGGCGGGGACGCTTCAGGGGGCTGGGTTGGCTCGGTCATGGCCTTTCTGAATTTTTTAAATAATAAGCCTGTCATCCTGAGCTTGTCGAAGGATCAGTTCGGTTTGATATAAGACGATGAAATCCGGTTGTCTCAAATTTGTGCAGTGGGACGACTCCGATCATATGCACGTCGGCTATTGTCCAGACCTCTTCATCGGCGGCGTCTGTCATGGGCGCGACGAGGCGAAGGTCTATGCGGAACTTTGCCGTCTCGTAAATGACGAACTTACCGAACGCCGACGCGCCAAACAACGGCTCCCAAGCCGAGGGCCTTGGTCGCAATGGCTGTCGCAGCTTAGTGGAGCGGTTAATTTGGACGGAATTCCATCCTCCATCTTGCTTTTGTCATAACTCCCTGAAAATCAACATATCGTCGTGTTGTGGGACTATATACCACAACTAATGGTGGTATTTGCTTGTCAGGGGTAGGGAGGCAGGCGTACAAAAGCGCCATGTATTTGAAGTCGCTCAACGTCGTCGGATTTAAGTCATTCGCGGACCGCACCAACCTCGAATTTCACCCCGGAGTCACCGCCATCGTCGGGCCCAACGGCTGCGGCAAGAGCAATGTCCTGGACGCCGTCCGCTGGGTGCTCGGCGAGCAGTCGGCCAAGGCCCTGCGCGGCGGCGAGATGAAGGACGTGATCTTTTCCGGCACCGAAACGCGCCCGCCGCTCGGCATGGCCGAAGTGTCGCTGACCTTCGGCGATTGCGAGAAGGAACTCGGCACCGCCTACAACGAAGTCACGATCACGCGGCGCGTCTTCCGCGACGGCGCGAGCGAGTACGAACTCAACAAGACCCCCTGCCGCCTGCGCGACATCCACGGCCTGTTCATGGACACCGGCATCGGACGCTCGGCCTACTCGATCATGGAGCAGGGCAAGATCGATTTGATTCTTTCGTCGCGTCCCGAGGACCGCCGCGCGATTTTCGAGGAAGCCGCCGGCATCACGAAATACAAGAGCCAAAAGAAAGAGGCGCTGCGCAAGCTCGAAAACACCGAAGCCAATTTGATCCGCCTCGCCGACATCATCCGCGAAGTGAAGCGGCAGATCGGCTCGCTGCAACGGCAGGCGGGCAAGGCGCGCCGATACCAGGCGAGCTTCGAGGAACTGGCCAAATTGGAAAGCCGTTTAGGGCGGCGCCAGTTCGACACCTTTTCCGCGACCATTTCCGCGTTGCAAACCGAAGTCGACGGCGCGCGCGCGCGGCAGGAACGGCTCGACGCGGACGTGAGCGGGCAGGAGGAAAAAGTGAGCGCGGCGCGGAGCGGTCTGGCCGTCGTGGAGGCGGAACTGCTTCGCCTGCGCGAGGAGCAATCGGCTTTGCGCAACGCCCTGGAACGGGCCGAGCAGCGGGCGGCGACGAACCGCGCGCGCGTGGAGGAATTCACCGGCCTGCGCGACCAGGCCCGGCAGGAAATCGCCGGCACGGAGGAGAAAGTCCGCGTGGGCGAGCAGCAACTGGCCCACCTCAACGCGCAGGTGGATAATTTCACGCGGCTGCGGGGCGAAACCCAGCGGC
>Ga0182030_10013544_pt1 | contig 16213 bp, 14 predicted proteins | sample 812S3MmetaG_FD_121299 | JGI IMG/M metagenome (GOLD analysis project Ga0182030, IMG submission 121299) | Permafrost microbial communities from Stordalen Mire, Sweden - 812S3M metaG (Illumina Assembly) | ecosystem: Environmental > Terrestrial > Soil > Wetlands > Permafrost | place: Sweden...
CACCATTCCTGATGATGTCTTCGCGGCCATTTTGGCTGCGGAATTGGCAGCGAGTCAACGCGATCCCTTCCGTCAACTGAGCAACATGTTCCACTTACTCGCACGATGCTGGAATATTCGCTGACCCGAAGCAGGCATTTCGCTGGCACTGGTTGACGTATTCGATGTCGACAGGTAGACTGTGTAGATTAGGCGTGGTAGTGGGCGGCGGCCGCGATAATTGTTGGGGGGATCACATGAACCTCTCGGACGGGGGAATGGAACATGACTGACCTTGCGAGTTCGACCAGCGGTCGTCGCGACATCGATGCCGATGTCGCTGCCATGTGGAGAGTCTTAGAGGGCGGCGGCGTAGTCCTCTGCCAAGGCAATCTGGGATACACAATTGCCGGCGGAGGCAAGGAGGGCGCAATACGAATCAATGCGGCGAAAGGTCGCCCTTCGTACAAGCGTCTGGGTTTGATGTTGACCGACGAAGGTCAGCGCCAGATCCAAATCTTCGAGCCGAAGAAACGCGAAATGATTGACTGCGTGACGCAGGACTACAACTTGCCACTGGGGATGATCGCCCGTTACAACGCTGATCATCCACTGATGAAGCAACTCGACGACGAAATGCTCCGACTCTGCACCGCCAATGGAACGATCTCCGCCACGCTGAACATGGGTGGTTGGTTTTTGAACGCGATCAACTCGAGAAGAGTGGACGAAATGATTCCGGTGTTCGCGTCGTCGGCAAATCGCTCCGGGAATGGTGTCAAAGCGCGCGTCGAGGACGTCGAGCCCGAAGTGGTCGCCGCCTGTGATCTCGTCCTCGACTATGGCCCGGCGAAGTTCCCCAGCACGGTCGCATCGACCCAGATCAACTTCGAAACGATGGAGTTGGTTCGCTGGGGCGTCTGCGCCGACAGCATTGCCTGGGTTCTTAAGCGCCACTACGGCCTCGATCTACCGGCCGATCCCGGTCGCGAGGTCTCTCCAAACGGCCACGTGAACGAGTTCGCCCTCATGGACGCCGAGTGACCTTCTCGACGTGACGGGGGAATGGTCTTCTGTTGAGGTACAGCGAGAGACGAGACCGGTTTCGAATGAATGAGAGCTTGTGTAGGGGCATCCGACAGAGGGGAAATGGGGATACATCATGAAGGCAAACGAACCGTGGCACACCGAGGATTGGTTTACCAGCCCTTGGAACTTTGACGAAGAGGTAGCCGGGGGATTCACGTTCAACCCCAATCTCCAGATTCACGACGTCACGCTTCGCGACGGCGAGCAACAGGCGGGTGTCGTGTTCACTGCCGACGACAAAGTACGAATCGCCGAGGCATTGGCGGAGGCCGGTGTCCACCGAATCGAAGCGGGATTGCCTGCGGTATCTGACGCCGACTTTCAAGCCGTGAAGCGCATTGCCGCCGCCGGACTGCCGTCACAGATCTACGCGTTTTCTCGTTGCATCGTCGATGACGTGAAGTTGGCCGTTGACTGTGGGGTCACGGGCATCGTGTGCGAAGTTCCGTCGAGTCGTCACCTCATCGAACTGGGGTACCAGTGGTCAGTCGAGCGAGCGATCGACGCCGCGGTCCAAGCGACACAGTATGCCCACGAACAAGGCCTAATTGTCTCATTCTTTCCGATCGATGCCACACGTGCGTCGCTCGCGGACTATTTGGACATCATCGAAAAGGTCGCTGACGGCGGGCACATCGACGCGCTGGGTCTCGTCGACACCTTCGGCTCTCTTACGCCCCACGCGGTGGAGCGATTTGTCTCGGTCACTCGCGATCGTTTCAACGTGCCCGTGGAGACCCACTTTCATCAGGACTATGGCATGGGCGTCGCCAACAGCCTCATCGCCGCGGCGATGGGAGCCAACGTGATCCAAACCACGGTGTCGGGCATTGGTGAGCGAGCAGGCAACACCCCCTTCGAAGAGACCGTCATTGCGCTACAAACGCTCTACAACCAGAACATCGGTATCAAACTCGAATCGCTTTCTCCCCTTGGCCGATTGGTCTGCGAGATCGCCGGCGTCGAGCAACCTTCGAATCGCCCCGTAACCGGCACCCGGCTTTTCGACGTTGAGTCGGGGATTCCGGCCGGCTTCGTAAGAAACACACGGGATATCGATTTGACCGAGACGTTGCCGTACTTGCCAAGTTTGGTCGGCCAGACTGGACCCACGTTGGTACTGGGCAAAGGAAGTGGCATGCCCAATGTCGACGAGGCCTTGGAACGACTCGATATCGCGGCGAATGATGCGCAGAAGTTAGAAATACTCAAGAGAGTGAAACTACGATCCCTCGAACTCAAGGGATTGGTCGACGATAGCGACCTACGCGTGATCACCGATTCGGTGTTGGCGTAGCTACCTCATCACTCTCGGCGATGACATCGAAACCTCTACATTGGAAGTACAACACATGAACATCGACTGTCACGGTCACTACACGACCGCACCGAGTGCATTGATCGAGTGGCGAACCCGGCAAATCCAACTGTTTGAGGAGTCGGGTACCAGGCTGTCGCCCGATGAGCTCGTCATCACTGACGACCAAATCCGCGAATCTATCGAAACCGGACAGTTGCCGCTGCAGCGCGAGCGACAGACCGATGTCACACTGTTCTCGCCAATTGCTGGCTACATGGCGCATCACTATGGGGACGAAGAGATGAGCCGAGTCTGGGCGCGCACGTGCAATGAACTCATACATCGCGTCGTCACGCTCTTCCCCAACAATTTCGTCGGCGTCTGCCAGCTTCCGCAGTCTCGTGGGGTAAGCGCCGGCAATTCGGCCGCCGAGCTCGAGCGCTGCGTCACAGAATTGGGATTCGTCGCCTGCAACTTGAATCCCGATCCCTCCGACGGCTACTGGCAGTCGCCGCCGATTACCGATCGCTCTTTTTATCCGCTGTACGAGAAGATGGTTGAGTTGGACGTGCCCGCGATGGTTCACGTGAGCATGTCCTGCAATCCGGCAGTGCAGGGGACGTGCGCGCATTACCTCAATGGCGACACGACCGCCTTCCTCCAACTTGCGACGTCCGACCTCTTCGTTGATTTTCCGACATTGAAGTTCGTGATCCCTCACGGCGGAGGAGCGGTCCCATACCACTGGGGCCGCTACCGAGGTTTCGTGCAGGACCTCGGGAAGAAGCCCCTGGAGGAGATCGTCCTCAACAACGTGTTCTTCGACACGTGCGTGTACTGGCAGCCGGGCTTGGAGCTGCTCCTGAAGTCGATTCCGGCGAAGAACATTCTCTACGCCTCAGAGATGATTGGCGCGGTGCAAGGTGTCGACGCCCACACCGCGCATCGATTCGACGACACGAAATTCCTTCTCGACTCGATCACGATCTCAGGTGCAGACCGCCAGTTAGTGATGGGCGACAACGCGCTTCGCGTCTACGGGCGTCTTGCGAGTGTGCTCGCGTCGCGGAACATCGGTGCATGAGAGGGCGGATGACTGAGTGTTCCGCACGCCTGAGGAATGACGTTTAACTCCTGCCCGTCAGTTTGCGGCCAAGATCGAGTCGTTCATAACTTCGCGATGGTGACGACATGAGAAAGCGGAATCCTTCCTCTACGAGGCGCTGCGTGTTGGCCAACTCTGCATGGGGGTGGCCAACGACCACACCGTTCGCCGTACAGATGCTGACGATCTCGGCGACTGCACTCAGCACCTCTGGATGTTCGTACTCTCGAGGGTGCCCCAATTCTTGGCTGAGGTCACCTTCACCGATCAAGATGACGCCGATGCCCGGAACGTTCTTCAGAATGTCGGGGAGGTTCTCAATGCCGGCGACGTCCTCGCACTGGAGGATGACCAAGACCTCACCCTCGGGGTCGAGGGGCCATACGTCCGCGCGCTCGTAGTACTCCGTTGGTGACGTCCCCCAGTATCGAGCAGCGCTCAAGGGACCGTCGCCACGAATACCGGCGGGCTCGAAGCGTGGTGCCGAAGGAAGTCGGGGGTAGCGGCACGCGGCCACCGCGTTGTACGCCTGGTCGACCGTACTGATGTGAGGCCACACGACCCCATAGGACCCGATATCGAGTGCCTGTTTCGCAAGGTACTGGTTTTTCTCTTCACCGTTCGCGGATATTCGGATTAACGGTGTGACCTTGGGAGTGATGGAACCAGTTGTTGCAATCTGACCGCGGTCCAAGAGATATTGCAGGCAGTCGCGCAACGTTCTGGAGTCCCACGGAAAGTGTTCGGAATCGATGACCAGCCCGTCATAGGCCGAGCCTCCGAGCGACATCACCGATTCGACTTCAGGTGTCGACCAACTGACGAACGCCGTACCGCCATGCTCAAGGGCACCGATCACTCCGTTAAGGCGAGGCATTGCGCTCATTTGATCTCCATTCTACGCCGGAGCCGAATTCACGACCGTGTCGCAGGGCAGCATTCATAGCTATACTATGCAGGTTACCTGTATTTATCATTGGGGGAGTATTACTTATGCCGTCACGCTCGATCGATTGATGGGATTCGATGATGGCTCGTCGTAAAACGATCGATCTCGAAGGAATTGCCCACAACGCGCCCATACCAATGGCCGCGGTTATCGGGAACGTACTCGCGACGTCGGCAATATTTGGAGCCGATAGTCGCACTGGTGAGATACCCGACACGCCCGAAGCCGAGATCGCCTGTCTCTTCGAGAATGTCACGGCCGTCCTCGATGCCGCTGGCGGAAGTTGCGACGACATACTTCGCATGGGGGTGCTACTGAAAGAAACGACGTTGCGCCAGATCGTCAATGTGCATTGGTTGGTGATGTTTCCCGACGAAAAGGATCGGCCGGCTCGGCACATCAGCGTCGTGGCGGACCTACCGGTTTCTGCACAAATCGAACTGTTGGCCGTATTGCCGTCAGACACGACGGGGGCAGCTCGTGAGCACTGATCAGTGCTCCGTGCACGTTCGTCGTAATGGTGGATCACTAAGTACGCAGTCGAGCGACGTCATTGACGCGCGCGCCTTCGAGCATTATCTGGACTCTTGAAAAGATTGGGAGATCGCGAATGGCCGACATCGTTTTCGGATTTGGAACATCACATAGTTCGCAATTGAGCCTGTCGACGGTCGATTGGCCCGAACAGGCCGAGTTGGATAAGTCGCGTACGCCGTGGGAGGATCTCCTTCGATCCGCGCCCGCGTCGATGAGTGACGAGCTCAGGCCAGAGGTGCAAGAGGAACGGCACGCCCGCGCCCAAGCAGCGCTGCGAACGCTCTCGGACGTTGTGGCCGCACACCGCCCCGACGTGCTCGTCATCGTCGGCGATGATCAAGACGAACTGTTTCCTCACGATCAGTTGGTACCGGCGGTTGCGCTCGCCCTCACTCCGGAACTCATTGACCGTCCAATCGATCTGAGATCGTTGCCCCCCATTCGACAAAAGTCGATGTGGGCAATGCATGGAGAGGAAGCGGTGACGTATTCAATCGATACGGCCCTATCGGAACACGTGGCGACCCAATTGAGTTCGGAAGGTTTTGACGTTGCGGTACTTCGAAGTCAGCCTGAAACCCGTAGCCTGGGTCATGCGTGGACCTTCATCCGCCGCAGAGTTGTCAAGGACTGGAACCTCAAACTCGTTCCGATATTTCTCAATACCTATTTCGCCCCTAACCGACCAACGCCATCGCGCTGTATGCAACTCGGTGCAGCCATCACGACGGCGATTGAAGACTTTCCCCAAGATCTTCGCGTCGGCATCGTCGCGTCCGGCGGGCTCAGTCACTTCGTCATCGACGAGGAGCTCGATCACCGAGTTCTCGATGCGTTCACATCGGGCAACACTGATCAACTGGCCAGCGAGCCTTCCTCGCAGTTCACGTCGGGCACATCTGAAATCCTGAATTGGATCACAGTCGGTTCTGCGTTGCACGACTTTCAATTTGAATTGATCGACTATCTCCCGGCGTATCGCTCGCTCGCCGGGACCGGGTGCGGTTTCGCCTTCGGCGTGTGGACGCCGAAGGACTGAAGATTGAGATGAACAATAATATGGACAGTTATGACTGACAATCACGGATCGTACACTGGGCTCCGTGTCCTGGACCTCGCGGACTCCAATAATTTGCTCTGTGGCAAATTGCTGTCCGATATGGGCGCTACGGTCACGAAAGTGAACCTCTCGTCGGCGACGACTGGCGATTCCGTGGATGAGGATGCGACGAAGCGTCGCAGACTGATCGAATGGGCGTACAACCGTGGCAAGGATCGACGTTCCATTGACTTGGACGACGAATCGTCGAGAGGACGACTACTTGAATTGGTCATGGACTCGGACGTGCTCGTTGAATCTGGAACTCCGGGTGCCCTGCGCCGGTACGGACTCGACTACGACGCGCTGAGCGCGCGTCGGCCGGATTTGGTCTACGTCTCCATTTCGCCGTTTGGGCAAACCGGCCCCTACAGCGAGTTTTTGGCCGCGGACATAACGCTCCAAGCGATGGGTGGACACCTCGCCGTGACGGGTGACGCGGACCGGCCGCCCTTGTCGATTGGCGTCGAAGTTGCCTATCGACACGGTGGCGCCGAGGCGGCCTCCGCGGCCGCCCTTGCCATTTATCATCGACAGCGCACCGGACAGGGGCAACACGTTGATGTCTCGATCCAGGAGTGCATCGTGTGGACGTTGCTTAACTCCACCATGACCGTGCAACTTCTTCATCGCGATGATGAACGCGGGGGTGCCGTCCGGAAGGAACGAGGCCGTGACCTCCTGACGCAAGTGATTTGGCCATGCAAGGACGGTCAGGTGCATTTCGTACCCGTTGGCGGCGGCGGCGGGTCCGCTCGCTATCGCTCGTACGTCAAGTTCACCGATTGGATGACAGAAGAGGGATACGGTGACCCGTTTCTTCACGCGCGCGATTGGAACGGCAAGGACGTCAACTCCATCGCCCAGGATGAATACGACAAACTGGTAGCGCTCATCGGAGACTTTCTTCGAACCAAGGAGATCGCCGAACTGTATGACCGCGCCGTGAGGGATCGACTTCTGCTGGCGCCGATAATGAGGATCCCTGATCTGCTCAAGAGTCCCCAACTCAATCAACGCGGAACCTACGATGACGTTCTCTACGGTGAAACGATTGTGCGACTGCCTGGCCGATTCGCGATATTCAGTGAAACACCGATCAATTCGATTGCGAGAGATGCGACCGAATCCCGCCGCAACTGGGCTGAACCTCGCCGCGTCGCCATGCATGAGGGTGAAGAAGATGTGCACGGGGTCTTCGCGGGTCTCAAAGTCGCAGACTTTACGTGGGCCGCCGCGGGACCGATCATTACCAAGTGTTTGGCAGACCACGGGGCAACGGTAATCCGCGTCGAATCAACGACGCACCCGGACAGCATCCGCCTTGGCGGTCCTTTCAAGGACGGGATTCCCGGGCTCAATCGGAGCGGATTCTTCGCGGACTTCAACACAAATAAGAAGTCGATTGCTCTTGATATGACCACGGAGCGTGGCCGCTCTATTGCGCGCCGTTTAGTCGCGTGGTCCGACGTCGTGACAGAAAGTTATACCCCAGGCGTGATGGCTCGATTTGGTCTCGACTTCGAGACGCTGCACGCGCAGCAACCTGATCTCGTCATGCTCAGTACGTGCATGCAAGGGCAGACGGGTCCGTATCGCGAGTACGCCGGCTACGGCGGTCAAGGCGCCGCCATTGCCGGACTGCACTACGTCACGGGTTGGCCCGACGCAGTTCCTGCGGGTCCCAAAGGTGCCTATACGGACTCGATTACGCCGCGCTTCGGCATCGCGGCACTCGTGGCCGCACTCGGGCACCGCGACCGCACGGGCGTCGGTCAACATATCGACCTCTCGCAAATCGAAGCAAGTCTTCAATTTCTAGCTCCCGAGATACTGGACTTCCAAATCAGCGGTCACGTTGCTGCGCCAATGGGCAATCGCTCCACCGTGCACGCACCGCACGGGGTCTTCCCATGTCTCGGCACAGATCGTTGGATTGCCATTGCCGTTGAAAGCAACGAACAGTTCAGGGCGTTGGCAGATGTCGTGGGCGCTCCAGAGTGGTGCACGATGGAGGATCTGCGAACGTCAAGTGGTCGGCGAGCCCGACAGGACGAAATGGACGCGATGATCTCAGAATGGTCGCGCGACAAGGACTGCTTCGCGGCGATGCATCTGCTGCAGCGCGCGGGTGTCCCCGCCGGTGCGGTGCAGCGGCCGTCCGATCTACTGGTCGATCCGCAACTGGAATCCAATGGACATTTTTGGCCCCTCGACCATCCCGAACTTGGCACGTGTCTTTATAACGGTCCATCATTTCGACTGTCGCGGACACCCGCACAACTTCGCTCAAGTGCACCGTTGCTGGGACAAGATACGCGTCGGGTGCTCAATGAACTCTTGGGATTTAGTCACGCGGAGATCGATGATTTCGCGTACGCACAAGTATTGGGGTAGACCCAAAAAGGGGAGGTAATTGAAATGTTGTCAGTTGCAGATAATGAGCTTTTGACCCGGACCGGACCGGGTACCGCAATGGGCAATCTGATGCGGCAGTACTGGATTCCCTTCGCCCTGTCGGCGGACCTCGAGCCCGATGGCGTGCCAATGCGTGCGCGTTTACTCGGCGAGGACCTAATCGCTTTTCGTGACAGCGAGGGCATCGTCGGTCTGGTCGACGCCTACTGCGCGCATCGTCGAGCCCCGTTGTACTTCGCGCGCAATGAGGACTGTGGACTGCGATGCGTCTACCACGGCTGGAAGTACGACCGGGCCGGTAAATGCGTGGACATGCCCAACGAGCGACCGAGTAGCAACTTCAAGAACAAGGTCTCCATCACGGCCTATCCCTGTCGCGAACGAAACGGCATCGTGTGGACCTTCATGCAGATGGACGTCGAACCACCAGATTTGCCGGACGTCGAATGGAACACGGTTCCGGCGGAGAACGTCTACCTGTCGATTCGAGTGGAGTCATGCAACTGGATGCAAGCGCTCGAGGGAGAAATCGACTCGAGTCACGGACCATTCCTTCACAGTCGAATTGATGGTGTCGTTGGCTCATCGCTGTCGCTCGCTTATCAGATTGAGGACAAGCACCCAAAGTTCGAGATCCTTGAAATGGATCAGGGACTGGCGATTGCGGCCCGCCGTGACGTGGACGAGGAGAACTACTACTGGCGCGTCAGTCAATTCGGCCTGCCGTTCTACACGATGCCGCCACCGAGCCATTCCGATCCGACGACGAGTGGTCACGCCTGGGTTCCCATGGACGACGAGCACACGTTGTGCGTCATGTTCAGTTTCAATCCCGACGGGCCGCTCGCTGAGAAGAATCGCAATGCCTTCCACGAGGGAAGTTTCTCCGGTCGCGAGACCGGGCACCCTTCGACGCGGAGCGCTTCTCCGGACTCGAACGGGAAGCCTTTCGCGAAGTACTGGACGAAATTCGTCGGAGAGAATGACTACGAGGTCGACTGGGAATCGCAGCGCACCACGTACTTCTCTGGCCTTCCCGGGGTGTGGGTGCAGGATGCGGCGTGCCAGGAAGGCATGGGACCGATCACCGATCGAACGCGTGAGCGTCTCGGTAGCTCCGACGCCGGAATCATCCAGGCTCGCCGACTCCTAATGCGCTTGGCCAAACTCCTTGAATCAGAGGGAACGGTTCCTCTGAGTGCCACCGATCCATCAGTCATGCGCGTACGGTCGGTCGGCGTTGTGTTGGCGAAAGATGTCAACTGGGTCGACGCCACACGCGAGTTAATGAATGCGCCCAAGGATCTTCAAAACGTCTCCTCGGCGAACTGAGCGATGACCGACAACGTCGATTACGACCTCGAGGTCATACGAAACCTGCCCGAATTTCGACGAAATCGCTTGATTCTCAGAGTTGAGTCCGAGGGAACCGAGTCTACTGACTGGCACTATCGTGCGTCCTATCCTGAACTGCAGGACTTCGCGGTGACTGGTCCTGACGTGCTCTCGACGATCCTCGAATTGGAGACGAAGTTGGACCACTACCTGGACCGAGACGACGCGTGAGCTCTAATCGTCCGAGGCCGGTCGCCGACCTGCACTCAGAACCGTACTGGGAGGCCCTGGGACGAAAGATCCTTTTGGTACAGGCCTGTGCGAGCTGTTCAAGGCGAATCCATCCCTCCGCGCCCTGCTGTTCGAAGTGCCTCTCCGTAGAGCTGGAATGGGTTGAAGTAGGTGGCGAGGGCGTCGTTGTCAGCTACTGCGTCGTCGCGCAGCCGCTCGTCTCGGGTATCGCAGCGCCCTACGTCGTACTTTGCGTCTCGCTCCTCGACGCGCCCGACGTGCACCTCATCGCGAACGTTGCTGCGAACAGCGTTTCTGGTGTGGCCGTCGGTGCTCGCGTCCACGTCGTGTTCGACCTCATCGACGACGACTTCGTGCTCGCGAATTTCGAACTCGTGGCGAATGCCGCGTGAAGTCCACACAGGACGTGGGGGGAACGGCGATCATCGGCTTCGGTGCGACCGATGTCACCCGCCAGCCCACTGAAGCCATAGGACAGTATGCGGTGCGTGCCGTAAAGGCAGCGCTCGAAACGGCCGGTATCGACAAAGACGAAGTTGACGGTTACGTCGGCGCTCCAGGGCTGGCCAGCTACTCCACCAACCATTGGGATGGCGCCGATGAAGTGTCGGCTGAGTACATGCTGTCGGCGCTCGGCCTCAAGCCCCGTTGGAGTGCCGATACGAGCGGACTCGTTCTAGGCATGGTGGCGGCCGCTCGTGGCGCGCTCCTAACTGGAATGTGCCAGTACGTGGTCGGTGTCCGTGCCCTGTACTACCGGTCGGGATCGGTGTACTCATCAGTGTCGTCGTCAGCGATCGGTGGGAGCGAGCAATTTACGATGCCCTACGGTTTTGGTCCCGGAGGAGCGCGCCACGCGCAGTGGCTGGCGCGCTACAACAGCGTCAACGGGGCCACGAGGGAGGACCTGTTCGCGATCGTGAAGGCCGCGCACACGCACGCTCGCCTCAATCCACGTGCGTACTGGAAGCACTCGACCCTGACGCTGGACGAGTACCTCGAATCGCGTTGGGTGGTGGAGCCCCTCTGTCTCTACGACTGTGACATTCCGGTCACGGGAGCCGCCGCATTCGTCATGACGACCACAGAGGCGGCCAAGGCGCTCGGCGTCCCCTTCGCGACGGTCACGTCGATGTCGAATGGGTACCATCCCCGTGGTGCGCTCGATGACGCAGGCCTCGTCGCCTCGGACATACAGGTGTGCCAGTTGTACGACGGCTTCGCTTCTTTTCCCTACTTCTGGTACGAAGCACTCGGGTTTTGTCCCGACGGTACGGCGCATCGATTCATTCAGGACGGCACGATCGAGCTCGGCGGGACGATCCCAACCAATACCTTCGGCGGCAGCCTCGGTGAAGGGCGATTGCACGGTATCGGGCACCTCCATGAGGCCTATTTGCAAGTCACAGATCAGGCCGGAGCCCGTCAAGTCCCCAACGTGGAACACGGCGTAGTGCAGGTCGGTGCGCCCGATCGTTCGTGGATCGCTGTGGTCAGCCGCGGCAACTGACGGGTCATATGCGAAGTTCAGGATACACAGTTAACACTGTGTTACTATGGACGTCGGGTATTTGTTGACAACGAACTTAGGGGAGACTTCGATGACGTCAGTGCAATGCGATGTAGTTGTGTGTGGCTTAGGTGGTGCGGGGGCGATGGCTGCGATTGCGGCGGCGGAAAGCGGCGCCAACGTCGTCGTCGTCGAGCGCACTGACGATGGTGGCGGAAGCACTCGTGACTCCGGCGGCAACATCCGAACATTTAAAGATACGGAACTCGCCATTCAGCACTACGCCTATCTGTCGTACGGTTCGACAGCACTTGACGTCATTCGTGCCATGGTCGAGACCGCGGTGACGCTGCCGGAGTGGTTCGTCGCTCACGGGGGCCAGCAAGTGTGGGGAAACCCGCGCCACACCACTGGACTCGAGGGTTATCCCGAGGCGATCTGTCCGATCACCTACGCGGGCAGCGCGTTTGAAGGCGCCCCGGGCGCCGAAGGACTCGGACCACGTTTTCAAGCTGCGTTGGCATCGTGGACGTTCGATGAGACCAACATCAAAGGTGGAACGGCGGGCGGCACCGCGTCAGGAACGACGCTCTGGCAAGTCCTCCACGCCAACCTCGTGAAACTGGGCATCACGATTCACTACAACACGCGGGCCGAGGAATTGATCCTTGATGACGACGGATCGGTCGCTGGTGTGCGCTGCGCATCGCCCGACGGGACCGTTGAGGTTCGGGCAAGTCGCGGAGTCATTCTGACCTCGGGTGGATTCGCCGACGACTCCAAGTTGAAGATTGACAGCTTCGGAGCTGACATCCCCACGTTGTGTGGACCAGGTAAGAAGACCGGTGAAGGCATCCGAATGGCTCAATCCGTTGGAGCTGACCTTTTCCACATGAAGGACTTGGCGGCCACCCTCGGCTACAAGTTCGACGATGAGCCGGCCGGTTTCTTCGCCACCATGCGCGGACCGGGGTTCGTCCTCGTCGACCAGGACGGTCTACGTTTTGCCAACGAAACCGAACTCGAAGGCCACGCGGCCGGACTCTCGCTGTTGGTGCCCGACCAGCATCGCGGTTCGTACCGACGTATGCCCTGCTTCTTCCTCTTCGATGAGGAGACACGTTACGACGGACCAATCGTGCGTACTCCCTCTGGTTACAACGCCGGGTACCCCTGGAGCCGGGACAACCAGAAAGAGATCGACCGCGGCTGGATCAAGACGGCCGACACGATCGCCGAACTCGCCGCACAACTCGGCTTGCCCGTCGATACCGTCGAGCAGACCGTTGAAGAATTCAATGCCGCCTGCACGTCCGGCAAGGATCGATTCAATCGACCCACCGATCTGATGCGCCCCATCGTGTCGGCGCCGTTCTATGGTGTTGCGACGTGGCCGGTCCTCTTCAACACCCAAGGTGGCCCTCGCCGCGACGCAAAGTGCCGTGTATTGAACATGGACGGCGAGACGATTTCTGGGCTGTTCAGTGCCGGCGAACTCGGTTCTATGTTCGGCGCCTACTACCCCGGCGGCGGCAACGTCACCGAGGCGCTCGCGACAGGCATCATCGCGGGTCGCGCTGCGGCGTCCGTTTAGCCAGACGTCTCAGCCGCCTGTCGGCACACGAGACTTAGCCAGGGGAATCCATTCGGCGATATGTGGTTTTGAGTTCCTTGGCTACGACTCGGACTACGGGGAGTAAGCCCTCGAGGTTCCGACACCGGCGTGCCGATCATTCGTGAGGTGAGTAAACCACTGAGTTGCAATAACCGTGTTAGACGTCGGTGCGAATCCACACGGCCTTTACGTTGAGATACTCGTCGAGACCGTGGATGCTGAATTCGTTGCCCCATCCACTCATCTTCGTGCCACCGTGCGGCATGGCCGGATCGGTGAGCCCATAGCTATTCACCCACACGACGCCCGTATTGATGGCGGCTGCGAGTTGATGGGCCTTTCCGACGTCGCGTGTCCACACGCCACCGCCGAGGCCGAACTTCGTGAGGTTAGCGCGCCGCTTCACTTCGTCAATGCTGTCGAAGGGCAGTATGGCCGCAACCGGTCCAAAAATCTCCTCCTGCGCGATCCGCATGTCGTCATCAACGTCTGCGAACACGGTGGGGGACACGAAATAACCGTTTTCCAGGTCACCGTCAACGCGTCGTGACCCGCCGGCGGCCGTCCGCGCACCCTCGTCCTTGCCAATGCTGATGTAACCCGAGACGCGGTCTAATTGTGCTTGCGACACGACCGGTCCGATATCGGTTTCCTCGTCTTGGCTATTGCCGACGACCAATGCGTTGGCATAGTCCGACATGCGAGCAATGACTTCCTCATAAATCGGGCGCTCCACGAAGACCCGAGTGCCGGCATAGCAAACCTGACCCGAGTTGCCAAAGACGCCATTGGCTGCTCCGGCGATAGCGGCATCGAGATTGGCGTCCGCGAAGATGATGTCGGGCGACTTCCCGCCAAGCTCGAGCGACACGCGCTTGAGGTTACCCGCCGCGGCACGCACGATCTTTTGACCCGTGCCCGAGGAGCCGGTGAACGCCACCTTGTCGACGTCGTGGTGTTCGGCGAGTGCTGCGCCAACGACTTCGCCACCGGTGACGATGTTGACGACGCCAGCAGGTAAGTCCAGTTCTTGAATGAGTTCACCCAGTCGAATGGCGGTGAGCGACGCTTCCTCAGCAGGCTTGAGCACTGTCGTACAACCTGTCGCCAATACAGGAGCAATCTTTGCCAGTGCTGCCCCCAACGGGCCATTCCACGCGATGATGCTGGCGCAGACACCGACGGGCTCCTTCAGCGTGTAACTGAAGACCGAGCCGGGCTGCGAATTCGGGACCGTTTCTCCGTGGATCTTCGTGGTCCATCCCGCGAAGTACCGCAAACTCTCCACCACGCGGTTGGATCGCCGGGTGCGTCTGATCGGCGCCCCCATGTCAACGACATCGATGAGACGCAGTTCATCAAGATTCTGCTCGATGAGGTCAGCGAATTTCAGCATGACATTCTGACGTTGTTGAGGCGTGAACTTGCTCCAAGGGCCTTCGAATGCCCGACGAGCTGCGGCGACCGCGTCATCAACGTCGGCGCCGTCGCCTTCAGCGACTTCACAAATGATTTGACCAGTCGATGGATTGATGCTGTTGAAGGTCTTCTCGGACTGGGCCGGTACCCATTTGCCGTCGATGAAGAGTTGTGTTGGCCGACCGGTAAGGAAACTGAGACCAGACTTTCGTTGCGCGTTGTCACCCATCGTGTTCTCCTCATCGAGTCAGGGGCTATGTATTCGCGTGAGTTCCAGCAAATCGAACCCTTGACACCTTAAGTCTAACCTGTATAAATTCGATAGCGCAACGTGAGTCGAGATTCCTTCGAGCAATGCTCATGAATTACGACTTGTCTCACTTAACTGCCAGCGACGAAGGGAGATCTTGTGACCACGCCTGTGCATAATCAAAGTGCTGACGCCGCGGCGACGGCACTTGTCGTTCTTAACGTGAATCACGTCACTGCCTCATCCGACTCGAGATTCGTTTCGCGCCTTCGCGCAAGTGGTTGCGACACGACCTACTTCGAGAGGCGGGTCCAACGCGAGATCGTACCCAACATAAATGCTCTGTCGCGTTCCGTGCGCAGCGAGAACGGCTCGGTGATCTGGATTCGCCCGGAATGGCGCACCGAGACATTGGCTGACTGGCCGACGTCGACCCGGTCAAATATGGCTGCGCAGGGGTTCGACACTCCGAGTCATGATGGTCTTCACAATTTCTCCCTACTTGACGGCCTCGACGTCGAGACCGGTGATCACGACCTAACGACCTTCTCGCCCAGCGCATTCTGGGGAAGTCCGCTGCTGGCTACGCTTCGCAATCTGGGGATCGTCGACGTATTGATCGCCGGGTGCTTTACCGAGTCGGCGGTGGTCATCAACGCGATGGACAGTACCAATACGGGCTTCTTCACTACCGTCATCGAGGATGCGTGCACCAGCATCAGCGCAGAACGTCATGAGGAAAGCATGGCGCTGCACTCGCGACTCTTCAAAGTTGCGAACACCCGCGACGTCATCGCCCGACTGAGTGGGAAGTAATGACCGTGGAGGATCTGGACGCTCTCAGCTGGAAGTCCGGCGAGGTCGGCCTGTTCGTCAGTGACATGAACAACGCGTTCACTGAACGAGGATCCGACTTTGACCGAGGCCGTCAAAACGCGGGAATCGATACCAATTACTACTTCGATCGGCTCGAGAGGGTCGTCACGCCTGCAATCCAGCGACTTGCGGTCGCCGTTCGCGGCAGTGGTGGCCCAGTGCTGTGGGTCAAGCCACTGATCGTCGACGATCGTGCCCGAGATTGGCCACGGGGCTCTCGTGCCACTGGCTCTGCGCCACTGGTACCTGGAACCCATTCCTGGGATCTCATGCCCGGTCTCGCCATGGATCCGTCTGATTATGAGGTACCGAAGCAGTGCGTATCGGCTTTTTGGTGCGGTAGCGCGGATCAGATCCTGCGCAATCGAGGAGTGCGACACGTTCTTTTCACTGGCTGTTTGACCAACGGCGGCATGATGGTGAACGCTGTGGACGCCGCAATGCGCGGTTATCAGGTCACCGTCATTGATGATGCGTGCG
>Ga0182030_10013545_pt1 | contig 16213 bp, 3 predicted proteins | sample 812S3MmetaG_FD_121299 | JGI IMG/M metagenome (GOLD analysis project Ga0182030, IMG submission 121299) | Permafrost microbial communities from Stordalen Mire, Sweden - 812S3M metaG (Illumina Assembly) | ecosystem: Environmental > Terrestrial > Soil > Wetlands > Permafrost | place: Sweden...
CCTCAAACCCTTACCATGACCTCCCTCGGCGCGGCGTTCAGCTTTACGGCAACCGCGTCGGCTGGGACCGGCGGAAACTGGTTGACGGTTACCCCCTCCGGGTTCTGCTGCACCACACCCGCGGTCGTCACCGTGGCCGTGAATCCAGCGGTCACGTTAGCTGCGGGTACCTATACCGGTGAGGTTGTGTTAAACACCGCCAGCCAGGCGGTCACCGTGCCGGTGACGTTGACGGTAGCACCGGCGGGCGGGACCGTCTTCGACAACGAGCAGGGACAGATGAGCTTCTCTTCGCCGGTGGGCGGCGCCAGCCTTACCTCTCAACCGATCACCATCCGCAATGCGGGGTCGGGGACGCTGAGTTGGGATGTGGTAGCCAGCACGTTCGATAACGGCAACTGGCTGACCGTCTCCTCGCCCAGCGGCACCGCGCCGTCGACGGTCACGGTCGGCATCGTGCCGGGCAACCTGCCGAACCTTGGGTTAGTGGCGGGGAATTACACCGGCCAACTGCTGTTCCGGTCGAGTTCCGGCAATATCACGGTGCCCATTAGTGTCGAACTGGGTCCGAATGTGTTCGTGCAGCGCGACGGACTGACGTTCACGAAGGCCTTCGGCTCACCCAGTCCGCTCACCCAGACAGTGACCGTGAGCTCCACGGGGACTAACTTCAGCTACACCGCCACAGCGAGCTCCGGCAACGGCGGGAATTGGCTGACGGTGACTCCATCGGGATTCTGTTGCACCACGCAGGCCGTGAACACAGCTTCCGTGAACGCCAGTGCGGCATTCCCCGGGGGAACCTACACGGGTCAGTTGGTCTTCAATCAAGGCACCAGGGCGATGACGGTTCCGGTAACTCTGGTGGTGACGGGCGGCGCGACGCTCAGCATCGCCAAAACCCACACGGGGAACTTCATGCAGGGGCAGAACGGGGCAACATACAGCGTAACGGTATCGAACCCTGCCGGGGCGGGCCCGACCAGCGGTGTGGTGACGGTGACCGAGACGGTACCTTCCGGGTTGACGCTGATGTCGATGGCGGGAACGGGGTGGACGTGTCCGGGGACGGCGGCCAACAACTGCTCGCGCAGCGATACGCTGAACGGCGGGGCGAGCTACCCGGCGATCACGGTGACGGTGAACGTGGCGGCAAATGCCACCTCGCCGCAGACAAATCAGGTGAGTGTGTCAGGCGGGGGGTCGGCCACGGCGACCGCCAGCGATCCGACGCCAGTTACCGCCCCGCAGGCGCTCCGCTTCGTGCCGATCACACCCTGCCGCATCGCCGACACCCGCAATGCCACCGGTCCCTTCGGCGGACCCATCATCGCTGGCGGCACCAGCCGCGATTTCACCGTCCCCAGTAGCGCCTGTAGCATCCCTTCCACCGCCCAGGCCTATTCGCTCAATGTGGCCGTCGTTCCCGCCACCACGCTCGGCTACCTCACCCTGTGGCCCACGGGGCAGACGCGCCCTCTCGCTTCCACTCTCAATTCGCTGGACGGCCGCATCAAATCCAATGCCGCCATCGTGCCTGCCGGGACCGGCGGGGCGGTCAGCGTGTTCGTCAGCGACACTACCCAGGTGATCCTGGACATCAACGGGTACTTCGTCCCCGCCACCGATCCCACCGGCCTCGCGTTCTACCCCATCACGCCCTGCCGCATCGCCGATACGCGCACCGCCGCGGCTCCCTTGGGAGGCCCCTCGCTAGTCGGCGGGCAGAACCGGACGTTCCCCATTCTGTCCAGTACCTGTAATCTGCCGGCGACGGCGCAGGCCTATTCGCTGAACTTCGCGGCGGTCCCCAGCGGTTCGCTGGGGTACCTGACGGCTTGGCCGACGGGGCAGGCGCGGCCGCTGGCCGCCAGTTTGAACGCGCTGACGGGCGCGGTCACGGCCAATGCGGCCATCGTGCCGGCGGGAACGGGCGGGTCGATCGACGTGTTCGCCAGCAACACCACCAACCTGGTGATCGACATCAACGGGTACTTCGCGCCGATGGGCACTGGTGGGTTGTCGCTATACGGGGTGACGCCGTGCCGCGTGGTGGACACGCGGCAACCGGTAGGATCTCCGCCCATCACATCTTTGGATGTGGCTGTGAGCGCGAGCGCGTGCGGGATCCCGGCCACCGCGCAGGCGCATGTATTGAGTGTGACGGTGGTACCGCCGGGCTCACTGGGGTACCTGACGTTGTGGCCGCAGGGGCAGACGCGGCCGGTGGTATCGACGTTGAACGCGCTGGACGGGGCGATCACATCGAATCTGGCGATCGTGCCGACCAACAATGGAACGATCAGCGCCTTCGCCAGCAATCCGACGCACCTGGTCATCGATATCTCCGGGTACTTCGCGCAGTAGCGGAGGGGTCCGCCGGAATTGGATCGACCGTGGCGTCCGGTTTCCGTACTGTGATAGCCTAGGCGTTCCGGGCGGCTATCTACGGCCGGGGCCCGGCCAACCCCAGTCCGATAACGGCACGGCGTCCGGCAGGCAGGAGACGGCTGCCGAAAGGCTGCTCAACATGGCCCTGACAAACCCTGCCTTTAATCCTGAACGCTAAGGAAACGCAAAGCCAGTGACGATACAACGGATCGCTCCCCATCGAACGCTAGCGCTGCTCCTTTACGTATTGTGGGCAGGCGCTTTCACGGTCCCGGCCGTCTCCTGGGGCCAAGCCGCAAAGCTCGCCAGCACCGGTCCCGCTGCCAATACAACCTTCTTAGAGGGCGACAGTTTCACAGCGGCGGTGCAGTCCGATCAGGTCACCGCCATCGCCGGTGCGATAGCCTCGGCGAGTGCAACATTCGACGGCCCAGATTCCAACCGGACTGCCAACTTCACAGATGCGTTGACGCCGGCCACCGCTCTACAGGCGCTCCGTTTCGTGCCGATCGCGTCCTGCCGGATCGCCGACACCGCCAAAGCGGCCGGTGCTTTCGGTGGGGCGAGCAAGTCGTGGTGGACACGTGTGTTCCAACCACGGTCCATCGCCGGCGGCGCCATCCGCGACTTCAACGTCCCCGGTAGCAGCTGCGGCGTGCCCTCCAACGCGCAGGCCTATTCTCTCAACGTGTCGGTGGTGCCCTCCGGCCCGCTCAGCTATCTCACGCTGTGGCCCACCGGACAGACGCGCCCGATCGTCTCTATCCTCAACTCCCTGGACGGCCGCATCAAATCCAATGCCGCCATCGTGCCGGCCGGCGCCGGCGGGGCCGTCAGCGTGTTCGCCAGCGACGCCACCAATGTGATCCTGGACATCAACGGCTACTTCGTCCCGGCCAGCGACCCCACCGGCCTCGCGTTCTATCCCATTCCTCCCTGCCGGATCGGCGATACCCGCACCGCCAAGGCGCCCTTAGGAGGCCCAGCGCTCGTCGGCGGGCAGAGCCGGACGCTGCCCATACTGGCCAGCGCCTGTAATCTGCCGGCGACGGCGAAGGCCTATTCGCTGAACTTCGCCGCGGTGCCCAGTGGCCCGCTGGGGTATCTGACGGCGTGGCCGACGGGGCAGGCGAGGCCGGTGCTCGCCAGTTTGACCGCTCTGACGGGCGCGGTCACCGCCAATGCGGCCATCGTGCCGGCGGGCACCAACGGGTCCATCGACGTGTTTGCCAGCAACATCACCAACCTGGTGATCGACATTAACGGGTACTTTGCGCCGATGGGCGTGGGGGGGTTGTCGTTGTATGGGGTGACGCCGTGCCGCGTGGTGGACACGCGGCTACCGGCGGGAGCGGCGCCCATCAGTTCGCTGGATGTGGCGGTGAGCGCGAGCGCGTGCGGCATCCCGGCGAACGCGCAGGCGCACGTTTTGAGCGTAACGGTAGTACCGTCGACCCCGCTTGGGTACCTGACGTTATGGCCGCGGGGGCAAAAGCGGCCGCTGACAGCCACGCTAAACGCGCTGGACGGGGAGATCACGTCGAACTTGGCGATCCTGCCGACGACTAATGGATCGATCAGCGCCTTCGCGAGCAACCCGGCGCACCTGATCGTGGATATCTACGGGTATTTCGCCCAGTAGGGACTGAGAGGGTGAGAGAACTTGAAGCGGGCAGTGGGCCAGATTGGCCCAAATTGCGGATTGACCTTTGCGAAAAGTGTGCTATAGTGACAGCCTCTAATAGCGGCCGAGAAGGCTCCGGAGGCAAGAACGGTGAAAACCAAGTCGTTTCGCTGTGGTCCGTTGTCCGTGATGTTTTTGTTCTCTACCGCGGCCGCTTGGGCCCAGACCCCGGCCATCACCGTGGGCCCCAATTTCGGGACATGGCCGGTTGGGCCGATCAACATCCCATTGACCGCGACCGGCGGCACCGCGCCTTACACGTGGGCGGTTACCAGCGGCAGCCTGCCGACAGGCTTGTACATCCGTTCCGACGTTCCAAACCCCTTGCCATCGTGGTGGCCGGCCCCGGCGAACGCAGGCATCGTCGGCGTGGCGACCACCGCGCAAAACGCCAGCTTCACCCTAACGGTTACCGACAGCCTGGCCCACAACTCGTCCCTGGCTTGCACTCTCACCACTATCCCGCTGGCGGTCCTGGATCTGTGGAATCTCCCCGACGGCTTTGTCAACGCCTCCTACTCCTTCACGCCGACAATCGCCGGAACGAATGGCACGGTGACCTGGGCGCTGGCCTCTGGTAATTCCCTGCCTCCCGGGATAACACTCAACCCATCCACCGGAGCGATCACCGGCACTCCCACCACTCCGGGCTCCTACAACTTCAATCTGACGGCTTCCGACCTGGATGGGACCTCCAACGGCAGGGGCTACACGATCAATGTCTATGCCGTCGGATTCGGCACCAACGGCGCTTTGGGAAATATCAACGTCGGTGCTACCTTCAGCCAGGCGCTGGCGACGGTTGGCGGCACACCCGCTTACACGTTTTCGGCGGGTAACCTTCCGCCGGGTCTCACGCTCAGCTCCAGCGGACTGCTTTCCGGCAGAGTCACCGGCAGTAATGGAACTTACCGCTTCAACGTGACGGTCACCGACCATACCGGCGGATCCTACACCAGGCAGTTCGTGCTGAACATCGCCGGGTCTTCGCCGGCAGTGCTGAACCTCGGCTACCCCAATCCGGCCAACGACGCCGCCATCGGCGAAACCACGAGTTATGGCTTCAACGCCAATGGGGGGATTCAACCTTATGCGTGGAGCATCACCGGATCGCTGCCGCCCGGCACGTGGCTGCGCACGAGCAACTTGAGCAGCTACCTGGGACCGGTTGACGCGGAAATCGAGGGGATGCCCACGTCGCTCGGGACTTATAACTTCACCGTTAACCTGACGGACGGCTCCGGAACGACCGTTTCGCAGCCGTACACCATCAACGTCAAGAACGCCACCAACGACTATCCACCCTCCGGCACGCGCGGCCAGGCGTTCAGTTTCTACCTGCGGCCGGTTGGCGGTTACCCGGCTTACACATGGTCGATCGTGAGCGGCAGTCTTCCCAATGGGCTGACACTCGATGGCACGACGGGTATGGTGACCGGTACGCCCGCCGAAAACGGCAATTGGTATCCGGTGATTGCCATCGTGGTGCCGGGACCTGCGGGCAGCCAGACCATCACCCGCTCGATCGGGTTCAACATCAACTCGCCTACTAACCCGCAGATCTCCATGGGGGGGAACTCCTATCCGCCGGACGCCACCGTCAATGTCTCCTACAACTACAACCTCAGCTTCTGCTGCGGCTCGGGCGCATTGACCTATGCCTGGAGCGGAAGCCTGCCTCCGGGCTTGAACTTGAATTCCGGCACAGGCCAGATCTCGGGCACACCCACGGCGACGGGGCAATATACCTTCACGGTAACCGCCACCGACAGCGCCAGTCCGTCCAACTACGGCGTGCGCATATTCACGATGAACGTCACGCCGATTTCGACCGCGGCCACGATTCCCAGCGCCACCATCAATACGGCCCTTTCCGGCAGCAGCCTGAGCGCCAGCGGCGGCAGCGGCGGTTACACGTGGGCGCTCGTTCCCGGCAGCCAGTTGCCGCCTGGGGTGACGCTGAACGCGGATGGAACGCTGACCGGCACTCCCACTTCCTACGGCATCTTTTACTTCACGTACCAAGTCACCGATGGCTCCGGCCATACTTTCACAGGGTACGCTAATATCCAAGTCGAACCGCCCGGCGCTTACCCTCCGCCCAGCATCAATTTGGGGTCGAATATTGGCACCTGGAGCATCGGTGTAAGTGAGTGGCCGTTGGCGGCGTCGGGCGGAAATGGAACTTACACGTGGGCCCTGGTCAACGGTTCCCTGCCGCCGGGCCTGTTGTTGAGCACCAATGTGCCGCCGTGGTTCTCACCGAACGTTTCGGCCGGAATCATCGGTGTGGCGACGACGCCGGGCAGTTACAACTTCACGCTTTCGGCGACCAGCGCGGGCAAGACAGCCTAGCAGTATTTCACGTTGAAGGTCACGGGCTTGACTTTCAAGGACCAATCCGGCATTCCCGATGCGTTCGTAGGCTCCGCCTACAGCTATCAACTCACTCCGTTGAATAACGCCGGAACCGTCACCTGGACGGAGACCAACACTCCGCCCGCCGGTATGTCGCTCTCCCCTGGCGGCTTGCTCTCCGGCACGCCGGCGACGGCCGGCAACTACAACATCAACTTCTCCATAACGGACGGTGTGGACACCGTCTACAAGAGCTTTGGGCTTAGCGTTTCCCCGGTCCGGTTCACCAGTCCGGGCCTGCTGCCCAATGCGACGCAGAATGCCTCGTACAGTTACACGCTGACGGCGAGCGGCGGCACCGGACCCTACACCTTCGCTCTCTCCGGAGGGCTGCCGAACGGCCTGAGCCTCAACTCTTCGACGGGCGCGATTACGGGAACCGTCAATGTTAGCCAGAACGTGTTCAAGTTCAGTGTCACGGTCACCGATTCGCAGAGTCACTCCTATAACGCGAATATGGCGATCGACGTGGCGGGCACGCCGGAGCGCATGCCGCAACTCGATTTGTACGGGAACTCGGACGACTGCACGATCGGCCAGGGCTGCTCGCACGGAATCGGCGTGAACGGCGGCACGGCGCCATTTACATTTAATGTCGCCGGCTTGCCGCCCGGCATGAGTCTCTCTAGCGGCAACGGTGTGATAGTTCGCTGGATAACTCCTGGAGATGCGGAAATCTGGGGCACGCCGACGTCCTTGGGAACCTACAACGTCAGCGTGACCGCGACCGATGCCAATGGCCTCAGCGCGGCCCTGGTGTTCCCATTGAAAATCTCGGCCCTCTGGCTGGATACCGGCCTGCCGAATGGTACGGTGGGGGTGGCCTATTCCGCCCCGATGCGCGTCCTCGGCGGCGTTCCACCTTACTCCGCGGTCCAAGTGCCCACCAACAGCGTCCCCGGAAGCCTGCCGGCGGGCACGTCCCTGAGCGGTCTGACGGTGAGTGGAACACCCGCGGAAGGCGGCAATTTCTATCCCAAATTCCTGTTCACCGATTCGTCCAGCATCGCCAATACTCTGACGTTTGGCCTAGGCGCCTACTTCAGCGGGGCCGCCGGCACGTCGATTATCGTCAATACTTACTCCACCCAGTTCGTCACGCTGAACCATTCGTGGTCCTTCCAACTCGGCGCATGTTGCGCCACCGGCTACACCTGGACGCAGATTGGCGGAACCCTGCCGCATAACGTCGCGCTTTCGAGCGGCGGCCTTCTGAGCGGCACGCCGGATACGGCGGGAACGTACACTTTCATGGTGCAGGCAACGGATGCGGGCAACGCCGCGAATTATGGCACGCGCCAGATCGTCGTCGTCGTGACTCCGCTTTCGGTGACCACCAGCGGGAGTCTGCCGTACGGCAATGTCAACGTGGTTTATCCCAGCCAAACCTTGGCCGCTACGGGCGGCACGGGCACACTCACCTGGTCGCTGGCCGCGGGCCAATTCCTTCCACCGGGCCTCTCGCTCAATGGCGCCACCGGCGTTATCGGCGGCACTCCACTGAACACCGGTCAGTTCTATTTCAACGTAAACGTCGGCGATTCCGCCGGCCATTGGGCGGTGGGTTACTTCAACATGGGCGTCTATCCCGCCAGCGGTGCGCCACCGCTCGCGATCAACACCGCGGCGAACTTCGGCACCTGGTCCATCGGCGAAATCCAGTCCCAACTTATCGCCAGCGGGGGAACCGGAACCTACACCTGGAGCCGGACCGCCGGCACATTGCCGCCGGGCCTGGCGCTGCGTACCGATACACCGTCGTGGTTCTCTTCCAATGCCTCCGCGGGGCTCATGGGAGTGGCCACAACGCCCGGCAGTTACAGCTTCACCTTGCAGGCGACCAGCGGCGCACAGACGGTGTCGCAGGCTTTCACCATGAAGGTCACGGGACTGACCGTCGCGGAGAACTCATGCTACCGGCTCCCGGACGCCTTTGTCGGACAGTCTCCGGCCTATAGCTACAACCTGTCGGCCCTGAACAACGCCGGCGCGGTCACCTGGACGCCGACGTCGAATGTTCCGCCGGGAATCACGCTGGCTTCCAATGGATTGCTTTCCGGCACCCCGACCCAGGCTGGATATTACAACTTCAATTACAACGCGAGCGATGGCGTGGACACGGTCAACTTCTGTACGGCGTTGAGTGTATCCACAGTTCAGATCACCAGCCCAGGCCTGCTGCCGAACCCCACGCAGAACGCTTCCTACAGCTACACCGTGACCGCCAGCGGCGGCACGGCGCCCTATACCTTCAGCGTGAACGGGCTGCCCTCCGGCCTGACGATTAATAGCACGACGGGCCTGATTTCGGGCACCGTGACGCAAGGCCCGGGCCGCTATTCCTTCAATCTCACGGCTACGGATCACAACAACGTTTCCTACACGAAAACCATGGTGTTGGTAACCATCGGCGTACCGCAGACGCTGCCCTCCCTTTTCACCTACGGCAATTTCGACGATTGCACTATTGGAATGGCGTGCGAGCGGCCGATCGGGGCCAATAACGGCGGCACCGCTCCATTCACCTGGAACGTAACCGGCCTGCCGGCCGGAATGAGCTTCCGCACCGGCAGCGGCAACATGCAACCCGGGGTCACCCCCACGGACGTGGAACTATACGGCGTGCCATTGGCCATGGGCACTTACAACGTCCAGGCGACGGTGACGGACAGCGCGGGCGCCACGGCTACGGAGACGTTCCCGCTTACCGTGGGCTCACTATTCATCGACGGCAACGACTACCTGCCCGGCGGTACCCGCGGCACAGCTTACTCGAAGTTGTTGCGCGTGCTCGGAGGCTCCGGTTCGGCCGCCTACACCGCACAGATTGCGCGCGGCATTCTGCCGGACGGCGTTTCGCTCAGCGGCATGACGGTGAGCGGCACGCCGCTGGTGAACGGCTATTTCGATCCGTTCTTTACGTTCACCGAGACGGGTTCGGGCAGTACCCTTCACATTACCGAGGGTTTCAGCGTCGGCGGCGGCACCTCGACCATCAATCTCAACACCTACAACTTCGACATTCCCGGTTCGATCACGGACATTGTGGGCTACTACACGGTGGGAGCGACCCTTTCCCGACAACTGGGCGCGTGCTGCGTGCCGTCGTACACCTGGAGCCAGACGGGCGGCACGCTGCCGGCGGGGATTTCGCTTTCCTCCAGCGGTTTGCTGACCGGCACCTTTACCACGGCTGGCACTTACACCTTCCTGGTGCAGGCCGCCGATTCGACGAATTCCGCGAATTACGGATCGCGGCAGTACACCATCGTGGTTACGCCGCTCGGCATCACCACATCGAGCCCACTGCCGGACGGCAACGTGAACGTCGTGTACAGCCAGAGCGTTTCCAGCAATATCGCGGCCACTTTTTCGCTGATTCCCGGCTATAATCTGCCGCCGGGCCTCGTCATGAGCGCGGGCGGCGCGATCACCGGAACGCCCACCGCCAGCGGCCAGTACGTTTTCTACGTGAAGGCGGTGGACGCCTCCAGCGACGTCTTCATTGCCTATTTCAGTCTCTCGATCTACCCCAACGGTACCTATCGCCCGTTGTATCTGCCGATTGGGCCCAATCTGGGTACGCTAAACCTTGGCCAGCACAACTACCAGTTGACGGCTTCGGGCGGCAAACCGCCCTATCATTATTCACTCACTCCGTCCGCTGCCGTGGTGCCTGGCTACCGCGTGCAGGACGGCCCTCCGCTCGGGCAGGGCTTCTCGCTGACCAATGGCACCGGCGGTTTCATCGGCATTCTCGCCGCGCCCGGAACCTGGAGCACCTCGATCCGTGTAACGGATGCCAACTCGAACACGTACGACGCGCCGGTGACCCTCACCGCTACCTCGCTGGACATCCTGAATCCGGGCAATCCGCCGAACGCGACCCTGAACAGTCCGTATTCGTTTACCTTCACGGGCTATGGCGGCACCGGCACCTACAGTTGGTCGGCCACCAACCTTCCGGCCGGGCTGTCCATCAACTCCACCACGGGCGCCATATCGGGCACTCCTACCGGGTCCAGTGCCTCACCCACAATTACCATTACCGATTCTTCCGCCGTATCGGTGAGCCGCGGCTACACCATCAACGTCGATCCGTTTGCCATCACCACCGGCGGTGTCCTGCCGCAGGGCACGATCGGCATCGCTTACTCGCAGACGCTGGCCGCGCCGGGATGCGGGACCGGTTGCACCTGGTCGAACCCCAGCGGCTTGCTGCCCAACGGGTTGTCGCTCAATTCCGCGACCGGCGCCATTACCGGAACGCCCGTCATTCTCAACGAAAGTACCTTCACGGTGCAGGCCAGCGGGTCCAACGGGACGGTGCAGAAGCGGTTCAGCCTCTTCGTGCCCTCAAACACGCCGCAACCATTGTTTATCGGCAGCCCGGGTAGTCCCACCGGCTATACCGCTGTGGGAAACACGTACAGTGCGCCGTTGTATGCGCAAGGCGGCACGCCGCCGTACACCTTCAGCGTATCCGCCGGCACACTGCCGCCGGGCCTCAGCCTGCAAACGGCGGGTGAGACCATCGGTTCCCTGTACAACCCCGGCTACACCTATCTGGCGGGACGCGTGATGCAGGCGGGCAGCATCGGGGGCGATGCTTTCACGTTCACTCTGAAGGTGACGGATGCCGCCAGCAACACGGCCACCGAGACCTACACGTTCATTGCATCCCTGATGTCGCTCAACGTGGGAACCTGGCCGATCGCCAACCCCACGCCGGGGACTTATGGGACGACTTCTTCGCCGTTGATCTATAACACCGCCTACACGCAGACTCAGCTCATCCAGGGCGGATACGGCCCCTATACGTGGAGTACGCCCAGCGCCGGCAATCCCCTGCCGCCGGGATTGAGTCTAAACCCGCTGACGGGTGTGGTCACCGGTACGCCCACGAACACCGGCAGCTTCAGCACGCTCTTCGAAGTGGACGACAATGCCGGCAACGTGCTCCTGCAATATGTCACTTTCAACGTCGCGGCGAACACCGCCGGCACGGTAAGCATCGGGCTCGGGCCGACCCTGGGCAGCTATCAAGTGGGCGGCAGCAACATCTTCAACATCAATCCCAGCGGCGGCACGGGGCCGTATACCATCACGGCGCTGACCACTTTGCCGCCGGGTTGCACCATCGAAGCCGGCAGCGCGCTGCTTTCCAATGCCAGCGGCAGCAGCGACCTTGGCTGCTCGTACTTCGCGGCCGGCGGCTATACATTCACGCTCCAGGCGCAGGATTCCGTTGGCAATGTCGGCGTCAAGACGATGAACATCAACGTGGTGCCGTTCACCCTCTTCAGTTCCACCTCGCTGCCCAACGGCTCGGTGGGAGTGCCCTATTCGGAGCAGGTGCTGGCTTTCGACAACAGTGCGCCGGTAACCTGGTCCGTCGCGGCCGGCTCGGCGCTGCCGCCGGGCATGACCCTGGCCGGCTCGACACTCGGTGGGACGCCCACCCAGTCCGGCTCGTACAGTTTCGCTCTGACGGCCGGCGACGGCTCCGTGTCCACGGTACTCTCCGGATCTACCGTTAACTACACGTTCTCGCTGACAATTTCCACCATTACGATCGCCACGACGGACATCATACCGGCGCAGGTAATCACCAACACGCCGTACACATTTGCCTTTACGGCGACAGGCGGAGGGACCAAGACCTGGTCAGCCACGGGTCTGCCATCGGGCATCAGCATGTCTTCCGCGGGAGTCTTGAGCGGCACCACATCGTCCACCGGCACCTACCGTGTCACCGTAGCGGTGACGGACGGCAGTTCCACCTACGTTCATCCGTTCACGCTTTTTGCACGGTACAGCGATCCAACCCTGCCGACCATCAGCGCTCTCTCAACGGCCCTGAGCGATGCCCGCGTGGGGCAAAGCGTCAGCTATTCGCTCTCGCCTTCCGGCGGCGTTCCCCCGTATACCTGGACTGTGGCGTCCGGCTCCAGCCTGCCGCCTGGATTGAGCCTGTTGGCCGGGACGTCGCTCTCGGCGTACTCCTCCGGCCAGACCGTGGGAGTCACCTACCTCGTGGGCATACCTTCGACCGTCGGGTCGTACAGCTTCGACCTGATCGCCACCGATAGTGCGGGAACGCCACTGCGGCGCACTTACACCGTCAACGTCAGACCCATGGCAATCGTGAGCGGCAGCCTGACCACCGTAACCACCGGTGTCGCGTACGCCCAGCAGCTCACGGCCGTCGGCGGAACGCCGCCGTATACCTTTACTTACGGCCAATCTTCGCTGACCACGGACATGCTGCCGCCGGGGTTCACCGCGTCCGCCTCGGGCCTGATATCGGGCGCTACCACGAGCACGGGAAGCTTCGGTTTCACGGCCACGGCAAACGACAGCGCGGGACATACGTTCACCACTACCTACTCCCTGACGGTAACCAACGCGTCCGGTCTGTACGTCTCGACAGGGCCGCTATTTGGCGTGCGCCTCGGCGTTGGCACATCCATCACGCTAGGGACCGGCGGCGGAACCTCGACGTATACATGGAGCGTTTCCGCGGGGGCCTTGCCGACGGGACTGGCACTGGTGCCCAGCGGGTCCAGCACACTGCTGTGGGGCGCGCCATCCGCGCCCGGAACCTACAGTTACACGCTGCGCGCCACGGACACTGCGAACTCTTCCAATTTCGTGGACCGGGCTTACACCGCGGTGATTGGGCCAGTGGTCGCCGTAGGATATCTGACGACCAAAGTCGCGCTGCCGCCGACGCTGCTGGGGGCGTCTTATTCCCTCCAACTGACGGTGGCGGGCGGCACTCCGCCGTACACGTTCGCCTCACTTGCGCTTTCGCCCTTGCCTCCGGGCCTGACGCTCAGTGCCAGCGGATTGTTATCCGGGATTCCGACGGTGGCCGGCAGTTATGCCTTTGACTACAAAGTCACGGATGTGAGCGGTGCCTGGACCTATGTCACGACGCTGAGCTTGAACGTGCTTGCGCCCGGGGCGAACAATCCGCTTCAGGGGAGCGCCGTGAACTTGATTCAGGCGTCGGCCGGAGTCCCATACGCCGGCGAACTGGATGTGTATGCGACCGGCGGGGTACCGCCATTCACGTGGACGGTGGCTTCCGGGAATAGTCTGCCGCCGGGCATGTCGATCCTCCCGGGCAGCAACGGCGTCTCCAGTTATCTGGGCGGCATTCCGACTACCGCCGGTACGTATACGTTCGCCTTGAACGTCGCCGATGCGGTGGGGCAGACGGGCACCACGCTGGGTACCCTGGTTGTTTCACCTCTGTCGGCAGCGCCGGCTACGTTTGTGGACGGGCTGGTGGGCACGCCATACTCTTCGTCGTACACGGTTTCGGCCGGAACACCTCCGTACGTGTTTAGTCTGGCAAGCGGCACTATGCCTCCGGGCCTGTCTTTGAGCAGCGCGGGGATTCTGTCGGGCACTCCCACTATCCCGGGACTATTCACCGTGCAGGTGACCATTACCGACTTCGTAGGCCGCACGCTGACTACGTCGCGGGTGGTCATCATCGACAACGCCGCTCACCAGGCGCCGGGTCTCGGGATCACGCCGGCCGCCTTGCAGTGGAATTACGTTCTGACGGCACCGGCGCCCACACTGCCGATTAGCGTGACGGCGACCAGCGGCACGCTGCCGTTCAACGCCGCGGTGATGGGAATTCCGGGGGCGACACTGTCCGCTACGACGGGGACGGCGCCGGCCGGATTGACGCTGTCCTTGAACACTGCGGGCCTCACGGTGGGGACTTACACCGGCGTCGTCGGCGCATACTCGACGCAGGCCGCCAATTGGTATACGCAGGCTCCCATCGTGCTGACGGTGACGAATCCGCCGCCTTGCACCTACTCGCTCGATTCCAGCGGCGTCACCGTCCCGGCGAACAACGCATACAGCAACACCTTCAACGTGCTTACCAGCGCCAACTGTGCATGGACGGCATCGCCTTCCGATGCGAGTTGGATCACGATCTCCGGAGGCGGTCCCGGCCAGGGGCCGGTGAGCTACTCGCTGGCGAGAAATACGGGTTCCAGCCAACGCACCGGCACGATCAATATCGTGGCGAACAGCCAGACGGTGCAAAGCTTCACGATTACCGAGTTCGGCCTGAACTGCTCCTACGGCATCAGCCCGGGCGTGGTCAATGGTTTGTCGCCCGCCGCCACGAGTATCACGGTGAATGTGACCGTATCGGCCAGCGGTTGTCCGGCGTGGACGGCTACCGGGCTGGGCGCTCCCTCGGGCACCTTCACGGGTGATGGCAACGTGACGCTTTCGGTCCCGGCGAACAACAACTCCGTGACGCAAACCTCAACGGCCACGATTGCGGGCCAGACCTTCACGGCCACGCAGAATCCCGCCGCTTGCACGGTGACGTTGAGTTCCTATGCGGTGGAAATCCCAGCCGCGGGGACGGGCGCTTCGCCATATACAGTGGGCGTCGCAATCCCCACCGGCTGCAGCTACAGTTCCAGCGCTTCGAGTGGGGTCACCATCCAATCCGGCGGCTCCGGGTCCGCCTCCGGGACCTTGTACTATTCGGTGGCGGCCAACTCCACCACGGTTAGCCACACGCTGGCCATCAACATCGGCGACAAGGCGCTCAGCATCATTCAGGACGCGCTGCCTTGCAGCGTTACCGTGGATGCCTCGAGCGTCAGTGGCACGCTGAGCGTGAGTGGCGGCGGGCCGTTCGCCATCGGCGTGAACGCCAACGGAACCAACTGTTCGTGGACGGCGTCGAGCCCGGTCGCATGGGCGGTGGTGTCGCCCACTTCGGGTTCGGGCAGCGGCACGGTCAACCTGACGCTGGCGTCGAACGCGGGGTCGGCCACCGCCCGCACTACCAACCCACCCTTGAACATCGCCGGGAACAATGTGGCCATCATCCAGGCCGGCACCACGTGCACCTGGCAACTGTCCTCGCTTTCGGGAACGGTCCCGTACGGCGGCGGAAACGGCGCGGCATCGGTCGTGTCGCCTGGCGTCTGCGGCTGGAGCGGGCAAAGCAATTCCACGTGGCTGCATGTCGCTTCCAGCGGCAGCGGAGGCAGCAGCGACGTACTGTTCTCGGCCGACCCGAATCCGGTGAACGCCCCTCGCACGGGGAGCATCACCATCGTGGGCGCGAGTCCGGCGCTCACCTATTCGGTGACGCAAGGCGCGGCGCCCTGCTCCTATACCCTGGGTACGACGTCGAGCGGCCTGGTGAGCAACAACGGCTACTCGGGAGCGTTCAGCTTCTCCACTACCACGGCGGGCTGTACGCCCAGCCCTCAAAGCTACGCCGGCTGGCTGCATATTTCCGGCGCCAGTTTCAGCGGCAGTTCCGGCACGCTGAACTTCACCGTGGACCCCAACTCCAACGGATCCACGCGCAGTGGCCAGATCAAACTGGAAGACGGCAGCACCTACAGCGTGTCGCAAAGTGGCGCCACCTGCGCATTCAGCCTGAACGCGTATAGCTCGGTGTTCAACACCAACGGCGGCGCGGGCTCGGTGCAGGGCTCGCCTTCGGCCAGCGGCTGTACGCCCAGCGTGGGAACGTCGCAACCATCCATTGTGACCATCGGGAACCTGTCCGGACCTACGCTGAATATCTTGGTTCCTATCCCAAAAGTGTGATTAGCGTTCGAGAGGGAGCGGCAACTTCGCGCAGCAGTGATAGATCGCCGCAATGAAGTTCTCCGCCGTCCGGAACCCGAACGAGCGATGGCTGATCGA
>Ga0182030_10013546_pt1 | contig 16213 bp, 14 predicted proteins | sample 812S3MmetaG_FD_121299 | JGI IMG/M metagenome (GOLD analysis project Ga0182030, IMG submission 121299) | Permafrost microbial communities from Stordalen Mire, Sweden - 812S3M metaG (Illumina Assembly) | ecosystem: Environmental > Terrestrial > Soil > Wetlands > Permafrost | place: Sweden...
CTTTTGCATTGCTGTATTTTGCATTTTCCCTCTCTTTTTTTCAAAGAGAGGGATGTCCGTGGGACAGGGTGAGTTTGCATTGGCAAAGTTTGAAGGATGAAAAGGGAAATTTGTCGTACACCCCCGGTGATCCTGTTCAACCCCGTTATTCGTGTATTTGCATTTTCTGATTTTGATTTTTGAATGTTTCCTTTTGTTGTAAACGAGGATAGCTTTTTATTGCCCCCACCCGTGTAAATATTGATGTTACCAAATCACCCAACTACCCCGATAATTCAAACTAAACCGAAACTTAAAATATACCGTCAGAAGAATGACAACTTCCGAAAAACAATATACCCGCCAATACCTGAAGCGGCAAAATTTTTTCCAAAAAACCACATCCGATTTCCGGCACTTTGCAGCTGTTTCGTATATACTTGTTAATTTACAATATCCGTTCGAAGCTTACCTGGACGTGCCTGCCGATTCGCAGTTTTGTAACAAGACAGTGGCCGGTTATATGAAAACCGATACACTAAGAAGCATGCAGATGGGCGACCAACTGCGTAAAGGCTACCGGTCTATCCGCCGGAGCGAAAAATCAGACACTATTGAAATTCGCAACTCTGATGAGTTTGGCGGCGATATAAGGAAGCGGGTTTGGACCATGGACGGTATGGAGGCAATAAAAAATGGGGAAGAACACATTAAGAAAAAAATAAATGAATTTGCAAAGGCTTATAAAAACATGTATGCTGATGATCTGGATAACAAGAACCAGGTTGAAGAGGTGGTAGTTATCCCTGAAAAAAAATTGCTTCCTGATACCGTGCCGGTAAATACTGTTTTGAAAACCATGGAGTATAAACCCTATTCGATGGATCATGAAGGGGGTAAAATATTGTTACTTGATTTTTGGTTTGCCAATTGCCGCCCCTGCATTGAAGCAATGCCTAAACTTGAAACATTGCATAAAACCTATCGCGACAAAGGATTCGCCGTTATAGGAATAAATCCCTGCGATTATGATATGGATATCCTTAAAGGAATTCTTACCAAGGCTGGCGTTGATTATGATATTTGCCTGGATTCCGAAGAGGAAATGGTCAAAGCCCTTGGAGTATTCAGCTTCCCCACCGTGCTGCTGGTTGATGTCAAGTCAAAAAAAATACTTGCTTCGTACTCCGGGCAAAGCGATTTTTCCGGATTAGAGAAGGAAATAGAAAACCTTTTAAAAGAGAAATAAACCATAACTTGTTCGTTCAAAGCAGGTTGGTAAATGAAGCAATTGTCGATACGCATACCTTTAGAAGTAAAAGGCGCAGATTCAATTTATAACCGGTAATAACCAGGGGAGAATTTGGTTTTTATGAAACTTTTTTTCGTCTTAACACTTAGCGCATTATCCTTTATTCGGCCATTATCAGCTCAGCAACTTGATTCAATCCTGCCGGTATTCCGGCTTCAGGGAAGTTTAACAGACAGCACATCCTTTATTTTAACTGCCAGTGATTACAACTTATGGCAGGGCTTGTCTGCAAAATATGCCAGTAGTATTCAGATTATCGACGCTGCCAATCCCTGGCCACCCCGTTGGTTTGCAACAGCACCGATTGACAGCAATATGAAGAGAAATAACCTTCAGAGCATACCGGTTATTAATGCTTCTGAACAAAACGGAAAGATTGTTTTTACCAATGCCATTTTCAGGAAATATCCCGGTGGTCAGGTCAAAGGACAACAGGCCGTTTTGATGTGTAACCGGAACCTTGAATTAACAGACACATTTTACAAGCCCGGTTTAGAGATTGATGTGCATGACTTTGCTGTAAACAACAAAGGCGAAAAGCTTTATTTCCTTGTTTGCGATACTATTGTGGATATACGGGATTTTATGAAGGATGCAGCGGATAGCGAAGTTTCAATATCGTACGAAAAAATTCAGATTGACAATAGCACGAATGAAACGATTTTTAGCTGGAACCCGATTGAGCATCTTGGCTTAAACGCAATGTACCAACCCTATTGCTTTGAAAAATCTGTTATCAATAAAAGTGTAAATTTTGAATGGTCGCATGCAAACTCATTATGCTGGGATAAGGACGGAAACATCTTGTATTCTTTTAAATATATCGGAATAGGTAAAATTTCAAGAGCAGATGGCCACACTATCTGGCGTGTTGACCGAAACAAACAAAAGGCAGGCGCCGGATCTGATTCATTGCCCATATTTCTGCAACATGATTTGAACTTTGTGAAAGATGATAAATTGAAAAGCACCTATACTGTTTTGTCGAATGGCGACAGCCTGAACCCTCATTGCACGGCATACCAGTTTACGGTTTTGGAAGATAAGGAAGACCCGCACCTTAAAATTGTAAGGAGTTTCAATTCACCCGAAATTCCTCAAACAGGTGCCGGGAATTACGATGTTGAGGCTAATGGCAATTATGTTATTAACTATGGCCTTTACAGGGGCGATACCCAATCTATGCATGTGCTATTTGATTACAGGGCAAAGGATGACAAGCTTTGGGGGAGATACGTGGTTTTACCACAGGCTTTTTGCTACAGGATACATAGATTTACAGGTCCGGTTCCATCACGGCCCGAAATAGTTGAGAAAAAAGGTGTTCTGGTTGCAAAAGACGAAAGCAAAACCGGTGTGTGGTATGAATTATCAGGAAAGGACCTGGAAGCAGTAACAAAGGTTAGTGCAGCCCGCAAATTTAAACCCCTGCACAAAGGCTATTATTCCCTGGTTGTTAAGGATGGAATCGGGTATGTGGTTTCGAAGCCTTTTAAATATGAATGATATTTTAATGCAAGAAGAAAATATTTTGCATGCTGGCATCAATCTTACAAAGTAACAGCTGCCTATTAGTAAAATCGGGAAAAAATTATTGCAAATAGCTATTTGGGTTTTATGACCGCAAATTTTATGTAGATTGTGAGTGTCATTATTTTTTGCCAATTATATAGTTTATGAAAATTTGTTTAATCAGGCCTCCACGTGTTTTGAAACTGATGGCGCTTTCGCAAAAGCCTGCTGCCCCGTTTGGACTTGCTTACCTGGCGGGTGCTCTTAAAAGGGCGGGGCACACCATTAAAATCATAGATGGGGCTGGTGAAGCGCCTGAGCAATACAATAAATTTATCGATGACTTTGTGGTAAACGGTATTACTTCTGAGGCAATCATAGAACGTATTCCCGCTGATGCAGAGTTAATAGGTTACAGTTGCATGTTTACCGGTAACTGGCTTTTTGACCGTGCTTTAATAGACAAAATAGGCGACTGTTTTCCCAACGCCACAATTATAGCCGGAGGGGAACATATAACTGCTGTACCTGAATTCTGCCTGAGCCAGGCAAAGCAACTTGACGTGTGCGTACTAGGCGAGGGAGAGGAAACAATACTTGATATAATTGACGCCATACAAAACAATAGGGATTATTCGCAGGTTGAAGCGATAGTGTACCGCAGTGAAGGTGAATTTTTACGGACTCCTAAACGGGCGCGGATCAGGAAACTGGACGAAATTGCAGAACCGGCATGGGAGTATTTTCCTGTAGATAACTACCAGATGGTAAATAGTGCTAATGGTGTATTCCGTACCCGTACTCTTCCAATCCTGGCATCAAGGGGTTGCCCGTATGAATGCACATTCTGTTCAAGCCCTCAGATGTGGGGGACCAAATACTCCTTGCGGACCCCTGCATTTGTTGTAGATGAGATGGAAAAATACATGCAGTTATACGGCGTCAGGAACTTCGATTTTTTTGACCTTACTGCCATTGTTAAAAAGGACTGGATTATTGAATTCGCCTCAATCATTATTGACCGTAAATTGCAAATAAGCTGGCAAATACCCGGCGGAACCAGGGCGGAGATAATTGATGAAGAGGTGTCTGCATATCTGTATAATAGCGGCTGTACTAATATTACCTATGCCCCGGAGTCGGGGTCGCAGCGGATACTTGATCTTATTAAAAAGCGTGTGCGCCTGCCGGCAATGATTAAATCTATCAAAGCTTCGCGCAAAAATAATTTAAGTATAAAGCTTAATATGATTATTGGTTTTCCCGACGAAACGCACCGGGACATATGGAAGACTATCTGGTTTCTTATAAAATGCGCATGGATAGGAGTGGATGACATGTTTCCGGCAAATTTTACCCCATATCCGGGCAGTGAATTATTTACCAGGCTGATACAGGAAGGTAAAATAAGCCTGAACGACGACTATTTTAAAATGATCGTTATTTCATATACCTACTCGCATCCTAAAAGATTCAGCGCACATGTAGGTATTAATGCCCTTAGGTTTTACACTATTTTTCAGCTGCTGCTTTTTTACAGCTGTTCATTTTTATTCAGGCCCGGAAAAGTTTTCAGAATGGTCAGGAACCTTGTAACGAAGAAATATGAAACACGCTCTGAAATCCTGATTGCTGAATTATTCAGGAAAAGGGAAAAAATTATTGTTCTTGATACGGCGCAAGCTTAAACCGCGAGGCGATATTGTTTTTCAATAAAAAAGAATACCCGTGATAGTACCGGTAATAGCTTTTTCTTAAATACCTTAATACCGGTGGCGGTAATATTTTGTCCAATTCATTGATAGTTTTATTGAGCGTGTTTGCAATAAGGTGATTGGTACTAACGGCGTTCTCTTTAAAATACTCAAACTTATCGGGGTCTCCGTAACCGTTCATTCCGGGTTTCGGAAAATCGCTCCACCAGATGGAGCCATCATATAAAAGGCATTTTGTTGTCTTGTAAACATCTGCCACCGCGCGCGCGTAATCTTTATTTGTAAGTGTATAAACGCTGCTGAAATCCAAAATGGCCACATAGGATTTAGTGCGCTGTACTTTTTTTATAAGCGGCGCCAGAACTGCGGGGTTGTAATGATTTTCGGAGGTAAGATGCATGTTATCAACCGAGAAGTGAATGGTGCCCCCGGAAAATCCTGAAAGCAAAAATTCAAGTTCATCAGCCGTAGGTGCTTTTGTAAACTCATACTGAATATTAAGCCGCGATTTTTTCTTTAATACTACCTCGCTGTATTGATGGGGCAGCAGGGCAACAAAGTCAAGTAAGCAATTGCAAAATTTAATCCAGCTTTGTGAGCCTAAAAATTCAATATCGCCTGCTAAAACTTCCGGTGACCGGTAAACTACTTTTCTGTTGAATAGTTTTTGCTGCTCTCCATAAGCCCCTGAGCAAAAATCGCAGGCAATAGGGCAACCTCTGAATGGCAGTAAAAAGGGATATACATAAGGTGGCATTCCCGGATTTATTTTATGTATCAGCTGCAGCTCATTTTTCATAAACGGGAAGAAGTCAATATCATAAAAATGATTTTGGTTAAAATCTTCTTTATCCAGTTTATAAGGTTTCCTGAAAGTATTATCTACCCCGTTTTTCCCAACCAGGTTTGGTATACTACCCATGTCTCCAACGCCGGTCACTAATAATTCAACAAGCATGGGCAGAGGTATTTCTCCATCACCCCGAATAACAAAGTCGATATCCAGATCATTTATGAGTTTGCCAGGAAATTCGGTTGAGGTAATCCCGCCCGATATAATAACTATTTCTTTTTTTATTCTCCTGATACGCTTTACCAATTCCCCGGCGCCCTTCAGGCTAAAGAACCAATGAATATCAACTATAACAATATCGGCTTGCCTTATTTGGTTATCGGTTATTTGGGTTGCACAATAGCCTTTTACCTCCGCAGGTATCCTTTTAATGAGTGCAGGCAGAGAAATAGGAATATTTCTCGGGTAAGTCATGGGTGTTTTAGGATGTATGTATATTACGTTTTTCATGATTCTACGCTGTAATATAGAATTGTGATTCTGATTCAGGATATAAGGCCCGGGCCGCATCGCGGTACCTGGCGCTTGCATGCTGATAGTTCTGTTTTGAATGAACAATGCGGCAAATGCCGTTTTCTGTAGATGCAATAATACCTCCAAGTTCCAGGTTGCAGTTCAGGGAGGCTGAATTTGTTTCCAAAACTTTTCCTTGTAGCTCTGAAAGGCCAAGGTGATAAAATGCGAAATCAAACATCATCAACAGGCATAATGCGGGAACCAGCGTGCCTAAATAGTGTTGTTCAATTATAAATCCACCTGGTTCACCGGTTTTATCCTGCCAGTTTATATCCTTGATATTCATTAATCCTATGCGCTGTTGTTTATGGTTTACAATGAAATAGTAGTTGGTGTTGCTGTCAAGGTTGTTAAACCATTCCAATTGTTCCTCTGATGAAATATTTTTACGGTAAATCATCCATTGATTGATAGGCTCGCTGTTTCTCCAGCCCCTTACCAGTTCAAGGTATTCTTTTGTCAGCCTGCTAAAAGTCAAATTGTACTGTTTTAATTGCATATTAGTTCGGCCACTTTATATTTCTCTTTATATCTGCTGGTTATCCCCCGCCAGGTAAAAATAAAAGCAACTGCGAATAATATCAGCAAAACTGCGACAAATGCCGCAGCTAAAATATATCCGGAATTTATCAGCATGCCTGCAATAATTGCCAATGCAATAAAAAGCAGCAACAGTAACATTGGGCGGTAGATGATATATAGCCCCTGAGCGAGTTTGATCAGCTTTGATAATTTATATACGGAGGGGGCGTTAAGGTCCGCTGCCTCATACGAAAATGTGCCGAAACTCTTAGCCTTCGCATTAATAATAGCATCGATAATAACAAAGTTATGCGGATCTGATAATATCCTGGTTGCCAGTGGCAGGGTTATTATCCTGGTGGAGGATACATATTTTACCCTCGGGAACAGAATTCTGAATGACAGGGCAAAAACCTGGCCAACCATACTGCGAAAGAGGGATTGATTTTTATGCGTGTTAATACCATAAGTAACTTCGGGTAGCCCGGCATTATTTTGAATAACACGTAATAATTGCTTTAAGGTACCGGCTAAAAGCTTATCGAGGTCAATAGTAACCAGAATATCTCCCTGGGCATTTGACAATCCGGCCATGGTTGCATTATGTTGGCCGTAATTTCCCTGTAGTCTTACAATTGTAAATTTTGCATTCACTGATTGAGATATTTTTTGCAGTTGTCCGATTGTATTATCGCTGCTTCCATCATCAACAAAAACGAACGCTACCGACCGGTCCTGAGCGTTTATAAGATGAACCATGTTATCAGAATAATTGCCAAGAATAACTTCCTGGTTAAAACAGGGAACAATAATAGATATCAATGATGGTTAAAGTTTACTTTTGATTAATGAAATCAGTTCCCCGAATGTTCCGTTGGCACGAAGTTCGCCCGGTAACAACTCCACACCGAAATTCTGTTTTATCCTGACAGTAATCAGCAGTGCATTCAACGAACTCCATTCCAACAGCGATTCAAGGCTGTTGTCATTTTTGATATTTCGGTTTTTCAAAGTATCAAAGTCAGATGAAAGAGCTTCTATAAGGGATTTCAGGTTGACAGCATCTCTATTCATCTAAACCATATTTTTTAATAACAAATGAGCGCTTTATTTTTCGCGTCCCGGTTAATTCTCCGGTTAATTCACTCCATTGATCGCGTACTATTTTAATTTTTTCGATCACATAATCTGTTTTAGCACTCAGGTTATATGTTGTGACCGCATTAGTAATAACAGTGTCTTCTATACCCGGTTCAGGTACAATAATGGCCGATGGTTTAAGATTATTGTTACGATAAACCACTATAAAGCTGGCTTTGCAAAACAAGGCAATTTTTTTTTCAATATCCTCAGGATTGATAAATACTCCTGAGTTGGTTTTAAACATTTCAGAATTCCTTCCTTTAACAGTTAAGAACCCATCTTTGTCCACTTCTGCAATATCACCGGTTTCATAAAACCCTTCCGGATCAATTTTCCGGTGGTTCAGGCCCGCATTATTGAAATATCCCGAAAAAGTTGATTTATAATAAAGCGTGCCATCGCTACCTGTTTTACATCTCTCAGGAAAAATCAACTTGCCCGGGGTGCCTGCACGAAAGAAGCGATGTGAATTTAGTGAAACTATCAGGGTTTCTGTAGAGCCGTAGTGTTCAAATATTTTGATACCCAGGGCGGCATAAGTATCAACTATGGCGCTATTTAACGGAGCGCCTCCGCAAAAAAAGAAGCGCAGGGTGGAAGTGAGCGCCTCTACCTCCCAAGGTGTATTAAGCAAAAGCTGAAGGGTTTCGGGCACCATTGCGCAACATCCTGCTTTTGATGCAACCAGATTTTGCAGGAGGCTTAAATTATTGTCGGCGTATACTATCGGAATATTTACAAACTGATATATGTAGTTGAACAGCCGTTCATACATATAATTGACCGGTAAAAAACTGAATGCACATTTTACCTCATCAAAATTGTAAAGTTCAGAAATGACTTCTACCTGGTCCATAACGCTTCGGTGCGAATGTTGAACGCCCTTCAGGTTATCGCTTGTTCCGGATGTATATGAAATCAACGCTATATCGTTATCTCCTATGCCGGCTTTTAAATTTTCGATACATTCTATTTGGTGGTTACTTAAATTCTCATCAACAATAGATGAAAGTTTTAAACCGGCGGTATTTTCTGATGGCTTTAAAAAAACTACGGGAATATGATGTGATTGATAATATGAACAGGATTCAAGTATCGGAATAACAAAACCTGACTGAACAAACATCAGGACAGGCGCGGTTTCAGTTAAAATATTATTCAGTTGAGCAACAGTAATTGTTGGGGACAGGGTTACATGAATGGCACCGATATTCATAACTGCTAAGTCTACCCAATTCCATTCTTTGCAGCCGGTGGTGATAGTAATAATAATATCACCCCGGCAAACCTTCTGAAGAAGCAAATAATTTGAGATGTTATAGATAGCTTTTTGAACAGGGCTTTGGCTTAATTGCAGTATGCCGGATTCGGAAACAGGTAATAAACCATGTTGTAAGAGATTGTTTTTTGAGCTTGCCAGGTCAAAAATTTTTCGTGGCTTCATGTTCAGCTTATGTTTTCTACCACCTTCCATAAACACTTTAGAGTTGGTGGGCCGGATTCTTTTGGGCAAAAAATCTTTGGGATATTGTAAAATTGTCTGTTTATTATGATACCTCGGGAAATAACAAATTTAGAGAAAAAAGGGCGGACGCAACTGAAATAAACGGTAATGGGTCAGTTTGACTTTGTATTTTTATTAAACTATCTCACCTTAAACTAATCGTCGTAATGCCCATAGCATGAGAGGATTTGGATGATGCTGTTGTCTTCATTATACTTGTAAATCAACCTGTGCTTTTCGGTAATTTCTCTTGAATAACATCCAGCCAAATTAGCTTTGAGCGGCTCTGGACGTCCTCTACCATACAAAGGATTTGCATATTTTTCCATGGCATCCATGGCATCAAAAATCAACTCCATTACTTTGAACGTCGCTTTGACATCTTCCTTTCTAAGTTTTTGGAAATCATTTCGAAATTGTGAAGATGGCTCTATAAGCATATCTTAGGACATCAAGTTGCGAAAATCGTCAATATTATATGTGTTCACAATTCCATTTTCTAATTCATGGTTTGCCAATAATATTTTGACGTTCCGGGCATATTGGGATTCATCCTCATCTCCAGGAGTCCAATAATGCAATATGGCAGTGTAAAATGCATATTTAGTTATAGTATCCTTTAACTTTAAAGCAAGTTCATCAAGATTGTTATTATCAAATACTAATTCCTTTGATAGGGCAAGCGAAACTATTATTAGACAGCACTCAAAATCTAACGAAGATTCAATCCAATTGAGTAGACTTGCTGTTTCGTTTGGCACGATTTGTTGCAGTATTTTTAAGCTACTATAGGCACCTCGTAGTTCAGAAATTGTTGTGACTGGAATTTCTATATCCCCGGGCAAAAGTTCCGTAATTGATAAAAGGATTGTTGCATATAATTGAAGTGCATTAGATTGAACCGTTGCTAACCTGCTAAAATTATACCGATGGTCAATAATCTCCTTAACAGCGGATTCATGTATCGATACGAAAAGCTCCTTAAAATTATCTTGTCTGGCTAAAAAATCCCATCTTAATTCCCATAATTCATCCCGTAGGCTTGTGATAGTATAATCAATTCCCTTGGTGGGTAAACGCGAACGGAAAATGTCAATAATGTTTTCTACTCGTTCGTACAAATCACTATTTTCCCCAAAGCGTTCTGGGTGTTTATAAACTATAAGAAAGTGGTCTCCTATTTTCGAATCTGCTTGTAACACGTTGTAAAGATAGGCTATTTACATTGATTTTTTAATAGTGTTTCAGTTTGAATTTTTACCATAAAGCTCAATTAATTTAAATTGTATGTCTAAAATTCAAACTTACCCACTACCAAATAAACGCATTTGAACAAAACCTAAAGAAAAATCAATAAATTTCGAGGTTAAGAGGATAATGACCAAAAACTGACCGTGCACCAGGAAATTGAATTAGCTGACCCGTTGAATGTAAATGCAATCATGAGAACTCTGCCTGAGATAAACGAAAGGGAGAGTCTTGATGATTTAAGTATATTACTATCGGAGTTATTGGGCCGGTGTCACAATTTAAATCTTACAACCGGGATAGAGGCGTGTGCTGTTGTAAGAGATATCGGCTTTGTAATGTCTTCTATCCGTAAGTTAGGTATACAACCTGAAAAACTGAACGGGGGATATGAAATGAGTTTTGTTGATCATCTTCCTGACCTTACCAAAAGCGCTTTATCTGATATAGAAAGTATTTAACAGAACCGCCTTAACGGAACCTGTAAACCTATTACGCATGCAGAAAAAAAATTATAAGCCGGATAATAAAAAAGAACTAAAACAAAGCTGGTACGATCTGAATGACAGAAAATCGTACCTGATTATAGCATTGCTGTGCTTTATGTGCTACGGTAACACCATTTTCAATGGCTATTCGCTGGATGATGATTTGAATGTTACAAATAACAATTACGTTCAGAAGGGATTAGCCGGCATTCCGGATATTTTAACTCATCCTTATGCATCGTGGGCTGGCAAAAGCGGCGATTACAGGCCGATGGCTGCTATAACATACGCCATCGAAAATCAGGCCTTTCACGGCAACCCGCATGTAAGCCATTTGTTTAGTATTATATTTTTTATAATATGCGTGTGCCTTATATTTAGGGTTTTGACGGAGGTTTTTTCACTTGACCGGTTACATCCGGTTTTGCCACTTGTCATATGTGCCTTTTTCGTGGTTCATCCCATGCATACCGAAGTGGTTTCGTCAATCAAAAACAGGGAGGAGATTCTCAGCCTCTTGTTTGGTATGCTCTCGTTATTGTATGCACACCGGTTTTTAGAGGGCCAGAACAACCTAAAGCTTGCTTTTACGGCGCTTTCTCTTTTTGTTTTAGCCGTTATTTCAAAAGTTACGGTTATTCCCATGATTGGGGTGTTTTTATTGCTGGCTTTTTACAACCGGACGGCAAAAACAAAACGAAACTACTGGATATTCAGCGCTATAATGATCGTTTTAGCGGTATGCTATTTCGGGTTGATGTGGTATTTTGTAAAGCGACAGTTTTATGACCTGGAAAATCCACTTGTTTTAACACACGATATTTCAATAAAGCTTGGCACTGCCATGGCCACCCTGATGTTTTATTTCAAAATGCTGTTTTTCCCTTACCCGCTTAGCTTTTATTATGGTTACAATACTATCCCTTTAATTTCCTTCGGCGAACCGGTTTCATTTTTTTCAGTAATAATTCATGTGGTTCTATTGTGGTATGGAATCAGATTGCTGTTAAAGAAGAACGCTGCCGGTTTTTTTCTTGTTTCGTATTTCATGTGTATTTTCCCTTACAGCAACCTGGCGGTTATTTATACCGGTATTGTTTCTGAGCGGGCATTTTTCTTTCCCGGTTTATGGCTTTTGGCTGCTGTTGTGGTTATCGTTTTTTCGTGGGCAGGGTTTGGTAAGACGAATAGGGGAGGAGGAAGCTTTACTCAAAAAGTTGTTCTTTTTACCGGGTTGTTGTTTTTTGCATCTTTTTCATGGATTACGGTTCAAAGAAATTTTCAGTGGAAAGATACTTTAACCCTGCTTTCGGCAGATATAACACATTTGGAGAATTCAACACTTGCCAACTTTTTTTATGCCTCATTGCTGCAGGAAACCGGCGAGGCAGACGGTAGTTCGGGGACAGGGGATATTGCGCTTGCTAAAAAGTATTACCGGCAGTCGTTGTCGGTGAGCCCAGGCTATTCGCAGCCGTATTACAAATTGGGGATGATTTATGAATACGATGAGCATAATAATGATTCGGCCTTTGTTTGCTTTAAAACTGCGCATAAGCTTGATACGTCCTTAACGCCAGTTAACTTTCAACTGGCCAAGTTGTACAGCATTCATGGCGATTATAAAAGTGCCAACAAATTATTTGAAAAAGTATATAAAGAAATTCCGGCCGATACTTTTAATCTGTTTTTTTATGCCCAAAGCCTGTTTTTTTCAGGCGATTCAGCCAAGGCTTTTGGCATAAACGACACCTTACTTGCTTATGCCCCGGGCGACTTTCACGGTTATCTTAACAGAGGAATGTTTAATAAACTGAAAGGCAATACACCTTCGGCTGAAAATGATCTGGAGCGGGTCCTTCAATTGGGCTATCGAAACCAAATTGTGATTAACGCATTAGGTGAGTGTTATGCCAAAATGGGACAAGCAGACAAAATTGTGGCCTTGCGAAAATACGGTGAAATGCAAAATAATAATCCTAAATAGCCCAAATAATCAAAGAGGTACATTGAAAATACTGTAATTCCGGACCATACTGTATTTAAGGTGCTACTGTTTGATTTAGTAAAATTTACCGGCAGATGCCGGGCAACCCTTTTGTACCGTTATTTTTTCTTTAATTTGTTATTAGTTTTACCTGGTTAATGTGAGGGGGGATTATAGAGCCTGAAGTGGTTAAATGAGTTTATATGAAACCTGTTATACTTCCTGTTATTTTTTTTCTATTGCTTTTGTTAGGGTTAAATGCTCAGGGGCCACCATCGCCGCAGGCATTTAACTACCAGGCTATAGCACGCGATAATACGGGTAACCCAATTGCAAATCATGCCATTGCCCTTCGTTTCAGCATTCTTGACAGCAGCGCATCAGGTAACTCACTTTATTCAGAAACTTTCAATACAACTACCAACCAGTTTGGATTGTTTAATGTAAATATTGGAAATGGTAATTTAGTTTCGGGGAATTTTTCAACTATTAACTGGGGGGTAAACAGTAAATGGTTGAAAGTGGAAACTGACATAACCGGTGGAAGTAATTATATGCTGATGGGGACTTCGCAGCTTGTCAGTGTACCCTATTCATTGTATGCTACAAACAGCAACTATGCCCAAAGTTTGCCAACTATCATATCAATTACCGGAGATACTTTGTTTTTGGGGAATACGAATATAATCGTACCGGGAATAAGTACAGCAAATGCTTGCCGGACTTTTATTGATACTGTGCCTTATAACCGTAATTATCCTCATGCCGGAGATAACCCCTACAATTCTTTTGTATACGGTCTTCCCAAATTTATAGTTAATAACTACATTGAATTGGATAAAATAGACAGTATATCGCGTTATAGATCGGGAGTGGGACACGATTATTCTGACTCCTATGAATCATGCCGGAGTATGAAGCACTATTTTAAACCCAGGTATGATGTAGATTGGGCTTCGGTAAAAATATATGCCCCGGTAAATGGTACTATAATTAATATGTTTCCGGATTCGATATGGGGAACTCAGATTTGGATAATGCCCTCAGGGATGCCCGCTTTTAACGTTACCTTATTTCATGTAAACATTACAATCCCCCTTTCTATCGGGTCAAATGTTTTATCGGGGCAGCAAATTGGTACTCATTACGGACCGGGAACCACTTCAGATGTTGCCATACAAATCAATGCGCCGAACAACACTTTCCAGCGCGTTTCTTATTTTGATGTAATGACCGGCCAGTTATTCAACTGTTACAAATCGCGTGGAATTATGGAGGAGGATTCATTTATTATTTCCAAGGCCGCGCGAGACGCCGATCCCTTACTGCCTTGTGATGGTCAGCAGTTCTTCTTCCCGGGCACAATTCCGAATTGGGTTGTTCTGCGTTGGTGATTTGAATGCGGCTGTTTGAAATGTTAATTTGTCTTCTTTTATTAAAAAAAATGTTCTCTTTGCTTTATATATAATCCTCAAAATCGGGTGCAAACCAAATTGTCGTTGTCTGGCAGGAATTCCGGTTGGCGGGGACGCCAAACCGGGTGCCCTTATGGTTGGCATCCCCGCCAACCACTTGTATTCCGAACGACAATTTGGTTTGCACCCTTTGATATTTATTCATCACAGATTTCAACAGATTATCATAATTTAGCTCCGTATGAACAGGAACATGAGGACCGGCGTTTTAATTACTGTAATTTTCACTTTGAGCTTTTTCACGTCATCAGGCCAGTGCCTGAATGCTTTTTTGGACTCCATAAACCCAAAAATAATTTCGATGCATGACGGCAGCTACCATGCGGTATTTAATTTCTCGAGTAAGTTGCTGCCGGCCCCGGTATTTTACGAAGGGACTTTTTACTTTTCAAAGGATTCGGCCACAGTAGGAAGCGTTGGTGATTTTATTGCGTTTGAAAAAGATACAGTTCCCGTATTTGGTTACTTATGTGAATACTTCTACAAATTTGATGCCGCTAAAAAGCAATACACCAGTCAATTTCTCACCCGGCAAAATTTTTATCAAAAATCTACATTTGATTTTCAAAACTTTCTGGCAGTCCGGTACCTTTTGAACAATTTGCAATACCCCTTTGACGATTATTTTGATGAGCGCAATGATTCGGCGTTTTGCAATAAAGTTGTGGCCGGGTATATGAAAACAGATACATTGAGGAGCGTTCAGCAAGGTGATCAGTTACGTAAAAGTTATAGCTGGGTACGCAGGAGTAAAGCCGGCGACACCATTGAAATTCATAACAGCGACATGATTGGCAGTGATGTTATGTCAAAATCATGGTTGATAGACCGCATGAAGATTATTAATAATGGTGAACAGTATGTTCAAAAAAAAATAAACCAGTACACCACCGGTTTTAAACAAATTGAGGCCCGCGACCTGGATGATATAAACGCGGTAGCCCCGCCATCGCCTGTAATAGAGCAAGGCAAAAAGTTGCTGCTTGATACGGTCCCCGTAAATACGGTTTTGAAAACTATGGAATACAAACCTTATTCTTTAGATGATGATAATGCCGGGGCCAAACTTCTTTTACTTGATTTTTGGTTTGCCAATTGTCATCCATGTATTGAAGCCATGCCTAAACTTGAAACCCTGCATAAAACATACGGCAATAAGGGCCTGGCCGTTATAGGAATTAATCCTTTCGACTATGACATGGATATTGTTAAAGGGATACTGGCTAAAAATGGGGTTGACTACTCTATTTGCCTGGATTCGGAAGCTGAACTGGTGAATGCGCTCGGAATATTCATTTACCCTACAATATTACTTGTTGATCCCGTATCGAAAAAGATATACTTTTCATCCATTGGTTCAAAGGATATTACTGACCTGGAGAAAAATATTAATGCGCTTTTAAATACTAAATAGAAGGCACCCGGCAGGGGTGACATGATTTGACTCGTTTAGCGGGACAAATCATGTCACCCCTCCGGGGTTTGGGTTCAGTCCCGGATGTGGTTACTATAATACTGCCAACCCTTCGGGTTTAATACAAATGATGGAAAATTTTGGTAAGTCATAGCTTAAAAAAGGAGGGGAGCTTTCAGACCGTCTCCGCAGGGTCTCTGTTTCAGGACCCTGCGGTCCGCCCGGCACAACCGCAGGGTTCCGAAGCGGAGACCCTGCGGGAACCTCTCGATGGAAGTGACGCAAAAAAGACCTTCCCAGCCGTGTCTCCCTTCCGAAGGTTGGGGACGCGGCGTGAGGGACAGACCGCATAAACGCAGAGTCCCCCATTCCGCAAAGCCGGAAAGGGGAGACTCTGCGGAGAAGGTCTTTGTTTTGTAAGGGCAATTTCATTAAGGGCTAAAGCCAAATGCTATTTTCATAACCCCCGACTTGAAAGTCGGGGCAACATTTTTTGCCCCGTTCTTCAGAGCGGGGATTATGAAATTGAATGTATTGGCTTTAGC
>Ga0182030_10013549_pt1 | contig 16210 bp, 13 predicted proteins | sample 812S3MmetaG_FD_121299 | JGI IMG/M metagenome (GOLD analysis project Ga0182030, IMG submission 121299) | Permafrost microbial communities from Stordalen Mire, Sweden - 812S3M metaG (Illumina Assembly) | ecosystem: Environmental > Terrestrial > Soil > Wetlands > Permafrost | place: Sweden...
AGAGTAAGCGTCCCGAACCAATCGGACGGTGGCCGCGTTTAACCTTTACCGAACCCCAGCCTCCACGGCAGTAGGCTTGATGAGCTTTGACGACCGTGCCCGGCGCCAGTTCGCACTGCTGAGATAGTTCCATCCGTTTAGGGCCGGATCAGTAATCCGACGAATGTACGGATAGTCTCCGGTAACCCTCTGAAAACAAGAATCAGCCACTGTTCGACATGCCCCGTCTCAAAAACAGTGGCTTGTGTACCGCCTGTGCTTCAAAAAGTGGAAACACAATCCAGAAAGTCGTCCCCTTGTTTTCCTCGCTGCCCACGGAAAGGTTGGCGTGGTGCATTTCCGCAATCCACTTGGCGATTGACAATCCCAGGCCGCTTCCTTCCACCTGGCTGCGTGACGGATCCGCGCGATAGAAACGGTCGAAGATGTAAGGCAAGTCACTTTGTGCAATCCCGATACCGCTATCGCTGACGAGGACAGTTGCCTCGGTGCGGCTCGCGCTTAGCGTGACCTCGATGCGGCCGGGCGCTGGAGTATATTTGAGCGCGTTGTCGAGAAGAATCCAAAGTAGTCTGCGAAGCGTTGGGAAGTCTCCCATGACGTCCACCGCTTGCTCTTTGTCGAGGGAAACTGACAGAGTAAGCCTCCGCTCACTGGCCACTGGCCGTGCCTTCTCGCAGACGCTTTCAATGACTGCGACAAGGTCAACCGGCTCCCAAACTACGTCGGAGTAATCTGAGTCGGCTCGAGCCAGCGTGAGCATGTCTCCTAATAGCACGGCTGCCTTGGCCCCCTCATCAACGATCTCTTCAAATGCCCGCCGACTCTCGGGATCGATTTGCGGGCTTCTTAGAGCGACTTCGGCCACTGTCCTGGTGAAGGATAGCGGAGCACGAAGTTCATGCGAAGCGTCCGCGGTAAACTGCTTGATCCTATTCACAGAAGATTCCAATCGCGCCAGCATGGCATTGCAGGTCTCGGTGAGCCGTTGCAACTCGTCGCCGGTATCGGCTACGGGCAATCGCTCGGAGAGGTTTCTTATGCTGATGGATTGCACAGTGGACGTAATTCTGTCCACTGGTTTTAGTGCCTTTCGTCCGACCCAGTAGCCGCCCGCAGACGAGACCAGCAAAAGAATTGGCGCCGAGGCGAGCAATCCCAATAGAAAGCGGTTGAGCACCAGCAGATTTCCCGCTTCGGGTGCTGCCGCCATCAGGAACAGAGATTGGTGGTCGAGAGTGAACGGGCGCGTCAGCACCCAATAGGTCTGCCCAGCTGAATTGACGTGCAGGAAGCGTTCCGGATCGCCGCTCTTCACTGCGGGCCAAGGAAACGTACGCGCTGCGGACGAGGGTGACGGATAAGCACGGCTGCCATCCGTGCGAAACACCTCGTTCAGTCCATTTCCGGTTGCGCGGGCGAAATCCTGAAAGTCTTGGTGGCGATTCTCTTCGGTCTCGTCCTGGGTTTTGCGCAACAGATCCTGCAATCGGTCCACGCGGCGGGAGAGTGTTTGGTGCCGTTCCCCGGTCAACGTGCTTTGCAGGTTGAACCACATCGCCACGCCGAATAGGAGCCATCCCAGAAAGAAAATGCTTCCGAACCAAAGCGTCAATCGTAATGAAATCGACCAGCGGCGCATCAGCAGGACTCGGCACGCAGCGAATAGCCAATGCCGCGTATAGTGCACAACAACTCCGACTCCCCAGGGCGGGTGATCTTGGAGCGCAGGGCGCGGATGAACACGTACAGGCTATCGAAGCTGACATCGCACTCCGTACCCCAGCCCTCTTCGATGAGCACGCCGTGAGGAACAACCGTGCGCGCACGCCGCATCAAAGATTCCAGCAACGCACACTCGGTGCGTGTCAGCGTCTCCACACGCTCGCCGCGCTGCAACTCGTACTTATTGGGGCGCAGAATGAGATCTTCGAATTGCATCCCTGGTGACAACGCTACCGGAACACGGCGCGTCACCGCGCGGACTTTCGCCAGCAACACGTCAAGCGCGAATGGCTTGGTGAGATAATCGTCGGCTCCCGCGTCCAGCCCATCTACGACGTCACGCATCGAATCACGCGCCGAAACCATGATGACTTGGGTATGAAGGTGCTCCTCGCGCATTTTCTTGATCACTGTAAGGCCATCCATGCGAGGGAGCATCACATCCAGAAGCATCACATCGAAATCGTTGGTCTTGCCAAGGCGCAAGGCTTCTTCGCCGTCGTAGGCGAATCCCACCGAATAGCCTTCGCCCTCCAGGGCGCGGCCAAGGTGCTCCGCTAGACTACGTTTATCCTCGACAATTAATACCCGCATGGATGTCATCGTACTTGAGCCATATTAATTCTTGATGAAACGGTCACTCAGAACAGCCATTCCTTAGATTGCCATCAGGTTGCCTTGTCATACTTCCCACGAAATCCATCTGCACTGCCTGCGTTGCAGGATTTGTTTTGGGGAGAGAAACTGCATGTCTTCAAATAGACGAGGTCGGAACGGCTTTAGCATCGGCTGGCTGCTCATTAGCTTGCTACTACTATGTTTACCGGTATTTGCGCAAACCTCCCGAGGAGTTATTTCGGGCACCGTCGTGGATAAGTCAGGCGCGGTCCTCAAAGGAGCGCGAGTCATGCTGCTTCCTCCTGAGATTGCCACCAGCGCCGACAACCAGGGCGAATTTGTACTGCGTGACATCATGCCAGGGCACTATACGCTGACGACCTCCTACATCGGCTTTGCGACCCACAATGACGAGATCGATGTGGTGGCGGGCAAAACGCTGAGTCTTAACCTGAAGCTCGAAGTAGCTTCCAGAGGCGAGGAGATCGTCGTCGGCGCCACGCGTGCTTCCGGTGAGGCCGAGGCAATCAATCAGACGCGTACTGCGGATAATCTTATCGACGTGCTCCCTGCCGAAATCATCACCAGCCTGCCCAACGCCAACGTTGCCGACGCCCTCGGACGTCTTCCTGGGGTTGTACTTGAGCGTATTGAGGGCGAGGGCGTATACGTTGATATTCGCGGCCTGGAACCGCGCCTGACCAATACCACCATTGACGGAATCACCGTCCCGGCTCCCGAACCAGGCATACGCCAGATCCGTCTCGACGTGATCAACTCCGATCTGGTGGAAGCCGTCGAAATCAACAAGACTCTCTCCGCCAGGCAGGATGGCGATGGCATTGCCGGCTCGGTGAATCTGCGCACCAAGACGGCAACCGACCAACCGCTCCTCAGTCTCTACACCAACGGCGGCTACACGCCGATCCTCAATGGCCGCGCAGCGGATCAGTTTGGCGGCGTTTGGGGCCAACGCTTTGGCCAAGCCAAGAAGTTCGGCATTCTCATCGGCGGCACCTACGACTACAACGGCCGCGGCATCGATAACATCCAGCCGGCCATCGATCCCCTTTCAACGATGGCCCAGCCTTTCTACGACAGCAACACCATCCGCGAGTATCGCTACTACCGCACGCGCGAGGGTCTCTCCGGAAGCGCGGACTACAAACTGAACGACAACAACAGCTTTTACGCCCACGGCCTTTACTCCGATCTCAAGGACTGGGGTGACAAGTGGTATTACGAGCCGCAGTCCAACACCCTCGCTTCCCCCGGCGTGATTACCGCGGGGGACGACACGAACAAGCCGAAGTTCTACACCTCCACCAAGCGCCCGGATGCCTCCGTCGGCAGCCTGTCGCTGGGCGGAAGGCATGTCCGCCAGAACGCATGGTTCACCTGGGAGGTATCGGCGTCGCGCTCCTACGAAATCGATTCCGCGGGGAACCCCAAGGCCACCTTCAAATGGGTCGGCGCAACAACTCCGAATTGCAACTACAATCCGTTAGCGCAGACGAACGTCAACACTCCCACCTTCGGTATATGCGATCAGGCCGGCTCCCCGTTGCTGAATGGGGACAATTTTGCCATGAACGAATTGGTCACATCCAAAGGCTTAGTTTCCAACCTCGCCCTCTCCGCGGCCGCCTCGTATGCGCGGAACTATTACGTGGAGGGGCATTTCAGCACCTTTGAGGCTGGTTTCAAGATCCGCAACGGCCACCAAACTCAAGACGCCACGGAAAATCAATACGATGGCTGGTCCGTCAAGCACGACCCCGGCATTCTGCTGAGCAATCTCCAGAGCGGCTTCCAGAATGATGGAAACTACTACCACGGCAACTATTTCGGCGGACACTTCGGGCCCGTGTCGGACTTCAATAAGGCGGAGAGCTACGTACTGGCGAACCTCGGCGGATATCTGGACGGAGAGGCGACCGCAGCTGCCACCTATCCCAACATCTTCCACACCGTCGAGCGCATTACCGCCGGCTACGCGATGAACACCATCGACTTCGGAAAGCTGCACGTGCAGACCGGCGTCCGCTTCGAAGGGACTCAGATGGACACCTTCGGTTACAACGTGCTTCTCTTTCCGGGCGCAAGCCCGGGACCAAACGGCGTCCTCCCCAATGGTACGCCGTACACCTGCCCTAACGACGTCAACGTCAGCGGCTGCGGCGTGGCCACTCCGGCCATTAACAATCCTTCTTATCTGGACGTTCTGCCCAGTGTGCAACTGCGCTACTCGCTTTCTAATAACTCGGTGCTGCGTGCGGTCTATAGCCGCGGCATCGCCCGTCCCGACCCCGGCCAGTTGGTCCCCTATGTGACCGAAGACCAGACGGCCAGCCCCATCGCGCTTGCCATCGGCAACCCTTCGCTGAAGCCTGAGCACGCCAATAACTACGATCTGCTCTATGAGCGCTACTTGCACCCGCTCGGCATGCTTCAGGCCGGAGTCTTCTTCAAGCAGTTGACCGCCCCGGAGATCGAACTTACCAACGCTCCGGCCACAGTTGTGCCGGCCTCCATGCAATCGGTCATCCAGCAATACAGCGGCTCCGGCGATGCGATCACGATGTTTGTCAACGGTCAGAACGCCTATATCTATGGCTTCGAAACCAGCTATCAGCAGCATTGGACCATGCTTCCCGGCGCGCTCAGGGGCCTAGGCTTCTCGGGCAACTACACCTATACCGCTTCGCAGCTAAAAGGCATTCCGGGAGTGCGCACCGATCATCCGGCTCTGCAGCGCCAGACCCCCAATAGCTGGAACCTGGGCCCAACCTACGACACCAAGCGCCTCTCGATGCGCGTGGGTCTGCAATACACCGGCGCCAGCATTTACAGCTACTACTGGGTTCCCGGTGCCAGCACTGACCCCAATGCCCTCGGCCCCAACGGCCCCGCAGGCGATATCTATACCTACGCGCACATGCAAGTCGACGCGCAGGGTAGCTACCGGATCGGCCACGGCTTCACGGCAATGGCTTACGGACTCAATCTCACGAACGAAGTCTTCGGTTTCTACCAGGGAAGCACGCAGTTTGTGAATCAGCGCGAGTACTACAAGCCTACCTATGGTGGCGGCCTCCGCTATACCTTCGGTGAGCGCTGAGCAGCTTTTAATCCGCTACAATTGATATATGCATCCTGACCCGGAGCACATGCCTTGCCATGGCATGTGCTCCACTTCTTTTATCGATGTTGCCTGCCGAAGGCCGTCGTCGATCCACTACCGAGGACTTGCATGACACGCCGGGTTTTCTATTTTGTCTCGCTGTACTACTTTTTCATTACCGCCTCGCTCAGCGCGCAACGCGTAACTCATGTTCCCACCAGCCCGGATGCTGAGCTTAAATTCGTGGTTTACGTGAGCCGTCATGGGGTTCGCTCCCCTACGGGAAGACCGGAGCAATACAATCCCTATTCCACTGCCGCATGGCCAACGTGGAGTGTTACGCCCGGCTATCTTACGGACCATGGCTACCGGTTGATGAAACTTTTCGGCGCCTATGACAGGTTGGAATTGTCGAGCCAGGGACTGCTGAAGCCAGTTGGCTGCGAGGATGCAGCTCACGTTACGATTCACGCCGACTCCGACCAGCGCACCCGCGAAAGCGGCAAGGCGCTCGCCGCCGGTCTCTTTCCCGGATGTGCCCTTCCGGTGCAGGCTCTACCTGAAGGCACCGAAGACCCGCTCTTTCATTCAATCCCAGCCGGCGTAGGTCAGCCGGACTCCGCCCTGGCTTTCGCCGCACTCTCTGGACGCATTGGCGGCAATCCAAACAACCTTACCGAAGCCTACCGTACGCAACTCGCCACACTCGATAAGATTCTCGCCACCTGTGGCACCCCGGCTGCCCGCGAAGCGAAACGCATTTCTCTGCTAGAAATGCCCGCAAAACTTGCTCCCGGAAAAGATGATCGTCTCGTCGAGCTACGTGGTCCGTTGAACACAGCATCCACGCTGACCGAAAATCTGCTGTTGGAGTACACCGAAGGCATGGACGCCACCAACGTGGGTTGGGGTTGCGTGGATGCCGCGAATCTTCGCTCCCTGGTCGACCTGCATACGGCGGCTTCGGACTTTGCTCAGCGCACAAAGGCAATTGCGCGAATGCAGGCTTCCAATTTACTCGACCACGTCCGCCGGGCGATGGAACAGTCAGTCACGGGCAAGCCCGTATCCGGCGCACCGGCTGCACTCAGCGACCGCGCGCTGTTCTTAGTTGGGCATGACACGAACTTGACCAACATCGCCAGCCTCTTGAATCTGACCTGGATTGTGGATGGCCGTCGTGACGATACCCCTCCCGGCGGAGTGCTCATCTTTGAACTCTGGAAGACAGGCGCCAGCTACACTGTGCGAACCTACTACTCCGCTCAAACCCTCGAACAAATGCGTTCCGCTTCCAGCCTGACACTCAGTGATCCTCCGCAACGAGTGCCAGTCTTCCTGCCCGGTTGCAGCGAGGAAGACTCGTCCTGCACCTGGGGATCTTTCGTGAATACTGCTGAGCAGGCGATCGATCCGCGCTTTGTAACTGCCCGGTAAGTTGCGGGCAACTAAGTTTTGGTTCATTTAGTTCATTCGATAGGAGAATTCATGCGTTCCTTCCGCATTTTCTGTCTCGCCCTTCTCATGCTGACGTTGGTCGGCGCGCTGGCCCAGGCACAGAACCCTTCCGTCTATAAGGTGTCTCGGCGCATCACACTCGGCGGCGAGGGCGGATGGGATTACCTGACCTTCGATAGCGAAGCGCGCCGACTCTACGCAGCGCGCGCCACGCGCGTAATGGTGATCGACGTTGACAGCGGCAAGCCCGTGGGCGAGATTCCAGACACCAATGGCGTGCATGGCGTGGCGCTGATCCATAAGTTAGGCCGTGGCATCACCAGCAACGGCAAGGCCAACACCGCAACCCTCTTCGACCTGAAGACGCTTGCGCCCATCGCCACCGTGAAGACCGGCGGCAAGCCTGACGCTATCCTCTTTGATACATTCACCGGCATGGTACTGACCTTCAACGGCGGCAGCAATGACACCACCCTGATCGATCCTGAGAAGGCCGTAGCCGTCGACACCATCGCACTGCCCGGCAGGCCGGAGACGGGCGTCTCCGACGGTAAGGGCAAGGTCTTCGTCAACCTTGAAGATAAGAACCAGATCGCCGTCATCGACGTGGCAGCGCGCAAGGTGCTGGCTACATGGCCCCTCGTAGGCTGCGAGGAGCCAACCGGGCTCGCGCTGGACGTCGCCAACCGTCGCCTTTTCTCCGGCTGCCATAACGGCACACTCGTCGTGGTGGATGCCGACTCAGGGCGGAACGTGCAGAAGCTTGCCATCGGCAACGGAGTGGATGCAGTTAGCTACGACAAAGAGGCCCACCTCGTCTTCACCTCCAACGGCGAAGGCAACATCTCCGTCATTCGGCAGGAGGGTTCCGACAAGTACACCGGCTTTGCGAACGTGCCCACGCAGAAGGGTGCCAAGACGATGGCTCTCGATGCCAGCAAGCACGTTGTGTACTCAGTGGCGAACGCCGCCGCTGACGCGAGTGGTAAGCTCGGCCCGTTCGAACTGATCGTGGTGGAGCGATAGACGGTTTATGGGTTCAGGCTGTCGAACGGCGTCGCCATCTCAACTGATGCGGCGTCGTTTTCTATTGCGAGTCACCGCTGAAGCCGGAAGTCAGCGCATAATCCCCAAAAAACGTCCGCGAAGCGGTGCCGACCTTTGCTAGACCCTTACATCTCCACGGTCCCGAACCGGCTTCGGGAAAACTAAGATGTGAGGTTCTGGGCGGCTGGTCGCCTACTCGTCAGTTACTACCTAAATAACACTCTGAGAAGCGGCAGGACTCGATCGCATCCAGTGGCGAGTTTACCCTGCGCCTGAATGACGCCCTGGCAGCATAGCCACGCGCTGGCTGGCGGCATTCCGATCCGCCAGCAATTGGTCCGTCGCCGCTGATTTATTCCTGATCCGCACCACTCTAGGCTTCGGCGCTTCGATCTCGTGCCAATCCACCATTGAGGCAGTGATGAGCCGGTCCTGCCCGCGCTGATCGAAAGTGAGGTAATGGTGCTCGGTGATCCTGATGCTGCGGTGAGCGAGCCGGGGAGAGGCACGGCGGCGACAGGGTTGCGGCCGTATCGCGCGTTGAACGCGCAGGGCGGCGGCGGACAGAGAAGGTTCGCCCTCTTTCTGGAATCTCCATACTCCGTTACCGGATACGAATCAGTAGCGAGCAAATCGGCGGGCGTCAGGAAAAAGATCGCCGCCGCCCAGAAGAAGCAGCTGAACTCCCCTGCCAGGAACAAGATCAGATCCTATCGATCAGTCGCGCCGGGAAAGACAACTACCAAGCCAATGATGGATGACCATCTCTAACAGATGATCTTCTACCAGCAGAGATTCTGATCACACTTTTCAACTTAGGCGATCATTCTGATAATGAAGATCAGAATGGCCATGATGCAAAGTGACGATCAGAATGACGACCAATTGATGATCAGAATGATGATCAGTCTAGTTATCAGGTGATAACTGTGCACCAAGGATGGTGATAAATCGCATTATCCGAATTGAGGGTGATATTCCTATTCGGCGGAATGTCCCCTCTGGCCCCTAGTTTTGCATCATAAGTGGTAGTCTCTGATATTCAACTCGTTAACCCCCGGGGTCTTTCGTGTTGATCCAGGGATACCGGTTTGATCGTACGAGATAACTGAGTAAGCATATTGTCGATCAAATTACTGGCTGCTCAGTGATTCCGCTTCCTGCGAAGATGTGGGTATCAAAGACGGCGCTGAAACCCGAGCATCGTGATCCCGGCAGCGCCACTGTTACTCATGATCGTGTCCATGATCAACCTGGCCGTCCTGTAACCCGATCAACACCACTCCCCATGACAATAGCGCGTCCGTTCAGCATTCAGGGTGAGCAAAGCTGCGCCACGATGCTCGCCGATCTGCATGCCTGCGCGAGGGTGATGTTGTGCCTCAGGACGATGACACCCCGGCGACGATGATCATCGGCAGCGACGATCCGCGCCTTGAGCGCGGGAGCCGCGACGGGCAGAGAATATTTCCAGCTTCCATTGATCACTCGCATTCCATACTGGATACGAATCAGCAGCCATCAACCCGGCGGGCGGTCAGGGAGTCTTGTTGATCCCACCTCCCCGGCCAGTGATCTCGATCAGAATTCCTACCATTCACTTTGATCGTGTTTAGCTATACTTTGGAGCCATTCTGATCATCAGAAGTGATCATCTTGCATCACAAGTGCCAGTGCTCGATGTCAAAAACGATAGATACCATCTTTCTGGTGTCGTTCCAGGGAGACCGGTTTGATCATCGCGATCAGAGAAAATCAGCGTATTCCCAAAACAGCAACGGCACTGCCAGCGTAGCCATTTGCTGCCTTGAAGCAGATACCGGAACCGGCGCTGAAACCTGAGCGGCATCATCCCCGGCAGCGCATCTGTTATTCATGATCGACTGGCCCATCCTGTAACCCGTTCAGCGAATCGATCAACACTCCCCATGACAATGGCGCAACCCCGTTCAGCACCAGAGGGAGCGGAGCTGCGCCGGGATGCTCTCCGTTCTGCTGATGTGTACGACGGTATGACACACCGGACGTATTACGTTGCGTGTTACCTCCGTCCTTCGCGCGCCCGCGCGAGGGCTGATGTTGTGCTATAGGACGATGACACCTAGTTTGGCGAGAAGGAGGAGGAACTAAAAGCTGAAGTTGCCCGGGAGGTTGAAGTTGAGGTTTGAGTTATGCGCCGGAAGTGGACATGGTCGACAGGTACGGGCTCTGCACGGCGGTCATGGGTTCCACTGCACGGGCTACGAACGTCGCCTGCATCTCGGTGACAGCATCGTCGATCGAGATACCGGAACCTTCGTTGAGGATTTCGATGCCGAAGATCTTGGTGCAGGCCATGGCGCCATATTCGTTGGCACCTGCGAGTGTCACATCGAATGGCAGCACCTGATCGGAATACCAGGGAGCTGCTTCCTCGGAGGTTCCACCAACCTCGCTGATCTGGTTGTCTTTATTGTCGAACTGATCGATGGTCATTCCGATGGACGGGCCCATGTCGCGATCCAGTGAAGACGCGAAGACTGCGCTGGTGTCTTCACCGTTCTGATACTGGGGACGGATCTCGTCGGCGTCGGCCAGGAAGGTGGCGCCGGCATTCCAGAACAGATTGAGCAGAGCGTGACGGTCGAAGTTGACCCAGATGAGGGAGCCGGCGATACCGCGCTTGTTACGGCTGTAGGCGCGCACGTCGGGAGATCCCATGGTGTAGATAGGAGCTTTCTCTCGAGTGATGGAATAGGAGATAGCTGGGGCTTTGGCTCAGGAGTTATTGAGTAGATACTCAGAATAGTTATTCATTCCGCGGTTTTCTGCTTGACAGAGCCGCTTTAAAAGGTGAGTATATGAGCATGGTTCAAATCGGCTCCACAACGCCCTCCACCACCGCCGCCAACGAGACCGACCGTTTACAGGGGGCATCCGCTGTTGCCCGCTATACCCGCAGCCACCGTGAGCAACTTGGACTGACCATTGACCGGGCCGCCGATCTGGCCGGGTTGGAACTGTCGCAATGGTGTGCACTTGAAGATGGCTGGCTGCCGGAGAAACTGGCCGTGATCCGGGCGATCGCCACAACTCTACAGGTTCGCTGGTCGGATTATGACCTCCTTACCCTGTTTGCCCGTTGTGCCCAGCAGCACCGTAGCTAATCAGTCGGGGATCTGCTGCGGCCTGCAGCCGGTCCCTGTTGCCTCACCGGAATGTTGATGCGCCGGTACTCATAACAAGTTATGCTCACTTCCAGGGGCGGGCCGGCCCGGATTGGAGGTGACGGAAATGGCAGAGCAGAAGGTGAAAAGGATGAATATCAACGTAGAAGTCAGCCTGCACGACGCCTTCAAGGCGGCGACCGCCGCCCACGGCGACAACATGACAGATGTCCTCATGGAGTTTATCCAGAACTATGTCGCCAAGAACGGTGTGGCGCCGAAGAAGAAAGCGCGGCGCTAGTGAAGAAGGCCGCCCTCTATCTCCGTGTATCCACCCTGGACCAGCATCCGGAAACCCAGATGTACGATCTGCGCGGGCTGGCCGCGCAGCGCGGTTTCGAGATCGTCTATGAGTACACCGACCGGGTCAGCGGGGCGAAAGCCCGGCGCCCTGGTCTGGATCAACTACTGGCCGATGCCCGCCGCGGCAAGTTTCAGATCGTCCTGGTCTGGGCCTTCGACAGGCTCGCCCGCTCCACCAGGCACTTCCTGGAAGTGCTCGACGAACTCAACCATCAAAATATCGAGTTCGTCAGCTTCAGAGAAAATGTCGATACCAGTGGCCCCCTTGGCCGGGCCATGGTCGTCATCATCGGCGCCATCGCCGAGCTGGAACGTAACCTTATTATAGAAAGAGTGCGCGCCGGCATGCGGCGCGCCAAGCTCGAAGGCCGGCAGATCGGACGGACTCCGCTCCAGGTCGATCGTGTCGCTCTGCTCCGCGACCGGGAAAGCGGAAAGAGCATCGGCGACCTGGTGATCGCCTACCAGATCTCAAAAGCCAGCGTCTGCCGGGTATTAAAGGATGCGAAACAGCCTGTCTCCAAGGGGCCCGCTCCAGCCACTTCCACCAGTGTTGACAGCAAAGAACTTAGGCCACCGAAATCGGTGGCCTGAGGGCTGTCTCCAAAAGAGTGGGTTTAGAAATACAAACGTGTCACACTAGCGCGTCGAGCGCCTTGGCGTGTGGACAATAGAAACATGGCGACTATTTATCCCGATACTCCAACAGACTTCAATGACAGCCAGGGCGAAGAGGCTGTGTTCTATGCATTGAGGAACCTAGAAGATCGATTCATAGTCTTCCATTCTCTGCGCTGGCTTGATAGACAACGTCGCGGCCCCCACGAAGCACTCGAAGGAGAAGCTGACTTTCTAATTATCGATCCAGACCGCGGATTGCTCGTTATCGAGGTCAAAGGTGGTGGAATACGTATAGCTAATGCTCAATGGTTTCAAACAAATCTCCACACGCTAGAAGAAATTCAGATGCAGGATCCTGCCGCTCAGGCAAGCCGGTCTTCCCATTACCTACGAAAGCTCCTTACGTCAAACCCAGGCATCGGAATTTCCCTTCGAGTGTTCAGTGCTGTATGGTTTCCGGCGCAGCCATTCGCTGGAGATCGACTCCCGCTAAATTGCCCTCCCGAGATAGTTCTCGATGCAGAGTCTCTCCATTCCGTACGTGAGTCAATTGACGGAGTATTCGAGTTTTGGACGAAACAGCTGGGCCATTCGAAGCTCGGACAAGTTCGCCTACGGAATGTCGTCGAGACTCTTGCGCCTGAGTATGGCGTGATGCCATCCTTTCGCTCAGGGATGGAGAGCCGCAATCGCCGCTTTGTCCGTCTAACTTCGGAGCAAGCGCGGGTTTTTGATTACCTTGAGGAGCAGCCGTCTGCCGTGATCGCCGGACCGGCCGGATCCGGCAAAACGCTGTTAGCACTCGAGATTGCAAGGCGGATCAGTGCTTCCGGACACGATGTCACGTACCTCTGCTATAACTCAGCACTCCGGCTCTACCTGAAATCAACCCATCCCATCGAGCGTGTGTCCTTCCACACCTTTCACAGCTTTGCTGCCGCAGCCATTGGTCGATCCGACTTAAACTTCCCGGAACTTGAGCGTGCCTTAATGGACGATCTCTGTTCTGGCGGCACGAAGCTGACGAATTTGGTCATTGATGAGGGCCAGGACTTTCCCACCGAATGGCTTGAGGCACTCGTCAAAGCTGCCGAAGCGAAGCTCTTCATTTTCTATGATCGTAATCAATTGCTGTATTCGTCCGAGTTGCCCCGGTGGATTCAAGACTCGGATTGCAGACTTGTGCTGCGGCGCATCTGTCGAAACACACAACAAATTGCGCGTACGGTGAGTCGAGTGATAGGCGCTTTGGCTGGGGCTTGCGATCAACTTCCTATCGGGAGTAAACCAATGTTACACGTGGCATCAACGTTAGTGGCTCGGAACGAGATTCTTCGGAGTCTTCTTTTGACGAAGGTAAACGAGCAGGAAATCAGGCCGGGAGAGATCGCCATTCTGTGCCCACAACCTGACGATCTTTGTTCTTCGGAAGCACTGTCGGCGTTTCCGCTATCCCAGGAGTATTCGGATTCGGCTGTGTGTGTAACAACCATTAGAAAGTTTAAGGGATTGGAGGCACCTATAGTTGTACTCACCGACGTCGACCTTAGCCGGCTTGGGGATCTTGAATTCCGGAGATTGCTGTACGTCGGATGTTCTCGAGGCGTGCATGAACTTCATATTCTCCTGAAGGACGCCTCGACTGAAGCCCTTCGTGCGGCCGTCGGAGCGATTGGAGACGGAACCCCAATGGCACTCAATCTTCGTTCGCTTTGTTTTCTGCTTGCTGCGGCAGCGCGCATTGGGTAAGTTGCTGTTACTAACACTGACATCAAACAGAACTCTGGAGTGATTAATGCTAAGAACGCTTTACGATGAGGACCGCGGCGCAATCGCCGACCAGGCACATATCGAAATCGTCTGGGATACAATTGCAGCGAATTTTAAGAAATACTTTGAACGGCTCGTCACATCTTCTCAGTCACCGACATCGCCTCTGGCAGTTACAGCCACTCTCAGCGCCAAATTCAGGGTCAAGGCCGTCAAGCAAGATCTCGGTATCGCTCTTGGTGAATACTGGCTGTCCGCTATAAAGGAATACAACAAGCGCGCCGATGTATACAGGAGCTTCTTCAATCTAGACACTCTCGAGGAGTACTTTGAACTCGACGCGAATCAATTTAAGCGCGATCTCTGGAAGAAGCAGAATTGTCCGATCGTGCATGACTGCGTCATGAGCCAACGTGAAGTGATGCACGATTGGCAACGCAAGTTTAAGGGCTACGATCGCATGAACGTAGTCCTTTACGATGGTGTAGCAGCCGGAGAATCCATGCTCTGCTTTTAACCGCTCGAAAATCCGCGTGGCGGTGTGCCGTTGCTTGGCAGGCCGGGCCTTGTCTTCTTCCAGGATGGCGTCGATCACGCCCAGCCACGGCCCCAGCTTGGGCCGCTTCACTGCTTGCTGCCGCTGGTAGCCGGGAGGCACCGAGTAGCGCAGCATCTTCTGAATCGTCTTACGCGCAATGCCGAACTCGCGCGCTACTGCCCGTTGACTCCTGCCCTCTACCAGTACCGCTCGCCGAACCCGCCCATAAAGCTCCACCTTGAACATCCTCCGGTGTTTCATGAACTATGCTGCTCGCGCAACCAGCTCACAAAACCAAAATCCGGCGGACTACTTTTACTCCGCCGCAACACACTGCTCACGCAGCGTGCTGTGGCCTATTTTTACTCCGGCGCTCATAAGCATCTAGACAAAAACCCGTGGTGGGCTAGGTGGTGGCCGTCTTCCGCTTCATTCGCACCACTTTCGGCTTCGGCGGTTCGATCTGGTTCCAGTCCACCATTGAAGCGGTGATGAGCCGGTCCTGCCTGCGCTGGTCGAATTTCAGGTAATGGCGCTCGGTAATCCTGATACTGCGATGTGCGAGTAGCAGGGAAACGTCCTCCAACGCTGCTCCCGCCAGCAATTTCTCAATCGCGAAGGTGTGCCTAAGCATGTGTGGATGGCAGCGAATCACCTTGTTGTTGCGTTTGAGCTGCGCCTCCTTGAAAACGTGGCTTAGGCTTTGGCGCCACTTCCGGACCGCTGTAATCGGCTTGCCGATTCCGCTCCAGAAAAAGTGTGTCTCGCTCATTGGTGGGATTTCCAGCACCGCATCGGCTACCTGAGGCGGCACGGCTACGAATACCGGGTTTCCAGTCTTCTGACGATGAAGCAGGACAGACCACACCCTGTCGTTTTGCTGGAGACGGAAGCATTCAAAGCGAATGCAGTCGATGATGGACAGACCCGTCCAGCGCATGAAAAGCAGGAGTGCCCGCAGTCGCCGGTCCCGGTATTCGAAATCGCGACCTTGCTTCCATTTGTGCGAGGTCAGGCAGGCGTCGAGTAGCTTCTGCATCTCTTCGAGATTGAAGTAGTCAACTCTGGGCTCATCCTCAACCGCTAGCTTCACCTTCTTGGCCGGATTCTCATCGACCCATCTGCGATCCATGCAGAATGCGAAAAATGAGCGGAGCCGCGAGAGCTTGATATTCTTCACCGAGCCCTTATTTGAGAGCTGGTTCCTGAACTTGGTCACCTGCTCTAGGCCGAGCTCGTCCATGTCGAACAGGCCCTGCTCCTTGCACCAGGGTAGGAACTCCCGGCTGAAGAGACCTTCGTAGTGAGCCATATCAATGATGGACTCGCCACGCTTGGTCTCCAGGAACAGTTCAATGGCATCGGCGATTGTCTTTGTTGTGGGTGCCTTCCGCTTGGAGCCGGAAACCGCACCAAACAGCGGCTTGTTCACCGGGTCATTTTCAGCGAGCTTACGCGCAAGAATCTTTCGAGCCTTCTCCCAGCTCGTGGTTCCGGTCGATTCCCGAATGCGCTTTCCGTCAGGCGCGCTGCCCGCAATGTACTTCATGCAGTTGCAGCGCCGGGACTGGTCACGGTCCACTTTTATGAGGGCGTACTTACAGTCGCTGGAATGCCGGGTCCACAGAAAGAGTCCCTCGGATCTTCCGCGCATGTGCCCGCTCCTTTGTGTTGCCTCACTTGGAAGTTGACACAAAGTTGACACACTTGCAAGTTGCAAATTTTATGTTATTGATAATACGGTAGATGCTATTGGTGGGCCTGGTAGGATTCGAACCTACAACCAAAGGATTATGAGTC
>Ga0182030_10013550_pt1 | contig 16208 bp, 8 predicted proteins | sample 812S3MmetaG_FD_121299 | JGI IMG/M metagenome (GOLD analysis project Ga0182030, IMG submission 121299) | Permafrost microbial communities from Stordalen Mire, Sweden - 812S3M metaG (Illumina Assembly) | ecosystem: Environmental > Terrestrial > Soil > Wetlands > Permafrost | place: Sweden...
CCGCGGATTCGCTCGCGGAGTCGGGTGCGACGGCGGCTCCCACTGCCACGACGAACTCGGCCAGTGGAATCACGATGGGCACAAGTCCCTCGGATCAGTATCTTTTGTCGCAGGCGGGTACGAGTACAAACGGCGCGGTCGCCGACGTCACCGGCTGAGCGCCAGTCCTCAAGTTTGCGTTGATGGCGGTACCAACGCCGCGCCCGATCGCAACCGTGTTGTGAGATGCCGCGGCTAGTGGGTCTGCGCGGTTTCCTGTACGCCCGTATCGGAGAGCTTCGCGCCCCGGATCCATTCGATGATGGTCTGATACTCGGGGCTGGTCTCGTCCCCGGCCCAGCGCTCGCCGCCGTTGTGCGTCGCCAGATATTGATTGGCGTCTCCCACCGTATCGTTGGGGCGCGTGGGTTTCACCAGAATCAGGCTTCGCCGAGGTTCCGCCAAATTGACCACCTTCAGCGCGCTTTTGTAATTCTCAGCACTTTGTTGCGCGGTGAAGTGCCCCGGGGTCGCGGGAATGCGCAGCTTGAAGATCGCGTGCGAAGCGTGGCACATCACGCACGCTTTCCCGTCGGCCCCCGTAGCGGACAGGATCGGCTGAACTTTCGAGACGAAATAATCGAAATCCGGACTGGGGCGTTGCGGATTCTTCGGCAGCGCGGCCTTGATGTCCGGGTTATCTTGCAGCTTGGCCTGTTGATGCACCAGATCAATCGCGGCTTCGCGGACCACCTTTTGGGGACTTTGGAGACCGTTGACGATGGTCTCGATCACGAGAAAGCTCGAGAAAATATTGTCGTCGACCGGAAGTTCCACGCGAATGCCATACGGATTCGGCAGGCGCAACGCGAATTTCGCGGGATCCATCTTATCCAGCAGCATCGCCCGCTCACGGCCTTGCATGACATTGAGGAACTGCCGCGAAAGCTCGGAGAGCGGGTCGGCGATATAACGGGAGAGCACCAATTCGATCGCCGCCTGCTGGGCATCGTAATCGCTTCCCGTCAGCGCCGCGAGCATTTGCGTGCGCATCACCGGCATGTCGGCGATATTCGGGAACGCCGCGGACGCGCGCAGAACCGAAGCGAACGCCGGAACATGATCCTCACGCAGAATGCTTTCCAGAGAATCCTCGAGCACACGGTCGCGCGTCATGGGGCAATCGATCGGCAATGTGGAAAGCAGCGGCAGCGCCACCGCGAGAACGTCCGGATTCCTTCTGGAAATCAGCGCCGGGAGAGCCTTCAAAAGCGCCGGATCCGGCTTGTCCGGATCGCCCAAATTCAGGTGTCCGCGCTCATTCTTCTCATAGACGTAGCGCACGGCCGCTCGCAGGTCCTTATCCGGAGACTCGAGCATCCGCAGCATCGCGATGGTGAACGCCGGAGTCTCCGCGCCTCCCAAAATGCTGCCGGCTTTAATGACTTCGAGCGTCATCTCTTTGTCGGCGCCATTCAGGCACGTGAGCAGCGCCTGCTCCAGGCGATCGCCACTATCTGGGAATAGTTGCGGAACTTCCGTATCGTTCCCCAGGCGCGTGATATGAATGTCATTCGCGGCCCGGTATTGGAACCGGGCAGATTCCGCGTACGGTTCATAGGTGAAGCTCGGATCGTGCAACTGCGCGACCCCGGCGGAATAGTCGGCGAAAAACGCGGGCAGAGCGACATCCACCTTTTCTTTGTTGTCCTCGGGAATCGCCATGTGTCGCAAGTGGAAATCCCATAGCGATGTTAGAACCCCCATGCGCAGTTCGCGATTTCCGTTTTCAAGCAACACGGCTAAATGATCGGCCTGCTCCGCCACTACGCGATGGTACGCCGCGTCGGTCGCTTTCGAATCGGCATCGGATGCCATGGCCCGTTCCCACGCTTCCAGTTCGCCCGCGTTCTCGTCGAGAACGTTATAGAGGCTTTCAGAAAGGCCCCGGCGGACGGACAGGTCCTTCTCAGTTCCCAGCGGTTTCGCCAGGGCTTCCAGGATAGAATTCCGGGTCTGCGGCGCTTCGGTCTGCCAGGGGTACCAACGCCACAGCGCGTTCGCGGCTTGAAAACGATTCTGCGGCACCGGATCATCGGCCACCGCCTTTTCAAGCGCCGCCAGAAGAGTGGCGTCATTCGTCAGACTGCGGAATTCCTGCCCGAAGATGCGCAAGGCGCCCCAGCGGACGCGCGCGTTCGACGACGCGAGCGCGACGGAAATCGTTGGCGTCACGGCTTCCGGACGGCTCATCGCCATTCTGCGGACGGCTTCCGCCGCGGCCCGCTGAACGATCTTGCTCGGATCGCCGAGCGCCTGCGAAAGCTGCGGAAGCGAATTCGCATCGTGGACCGTTCCCAAATAGCCGGCTGCGGCGGCACGCGCGAGCGGCCAGGGACTTTCGACCACCACCGCGCGTATCTGTTTCTTCAAATCTTCTGAAGGTCGCACGGGAGCAGCGTCGATATCGGCCAGAACCTCATCGAGCGCCGAGGTCCGCAATTTCGCGATCGCGCGAGGAGCCGGTGCCGAGGGATCCGGCTGATACCGGTACAACTGGCTCAACCCCATCACCGCGAACTGCGTGTCGCGGAACGGCGTATCGAAACCCTTATAATTCGGATCGCCCTGCCAACTACCATCGGAGCGCTGCGATTGAAGCGCGTAGGCGACGATGCGGGCCAGCCGGGGATCGCTCTCCGGACGATGTCCGGCGAGCGCCAAAGCGTACATCGCGTGGTACGTAATGAAGTCCGCAGGCGCGCTGGTGCGATCGAACTGATACGGGAACCGCCCCTTCTCGTCCTGCCAGGAATAGAGTTGCTCAATCAACTTTTCGGTTTTCTCGCGATATCCGTCTCGATCGATCATCGCGAGCGCAGCGATCTTCCAGGCCAGATCAATCGTGTTCGCAGGGGCGCGCGCCACAATCATTTCGCGCAATTCATTCTGCCGCGCAGCCCATTGCGGATCATTGGGATTGTCTCGCGACATCAATCCGTACGTCTGCCAGCTCTGCAAACCGATTTCGAACGAACTGACCACGGGGCTCGCGCCGTCGGCTTCGTCCTCCGCCAACTCTTTGCGATTTCCGTAATGCAGGTTCAAATAGTTCGCGAACCCGCGATTGATGTCCTTCGTATCGAAAACTTCCGGCGTCAGCCGCTCGGTCATGTCGAGCAGGACCGGGACGCGGCTCGCCACGGTTCTGGCGGAGAAAATGACGCGCGCCCAATCCGTTCCATCGTGGCCGTACAGAGGCCGCGGATTATTGGCCAGACGTTCGGTGAGGAACTGGAGCGCGGCTTGCCGATGAACCGGATAACCGTTCGAAACCGCGGTTAAGTATCCACGAACGGTGAATTGCGTGGGATGGCATGCGATGCACGCCTGCGTTTCGCCGTGCGCCATGCTGTTGCGCAGCGCGATCGCACCGCGGCGAGGGGTATTGGCATGCCACGCGTCACCAAGCGCGATCAGGTAATCCATGCCGGCCACCACGGCCTGGCGTGGTTCGGTGTAAGCCGGCACCGGATAAAGTGTCGTGCGCAGGCGATACTCGGGATGATTCGCCGCTACGCGTAAATAGTAAGTCTTGCCGGGATGAAGGACGCGGGTCCGAAACGGAAACAACCCAGGATAGTTCTGTGTCGCTTCCGGAGTGTAGGCCGACGCACCTTCGCGATAGGGCACGAGGCCGCCATCGGGCGAGGGTTCGAACACATCCACATCGGGCGGTACGTCGCGATCGGGAGTTTCAAGCGCGAAATGTGCCAGCTTCGATTCCGTCCCGGGAACCGTGAACTTCATCCACTGGAACCCCTTCATCATGTCTGCGTACGCGCTGGCTTGTGAAGACGGAACGTAGGGACGCTCGTCGGCGGATCCGAACACGGTTTGGCCCAATGCGATGGGCTGCGCGTCCTGCCATGTCGAATTCGGCAGCGCGGCGATGGCCACAGATTCGTGCCCCGAAAGATTAAGCGGGGTAAGTTCTTCGGTCGCTCCTGCCTGAGTCAGAAGAACGTCCTTTGCCTTGAGATCAACCGTCAGGGAACCGGTCGCGCGAGGACGAATATTCATCGCCAGATCCAAATCAAACCGGTGGAGGATTTTCGCAGCGATGAGGCCGTTTGCATCGCGGACCTCGACCTCGATCTCGCCTTTGGTGAAACGCTCCGGGGATGCGATCGATACGGTCAGGCTATACACGTCGCCGGTCTTCACCGGGAAACGACGCGTGACGGAATTGCTATCCGACCGCGCGACAAAGCCCAGAACCAGAACGGCGGAACAGACGGCGGAAGCCCGTGACCAAAAAGTCATAGCGCGAAGCACCCCTTGAATCATTGTAAGTCTATCAATTGGGGCAGGCTCGCGCTCGCCCACGCCAAAGTGGTGCGGGCTCGGGAGTTCTTACTCAAAAACGAAAGGGCGCATTCCCGTAGAGCCACGTGGCATCCGGGGAAACGCCCTTTCCGGCTTGCGATCGCTGGAGCTAGAAGTAAAACTTCAGGGCCAGCTGGATCTGGCGCGACGTCCGCTGGAAGAACGCCGGGTTGCCTGCGACGTTCAATGTTCCCGCAGTCGCGGTCCCAACGGTTGCCGCGGTCGAACTGGCACCCGACTCGTTCGGGTTATTGAACTCCGGAGTGTTAAACAGGTTGAATACTTCCGTCCTGAATTCCGCCCGGAGACCTTCGCGCCAGGGTAACGGAATGTTCTTGAAGAGCGAGAGATCCACCTGATGGGTCCCCGGCCCGACGACGATATTGCGGCCCGAATTTCCGTAGGTGTAAATCGCCGGCGAGGCAAAGGCGGCCGGGTTGAACCATTCGCTTGGGCCCGGATTGGAAACATGCCAGTCGCCAACCAGATTGGCGCGTTGGGTACCACCGCCAGATCCTTCGGTGCTGACCGAGGGATCCACCGAGAAGGGCGATCCGCTCTGGAACGTGTCGATGCTATTGAGCTTCCAGCCGCCTAGCAGGTATTGCACCGGGCTTGTCGGCCTCCAGTCCTTACCGAATATCTTGCCGGTGCCAACAGGAAGTTCATAGCTCCAGCTGGCGACCAAACTGTGACGAATATCGAAGTCCGAGTTGCCGCGGTCGCACGCGATGCACGCCGGGTTCTGCGTGCTTCCACTCGCGGTGGTGCTGATCTCGTCGATCGAATGGCCCCATGCATATGCCACGAGGAACGCCAATCCATGCGAGAAGCGCCGCTCCGCGGTAACTTGCAGGCCGTTGTAGTACGAATCGCCACCATGGGAGATCTCGGTGATGGTGGCAAAGATCGGAAACATCCGTCGCGCCGCAGCCGCGCCCGGACCAGGAACCGGCTGGTTGATGTTGGGATAAATCGTCAAGTGTTCGCCGCGAGTCCCGACGTAAGCGACGGTCAGGATCGTGTCCGACGTAAGTTGCCGCTGAATCGAAACATTCCGCTGCATGATCATCGCGTCCGGATCGTTGCGCGGGAAGTAGCTGACGCTGGTTCCGGCGGTCGCGAAGGCGCCGATGGTTTGATACGGCAGGAATCCTTGCGACAACGGAATAAATCCACTCACTGGAGCGGGACCCGTTGGAGTGTAAACCAGGTTCGTCGCGGTGGTGGTATTTGTGATCGCCAGGTTACCGGCGAAAGGAGCGTTATTGTTCCCCAGCGAGTTCACGCTTTCACTCGTGAAATCGTAGAAGATGCCGAAGCCGCCGCGAATCACGGTCTTCGAATTCAATTGGTAGGAAACTCCAAAACGGGGCCCAAAATCCGCGTAATTAGTGTTGTACATCGTGTCCTGCGGCACTTGAGGAGATCCGACAGGGAACACATTGTCGAGGGCCGGGACAAAGTTTGCCAACCGGTTGTGGATTTCGGTCCACGGCGTGGTCAGTTCGTAGCGTAGACCCGCGTTGAAAGTGAGCTTGTTGTTAAACCGATAGTCGTCCTGGACGTAAAGCCCATGCTCCCAGCGCCGGGTTCCGGTCTCCTGCCAGATCGACATACCCGCCGACGAATCAAGACCGAGTAGCGCATCCGCGATGCCGCTTCCCGTACCGGTGGCGGAAGCCGGATTTTGCGTGAACTGGCCGCTGAACGTGAACGCACCGGATGGTGAACCCATCTGTACGGTATTCATGGCGCGGCGGAACAGGTCATAGCCCCACTTGATGGAGTGTTTATCGTGAATCCAGTTAAAGTGGTAACTAGTCTGTTTATTGTTGGTGGCTTTCACGAACGGAATATTGCCCGTGCCGCCCACCTGATCAACACCGCTGATCGCGAATACACCCACGGCCTGCCATTGATAACCATAGTTGTCGATACCGGGAATTCCAATCTGGTTCATGAAATTGCTGCCCTGATTGAAATTCGATCCAGTGTTATCCAACCGTGAATAGCCCGCGCGGAATTCGGCCAGCAACGTCGGGGAGAAAACGTGCGTGTACCCTAAGACGGTCTGGTCACCATTGCTCGAATAGTTCCCCGGGTAGATGGGCCCGCCAGAGTACTGCGGGAAATAGCCCGGATTCACGATGTTGCCCGACGTCGAATTACTGTAGCGCACGAATAGCTGATCGTTATCTGAAATCCGATGGTCGATACGCGCGTCCCCAGCGATCGGAGCGAGGGTGCGGGGAGGAGCATAGTTCCAGTTGTTCGCCAAACCCGGTAGATTTTGATGCGGGTAGAGGTTCACAATCGCCGATCCGATCGAACTGAACATCGTGACCGGAATCATGTTGCCGGAGAACGGCAGGCGCGTCGTCACGCCATTGGTGGTTGTCGTCGTGTAAGGGTTATAGATAATGCTCGAAATCTGGCTGAAGTTCCCGTTGCGCTCCAGATCCGTGGGCACTGTCTGCAAATAAGTCTGACCTTGAATCGTGTAGGTTTTTTGGAAGTCAACAAAGAAGAAGGTCTTGTCCCGGATGATCCGGCCGCCAACACTCGCGCCGAACTGGTTCTGATGAAACGCGGGAATGGGCTGGTTCTTCGGATCGAAATAGTTCTTCGCGTCGAGATCGGAGTTGCGGAAGAATTCGAAAGCGGTTCCGTGGAAGTCGTTACCTCCCGACTTGCTCACCACGTTCACGAGCGCCCCACCTGTGCGGCCCGTGGTGGCATCGCGCCCGCTCGTCTGCATTTTGAATTCCTGGATTCCGTCCTGCGGCGGAAGCAGAATCATCACGCCATACTCGTTGTCTTGCGAATGAATCCCGTCAAAGTATGTCGTGCTGTCGCCGTTCCGGATGCCGTTGACCGAAACACCTTGCACGCCCAATTGATTACTGGCTCCGCGCGCCATGGTGAATCCCGACCCGGAACTGCTCGCTCCTGGTGCTAAATACGTGAGCACCATAAAGTCTCTACCATTTAATGGCAGATCGTTAATCGCCTGCGTGGTTCTCACATTTCCCAACTCGGCGCTTTGCGTTTCAAGAACGGCCGCATTCGCTTCCACGGTGACGGATTCGGATAGCTGGCCGGGCTTCAACGCGAAATCCATGCGCGCGTGCTGGTCCACGTCCAGATTGATGTTCTGAATCATTCTGCTGAAACCTTGGGCTTCGGCAGTTGCAGAGTAGGAACCCGGCTGCAGCGGTGGCGACGCGAAATTCCCGTCAGCCGAAGTCTGCGCGTTAATCGCCGCGTTCGTTTTCGTATTGCGAATCGTGACAGTGACGCCCGGCATGGCGGCGCCAGTGGAATCTGTAACGGTAACTACGATCGTCGCGGATTCGCTCTGACCATAGAGGAAAGTTGTGCCTGCAAAAACCAGAAGCAGGCTAACGACAAGGTTAGACTTAAACATTTAAGATTTGGCCCCCAACCAATACGCCCGCAAATTCCCCTTAAACCCACATGCGGAGCGTTCTCTCACGAAGAGAATCCCAGTCCACAAAACCGTATCATGACGCCACTTTACTGTCAATCAAAATTTGAAATGCACTAATTATAATCTCCCCTAATATTTCGACTTAAAATCTTATGGGTTCATATCACACAATTACCTGGGTTTATTGGCTAGTGACATTGCGCGTTTTGACCCAAGCAAATCCCGCCGGTGATTCAGATTCATAATGGATTGATTTGGACGAACTCCCCTTCAGTGAGCGCCTCTTCATCTTTTCGCTCAGCGCCATCGGGGAATTCCCTACGCCGGTTCAATCGTGCTGGAGTTGATGCTGAGTCCTCACCCAAGAGACGAAGCAGCAAAGGCTTGTCCAAAAAAGGCGAGAATCCCCTCCACTATTACAATTTCTAATGATATAATCCGACGCGTGAGCCATCAAAATCTGAAGCTCTTTCGGGACATTGCGCAGACGCGCAGCTTCAGCCGGGGGGCCGCGATGAACGACGTGAGCCAGTCGGCGGCAAGCCAGCAACTCCGCGATCTCGAGAATGAGCTTGGCGTAAGTTTGTTTGACCGGTCTAGCCGCCCGTTGGTGGTGACACCGGCAGGACATCTCTACAGTGAGTTCTGCCGCGATGTGCTCCGCCGCCGCGAAGAGTTCGAACTGGCATTGGATCATTTGAAAAAGGAAGTGGAAGGTACCGTTCGTGTGGCCGCGATCTATTCGATTGGATTGAGCGAAATGGCGCAACTGGAGCAGGAGTTTGCCCGCCGCCTGCCCGAAGCCCACATCCATGTCGAATACTTGCGCCCTGAAAAGGTATACGAAGCGGTCATGGCCGATACCGTGGATCTCGGCTTGCTTTCCTACCCGGGATCGAATCGCGAGCTGACCGTGATTCCCTGGCGCCAGGAGGAGATGGTGGTCGCTGTATCGCCCGACCATCCTCTTGCGCGAAAGGAGCTGGTTGCGCCGCACGAGTTGAATGGCCTGGAGTTTGTCGGCTTCGACGAGGAACTTCCCATCCGCAGAGAGGTAGACCGGTTCCTGCGCGATCAAGGAGTCGACGTCATCCACACGGCGCGCTTCGACAACCTGCACATGATTAAGGAAGCCGTGGCCCACCGTCTGGGGATCAGCATCATGCCTGCCCGCGTGATGAACGCCGAAATCGAACAGGGACGCCTGGTCGCGATTCCTATCGCCGGTGTGGATCTGCGGCGGCCTATTGGTATCATCCATCGACGGAAGAAACGCTTTCTTCGGGTAGCTCAAGCTTTCCTTGATCTCCTGCTCGAAACCGCGACTCCGGAACAGGGCGCGTCCGGCGACCCGGCCGTTTCCCTCTCGCCCGCAGCACGGCGCTGACCTCAACCTGACGGGCTTCCCGCAGGACCCCACGATGGGGCTGGAGGAGACTGGCGGCGCCATCATCCAGTCCGCGCGGCGGGCGTATTCTTCGGTTTTCGGGCTTCATCAAAGCCATTCTGGTATGGTGAGATAAAGGACCTGGAACCGCTTCCATGAGGACCGCCTCCACCACCGCGGAATACACCGTCAGCGACCAGCAGCGGATGAAGCTGGCCCGCAATTACTTCGATTGGCAGGCGCGGCTCGTGAAGGCGCACGCCGGCCGGAGGGTGATCGAAATCGGGTGCGGTGTGGGGAACTTCACGCGGCATCTGCTCGACCGCGAGTGGATCGTCGGCATCGACGTCGAGGCCGACTGCGTGGCGAATCTGCTCCAGTCCTTGAACCGTCCGCCCAATGTCGTCGCGCAACAGATGGATGTGGTCGATCCGGCATTTTTGGAATTGAAGAAATATCGCCCTGACACCGCGATCTGCCTGAACGTTCTCGAACATATCGATGACCACGTGACGGCGCTGAAGCATATGCACGAGGTTTTGCCGGTGGGTGGACGGGCCATCCTGATCGTTCCGGCGTTTGAATCGCTGTACGGACCCATCGACGCAAACCTGGGGCATTTTCGCAGATATTCGAAGAAGCCGTTTCGCGAACTCGCCGATTCGCTTGGGTTCGAAACGCGTATCCTGCGCTACATGAATTCGATCGGGTGCCTGGGCTGGTGGGCAAACGCGAAAGTCCTCAAGAAGACGGAGCAGTCGGAATCGCAGATCCGTTTCTTCGACTCTAAGATCGTCCCCGTGATGTCCCGCATCGAAGACCGGATGGAGCCTCCCTTCGGGCAATCCCTGTTCGCTGTTCTTGAGAAAACTGGCGCGAAGCCGGTGGTGAAGCAATGAAAGTTTCGGTTCTCATCCCGGTCTATAACGAGTTCCTCACACTGCCGCTGGTCATCCAGCGGGTATTGGCGGCTCCGCTGCCCGAGGGATGCGAAAAAGAAGTCATCATCGTTGACGATGGATCGACCGACGGCACCACCGAACTTCTGCGCCAGTATAAAGATTCCTCGCTTCTCGTGGTGCACCACTCTCTGGTCAATTTCGGCAAGGGCGCGGCTCTGCGGATCGGCATTACCAAGGCGACGGGCGACATTATTCTGATCCAGGATGGTGATCTCGAATACGATCCCGAGGATTATCTCCGGGTTCTGGAGCCCATCGTGTCCGGAACGGCCGACGTGGTCTACGGTTCGAGGTTTCTTGGCCGTGTGCGAGGCATGAAGCTCGCGAACTGGCTGGCGAATAAAATGTTGACTGGAGCCGCGAACCTGCTTTACCAGGCTCGCATTACCGATGAGGCGACGGCCTACAAAGTGTTCCGTTCAGCCGTCCTGCGGCAGATGCAATTGAAGTGCCTGCGGTTCGAATTTTGTCCGGAAGTAACGGCCAAAACCCGTCGCCTGGGCTTCCGCATCGACGAAGTCCCGATCTCCTATAACCCGCGCGGGATTATGGAAGGAAAAAAGATCCGCTGGCAGGATGGATTCGAAGCCATGTGGACGTTAGTGAAATACCGCTTCGCCCCCATGAGCGCGATTGCGGCCCATTCGCCTGAACAGGCTCGCGCCGCCTACGCGGGATCCGCGCGATCCTGAACCAGCCTCTCCGTCCGTCGATCCCCTTGATTCCTTCGCGCCGCCAGGGCGGGACCAGCATGCGCTGATCTCGCTAGGCTTGGGGAATAGTGCTTTCAGTATTTTCCGATCCACGTCAATTCCCAGCCGGTCTCAAAATGTGAGCCACTGCAGCCGATGAGACAGACGTGAGCACTTCAACAGTCACACCGGCCTCGACGTCCACCTCCGGCACCACTTCGCCGTTTACGCCGATCACCCTTGGTGGAATCAGCAAGTACGCCTCCGACTTCCAAAATATTCTGAACCGCGCCGTGCAGATCGCGCAAATTCCGATCACGCAGCTTCAAAATGAAGATGCGAACGTATTGTCGGAAGAAACACTGCTCGGGACGCTGAACACTTCCGTTGGCACACTCGCGACCAGTCTCAGTACCCTCGGCACGCTCGCTGCGGGCCAATCGCTCAACGCTACCAGTTCCGATCCTACGAGCGTTACGGCGGCCGTCACCGGCGCGACTTCCCCGGCCACCTACACCATTAACTCGATCAGTTCCATTGCGACGGCGGCGTCGGAGCGCAGCCTGACGAGTTATTCGGATTCCAGTTCCACGTCCGTTTCGGCTACCGGCACGATGCAACTGGTGGTCGGATCCCAGAAAACGACATTCAATCTGACCACGAACACTCTGGTCGGCTTGCGGGATCAAATCAATAGCATGGGCGCCGGCGTTACCGCGTCCATATTGACAACGTCCAGCGGAAACTATCTTTCGCTCACCGCCAACGGCAGCGGTGCGACCACGCTGCAGTTGAACGACGATCCCAGCGGCGCCAACAACGATATTCTTACCACCACGACTTCGACCGTCGTCGGAGAAACCACGACCGGCCTCGCGAGCGCGACAACCACTCCCGTTTCGACAACGGGTCAACTGAGTCTGACGGTGGGTACCAAGACCTACGCGCTCACGTTGACCGATAACAGCCTGACCGGGCTTGAAAACCAGATCAACGCATCGGGAGCGGACGTGACCGCGTCGATCGTGACGGATTCGAGCGGGAACAGCCATTTGTCACTGGCGACGAACACGCCAGGGGAGACGACGCTCTCGTTGAACGACGATCCCACCGGGGCGAACACTTCTCTTCTGACCAATACGCCGCAACAAGGAACCAATGCGGTATTCCAATTGAACGGCATTCAGTTGAGCCAGGCCAACAACGTTGTGAATAGTGTGGCTCCCGGCGTGACCTTCACTCTTGAGGCTCCGACGACGACCCCCGTCACCGTTACTCTGGCAACCGATCCAACGCAGCTATCGAGCGCGCTGCAGAGCTTCGTCACCGATTTCAACGAGACCAAAAGCGAAGTCGTGGCGCAGACCGGACCGTCCGGCGGGCTGCTCAGCGGCGACCTGGCGGTCACTCAAATCGGCGACATGCTGCGCCAGATCACCGGCTACAGTTTGGGTACCGGCACGGTGCAAAGCCTTTCCGATCTGGGGATCACGTTCGATAACTCCGGGCAGCTGAACTTCGATCAATCCACATTCAATTCGCTGAGCCAGACGCAGATCGCGGATGCCCTGACGTATCTGGGATCGCCGACGTCGGGTCTGGGCGGCTTTTCCGCGCAGCTCACCGAGTTCAGCGATCCGGTTACCGGCCTGATTCAGCTCGAACAGTCTGGCCTCTCCACCACGGATCAGGATATCCAGGCGCACATCACCACGCTGACGACCAACCTGACAGCGATGCAAACGGCGATGTCGACTCAGTTGAACGCCGCCGACGCGGCCGTGGAAGATCTCACGAATCAACAGTCCGAGCTGACTGCGAGTCTGCAAGGCCTGAGTCTGGTGCTCTACGGGCAGAACCCGAGCACGCCGGCATAACACGAAATTCCACTCAATGACGCTCGAAGAAAGCACTCAACGTCTGAAGGATGCCGTGGATGCCGAGGACTTCGCGTTGATCGCGCAACTGCTGGCGCTTCGCTCGGCCGCGATTAAAGAATTCCGTCATACCAGACCCTCCGCCGCCGCTTTTGCGGTTGCGACAAACGCACTCAAGGCGGGGGAAGAGGCTCGCACCAAGCTGCAGACGTTCCAGCGGCGCGCCTTGGCGGATACTCGCCGCCTGAGCCAGATTCAGCAAGTGCTATCGGGCAACGCTGCGCGGCCTCGCCGCCCACGAATCGACTGCCGCGGCTAGCAAGCGAGCGTCAACCCCCTTAGCGTCCGTCGCGATATCCGCGAATACACCGATCATTCCCGAATCGAGGTTTTATTAACCGCTCAGCGTCCGGTGTCTGCCGTGCAGCGCAAAGAAAAGGGCCGCACCGGAGGTAATCCGGCGCGGCCCGATCGGTTAATTGCGGTTAGTATTAACCCTTCAGCAAGCTGAGGATTTGTTGCGGAGCGGAATTGGCCTGCGCCAGCGCCGCGATACCAGCTTGCAGCTGAATCGAAGACTTGGTGAGGTTGGCGGATTCGGTGGCCAGATTGGCGTCGCGAATCTGCGATTCAGCCGCGGCGAAGTTGGTGAGCTGGGACGACGCCAGGTTGATGGCGTAGTTGAACTGATTCTCACCTCGTCCGATGGCTGCCTGTGAGTCTCCGAGTTTGGTCACCGCGGTGCCCAGCGCGTTGACTGCGGCCGTCGCGGTAGTGACGTTGCTGATGTCCGCGGTGGATCCGGTACCGACCACGCCCGCGGCGTAATTGTTGCCCTGCGATTGGATGCCGGTGCCGTTGGCGTCGGAACCAATCGAGACGTTGAACGCGGCCGTGCTGATGAATTTGATCTGGTCGCTCGACCCGTTCTGATCCTTCACCGCAACGATCCCTTGCAGGGCCGCGACGTTGGAGGATTGCAGCGCGGCGTTGATCGTGGCGATCGCTTCATCGGCCGTCGCGGCGTTTTGCGTCGTTCCGTTGTTTTCGAGTTGGACAGTTAGCGCCTGAGGCGTGCCGGCAGCGTCGTTGGCCGTAAGCGTGATGCTCTGCGTGTCGTCACCGTGAGAGATCCCCGTGAAGCCGAAGGCTGACGTCTGGTACGCCCCGCCGGACTCTTCCGCCGTGAAAGCGCTTGCCTCGGCGACGTTGCCTCCGCCGAATGCCGCGCCGGCGGTGCCGAAGCCGACGTTTCCATGCGCGCTATAGGAATTGAGCTGGAAGTTGGTTCCGTTGTTGGAAGAAAGAACCAGGTCCGACCCTGATGCGCTGGCCGTAAGACCGGCGGCGGACAGCGTCGAATCGCCCGCGATCGCCTGATTAATTCCCTGCTCCAGGCTGCTGAGCGAGCGCGATTGTCCCGCGGTGGTGCCCGCGACTCCGATGGTATCGGCGAGAGCGGTGTGATTGCCGTTGGCAACGGCAACACTCGAGTTCGCTCCCTTTGAATCGGATGTGATTTCCAGATATGTGTGCGATCCGGATACCGCAAGCGATGCGACGGCGCCCGTCAACTGGCTGTTGATATCGGTAACCAGTTTGGCGCCAGTCGTGTCGGCAGCGGCCAGGGTGATGGTTTGAGCCGAACCGCCATCCACGGTCACGGAGAGCTGCTCGTTCGCGGTAGTGATGGTCACGCCTCCGGACAGGTCGGTGTTGCCAACGACACTACCCGAAGTGGCATCGCCTGCGCTGAGGTTCACGGTGACGACGTGGCCCGATGTGGCCGAGCCGTTTACCGAGAATTCGAGATTGGTGTTGCCGTAAGCCGTCGTCGGATCGTACGCGGTTGCGCCCGTGAAAGATGTGTTGGCCACGGTGCTCCCTGCGCCGTATTGGAACGTTCCCAGACCAAAGACGTTGGCGGTATCGCCTGCGGCTTCGACCGAGAAATTCTGTCCCGTCGCGCTCGTGAAAACCAGGGGCGAACCGGACGTCGCCGTGGTGAGCGAAATCCCCGCCGCCTGCAAAGTGGCGTTGTTGTTGACCAGGGTCTGCAAACCAGCGACGTTGGTGCCGGAGGCGACCACCAGGTCGACTGGTGAGGTCAACCCGCCGCCTTGAATTTGAATGGTGGATTGACCAGCCGTCGTACCGGCGGTCGTGTTGGCCGAACCAGTTACCGTGGTCGCCAAAGCAACGCCGTCGGCTGCGGTAGCACCCGTCGCGGCCTGGGTGTTGCCGAGAAGCGCGTTCGCCAGCACATCGCCTGCCTGTACCTGGAACGCTGCATTGCCGGAATTAAACGCCAAATGCTGCCCGCCGTTCGAATCCGTGTAAACGCTGGCGGAAATGCCCGCATTCTTAAAGGCTGTGGACGCCGCGGTGGTACCGTTGCCGGCGTTCTGAATCGCTGCGTTGACGGCCGTTGCCAGAGTATTGACGTCGGTGACACCGGTCAAGTTCACGCTGACGGCAACTTTGTTGGCATCGGAGAAACCGGAGCCGGCGAAATCGAATGTCGTCGTATTGTTCGGCTGTGCGTTGGCGGGAGCCTGCACAATGTTCTGGACGCTGGTCGCCTGACCCGCGCTCAGATCGCGGCCCGAGGCATTCACGGCCTGCACGCCGTTCAAGCCCAGGCTCTGCGAATCGACGGTCGCGTTGGTCAGGTTCAAACCGACGCTTCCATTCGTGGTCGCCGAGATCGTACCAGACGCCTGACCGCCGCCGATGAACACGCTCAGATTCTTGGCGAATTCTCCGCCTTGATTGAGGCCGATCGCCTGCGCTTGACGATTGATTTCCGTCAGCACGCTCTGGAATTCCGAGTTCAACACGCCGCGATCGCCCTTGAAGGCGCCCGAAGCGGACTGCGTAGCGAGCGTTCGCGCGCGGTCGAGAAGCTGCGAAATGTTACTGATACCGCCATCGGCGATCTGCAATTGGCTGAGACCGTCATTGGCGTTGCTGATGCCCTGTGTCAATACGGCTTCATTCGAACGGTAGGTGTTGGCAATCGCCAAACCGGCTGCGTCGTCACCGGAATTGACGATGCGCAGGCCCGAAGTCACTTCGTTGATGGTGGCCGATTGAAAATTACTCGTTTGGCGCAGATAGTTCTGGGCCTGCAACGAGGTAATGTTGGTGTTGATTGAAAAAGACACGGATATTCGCTCCTTGAATGTTTTCCGGAAATCCTTTCCCGGAATTCTTACAAGGCGCTTATCGTCTCAGGCCGTGGCTTCTTGAATCAGGGGTCTTAAAGAAAAGAGAGCCGCGTCAGGTCTTGCGCCCGGCGCGGCTCAATGGTGGGAATAACGCCTACTGTTTCAGCAGGGTGAGAATTTGCTGCGGTGCGGAATTGGCCTGCGCCAGTGCCGCGATACCGGCCTGGAGTTGAATGGAGGCCTTGGTCAGGTTCGCGGATTCGGTGGCCAGATCGGCATCGCGAATCTGCGACTCGGC
>Ga0182030_10013552_pt1 | contig 16205 bp, 16 predicted proteins | sample 812S3MmetaG_FD_121299 | JGI IMG/M metagenome (GOLD analysis project Ga0182030, IMG submission 121299) | Permafrost microbial communities from Stordalen Mire, Sweden - 812S3M metaG (Illumina Assembly) | ecosystem: Environmental > Terrestrial > Soil > Wetlands > Permafrost | place: Sweden...
GACAGCCCTACGGCGCAGTCGAGACTGCCTGAGCACGCCTCGCCCTGACACTGAGCGCAGGTCGGGTCGGAGCCCGCCTGGTACTACGTCTGAGTCCCGCACATCGTAGACGTGCAGGAGCTGTTGGGCAGAGCGGCGCCGCAATCTGCGGCGCCCGTGACGAATGAAGACATGTGGCCGCAAGTGGCAGATCCGGCGGAGACCTCATCGTTCACATTCACGAAGCCGTTAAGGCAACAAGACTGACAAAAGGTGTCAGTCGCCGTGAAGATCTGCGAATTGCAGATGATGTCACCAGAACTGCCCACACCGCCCTGCCCTGACGCTGGAACCACGCCTGGCCCACGCAGAACCACAAACGCGCCGCCTGCAAGGACAAATATCCTTAGGAGTTTTTTCATAGTTTGCCCGCGCCTTTCTCCCGGAACTATCGTCCGCAGGGAATAGGTTCCCACCGGCGCCCCGGCGGTAAATTGTCTTCAATATCTCCCGGGAAGTATTTCTCGTCGAAGTATTTCCAATGCCCGCGTTGCCGCGGGTCAGGAAGGGCGTATGCGCCACCGGCCCATTTCATACCATCATCGAAGAAGGCCACCTGGGGATTGATCAAGACCTGCGTGAATCCTGCTGGCGGTTTTTGCTGCTCCAGACCTTCTTTAATCTGGTAGAAGTAATCCCTGACGGAAACGACCAGCCTCTGGCCAGGGACGAAGAACAGGGGCTGCCGGGTCGAATCCTGTACTATAGCCTCGCCGGGCCTGCCTTTGCCTAGGAAAGCCGCATTTTCGGGTATCCGTCCTAGCCTCATATTGTACCCACGGTTTCCGGCTTCCGAAAACCGAAGCGTGAATTCCAGATAGTCGATCGTTTTGTTGGTTCGATTGAAGAAAGAGAGAGTAATGCCTTCGAGCCAATTATCATCGGCTTTGAACGGAGTGACTGGCTGCACCTGACAGGGGCCCAGGGGAATTTTGGCGTTCACTTCTGAGCCGCCGACACTAACCTTAGTGATCACCACCGCATCCCGCATACTGGTCGGCGCTACCTGAATTCGCCTATCGACCACACTTGCGGCTCTGGCGCGCGTGCCCGCTGCCACGGAAACAATCAGCACCAGTGCCAGAGCAGCCGTTTTCCAATCTGCCTTCGTAAATAGCATTGGCATCACTCATCCTTTCAGAGCTTTTAGTACCGTGTCCTCTTCTTCGGGCTGGACTTTCCCAGACCAGAGCCTGGTCACCACGCCACCGCTGTTCACCAGTAGCATCGTCGGTGTTCCCGCCACTCCGATGTTTCCAAGTTCCACCTGTCTGACTTGATCGACCCGCACACCCTCTCCCTTTAGGTATTCCTCGGATTCGGAGGTCGATTGCGGCAGCACAGCCACAATCTTCACGCCCTTTCCCGCTTCCTCTTGTACTCGGCGATAGAAAGGCGCGCTCTCCGTGCAAAAATGGCAGCGGGTGGAGATCGCCAGGACAAGGGTCTTACCGTTCCGCTTCCAGTCAACCCCTGGGATGCGATCTTTCAGGCTGGTTCCGGCTTCGGCGTTCACCATCGGAATAGCGGTGGGCCTGCGAGTGCCTAAATCGGGTGCTAAGTACGCCTTGATCAGGACGGCCGACAACAAGACGGAGGCAGCAATCGTGACAACGTTCGCGGTCGCGTCAATCTTATTGCTCAGATTCATTGACTGCTCCTTATGGGGTATCGATGCTCTCAGCATCCCAGGACCTAACTTCGTGTGCTTATACTACCCCCCCCCCGGGGGCCTCTGTCAATAGAAAACTAAGAAATCGGAGGGCCGGATCTCTAACTGGGGTGAAGGGAAGAAATTGGAAGCAGTGGGTATCTCTCTTCTGACCGCAAACTCACCCGTGCCGCATCTCCCGAAGTGCGCGTTGCGCCACACATCGCACTCTTGCGCGATTTCCCCCAACGGCGCCGGGCTATTGCAGTCGGCTGCGATTGGTCCTACACCACTTGCGCCGCGGTGAATTTCGGCTCGACGCGTGCAATAATAAATGGTAAGCGTATGCGTCCGGCTGCCAAAATCAAAATCACGTTAGCCATCCTCAGCATCGCTGCCCTGTTATTCAATCCAATCGTAGCTTGCGCTGGAACCGCCGGGGCAACGTCCTCGGCGCATTCATGCTGTCCGAAGCCAGCATGTCCTCCACAGCGTGGCCCGGCGACATCGAACTGCACGTGCCTGGACCGTCAGCCCATTGCGGCTTCGGCGCCATCCCCCGCTGGCGAGGGACAACTCCTTCACTCCGCGCAGGCCACTCCGTTCGAGTCCACCGCAACGCCCACGCAGCTATTTCGCTCGTGCGGTTTCGCCGCCTCCTCTCCGCGGGATCGCTTCCTGCAGTTCTGCCAACTTCTGCTCTAGAGCAATATCCAATACAGATTTCTATGCCTGAATGCCGCTCAAAAGAGCGGCGTCCGAACGCGCTCGGACAAATTGGCTGGTGCGGTACGCGCGTCACCGCGCCCAAGCGAATCTTTCTGGAGAGGTCACATGACAGTACCTGGCGGAGCACCGTCGTTACGAATGGCGACCCTGGCTCGCCATTCATACATGCTGCCGGCAGCCCTCACGCTGTGCGTTGCCTTCATGGCGGCCTCCTGCACGTTTGCACAAACTGCCCCGCCGCCAGCCGGCAAAACGCCAACGCCTGATTCGCAGCAGCCACCCGCCAAACAGTCCACGCCGGAAGACCCGTTCGGGAATATCGCCTCACCAACTGCGCCGCCCGATGCCGCGCAGGAATCTCAGCCCTCCTGGCTTCAGAACTTTCTGAACGACAACTTTGGTTTCAGAAAGGAGATCATGTCGGAGTTCGATAGCAACGCGGATGGCAGCGGCGCCAGCCGCCAGTCGGTCGGATTCGAAATCCTGAAGAAGTTCTCGACCTCAACTTCCACCATCGCGAGTTTCGATTTCCAGGGCCGTTTGGTGCTTCGCAATGGTTACAATGCGGTTCCCAATGACATGGAAGGCGCCGGAGGCCAGGGATTGGTCTTCGAATACCACAATCTATATCTGGATCTTTACAACATTCTCAATCCCCTGATGGGAGATGACGCACGCGCCGGCAGCGTGGGGAGATTCAACTTTCGAATCGGCCAGTCTTACGTCCCGTTCGGCCTGAATCTTCAAACCGACACACACGGCACGCTCCTCCAACTCTCGAACGGGAACAATTTCGGCTTCGACCGGGATTGGTCCGCGGGCTTCTGGGGGGCACTCAACAAGAACCTCAACTACGACGTTTACTATCTGGTTGGCTCAGGGTATGACCTCAAGTTCAAGGGCCAGGGCGGACTGGGGGCCCTGCGGGTCAGTCTGTCAGACAGATACAGTTCGAATTACGGTTTCGAGGGCGGACTCTCGGTGATTGGCGGCGAGCGTCTCGCCATGCCCATGACCCAAAGCGATGGCGTGCCCGCAACCGCGGTGCCCGTTCGCCTCCAGACAGAGCGGATCGGCATCGACGGACGCTATCGGCACACGGCTCCGAAAGGCCTTCTCACATTCACAACCGAACTGAGCGGCGGACGCGATGGCGTGAATCCCGTCGTCACGGACTTGCACCAGGCGGAATACCTTCACGGCTCGCGGCGCTGGGGCGTGGCGACCCAATTCCGCAGGTTCTACCAGGATCACCGCGGAGCTAATTCGTCGATCATCGGAGAGTTCACGTGGTACTTCCGAAACGATGTCGCCAATTCCAACTCTCACTGGATCAAGCTCAATGTCGAGCGGCAATTGCAGAACGTGGCAGCGCCCCCACATACCATTGTGACGCTCCAATACTACCTTTACCTGTAAGGAGAAATGATGACTCGTCTATTTATGTTGCTGATCTTATCGCTGGCGGCGGTGCCCCAATCCATGTTTGGGGCGATCGGCTGCACCCTCAGCAATCCGTCAGAGGACTTGAAATACCTCTATCCGGAAATGACCACCTTCAAGGAAGAACTGATGGAATTCCCGAAGCTGAAGGACGGCCCGGCAATGTTCAAAGGCCTGCGGGCGCGCCTCGGCAGTGACCTTGACCCCATCTACGAGACCTATGAAACGGCGTATACGGTTTACAGCGTCTTCAAAGGCCCCGTGAAGATCGGTATCGTGCACGGCGTCAACGTTCCAGGGAAAGGCGGAGTGATTCAGGTCTTCCTGGCAACCGACCCGCAAACCGCGGCCATCACAGACTTCTTCTTCCAGCGTCTGGAAAGCCCCGCGGCGCGGCAACTGCGCAGCAAGGAATTCCGGGCGCAGTTCACCGGCCTCACGCTCGCCGATTTCTACAAGCACGATTATTACGCAGCCGCAGACCCGGGGGCCAAAGCAGATAAGGTGGCCGCCATCAAAACGCCGCAGTTCGACGCGGCCGGCCGGCCGGATTACGAAGCGGCCCTGCGCGGGCTGCGAAAGAATTTGATCCTGCTCGACGATTTCGTATATGGCAGACGCTTTGAGCCATACTTCGACCGGGCGCAGCAGGCCGCACATAAGACATCCAAGGACTAACCATGAAAAAGATACTCGTACTCTGTGCATTAACCCTGGCGGTAGTCATCGTCTTAGTCTGGCGCGCTGCTCCCAGACAGAGCCGCTTCGGAACTTTCACATCCGCCCCCAAAACCGAAGTTGCCCGCTTGATTGCCGAGCCGAAATCCTTCCTTGGTAAAACCGTCGAGATCCAGGGAAAAATCGCCGATCAATGCAAGACCATGGGCTGTTACTTCTTCTTCCGGTCCGGCCATGACACCCTGCGTGTGGATCTTCAGGAAGTGGCAATGACCGCTCCCATGATGGACGGCCGCACCGCTCGCGTGGAGGGGCAACTGGTGCCTTACAACGACGGATATCAGTTTTATGCAAGCGCAGTCGAATTCGAATGAGGCGTTATGACTGACAAACTACGAACGGAAACATATGTCTTCGGGCGCTACCTGGCGCTCGCCATGAAGAATCTCCGGCGGCGTCCGGTGCGCACGGGTTTGACCGTGGCCGGGGTCGCGCTGGCGGTTACCGTAGCGGTATCTCTCGGCGGCTTCATGCTGGGCTACCGCGGGGCCATCGACAAGAGCATCAACATGCTCGGGTTCCAGGTAATGATTATGTCGAAGGGATGCCCGTATGAAGCCGCCACCATGATGCTGAAGGGAGGCACCGGACTGCTGTATCTCCCCGCTGATACTTACGACAAGGTCAAGAGCGATCCCGAAATCGAGACCATCACTCCCATCTTCGTGGGCGTGGCCCAGAAGCAAGGCAGCTCCATACGCGACGATGCCGGCGGCAGCAACTTCTCCATCATCAGCGGCATCGACGTGCCCAGCTATCGCGTCATGAAACCCTGGATCACATTCAAGGCAGGTGCCGGGTACCAGCAGGGCAGGTGGTTCTCAGCCGGCAGCAAGGACGAGGTGGTCCTGGGATTTGAAGCCGCCGAGTACGAACAACGCAAGGTTGGCGACACCTTTTATGCGTCCATCACACCGGCTGGCAAGCCTGATGCCATCATGCATGACTTCAAAGTGGTTGGCGTTCTGGACCGCACGGGAACTCAGGACGACGGCACCGTGTTCCTGCCCATTGATGTGGCGCGCGAGTATTTCGGCCGGCCCGATCAGCTCACCATTCTCGGCATCAAACTCAAACAGTTCAACGCCTCTAAGATGCGCGAATTTGAGACGCGCTGGCTGAAGTTGCCGGAAGTGCAGGTGGTGGGGCTCCAGCAGGTGAAGAACACGCTCGTGAGCCTGGTGGCAACCGCCCAGACAATGATTGCGGCAGTGGCGGCAATCGCCGTCATCGTCGCCCTGATCGGTGTCATCAATACCATCCTGATGAGCGTCTATGAGCGCACGTCGGAGATCGGAATCATGAAGGCGTTAGGCGCCCGGCGCGGCGCCATCTTTCAGCTGATCTGGCTGGAGACGGTGATGGTGTGCCTGGCCGGCGGCATCGTGGGCTCGGTTGCGGCAATTGTGGGCTCGGGCCTGGTGGAACGTGCCATCAAGGCAATTGCCGATCTGGGAGTTTCCGGCTCTATCGTGGAGATCACGCCGGCGGTCGTCGGCTATGCCGTGTTCGGCGCCGTGGTGCTGGGCTTTTTCGGCGGACTCTACCCGGCCTGGCGCGCGTCGTCCATGCGCCCGGTCGATGCCATTAGCAGGGGAGCATAACCATGCAGGATATCATCATCGAAGCTCATGGCTTGAAGCGGTATTACCACCGCGGCAGCGAAACGGTGAAGGCGCTCGACGGGGTTGACATCTCCATTCGCGCCGGTGAGATTGTGTCCGTTCTCGGGCCCTCCGGTTCGGGGAAAACGACCCTCATCAACATCCTCTCTTGTCTGGACGCGCCGACCGAGGGGACTCTCCTGGTCGCCGGGAAGTCCGTCGGCGGCCTTGCCGAAGACCAACTCGTGGAGGTCCGTCGTGGTGTACTGGGCTTCGTTTTCCAGCAGTTCGCACTGCTGCCAACGCTCACGGTGACCGAGAACGTGGAACTGCCCTTGATGTTTCTCGACCGCGCGGCTGACCCGCAAAAGACACGGGCCATTCTCGAAACCGTCGGCCTCAGTGACCGTGCCAGCCACCTGCCCCGCGAGCTTTCCGGCGGGCAGATGCAGCGCGTCGCCATTGCGCGTGCCCTCATCGCCAGCCCGCGGATTCTGGTAGCCGACGAACCGACCGGCAACCTGGATACCCCCACCGGCCACTCCATCATCGAGTTGTTTAAGCGCCTGGCAGCCGAAGAGGGCCTTGCCATTCTGCTCACCACTCATAATCCGGCATTCGGCTACGAAGCGGATCGGGTGATCACGCTGCAGGACGGCAAGATTGTGAAGGAGGAGTTGCCGCATGGCCAGGGCGCACCCTTGGATCAAAATGATTTCCCGCTTGCCCGTCAGTGAGATTCGGCATCGTGGCAGCTATCGTGGGCACGCGCAGTTAGGTCAGGCGATCTTGCGGGCCGGAGAACGTCTCGCAGCAATCGACTCCCCGCTGCGTGACGTGGCATGGCACTCCCGGGGATCACGCATCGGCTAGGCGTGGCGCATGCTAATACAGTGAGCAGGCGGGAACATGCTCTCAAGAAAAGGATACGCAGATCAGGCTGTCCCAGTGTCCCGCAACAGGGGTTCGTCAGACGCTTACGTTGTACTGCATGTTCATGAATAAATGCGTCCGTCCCCTTAATCCCGACGCTCTGGAAATGCAGCTCGACGAGGCCTCCTCCTTTTTGGATCTCGACACCGGCCAGGTGGAAACCGTCTCCCACGATCTTCTGCGTGAGGCAGAGGAATCCAGCGACGAGGAGCCGGATCTTCCGACATGGCAGAAACAGGAGTGGGAGATTGCCAAGCGAATCGTTTCTACCGACCGCTTCCGGGAGCTTCCCACGAAGTTTGAGGTACACGAGTGCGCGATCATGCAGGATTTCTCGCGCTCGGTGGAATCCGACGGTATTCGTGAAGATCTTCTGCGCGCCATCCACGGTAGCGGGGTTTTCCGGAATTTCAAGGACACCCTTCGGAGGCACCGCATCGAATCAGCCTGGTTTGCATTTCGCACAGAGGCCCTGCGGCAGATCGCACTCAACTGGTGTGAAGACAATCGGATCGTTTGGAAGTAAATAAGCTTCCAGGCCGCGCGTGGTCGTGGCGACAACAGCGTTATCGGCAAATATCGCCAGCTATTCGAGCGCGGCCAGGGTTCAGCTCTCAGTATCGGAGCGCGGTCCAGAAATGCGGTTGGTCTAGCGGGCAGGAGTAATAGCGGCCCTACCAGTCATAGCCAGAGGCGGCATGGATAGCGCCGCCGCGGAGGCGGCATAACGCCCGTGGGTCTGTTTGACTGGTTGGACATGGGAGAGTACCCGGCCATCGAAAGTTGGTGCACCGGCGCAGCGGTGCTTGAGGAGATCAAGGGAAACGAGCCGGTCGGAATCGGATTCCGCACAACAACAATATTGCGGGCGCTGCCTCTTTGAGTGAAGTGTTCGGCGCAACGACGCGAGCGAGACCGGCCACGCAAAGACGGGTGCGGAAAAGGAGCCCAAGGTTTCAAAAAAACGTGCGGGCTGTCCCCTGGTTTTCAAGACACCGGCCCATTCTTCGGTTTTCAGTGACTGCATCGTTTTCTCCTTCTGAACAGAACTAATTAGTGTTGGTTCTTCACGGATCTTGTACCGGTACGCTTAGTCTGTGGTTCCGGTTCGAGTACTTTTAGGCGGTTCTCTGACAGTAAAGGCCAGCTCTTGAGGGTCAAATGCAAGCGACTGGAAGTAGAATTTATCAGGCCTACATTTCCAGCTTCCCTCTAGAGAGGGCTTCTGGCAATCGGCCGGCAATCGGCTTGGTTGGCCGAGTTGCAGCCCGACGCCGACGGATTTCAAAAGGAGATTCTAATGCGATACTCCGTTGTGAAAAACTTAGGTCTGCTGGTCCTTGCGGTTATGGGGACCGCATCCGGCTCGTATGCGGGGACCATCTACCTCGTCCCACCCGGTCTCGCTCCCGGAGACCAATACCAACTGGTGTTCGTCACATCAGACACCTTCGACGCAACTTCGTCGGACATCTCAACCTACAACGCTGAAGTTTCCGCCGAAGCCGCACTTAACCCTGCTCTCTCGGCATTTGACGCACTGAACGGCGTGACGTGGACCGTAATCGGTTCCACAGCAACCGTTAACGCCAACGTAAACGCTTCGTCGAGTGGAAGCGTGTATACCTTGGACGGAGTAATGGTCGCATCATCCACTCAATCCCTGTATTCCGATCAATGCTCCGAATCCATTAACCTCTGTCCGGGTCCCGGTTTGTTTTCGCCCATCGACATAACGCAATGGGGGACCACCCTTATCGACTCCGTTTGGACTGGTTCTTCATCAGGAGGCGTCGCCCAAGGAAATCCGTCGCTCGGCTACGCTTGGACGTACTTGGGTGCCACCTTGGCGGCCGGGGGGGACCCCTGGGGTGACGTGTCGCAGGGGTGCAGCACAGCTACCAGCAATTACTGGGCCGATTGCGACTACAATTCCAGCTCGGATTTGTTCAGTTTATATGCACTTTCTTCGGTAATAACCGTGGAGGAGCAGCCTGCGCCCACTCCCGAACCGGGTGCCTTTGGGTTTCTCGCCATCGGCATGGTTGGCCTAGTTGCAAGTCGCTGCCGAAAGGCCAATCGCTCTAGCGTCCCGCGCTAATTGCTCCACCGCTTTCTGTCAAAGGCTCGGCAGCCGTCGGGATACTCAGATGGAAGCGTGTCCATGCTGGCACCATCTTCGCCGCCGCACATGCCAGAGTGCGTGAGGGTCATGTTCGCTTCCATGACCTCTTTGAAAAAGGCCGCATCAATCGTGCAGCGCTTCGCCTGCAACCAGGTCAGCGCTTGACTACAAGCGTCCACTCGGTCGTCGTGTTTGGCGCTTGGGAACGTGCAGAACTCCAACAATGTGTCTTCGACCCAGGTAATACGGCTTCCAGGACACGAAACTTCGAAACTATCCGGCCCTCAAGCGCACTTGATGGCGCCGGCCGCCCGCAGAGCGTGGCGAACGGGCCATTGACGTACGCAAGGTCAGCCTATACGGAGCTGCGAAGCTCCGGAACCAGCCGCCTTTCAGGCTCAATTGTCTTTCGTCCGCGACCATCCTGCCCTTGGGGCCGCGCTTCACAAGAACAGGCCTGCGTCCAGATGAAAGAAATTCGCCAGCTTGCGGATGTGCGCTTTGCTTGGCTCGCGTTTTCCGTTCACTACGTCGGACGCGACACTGCGGGTGCCGAAGACTGGGAGCAGGTCGGATTGCCGCAGGTTCCGCCGCTCCATCAGGAAGGCAATCATCTTGTGCGGCGGCAGGTCCGGGAGCGGGTAATGTAAGTCGTCGTAGTCTTGGATTAGCTTGGTGAGCAACTCGGCGAGCGTCTCTTCCTCGGGAGTGGGTTTCTTCTTGAACGTGATCGTTTCCAGTGTTTCGACCATCCGATCAAACTCCTGATCGGTGGAAACTACCTTTGGGATCACTTCCGCGCAGAGACGGCCATATTTTGTGCGATCCAGGATTGTAGTGTTGGTTAGGCCCATTTCTTCCACCCCTCTCTCTCGTATTCCTTATGTCTCAGCAGCGCCTTGACGAACATCAGGCTCTTGGAAAACTCGACTCGCGCGATGAGCCGGTACCTGTTATGGCGAATGTTGAAAACCAGCACTTCCCCCGCCAGATCGGCATCCGCGAATTCATGCCGGACATCCATTAGGCTCTGCCACGCGCAAGCGCGGGCTATGCGGTACCAGGCGTTCAGCTCATCCAGGGTCTCGCCATCCACCCGTTTCTCTTTCGCCAGAGTCAACAAGCCGCGCTTGCTAATCACGTTCACCAATCCATATTAGCATTATGCTAATAAATGAAATAAGCAGTTTGCTGACATTCTTGCGAACCCTTTCGTGTGCCCGGCGCGGTCGGGTATCAGCAGTTTACTTACAGCTTGAACCGGCGGCTTGAAAGCCGGGGTCAGACGGAAAACCGGGGTCAGACGGCAAAACCGGGGTGCAGACGGGACGTAATTCCCGCGCGGTGACCCGAAAAAACGGGCCTGAGAGCCTGTTGCGTCGGGGTGACGAGTTCCCGGCGTATCGAACGTGCGACCCACGACGATGCGGCGTTCCGTCATCTGGCCGCCATCCAGCACCCGGACTCCTGGACCGAGCGATTTTTTCCGAAAGCCTCGGCTCGCCAGTAGCACTATCAGGCATATATGCACAGGCGATTTCAAACCGCCACAACGAATTACTCGCCGCCGAGAGCCAGTTCAACTTTCTTTGCCAACCTCCTCAATCAGTTACACCGAATCGCTTGCACCATGCGTTTGCTACTCTAAAGCCGGGTATCGGTTTCGTTCCACGCGCCGGAACGAACCAAACCCTACCGCCTCTCGGAAAAATCCGATAAACCGCCACAGCTTCGGCGGTCGCCGGCTGATAACTAGCTTTGATTTCAACATCGCTCCCCGCGAAAACCGCCACAGCTTCGGCGGTTTCGGCATAGCAAGGACTTCAAAATTGGCTTCGTTTGGGGAAACTCGAAATCGGCTTCGTTTGGCCTCACGCGTCGCAACATGCTTCTCTTTCTGTCTCTTGGGAAAATGAACCCGCGCACCTTCAATAGCTTGCAAGGTTTTTATATTTCAGACCTAAATATCTGTAGATTTTTACGACATAAAGATCTTATAATATGGCTTAAGGACGTGAATCCCATACTGGTAAGGAGGGGAGAGTTGACTAGCTCATCCACCACCACTCGGCCGAAAGTAACCATTGACGGCAACGAGGCAGCAGCATACGTAGCGCATCAGACTAATGAAGTAATCGCTATATATCCCATTACGCCATCATCCAACATGGGCGAGTGGGCGGACCAGTGGTCCGCCGAACAGAAGACCAACATCTGGGGTACCGTGCCGTCGGTGATCGAGATGCAAAGTGAAGGCGGAGCGGCTGGCGCGTTGCATGGCGCTTTGCAGGCGGGAGCCCTGGCCACTACGTTCACGGCTTCGCAGGGCCTGCTGCTGATGCTGCCCAACATGTTCAAAATCGCCGGGGAACTGACTTCCACGGTGTTTCATATCGCCGCCCGCGCCCTGGCGACGCATGCTCTTTCGATCTTCGGCGACCACGCCGACGTGATGGCCGCGCGCCCCACGGGATTCGGCATGCTGAGTTCGAATTCAGTGCAGGAAGTGATGGACATGGCGCTCATCGCCCAGGCCGCCAGCCTGGAATCGCGCATCCCGTTCCTGCATTTCTTCGATGGCTTCCGCACTTCGCACGAAGTCGCCAAAGTGGAACAGCTCAGTAAAGACGACTTGCGCGCCATGATCGATGACGAGCTGGTGGCGGCCCACCGCAATCGGGCGCTGAGCCCGGACCGGCCGGTGCTGCGCGGCACGGCGCAGAACCCCGACGTGTTCTTCCAGGCGCGCGAAGCCTGCAATCCGTATTACCTGGCCGCGCCCACTATCGTCCAAAACGCCATGGACAAGTTCGCCAAGATTGTCGGCCGCCAGTATCGCCTGTTCGATTACGCCGGTGCGCCGGATGCCCAACGCATCATCATTATGATGGGCTCGGGCGCCGACGTGGCGCATGAGACGGTGGACGCTCTGGTTGCCGCCGGCGAGAAAGTCGGTGTCCTGAAAGTACGCCTGTACCGGCCGTTTGACGTGGCCGCTTTCGTCGCCGCATTGCCGGCGTCCGTCACATCCATCGCTGCGCTCGACCGCTGCAAGGAACCCGGGGCCACCGGCGAACCGCTGTACTGCGACGTCATCACCGCCCTGTCGGAATCCGGCATCGGCAAGAAGGTGATTGGCGGACGCTACGGCCTGGCATCCAAGGAATTCACGCCAGCCATGGTGAAAGGCGTCTTCGACGAATTGTCGCGGAAATCCCCCAAGAATCATTTCACGGTGGGCATCAACGACGACGTCACTCACACCAGCATCGATTACGATCCCGAGTATTCCACCGAAGTCCCCGGCACCGTGCGCGCCATGTTTTACGGCCTGGGCGCCGATGGCACGGTGGGCGCCAACAAGAACTCCATCAAGATCATCGGCGAAGAGACCGACAACTTCGCGCAGGGCTACTTCGTGTACGATTCGAAGAAATCCGGCGCCATCACTACGTCGCACCTGCGCTTCGGACCGCGGCCGCTGCGGTCCAGCTATCTGATTTCGAAAGCCAGCTTCGTGGCCTGCCACCAGTTCTCCTTCCTGGAGCGGTTGGACGTATTGAAAGCCGCCGAACCCGGCGCCACGTTCCTGCTGAACAGCACGTTCGGACCGGATGAAGTTTGGGAACACCTGCCGCGCACCGTGCAGCGCCAGATCATCGCCAAGAAACTGAAATTTTTTGTGATTGACGGCTATGAAGTGGCTCGCCAGACAGGCATGGGCGGCCGCGTCAACACCATCATGCAGACCTGCTTCTTCGCCATCAGCGGCGTGCTGCCGCGCGAAGAGGCCATCGATGCCATTAAGCACTCCATCGAGAAGACCTACGGCAAGCGCGGCGAAAGCGTCGTGAAAAAGAACTTCGCCGCGGTGGATGCGGCTCTGGATCACCTGCATCAGGTGAAGGTGCCGGAGACGGTGACGGCGCTGTTCGACCTGCGCCGCACCGTACCGGTGGAAGCGCCCGGCTTCGTCCAGAGATTCACCGCCAGGATTATCGCCGGCGAAGGCGACGACCTGCCGGTGAGCGCCATGCCAATCGACGGCACGTTCCCGGTTTCCACCGCCCAGTGGGAAAAGCGCAACATCGCCCTGGAAATTCCCGAATGGGATGAGGCCTTGTGCATCCAGTGCGGAAAGTGCGTGCTGGTTTGCCCGCACGGCGTGATTCGCGCCAAAGTCTACGACGACTCAAAGCTCGTCGGCGCACCCGCCACCTTCAAGTCCGTGCCGGCACGCTGGAAGGACATGAAGGACCGCAAGTACACCTTGCAGGTTGCTCCCGAAGATTGCACCGGATGCACGCTTTGTGTGGAAATCTGCCCGGCCAAGAGCAAGAGCGAAACCAAGCACCGCGCCATCAACATGGTGTCCCAGCCGCCGCTGCGCGAAACCGAAGCGGCCAATTGGGACTTCTTCCTGAAGATTCCTGAGACCGAACGCACCGCGCTCTCTCTGAACCAGGTGAAGGACGTGCAACTGCTGCAGCCGCTGTTTGAATTCTCCGGCGCCTGCTCCGGCTGCGGCGAAACCCCCTACATCAAGCTGATGACGCAACTGTTCGGCGACCGCATGCTGATCGCCAACGCCACCGGCTGCTCCTCCATTTACGGCGGCAATTTGCCCACCACGCCCTACTGCCAGAATGAAGTGGGCCGCGGACCGGCATGGTCGAACTCCTTGTTTGAAGACAACGCCGAATTTGGCCTGGGAATGCGCCTGGCCGTCGACAAGCAGGCTGAGTATGCCCGCGAGCTGGTTTGGCGTCTCGGCTTCACCATCGGTGAAGACTTGGCCCAAGCCATCATCCACGCCGATCAGAAGACTGAGAAAGGCATCTTCGAACAACGCGAACGCGTCAAGCTGTTGAAGGAAAAGCTGGCCACGATCCAGACTCCCGAAGCGCGCGATCTGCTCACCCTGGCCGACGTTCTGGTTAAGAAGAGCGTGTGGATTCTGGGTGGGGACGGCTGGGCCTACGATATCGGGTTCGGCGGACTGGACCACGTGATGGCCTCCGGGCGCAACGTGAATATCCTGGTCCTCGATACGGAAGTTTACTCCAACACGGGCGGCCAGGCCTCCAAGTCCACGCCTCGCGGGGCAGTGGCGAAGTTCGCTGCCAGCGGCAAAGCGACCGGCAAGAAAGACCTGGCCATGATCGCTGTCAGCTATGGCAGCGTCTACGTGGCGCGCGTGGCCATGGGTTCCAGCGACATGCACACGGTGAAGGCTTTCCAGGAGGCCGAAGCCTTCGACGGACCGTCCATCATCATCGCTTACAGCCACTGCATCGCTCACGGCTATGACATGGCCAATGGGATGGAGCAGCAGAAGGCAGCCGTCAATTCCGGCTACTGGCCGTTGTTCCGCTTCAACCCGGACTTGATCGCGCAAGACAAGAATCCCTTCCAACTGGATTCGCGCGCGCCTTCCATTCCGCTGAAGGATTATATCTACAACGAAACCCGCTACACCATGCTGGTAAAGAGCAATCCGGAGCACGCCAAGAAGTTGCTCGAAGAGGCGCAACAGGATGTGGCCAGCCACTGGAAGCTGTACGACTACATGGCGCATGAGCCCTTCAACGCTCCGGAGGTGAAGAAATGATCGATCTCAGCAAGACCATTGACCTGTCCACCACTTATCTGGGGCTCAAGTTGAAGAATCCGCTGGTGGCTTCGTCCTCGCCGGTGTGCGAGGACGTCGGCAACGTGCGGCGCCTGGAGGATTCAGGCGCCTCCGCCGTGGTGCTGCACTCGCTCTTCGAAGAACAGATCGAAATCGAGAGCGACGATCTAGACCGCTTCATTGAGGCCGGTTCGGAAATGGGAGCCGAATCCACTACCCATTTCCCTGAACTGACCGGCCGCGTGATGGGTCCGGAAGGCTATCTGGCGCACATCGCGAAGTGTAAACAAGCCGTCAAAATCCCCATCATCGCCAGCCTCAATGGAACATCCAAGGGCGGATGGGTCAGCTATGCGAAGCAGATGGAGCAGGCCGGCGCGGATGCGCTGGAGCTCAACATCTATTACATTCCCACCGGTCCGGAAATCAGCGGCGAACAGGTAGAGCAGAAGTACGTCGACCTGGTCGCCGCGGTCAAACAGGAAGTGCGGATTCCGGTAGCAGTGAAACTGGGCCCGTATTTCAGTTCCATGGCGAACATGGCGAAGAAACTGGATGCGACAGGGGTGGATGGGCTGGTGCTCTTCAACCGCTTCTATCAGCCGGATTTCGACCTGGAAGCTCTGGAAGTGGTTCCCAACCTGATTCTGAGCAACTCTCACGAACTGCTTCTCCGCCTGCACTGGGTTGCGGTTCTCTACGGCAACATCAAGGCCGATCTGGGGCTAACCGGGGGCGTTCACAGCCACACGGACGTGATTAAGTCGATGATGGCGGGCGCTAAGGTAGCCATGATGACCTCCGCGCTGTTGAAGCGCGGTATCAGCTATCTGGATACGTTGGCCACTGAGCTTCTGATCTGGATGGGCGAACACGAATACGATTCCATCAAGCAGATGCAAGGCAGCATGAGCCGCAACTCCGCACCCAAGACCGGCGCCTTCGAGCGCGTGAACTATATGAAGGTTCTCAGCTCTTACGCCATGCGGTAGGGAACCGCGACCGTGAGGGAGCGCCACCCTCCCTCACAACCCGCCCGCCTTCCCGCTCCCGTTACGCCGCCGCGAAGTCCATCTCCACGCTTGCCTCTTCCGGAATGGCGCGCTCCAACATTCCGGTGAACCGTACAGCCACGGCTGTGCGGTCATCCACCGGGCTGGCGTGGCCGGCGAAGCCGTCCACTTCATCCATAATCCTGAAATCCGAAGTTGAAGTTCCGTTCGCGCTAGCGTGACGGCTTTTTAGACCCCCTTGATACTCAGATTTGGAGCACAGGATTTAACTTCGGCGAATTTGGAAATTCACAGGCAA
>Ga0182030_10013553_pt1 | contig 16205 bp, 12 predicted proteins | sample 812S3MmetaG_FD_121299 | JGI IMG/M metagenome (GOLD analysis project Ga0182030, IMG submission 121299) | Permafrost microbial communities from Stordalen Mire, Sweden - 812S3M metaG (Illumina Assembly) | ecosystem: Environmental > Terrestrial > Soil > Wetlands > Permafrost | place: Sweden...
CTGCAGATCGTCGCCGGGGCGCTCACCGCTCTGGATGGCGGTCGCGCCGGCATCGCCGACGTGCACCTCGCTGTGGGCAGCGCCCTGTGGTGCTGCGTCGTCGCGGTCTTCGCCCTGGCCGCCAGGTCACGTCCGCCATCTCCGGAGTCGGGCCCCTCGCACTCACCCCTCGAGTCGAGATACCCACAGCCGTCGAACTCTGGCGAGTCATTCCCCTCATAATCGCGGTGAGCCTTCAATCAGCGTTCTTGACCAGAGGCTCACGATCTATCGAGGCGGCGGCGTGTCGAATCAAACACATCGCCGAAACGTAGAGAGTTGGGGGCCAACGTCGTGGCGCAGGCGGTTGGACTCACCGAGCGTCGCGCCAGAGATTGGCTAAGAGGGCAGCGCGACGCCGCACCCAGAAACGATGGAGATGCTCACCCTGTTGGCAAGAGAGCGCCGTGACCGGGACACTCCGGGTGGCTAAGCACCTACGAGTGTTTCGGTGGCGCCGGGACGAACGGGAGCTGCGTCAGGTCGCGGATGCTCTCTTTCGCTAGGTCCACCATCTGATCTGCGTGACCGTGCCACACGAGTTTGGCACTGGCTCTGGTGAAACCCTTGATCTGCTCCCAACTCGGGTACTGGGGCATTCCCGCGGCGAGGCCCAGTGTCTTGATCGAGATCAGGGACGGACCCGGGTGCGCGAGGACTTGGGAGAGAGCGTCGGGCACGTCATCGTGGCGATCGACCCCAACTGCGTAAATCCCATACGCCTCAGCCAGCTTCGCGAAGTCGGGATTCCTGAGGTCCGTTTCGAATGGTTCATAGCCCTCGGCGAGCATCTCCCAATGCACCATGTCAAGTTCGCCATTGTCGAAGATGACAAATTTGATGGGCAGGTCGTAGGTCACGACGGTGCTCAAGTCGCCCAGTAGCATAGTGAAGCCCCCGTCGCCGCACATAGCCACGACCTGGCGATCTGGGTGGGCCAGTTGCGCACCGATCGCCTGGGGAAGCGCGTTCGCCATCGAGCCGTGGTTGAAGGAACCGATCAGTCGTCGTCCGCCAGTCATCCGTAGATACCGGCACGCCCAGACGGTGGACATCCCCGTGTCGACGGTGAAGATCGCGTTCTCCGCAGCGAGTCGGTCCAACGTGGCCGCGACGAACTCGGGGTGCACTGGAGACTGTGCGCCACTGTGTCGCACGTAGACGTCGAGCTTGCGACGGGCTTCGTCGTGCACCTTGAGCACCGCTTGAAGGTGGGCGTCATTCGTCTTCTCGCTCACGCGGCTCGTAAGGCCACGTAGTGTGAGCGCCGCGTCGCCCGCGAGGCCGTAATCCAGCCGAGAGCGCCGGCCGAGCTGCTCGGGCCTCGCGTCAATCTGCACGATCGTCTTGTCCTCGGGCAGGTAACTGCGGTAGGGAAAGTCGGTGCCGACGAGCAGCACGAGGTCGGCGTCTTCGAGCGCCTTCGTGCACCCGCCGAAGCCTATGAGCCCGGTGAGGCCGACTTCGTAGGGGTTGTCGTGCTCGATGAATTCCTTCGCTCGAAGCGTGTGGCCGACAGGTGCCTTCAGACGCGCTGCGAGTTCGACGACCTCATCGTGGGCGTCGCGCACTCCGGCGCCGCAGAAGACGGTGATCCTCTCGTTCGTGTCGATGAGTTCGGCGACGTCGTCGAGTCCCTTCTCGGACGGCGCGTACCTGGGCGTCTCGAGGGTGAAGTTGTGCGGAGCCAGCGCCTTACGCCCAGTGTCGAGTTTCGCCGTGTCGCCCGAAAGGGCGACGACCGCAACGCCCTGAAGCGCCACGGCGTGCTGAAAAGCCATCTCGAAGACTCGCGGGGCCTGCGCGGACGTCGCGCAGTGCGCGTAGTAGACGTTGCAACCTTGAAACGCGCTTTCGGGGTCGGTCTCCTGGAAGAAGGCGCCGCCAACCTCCTCGCTCTCGATGATCGACGCGAGCGCGAAGACCGGTACGCGACTACGGTTCGCGTCGTAAAGCCCGTTCAAGAGATGGAGATGACCGGGTCCGGCCGAGCCGACGCACATCGTGGGCAGTCCCGTCAGTTGTGCTTCCGCACCGGCTGCGAACGCGGCCACTTCTTCGTGGCGCACGTGTATCCAACGCAGCTTCCCGTTTCTTCGTATGGCGTCGCCTATGGGGTTAAGACTGTCGCCGATCACCCCGTAGACGTTCTTCACGCCCGCGCGCACCGCGGTCTCGACGAGAACGTCGGCAACCAGTAGACCCATCCCGAACCCCTCTCATCAGAGGCACAAGGTTACGTTTCACGACAGAGTCGCACAGCCGTCGAATGCCCACCTAGTCGGGAGTGTAGGTGGCGACGGCATCAACGTCAAGAGTCGAGTGACCTCACGCTTTTCGAACAGCTCAGCCGACAGAACGTCGAGGGGAGGTACATGGCTTCATGCAGGTCGATGTGCTGAGGCTCCGTGACCGCAACCCTCTGGAGCTGTTGCTCATGGTGGCCGCGGCAGACTCGTGGCGCAGGCCAACTTCCAGAATGCCCACGATGACACCAACATCTTCGAAGATCTACCCGGCTCAGACCAAACGTGAACGCCAAAGAATCCTTCGCATTACTCGCACGATTGTCCACTTGAATTGTGAGTCATATCACCAATGAATTGATAGTTGAAGGGCTGATACCCTATTGCCAAGGACGTCAAGACCCCGCATCCTTCTGAGTTGACAGTTAGTCAGACCTAAAAGTTGGAGGTGTGAAGTGAGTCTTGACAACAGAGCATCGATTGATTCTACGAATAATCATTCAACAGATTATTCACTTCTTGAGGGCACTTCGAGTGACTGACTTCACGAGTCTTCTGCGTAGGTGGACAGGTCGCGCGACGTCAAGGAAACCTGAAACCGAGAAAGAGACGCAGATCGTGAAAGACCACCCCGAACAGGTCGAGAACAAGACCGGCGATCATCGACACGGCGCCGAAGGCCATGCGTTTCAGGTAAATGACGAGCCCGAGCAGGTCGATGATAAGGCCGAGGATCATCGACACGGCGCCGAAGGCCATGCGTTTCAGGTAAATGACGAGCCCGAGCAGGTCGAGGATAAGGCCGAGGAATCTCTTTAGGGATCACTTGATCCTTCCCTTGCGAATGCAAAGAACCCCACCTTTCGAGGTCGATGTCTCGTACGTTATCTTCCTCCGCGAAAATGAGTCATTGCGCCTTAGGGAGATTCGAAACTCATGAGCCGGGGCGATTACGACACAGCCTTGGATTGCCGTCACCACGAAAAGGAAACGTAGATTTGTGAAAGTGAAGGGGCTAACGGTAGGTTCGTTCACGAACATCAACCAATGTAATGTCCCCAGAAGTTGAAGAGTTGAAGGGAATGCGTAGTCACAGTGACAAAGCGAAAGTCTGTCGAAGATACGGATTCGTCACTCTGACCACCACCATCTTCGGTGCCTCGGATGGAGTCGTCGCGAGTATCGCGTTGATACTCGCGACAATGACCCATGGACGAAGGGTTGTTGTCGCCGCCGTGATCGGCCTGTTCATAGCCGAAGGGCTCGGTATGGCGGCAAGTCAGTTCCTCTCCGATCCGAAGCGCAACCTCCGACAGGCCATGCTTATGGGTGCAGCGACGTCAATCACGATTATTGTGCCCGCAGTGCCGTGGCTCTTCTCGTCTGGCAGCGCCGCGGCGGTTGCTTCTTGTCTCATCGCACTGGTCTTCGCTGGACTTATCTCTCGCGCGCGTCCCGGTGGTTGGTCGACGTGGCTACAGACTTACGGCGTCCTTATTGGCGTCGGCGCAATAGCAGCGATTGCGGGGCGTCTCACATAACTGGGAAACGGTTTGTGATTGGTCGCCACCGGATCTTTGGGTCCCGGCATTCACAGGATCACCAATCCATCCATTAACCGGCGCTTGACAGGAAGACGGAGTCCCCTCTTCTTCCGGACGCGATCACGCTGATGGACGACGCCGTCGGACTCGACAACTTAAGTGGATTCAAGATGAAACTGACATTCATCCAGATTGGCATCAAGTCGAACACCGTACCGAGGAGAACCGAGATGAGATTGACGCACGTTTCGCCAAGGCATCCCCGAGGTGCCTTCAATGCGGCCGCCAGCGACGGTGCCTAGACCGACCCACTGGTCAGGCGCGAATCGGGCGGACAGGAAGAGACCGGGCTACATCGCCTCACCTCATTCTCAACTACGTGGTCGGTCCCCGCGGCGGTACGTCAAAGCGACGAGTTCGACCGTGGAGTAGCCGTTGCGCACGTCATCGGCCAGTGCCATGTCTGAGCGCTCCTGGGGTGGGCCCCATCCCCCACCGGTGCCCGTCACGATGCGGATCAGGTCACCGTGGGTTAACGCAATCGCGGTTGCCTTACCGAAACGCTCACTGATCCGACCATCGCCGTAGTGAATCTCGACGTAGTTGGGCGAGCCGCCCTCACCGCCGTCCACGCCCCAGGGCATGGCGTCATGTCGACCCATGGCGACCGTGAAGAGCGCCTCGTCGGACAGCACTCGATACTCGCGCACCAGACCGTAGCCACCGCGGTGGCGACCGGCACCGGCGCCGGGCAGAATGTTGAGGCCGAATCGTTCGACGCGGATGCCGTAGCGCTGTTCAGCCACCTCGATCGGTATGACGTAGGTCTCACCGTCGCCAACCGACACGACGCCGCTCTGGCCGTCGGCCGTGTCGCTGGCGCCCCAACCACCCGCGTGGGGCTCGACGAGCAGTGCGTCCTCGCCGGTGTCGGGATGACGACACGAGAGCGACGTTGAACACACCGACAAGAAGTGGCCGGCGCTCAGACGATCGGGGCAGGCCTGCGCGAGAGCCTGCCAGACCAGGTCGCTGGCGATCTCACTCGACTCGAAATAGGCCGCGACCGGTGCGGGTCGTTGAGCGGTGAAGAGCGTGCCCGGCGGGCAGGTAATCGTGAGGGGTCGGAACCAGCCGTCGGTCGCCGGCTCAACGGGATCGGTGATGGCCTTGAAGACGGTGCGCACCCCCGACACCAAACCGGACCACGTGCAGTTGATCGGACCCGGTACTTCGGGATGCGATCCAGTGAAGTCGCAATGGACGCCGTCGGGGCCGATTTCGACACGCACGCGGACCTCGAAGGGACCGTTCCCCACCCCGTCCCTGTCGGCGAGGTCGACGGCCTCGAAGACACCGTGGGGCAGGTTGGCCAGAGTGGCCCGCGCCAGTCGTTCGGACCGGTCGAGTACCTCACGCATGGCCTCTTGCACGCTGGCCACGCCGTAGCGGGCGCAGACCTCCTGGACGCGGCGATCAGCAACCTCGAGACACGCCGCCTGGGCCGTGAGGTCACCGAGAGCCTGCTCGGGCAAGCGCGAATTCGCCGTGATGATCCGCACCACGTCCGGATCGAGTTGGCCGCCCTTCCATGCGCGAACGTAGGGCAGTTGTAGTCCCTCTTGATAGACCGACGTCGTGCTCGAACTCCACGAGCCCGGGTCGCGACCACCGACGTCGGTCCAGTGGGCCTTGGCCGCGGCGAAGGCGACAATCTCCCCGTCGACGACGATGGGTCGTACCATGGCCACGTCGCTCAAGTGCGTGCCACCACCCTTGTAGGGATCGTTGGCTACAACGACGTCACCGGCCTCGAGGTTCGGTACTTCCTCGATGGTGGCCACCACCGCGTCGCCGAGCGGCCCGAGGAAGCCGGCGACGCCGTTACCCTGCGAGACCAGTTCCCCGGTCGCGTTGGTCAGGCCCACGCCAAAGTCGAGCACCTCATAGACAATGGGGCTCTGCGAGGTGCGCTGCAGTGAGATGAACATTTCGTCGGCCACGGCCAAGAAGGCTTCGCGCAAGATGTCGAGGGTAAAGCGGTCGGTCGTCACTGTTCGCGCACCACCAGATTGAAGCGATCATCACACGTCACGGTTTGACCGGCCAGCACCAGCGTCGTCGACGCGGTCTCTTCCACGATGGCGGGACCGTCAACCACCTCGCCAACCTGGAGCGCGCGACGGTCGAGAATGGCGGCGGGCTGCACACCGCCGTACTGGTCGAAGTCCACGAGTCGCTCGGTGCGCCCGCGCACCGGTCCCTCATCGCCGTCGTCGGACGTCCAAGGAATCGGCGTGGCCGGCACGGTCAATTCCACGCGGCACGAGACGATCTCGAGTGGCGCATCAAGAGTGAAGGCGTACTCGCGAAGGCTGCGTTCGTTGAAGGCCTCGCGCAGCTGGGCGCGCACGTCACCTGACCGAGCGACGGGAACCTCGAGTGTGTGTTCTTGACCTTGATAGCGAAGCTCCAAGTAGTAACTGGCGAACGCACCCTCTATCGCGAGCTCGCGCTGCGCGTCGGCCTGCACTCGCGCCAAAAGCCCCTCGAGGTCTACGTCGGCAAGATGGCCGATGAAGGTCTGGACGGCCTGGGCCGTGGTGGCACCCTCGAGCATCCCGAAGGCCGAAAAATGACCCGGTCCCGGGGGCACGATGATCGTAGTGATGCCCAACTCTCGCGCCAGCAGTGACGCGTGCAGCGGCCCGTTGCCGCCCGAGGCGACGAGCGTGAAGTCGCGCGAGTCGTGTCCACGACGAATCGTCACGAGTCGCAGCGCATTAGCCATCTGGGCGACGCCGAACCGCAACACGCCCCGCGCCGACTCTTGGGGAGTGACGCCGAGTGCGTCGGCGAGCCGCTGATTGGCCGACTCGGCCGCCGCAACGTTGAGCTGCACCTGACCGCCCAGGAAGAAGTCGGGATCGAGTCGGCCGGTGAGCACGTTGGCATCGGTGAGTGTGACGTCGAGACCACCCTTGTCATAGCACGCCGGCCCGGGCACGGCGCCTGCGGAGCGTGGTCCCACGTGCAGGCCGCCAGCTACGTCCACGTAGGCAATCGAGCCGCCACCAGTGCCAATCTCCACGATGTCGACCACCGGCACTTGGAGGGGGTAGCCCGCTTGCGTCGGCGTCCTTTCAATGTGGTGCAGCGTGTTGATCGGCACCACCCCGTCGATGATGGCCGAGGTCTTGGCGGTCGTGCCGCCGATGTCGAGGCTCAAGACGTGGCGCAGACCCATCGCACGACCCAGCGCCGCGGCTCCGGCCACGCCGGCCACCGGCCCCGACTCGAGCATCGTGATGGGAGTGCGCAGTGCCCGATCGAACGTGCAGACGCCACCGGCCGACTGCATCGCGAACAGCTGGGCCTTGATGCCGCTTGATCCGAGTCCGCCCTCGAGCGCCGCCAGGTAGGTGGCCACCACCGGCTGCACGTAGGCCGACAGGACCGCGGTGTTGGTGCGTTCGTACTCGCGCCACTGGCGACTCACCTCGGACGAAGCAACGACCTTGACGCCGGGCAGTGCGGCACGCAGGTATGCCGCGGCCGCCTCTTCGTGGACCGGATTCACCCACGAATGCAGAAACGCCACCGCCGCGGCCTCGACGTTGAGCTCGGCCAAGGCGGTGACCACGTCGGCCAACTCCTCGAGGTCGAGTGGCGCGATCTCGTCGCCCCGGTAGGAAACCCGCTCAGTGACTTCGAGACGGTGGCTGCGCTCAACGAACGGCACGGGCTTTTGGTAGCGCAGGTTATAGAGATCGGGTCGATTGGCTCGAGTGATCTCGAGGACGTCACGAAAGCCCCGGGTAGTCACCAGCGCAGTACGCGCTCCGCGGCGTTCGGTGATGGCGTTGATGACCACGGTGGAGCCGTGAATAAACGTACCCACCTCGGCCGGTTCAACGCCGCTATGACCCAGCACCGTGAGCACGGCCTCTTCGAGGGCGGCGGGCGTGGACTCAGACTTTGCTCGACGGAGTCGGCCGCGTTCGTCAATACTCACGAGGTCGGTGAAGGTCCCGCCGATATCCACCGCGACGCGAGCGGTTTTCGCCATCGGCGTCACTCCTCTTCGCCCGACGATTCGTCGTGGCCGCTTACGTCGACCAGTTCGTCAGTGGCCGGGGTCACCAGCAGGTCAATGGTGCCCGCCAACATCTCGGCACTGCGGTGACAGGCAACCGAACGTCCCTGACCGATTGATACGAGCTTTGGCGTCTCGACAGCGCAGCGCGCCAGCGCGGCGGGGCAACGCGGGTGGAAGCGACAGCCGCTGGGCGGATCGGCCACGTTGGCCGGCGTACCGGGCAACACGATTCGGCGCTGATTGCTCACCGCGTCAATCTCGGGCACGGCCGAGCGCAGGGCCGCGGTGTAGGGATGGGCCGGTTGGGCCAGCACCTGCTGCGTCGGACCTTCTTCGACGACCCGGCCCAAGTACAGCACGGTCAGGGACTCACACAACCGCTCGACCACGGCCAAGTTGTGTGAGATCAAGATGTAACTGAGCTCGCGCCGCTCCCGCAATGACTCAATCAGTTCGAGCACCTGCGCCTGAACCGACACGTCGAGCGCGCTCGTGGGTTCGTCGAGAATGAGCACCGTGGGCTCGAGCGCCAGGGCGCGGGCCAGCGAGACCCGCTGGCGCTGGCCGCCCGACAACTGGTGTGGCAGACGATCGGCAATCTCGGGCGCCAGGTCAACCTCGCTCAGGAGACGCGCAATCGTGTCATCTTCGTCGGCCTTGATCACCACTCGATGCGCACGCAGCACCTCACGAATCGCCGAACCCACTTTCTGGCGTGGATCGAGCGTGCCGTCCGGGTCCTGAAGAACGACCTGAATGCGTCGGCGCATTTCCCGCAGCGCCGAGCCGCGCAGCGCGCCAACGTCGACGCCGTCGAAGTGCACCGTTCCCTCGGCCAGCGCGATGAGTCGCAATATGGCGCGGGCGATGGTCGTCTTACCCGAGCCACTCTCGCCCACCAGACCCAGCCCCCACGGACCGTCCGGCAGGGTCAGAGAGACGTCGTCGACGACTCGGACCTTATCGAAATCAATCGAGAGGTGTCGAGCCTCAAGCATGGGTATCTCCGGGGCGCGTCGCCATGCGTGGCACGGCCGCCAGCAGCGCCTGGGTGTAGGGGTCGCGGGGATGATCGAGCACCTGACGTGTCGGGCCGACCTCCACAAGTTTCCCAGCGCGCATTACGGCCACGCGATCGGCCACCTGGGCCACGACACCCAGGTCGTGGGCGATGAGCAAAATGGCCAAGCCCTGATCGCGCAATGTCGTGAGCAACGTCAGGATTTCGGCCTGCACCGTAACGTCGAGCGCGCTGGTTGGTTCGTCGGCCAGCAGCACCTCGGCGTCGAGCGCCAGAGCGAGGGCAATGGCCACGCGCTGCAGCTGGCCGCCGGAGAGTTGGTGCGGGTAGCGACGCAGGACCAGCGCCGGCAACAGCACCTCCTCACATGACCGAGCGGCTCGAACAGCAACCTCGTTGGACGCCACTCCGTGCAAACGCAAGGTTCGCTCGAAGACCTCACCGACGCGCATGACGGGATTAAACGCCCCCGACGGGCTCTGGAAGATCATGGCGATACGCCGCCCACGGATATCGCGCAACTGCCGGTCCGAGGCCCCGACTAGCTCCGTGCCGTCGAGGGTAACCGATCCGCTCACCCCAAAGCCCAGCCGAGGGGCCAAGCCCAGCACCGAGGTGGCCGTCATCGACTTACCCGAGCCACTCTCACCCACCAGCCCCACAATCTCACCATTATCGACGTCGAGGCTGAGATCATCAACAATGACGCGGGTATTCATGCGCAGCGTGAGGTGCTGAATCGAGAGCCTCATTGGAACATCCGATGCCGAGGGTCAAGTCGGTCGCGCAGACCATCGCCGAGAATATTGAAGGCCAAGGCCGTGATCAAAATTGCCAGGCCGGGGAAGGTCACCAGCCACCAGTTGGTCAAGAAGTAGGCCTGGCCCTCTGAGACCATGAGGCCCCAGTCGGGGGAAGGGTCCTGGACGCCGAGGCCGAGGAAGGACAGAGCCGACGCCGTCAGGATGACCGTGCCGAAGTCGAGGGACATCTGCACCAGTACCGGTGTCGTAGCGTTGGGCAGCACGTGACGCCAGAGTATCCGCCAGCGGGGTATGCCCAGGGCTCGACAGCTCTCGATGTAACGACGACCACGGATCGAGGCGGCCTCGCCCCGCACGAGTCGGGCGTACCAGGGCCACCAGGTCACGGAAATGGCCGCGATGGTCGAGCCGATCGTCGGCGTGAGCACCGACGACAGAGCCAGGGCCAACAGCAGCGCTGGCACCGCCAAGAAGATGTCGGTCACGCGCATGATGACGTCGTCGAGGACGCCCCCGAAGTAACCGGCCACGAGCCCCAAGGGCACACCCACCACGGTGGCGATGAGCAGCACGGCAACCGCGATGAGTGGCGAAATCCGAGCGCCGTACATCACGCGCGACAGAATGTCGCGGCCGACTTCGTCGGTGCCAAACGGGTGCAGCCACGTGGGAGCCTGCAACACGCTGAAGGGGTGCGTCGCGACGCTCGCGTCCCCTGGGAAGGGCGCCAGTAGCGGCGCAAATACTGCGATAAGAACCAGAGCACCGACCGTAATCACGCCGGCACTCAGCATAGGATTGTGTCGCATCCAGCGCAAAGTCCGTCGCCGCCGTGACGAGGACGCAGCCTCCAACGGTGCTATGACTGGCGCGCTCACGAGATCAACACTCTCGGGTCAAAGAGGGCCTGCGCGAGATCCACCAGCAGGTTCAAGATCACGTAGACCATGGCGACAAAGAGGGTCACGCCCGCAATGGCTGGCACGTCGAGCGTCTCAATCGATTGCGCGGCGTAGTTACCCAGCCCCGGCCAGTCGAACACCGCTTCGACCAAGAAGGTATTGGCCAAGGAGTAAGCGAAGACCAACGCCAATACCTGCACGACTGGACTCCACGCCAGACGAAGCGAGAAGCGACCCAGCAGGGCTCGCTCACTAAAACCGAGCGAGCGAATCATCTGCGAGTGCGTTTCTTCAGAGACCTCGAGAACCTTGGCTCGCACCATTCGAGTCACCACGCCCACGGGGTACGACGCCACGACGCAGGCCGGCAGCACCAAGTGCTGTAACGAACTCGTCACCAAAGGCCAGTCCCACCTCAGGAGACCATCAATCAGCGGAATGCCGGTGATATGGGGAATCGGGTGGGCGTAGGCCAATACCGGGTTGTACTCCCCCGCTGTGGGGAACCAGTGCAGGTCGCGCGAGAAGACCAGTTGGAGGATCAACGCCAGCCAGAAGGCCGGCATCGAAACCCCGATCACCGCGAACAGGCGAACGAAATGATCGGGAAATTTTACGGCGTAGCGAGCCGACACCAGGCCGAGCGGAATTCCCACGACTACCGCGATGGCAATGGCGGCCCCCACCAATTCCAGCGACGCCGGCACCGCCTGCATCAGGTCCGACAGCACTGAGCGGTGCGTGCGAATTGAGATACCCCAGTTTCCACTCAGAATGCCCGAGAAGTAGTGCAGGATCTGCGACCAGACGGGCCGGTTCAATCCAAGAATGACGCGGGCTCGGGCGATTTGTGAGGCGCTGGCGTGCGGACCGGCCCAGTTCACCGCCGGGTCAGCCGGAATGACGTGCGAAATCAGGAAGGTCAAAACCATCACGCCACTGACGACGATGATGGAAAGGCCCACGCGCCGCAGCGCGTAACGGGTCACGGCTTCAAGTTGTACACAAAGACGACGTTGGGATACGCGGGATTGTCCTGGTAACCCTTGATACCCGCAGTCAACACGCGCTGATACTTCACCGTCCAGAGCGTCGTGGTCGGCGCGTCCTGGTATATCTCGTTCTGTATCGTGTCATAGAGTGCGGCACCGGCCGACTTGCTCACCGCGAGGGTGGCCTCGACGCGGCCGATCTGCGCATTCACCGTCTTGTTGTTGTAGTACGAAAGGTTGAAGTACGGCGTAGCCTCACCCAAGTAGAGGTTAGTGAACCAGGAAAACGGGTCGGCGTAGTCGGGCCACCAGTACATCAAGAAGATGTCCTGACGAGCGGACGGTGACTTGGCCTGGGCCTTGGCCCACTGCGTCGCCCACTGCAGCGCCTCGACCTTGACGGTAAGCCCGAGGGGTGCGAGCTCGGACTGAATGAGCTGCGCGGCCAACTGCTCGTCGGCGTCACCCTGCGTGTAGGTGAGAGTCAAAGACTCCTTCTTGCCCGAGTAGCCCGAGGCCTTGAGGTAGCTCTTCGCCTTGGTCATGCTGAGGCCGTACTCCGGCGCACTGGCGTCATAGCCCACCAGGCCCGCCGGGATGATGCCTGGGGTGCGCACGACGCCTCCCTGCAGCGCGGCGACGATGCCCTTGTAGTCAATCGCGGTCGACACTGCCTTGCGGAAATTCTCGTTCGCCATAGGGCCCGACGAGGTGTTGAAGAAGGTGATCAAGTTCTGCCACGACGGGTTCGACGTGGTCTGCACCGAGGACTGACCCACCTGAGCCTTCCACAACTGGGGCGTCAACTGCTCCACGAAGCTGACTTGACCCTGATCGACCAGTTGCGCCGCGGTCGAAGCTTCGGGCGTAACCCGAAAGGCCACCTGGGTGAAGTGGTTGCCCGACCAGCCGCCCCAGTACTTGGTAAAGGCCTTCAGCGTGAGGGCGACCTCGGCGTTAGGGGTGTTGGACTCGACGGTGTAAGGACCGGTGCCCGCATCGTGGCCAGCGGCGAACCACTTGGCCAAACCCGCGGCCGGGGCGGCTTGCGTGTCAAAGATGTAGGCGCCGTAGTCCGAGGAGCTGATTAAGTCAATTGGCGACGCGTACTTGCAGTGGATCACCAAGGTGTAGGTGGACGGCGCGGTGACCGACGAAACGGCGCCCCAGATGTAGGCCGCGCCCTGGTTCAACTTGATGGTGCGATTGATGGACGCGGCGGCGGCGGCGGCCGTGAGCGGACGACCGGTGTGGAAGGTGACGCCGTGACGCAACTGGAACGTCCACGTCTTGCCGCCGTCGCTCGAGGACCACGAAGTGGCGAGCAGCGGCGTGACCTGCTTGGTCTGGCTGTCGTAACGCGTGAGCGTCTCGTACATTTCCTGCATGGCGATGATCTCATTGGAGTAGTCAGTCGACGGGTCCCACGACGTCATTACCTGGGTGTAAGTGTCGTACGTGAAGGTGGAGTGGCCCGAGGCGGCGCTCGCACCGGGCGTCGCAGCCGCCACCAGACCGAGCATGCAGAGACCGACCGTGACAAAAGACGTTACAAAAAGATTGCGCCAACGAACCATGGAATTCCCCTTTTTCACTCTCTTGACGCCTTAGAAGCACTAAGGACATCAAGAGCATTAGGGACAAAAACTAATGCCCCCCAAGAGAAGAGTCAATTTCGCCGCGTCGAAATCTCACAGACCGGCGAGGGGACCAGCTGCTTTGACTCTGATACGAATTGCCGGATTGGTCATGTAGGCAATCGGCATGTCCTCGAGATCGATGATCTCGACGTAGCGCGGATCGGCCCCCGCACGGACGGCTTCGCCGATGGCTTCGGCCTTTGCTTCGGCCAGTATCTCATCGCGGCTGCGCGCGGTCGACTGATAAATACGGTCAATCTGACCCGACACCGTGCCAATGGCCGCTCCCACTGCGTTAGCGACGTCGAAGTTAGCCGGACGTAGCACTTCGCTCACCCCGACAATCGAGTCGGCCAGCAGGACACTGCCGCCGCCTACCACGATGAGGGGCACGTCACCCCTGGAGAATTTCACGCGGTCAATGCCATCGGCTACCATGGCGTCGGCCAACGCGAGCGCCGAGCGCGTCGTGTCGGAAGCCTCAACACGTTCGGTACCGAAGTCGGCTCGACCGGCGGCCACTGCCGCGTCGCTCATCGTCAGTACGTCGCCCCCGAAAATTCGCGCCTGCTCGTTCAACCGGTACCCGACCGAATCAGGTCCCAGCGTGACTACGTCATCGCCATGCACCACCGTGCCGCCGCCCAGGGCCAGGGCCACCAGGTCCGGCATACGGAAATTCGTCGAAATGCCGCCAATGCTGACCCCCATGGACGATTCACGAGGGAATCCGTTCACGAGCACGCCGATGTCAGTGGACGTTCCGCCGACGTCGATGACGACGGCGTCCCGCAGACCAGTCAGGAAGGCCGCGCCACGAATGGAGTTCGCCGGACCGCTGCCGATGGTCAGCACCGGTAGTCGGCGCACGGCGTCGACCGACATCAGCGTGCCGTCATTCTGGGCGAAGAAGACCACGCAGTGACCCAGTCCCGTCGAGACCAGAGCGCTGGAGATGGCCTCGACCACGCCAGAGGCCACGCCGACCAGGGCCTCGTTAAGCACCGTCGCGTTCTCGCGCTCAAGGAGGCCGAGGGAGCCAATCTCGTGGCTCAACGAGATATGGAAGTCTTCGCCCTTTTCTTCGCGAATGACGATGGCCGCGGCCTTTTCGTGCTTCGCCGAGATGGGCGAGAAAACCGAGGTCACCGCGATACGGCATACGTCGTGAGGCAGTGAACGAAGAAAGTCGCGCACGGCGTCGCCGTCGAAGTCGGCCAGATCGTCACCATTGAACTCGGCTCCGCCGTTCACAATGCATTCGCCAGCCGAAATGGTCGCTCGCAAATCATCAGGCCAGCCAAAGAGCGGCGGGATCGCCAAGGTCGCCGGGCCACCGATTCGCATCACGGCGACGCGCTCCAGACCGCGACGCTCGAGCACGGCGTTCGTGGCGTGCGTCGTGCCGAGCATGACATGCGTGACGCGCGCGAGTGGCACTCGGGACAGTTCGAGAAGGCCGTTGATTGCCGCTTCGATTCCTGCGGTCACGTCGGGCGTGGTGTTCGTCTTTATCTTGGCGACGATGCCACCGTCGCGGTCAAGCAGAACGGCGTCGGTGTGGGTTCCGCCAACGTCGACCCCTAGTCGTAGATCAGGCGCGAGCATGGATTTCCTCCACTGTCTGATAGTCCACGTCGTAGCCGAAAGCCCGTGGGCTCACCAGCGCCAAGCCTCGCTCACTACGCCAGATTGGGTCACAAGGGAAGGCGATGACCGTAACACGCTGGCCGTATCGCAACACCTCAGTGGAGACGGCCTCAGCACTCTGGCTGTCAACGACGGTAATGATGTCCGGCACCGTGGCCACCAGAACCCCGTCGCGCACGGCCACAAGATTCTCGTTCTGCAACTCCAGGCGCAACTGCGAACCTGAGTCACCGCGTAGACCATCAATGGTCGCGGTCCCGCGCGTGAAGCCATCAGTGACCCGGCGGTCCACGTCGGTCACTTTTCCCTCGAGAAGGCGGTAGCCGTTCACGGCGTCAAGCAATGCATCGACGGGATCTCCTGGTGCGTCAGCGATGGCTCGGCCGATACGAATCGCCAGCGACACACTGCCTCGCACTGCTCCGTACTTCGCTTCGGCCACGCTCATGAGATACTCCGAGGAAACGGCTCGTCCACCGAGGGCCACCGACGTTGACCGACACAGCTTCTCCAGCCATCTACCGTTGCTCGGATGCAGCGTGAGCACGTTGCCACGCTCATCGGACATCACGCACGGCGAAGGATTCAGACCGGCGACTTCCATGGAGACCATCGGCATTTCGGGAAAGGCCCGCCCCATCCCGTCGGCGTCGACTACCGGAAGACTGAGGGCCGCCGCGAAGCCAGCGGGAAAGAGGCCGTTGCCGCCGCCAATCTCAGACGACATCAGTGCCGCCACGCGTCGGCCAGTGAGTTGTTCCACCATTTCGATAATGAGCGCTGCCTCGTTGCCGTTGGAGATCTTCTCCACCGCCACGGTGGGCGCACCAACCATGCCGATCGGTAGGACCAGATCATCCTCGGGCAGGTCATCGAGGTTGACCAATTCGTGTTCACCGTAGCGCTGGGTGGCGTAAAGCGCGACGAGCAGTCCAATATCGGGCGAGCCACCTCCGCCTGCGCCGAGAATGCCGCATCCGCGGGCTTGGTGTCGAAGCATGTCCTCAGTAATCCACATCTGAGTATCGTATTCCCGACGCACGGTGCTCTCGTGATGAAGCCCCAGGCGTCTCGGGCGGCGCGAGGCTGGGTTTGCGATTGCGCACCGCGATGATCATGATTCCCTCAGTATCGATGACGACGGGCAACACGCGCTGGCCAAGACCCGAGTTCGTGGTGACCACGTCATCGAGATCACCGAGCGCGTGGCGCTGCTCGACATCGCCGAAACCCTAGACGTCGTTGAACGGCTCAATCGTCTGGGCGTCGGATTCGCCCTCGACGACTTCGGCACCGGGTACTCCTCGC
>Ga0182030_10013554_pt1 | contig 16204 bp, 15 predicted proteins | sample 812S3MmetaG_FD_121299 | JGI IMG/M metagenome (GOLD analysis project Ga0182030, IMG submission 121299) | Permafrost microbial communities from Stordalen Mire, Sweden - 812S3M metaG (Illumina Assembly) | ecosystem: Environmental > Terrestrial > Soil > Wetlands > Permafrost | place: Sweden...
GCCGCGATTCGGAACGTTGGGGCGCTTCGGCGGCGGTTGCTGAGGATGCCGGCGTCTGGGCGGCGGGCGGCTCCATGGCTTTCGCCTCAACGGGCCGCGATTCGGAACGTTGGGGCGCTTCGGCGGCGGTTGCTGAGGATGCCGGCGTCTGGGCGGCGGGCGGCTCCATGGCTTTCGCCTCAACGGGCCGCGGTTCGGAACGTTGGGGCGCTTCGGCCGCCGGTTCCGGCGTTTTCGTTTCGACCCCGCCCGGTTCCGCCGGTGTCACGTCGGCGGTCTGACCGGCCGCCGCCGGCCGAATATCCAGCCGAAGGATGCCGCCGTCATTCTGTTCATCCGGCGCGCACCGGCAGGCAAGGGGAACCATGACGACGGTCACACCGTCGGCCTCGCGAATGTCGATTGGGCCGGTTTCCCGCGAGTGGGGCGATGCTCCGGCTTCGACGCGCGTTCCCGCGGCGAAGCGCAGTTCGACGCCACCGTCCGCGTGACGCACCTCCGGACCGGGGTTGCCGCGCAGGACAAAGCTGACCCGCACCCAGGTGGCGTGTTGCGTCATGACAATGAGCACCGGGCGCACGGGGCCATTGGGCGATGCGGCGGCGGGCGGGGCGGGCGGTGACGCGGCGATCCGTGGCGCGGCCGCGTGGGACGTCGCGGCCGGCCGCGTGGCACCTGTATTGTCGTCTTTCGCAAGGACTGGGCCAACGGCAACTCCCGCGAAGAGCGCCGCGAGGGCCACCCGGGTCAAAGGACCGGTCATGCTCCACCGTCCGATTTCGCACGCGCGCTGCGCGCGGTTTCAGTCAGCAGTTTGTCGAGTTCGTCAAAGCTCGGCTGGAAGCGGGAAGGCACCGATTTTCGTCCCACCTCCACGGCGAGTTGCGGCCCCAACCCTTCAAGGTGCGACGTGATCATTTGCCGGACAATGCCCAGCATGACACCGTCCTCTTCGAGCACGCCCTTCATGCGGGTGGCGATTGGCCCAAACAGTCCGTACGAAAGAAATACGCCCAACAGGGTCCCCACCAGCGCCGACCCGATCATGTGGCCCAGGATGTCGGGCGACTCGTTGATGGCGCCCATGGCCTTGATGACACCGAGGACGGCGGCGACGATGCCAAGCGCGGGTAACGCGTCCGCCATGGTCGAGAGCGCCTTTGGCGCGCGCATTTCCTCCTCGTGCCACTTGTCGATCTCCGTCTCCATCATCTCATCGACCTTGTAGGGGTCCGTGAAATTCAGGGTGATCGCGCGAAAGATGTCGGCGACGAACGAAACGAAGTGGTGGTCGGCGGCGAGCCGGGGATAGCGGCCAAAGATCGGCGAGGCGGACGGATCCTCGATATGCCGTTCGAGCGCGAGGTTGCCTTCCTGCCGGGCGATGCGGAACAGCAAGAACAGCAGACAAAGCGCGTCAGCGTAGTCGCCGCTGCGCCAATGGGGACCGGCGATGACTTTCTTGCAGCCCCCGAACACGGCTTTCACCGTGGACAGCTCATTGGAGATCAGCAGGGTCATCAGCCCCGGCCCGAGGATGACCAGCATTTCCGGGCCAGCCGCCTCAATAATGACGCCGAAGCTGCCGCCCGCGATCGTGTAACCGACACCGATCGCGACAAATACGCCAACGAGTCCAATCAATTGCCACATGGCTGAATTCTTCGAGCCCGGTTCGATGTTGACATTCTTGCGTTTCGCAAGGCATATTCACCCCTATAGCATTTCGCATAACGCTCCGCCATAGCTAATTTTCGCAAAAGTTCAGGAAGGAATCCTCCGGTGCCCTATAACGTCCACCTCGCCGACGCCGGCCTGCCGAATGTCGTGACCGGACCGTCCGTGGGCACGGGCGCCAAGGGCACCGCCGGCGTGATCGCGGCGATACGGAACGCCAGCGCCAGTAGCGGCATGAATTTCGAGGTCATGCTGGCCTCGGCCAAATTGGAGAGCGGCCTCGATCCCGCGGCGGAGGCGGAGACGTCGTCGGCGGCGGGACTGTATCAGTTCATCGATCAGACCTGGCTGGACTCGATGCGCCAGTACGGGCCGCGGCACGGCCTGTCGGCCGAAGCGGCGCTGATCGTCAGGAAGGATGGTCATCTCTCAGTCGATGACCCGAAGGCGCTGCGACTCATCATGGATCTTCGCAAGAACCCTGACGTCGCGTCGGCGATCGCCGGCGACCACCTTCGCGCCATTTCCGATAAGCTCGGTCTGACGCTCGGCCGGCCACCGGATGCCACGGAGATCTATCTCGGCCATCTGCTCGGCGGTGGTGGCGCTTCGCAGTTGCTGCAAGCGGTCCGCGTGTCGCCGAACCAGGCCGCCAGCGACCTGTTGCCGGCCGCGGCGCGCGCGAACACGACTCTGTTCAACGCACCGGATGGTACGCCGTACACGGTCACTCAGTTCATGCGGCATCTGCGCGACCGTGTTGCCCGCGCTTATACCTCCATGGGCGCGGTCATGCCGGCGGGACCGGTTTTGTCCCCGCCGCGTCCGTCTGCCAGCGGCATGGCGAACACGACCGCCACGAAAGTCGCGAGCGTCCCATGGCACAGCCGTCAGCCGATCGAGCGCCAGGCGATCGCAAACCTGGCGGCGGTGGTCAAGAAACTTGACAGTGCCATGGGTCGCCGCGAGTCAGCGGTGCGCCACCACGGACAGGCCACGGGAAGCCTCCCGGGCGTCCTGCGTTCGACGGTCCAAGGCAATCCGGCTGGCACGGCCGCCTGACGGGCGGAGAGACCAAGCGGCCAGGAACTGATGGGCCGCGTAACAGGCCTCGCGGCGCCGCTTTATCCGAGGCAATGGCATCCGATACTACCGCGGAGGCGCCGGTTTGACACGGCGATCCGGCATCGACGGTTCACGCCAGCTGGCGGAAAGAATGGCGCACCAGCCACCCATCCCTCACGTCAGGGCCTGATCCCATTAGCATCAAGATAAGACCGGCGAAGGCGAAACCTTCCCCCGAACGTCATTCTCGGGCTTGACCCGAGAACCGGCCCGCCCAGGTCTTTTGCCCGACTTGTGACTTCCTCGGCGGGTCGAGAGATCCCCGGGTCGAGCCCGAGGATTACGATACGATATCGTTAAGATAAACGGCGAGGACCGCGGGGCCATCATCCTCGCCTCAGATGAACTCCAGTTCGGCATGCAACGCGCCCGCCGCTTTCAGCGCGCTCAGGACCTGGATCAGGTCGCGCGGCCCAAGCCCAAGCGCGTTCAGTCCGTCCACGAGTTCCCTCAACGTCGCGGCGCGAGGCATGATGTGCAGGTTCCGCTCCGCGTGATCGTTCACGTCGATCTGGGTATTCGGCACCACGGCGGTGCGGCCGCGTGAGAACGGTCCAGGCTGGCTGACCTGCGGCGCTTCGGTCACCCGCACCGTGAGATTGCCGTGCGCCACGGCCACGGCGTCCAGTTTCACTTCGGCGCCGACCACGATCGTGCCGCTCTTTTCGTCGATCACCACCCGCGCCGGTGTGTCCGGCTTCACCTCGATCCGCTCGATCTCGGCCAGCAGCGCGGTGACCCGGTGCTGGAAGGTGGCCGGCACGCGGACATCGACGGTCCCCAGGTCGGTGGCGTTCGCGAGGCCCGCGCCGAACCTGACGTTGATCGCCTTCTCGATTCGGCTCGCCGTGGTGAAATCCGGCGAATGCAGCGCGAGGCGGATCGTTCCGAGGTTGTCCAGCGTGTTGGGAACCTCTCGTTCGACCGACGCCCCACCCGGAATACGGCCGCTGGTCTGCACGCCTTGCTTCACCGCCTGCGCGGCGCCCGAGGCCTGGAAGCCTCCGACCATCACCGGGCCCTGCGCGACCGCGTACACCTCCCCGTCCGCGCCGATCAGCGGCGTGACCATCAGCGTGCCACCCTGCAAGGATTTCGCGTCGCCAAGGGACGACACCTGCACATCCAACGGCGAACCCTGCCGGGAGAACGCCGGCAGTGTCGCGGTCACCACCACCGCCGCCGTATTGCGGGTCTGCAATTGCTGTCCCGCCACGTTCACGCCCATGCGCTCGAGCATTGCGGTCAGCGATTGCTGGGTGAATTGCGCGTTCCGCAACGTGTCTCCCGTTGCCTGCAATCCCACCACGAGGCCGTAGCCGACCAACTGATTGCTACGCACGCCCTCGATGGACACCAGATCGCGCAACATGATCTGCGCCCGCGCCTGCACGGCCGCCCATGAAGCGATCGCGGCGGCCAACAACGCGACTTTCGGCATTCTGCCGTACAGCATGTGCGGAACTCCTGCGCGGGCTAACCGGTGAGAGCTGGGAGGTAATGCGACAACGTGAGCTGGGAGAGCGCTTCCGTGACCTGGTAGCTCGCGGCCAACTGGTTCTGCAGCGCGCTGAGGTTCGTGGCCGTCGCATAGGGATCGGCGGCCTCCAGGCTGGTGACCTGCGCGGTGGTGGCGTTGGCGGCGCTTTGCTGCGCGTTCGACACCTGTTGCAATTGCGCCTGCACCGCGCCGAGTTGGCCTTGCTGCGTCGTCAGTTCGTTCTGCGCCTGGCCGATCATGGTGGTCGCCTGGGTCAGGATCGCGGATTGCGCGGTGCTGTCGAGCTGGGTCGATGGCGCCGAAAGCATGCTCAGCATCGACAATCCTTGCATCAGGTCTTTGAACGCCGGCTGGTTTGCCTTGGCGTTGTATTGCACCGTCTGATTGACGCCGATCAGCACCTGGGTCGGCTTGCCGTCGTCCGGCGCGGTATAGAACGAACTGTTGTAGTTCAGCGCCGGATTGCTGTTGGTATTGTTGAATATGCTGGCCAGACCATTCGGCCCGTTCAGCAAATTGTCGACATTGGCGGCCGTCAGTGGCTGCCCGCCATTGGCCGCCACGGCGGTGTTCAGCACCGTGTTGATCGCGTCCTGAGGTCCGCCCGCGGCATCGGCGCTCCGCATCGGTGGATTGGAGGTGGCATCGCCGGCGAACAGCGCGCTGCCGTTGTATTGCGTGTTCAGGAGATTCAGCACCTGGGACATCGTATTCGAGGCCTCTGTCCCCAGGGCCGCCGCGCCTTCCGGAGTCTGAGAAGCGGAGTTGATGGTCCCGGTCGCGATCGTCTGGACCGAGGAAGCGACACTGGTCAGCGCGGTCTGGATCGCGTCGAGCCGATTGCCCGCCGTCGTGGCCGTGGTTTGCACCACGTTTTCCTGGTCCGCCTGGCTTTGCAGGCTGTACAGCAGGGACGCGTTGTTACCCATCGCGCCGGCCGGGTTTGAATTCAGGCCGGACGAGACCTCCGCGGTCATGGTGTTGAGCCGCGCGTTCATCCCCTGCAGCACATACTCTTGCTGCAACGGCGCGGCGAATGTGGAAATGCGGCCGGACATCGGTGGATCCCTATCAATCAGGTGGTGAGCGTGTTGAGGTCGTCCAGCATCTTCGTGGCCGCCGCGATGACCTGAGTGGTCGCCGCATAGGTTGCCTGCACGGTGATCAGCCGTTGCAGTTCGTCATCGACGTTGACGCCGGTGGCGTTGCTGAGCGCGGTCTGCGCGGACTGCGCCTGCGTGGTGCGGGACGTGTTGTTCGCGGTCCAGGTGGATAACGCCGCCTGCTGCTGGCCGGCGACCTGGGATACCGCGTTGGTCAGCGTCGTCGAGCCCGGCAGGCCGCTGGACGCACTGTACGGCTGGTTGGTGTTCATCGCCTGCAGGAAATCCAGCACCGTGCTGTTATCGCCCGTCGCGGAGCCTTGCGTCGCCGCCTGGGCGCCGGCGACGATGCGCCAGGCCTCGCCGCCTTGCGTCGGATCGATCGACGCGTTGACGGCGATGTTGGCGGCCAGACCAGGGATTTCCGCCGCGTTGCTGGCATCCACCGCCGCGCCGTTGTTGGTGAAAATGCCGGTCTGCCCGGCGCTCACCGTCGGATCGGCCTGCTGGAACGCGGTGATCGTGTTGCCGGCGAGTTGATCGAGTTGCTGTCCGAACCCCGGCAGCGTGACATCGCGGAGTTGCAGTTGCGCGGCGATATCGCCGCTTTGCGAGGTCGCGATCGGTTGGCCATCGACCGTGACCGCCGACAAACCACCGCTATAGCCGTTCGCCGGGTCGGCCGTCTGTTGCAGTTGCGATGGAATGTCAGGGGTCGGAGTGAACGCAAGTTGATGCACCGTGCCGTCGTACAGCGTGGTGCCCTGGTCGGTCGTCAAGGTAATGCTGTTGTTGCTGCCATCGGTGACCGTGACCGGCAAATATTGCGACAGCGTCGAGACCAATTGGTCCCTCGTGTCCAGATAGGCGGCGGTGGACTGGCCGTTGGCGGCGGCGGTTTGCAGCGCCGCCTGGTTGCTCGCGATCTGTTGCAGCGTCTGATTGACGGTATTGACATCCGAGCCGATGGTCTGGTCGGCTTGTTCGCGCCCGCTGGCGACAGCGCTCGCCAACCCGTTGAACGTACTGGCGAGGCTTTGCGCCGCGGACACCGCGCCCTGTTGCAATGACGCGCTGTCGGGACTGGCGGACAGCGTCGTCAGTGCCTGATTGAACGCGGACAACTGCTCGGGCAGCGATGTGCTGTCGGTCGGCTGGCCAAGCACCTGAGTATAGTTGGTCAGCGACGTCACCATCGCCTGACTGTAGGACTGCTGGCTGCTCGCCTGGTTCGCCGCGGCCGACGCCGCGGCATCCCCCAGGCGCTGCAAAACCCCCGCCATCACGCCAGTACTCTCGCCGCCCGAGGCGGATTCAAGCTGTGGCAGGCTTTCCGTTACGTAACCGGGCGTACTGGCGTTGGCGATGTTGTTGGCGATGACGTTCGCCTCTTGCTGCTCCACGTTCAACGACGATGCCGCCGTGAACAGAGCTCCCTGGATCGACATGAGTGCCTCGCTTGAGTTGTCTGGCGGTCGCTCTCGATCGCGGCGGTCGCGCCGGCGGTCGTTACAGACTCATATGGTTAATGACCTGGAACATCTGGCTGGCGGTCTGGATCACCTGGGCCGACGACGAATAGGCGTTCTGTGTCGCGATCAGGTTGGTCAACTCCGTGCTGAGATCGACATTGGAGCCTTCCAGGGCGTCCCCCTCGATGGTTCCGGCTGGTCCGGTTCCCGCCTGGAACAGCTGCGGCGTGCCGGCCGCCGCGGACATCGAGTACGCACCGCCATTCGCCGGTGTCAGACCGTCCGGGTTGGAAACGACCGCCAGGTCGAGCTGGTAGATCGGCCGCGTTGCCCCATTGTTGAACGAAGCGGTCACAACGCCGTCCGAACCAATCGTGACGCCTTGCACAGAGCCGACGCCCGAACCGTTCTGGGAAACCTGAGTCGTGGTGAATGACCCATCGAGTTGGGTCAACCCGCTCGGGCTGCCGAGCGCGCCGATGCTGATGGGCAACGTGCTGCCGTCGCCCGTCGTGATGCTGAAGGTTCCCGCGTTGGGGTCGTAGCTACCGGCAGATGGCGTGACCGACTGCAACTCGCCGGCGGCGGCACCAGACGATGCGAAGCTCAGGGTGGCGGTGCCGACCGGCGTCGTCGGTGTCGCCGATGCCGAATCGAGGATGTTCATCGTCCAGGTATTGGTTGGTGCGCCGCCGGCCGCGGACGCCGTTGTTGGCGTGAACTGGAATGACAGGGTCTGCGGGTTACCCAGGGCGTCGTAATACTGCACTGAACTGCCCGAGGGCGACGGCGCGGTCGCGCTGTAACCGGTTTCGCTCGACGGCAGGTTCGCGTTGAAGGTCATCGCCGTGGTCGGGGTCGCCGCCACGCTGAGGTTGGCGACGTTCACCGTGGAAAGGCCCGTGATGTCCTGCGGCACCGCGCCGGCGACTCCGCTGACATTGATCGGCTGTCCTTGCAGGTAATAGCCACTCGCGTTGACCAGGTTCCCATTCGCGTCCGGCTGGAAGGAGCCGACCTGGGTCAGGTAATAGCTGCCGCTCCCGGCGGCCGCGGCGTCCTTGACCACCATGAAACCCTGCCCATTGATGGCGATGTTGGTGCTGACCCCGGTGGACTGGATCTGGCCGGCGGTGGCGATATCGGTCCAGTTAACGGACTGCACCCCGCCCCCGGTCGAATTGCCGTTGCCACTCCCCAGCACCATGCTTTCGAAATCGGTCTCGCTCGCCTTGTAGCCGACGGTCGAGCTGTTCGCGACGTTGCTGGAGATGCTGGACAGCCTGGCCGATTCCGCCGTCATGCCGGACAGCGCGTTGTCGATGGCCGAGTTGATGCTCATGTGAGTAAGGTCCTTTGTTGGGAGGTATGGGCAGGCATTTGGGCTCGCGGGGTCATGGCGGCGGCTCCGCCGGTGGTGGCTGCCGATGCATTTGCTTCTCCACGTCACCGCGCACCACGGTGATCGCGATACGGCGGTTTCTGGGATCGAGCGGGGTCAACGGCAGCAACGGATCGGTCGCGGCCAACCCTTCCACGCGCAGGAACCTGGTCAGCGCCAGGCCATCGTTCTCCAGCCGGCGGCGTACGCCGTTCGCCCGGTCGGCGGACAATTCCCAGTTCGAGTAGGTGCCGCGCTTCAGGACCTGAGAGTCGGTGTGACCCGCGATGATCACGCCGTTCTTGACCGTCCGCAGCACGTCCCCGATGACGTCCAGGATCCGCGACATGCGGGGCGTGGGCTCGACGTCGCCGCTGGAGAACATTGCTTCACCGTCTCGGTCAAAGACCTGGATGCGCAGCCCTTCCGGGGTCAGATCGATCATGAGATTGTTGGCGAGGTCCTTTAACTCACCATCGCGCATCATCTTTTCCAGTTCGGCCTTCAGCGCTTCAAAACGCTGGCGTTCCAGTTTGACCGCCTCCTCGCCGTGCGCTTCACCGGCGGTGGAACTGGCGTCCTTGGGTTGCGGGCCGCCGCCGCTGCCGCTTGGCAACAGTTTTTCGGTCTTCGCCTCGGCTCCGGACATGACTGACTTACCGCCGTCCAGCACGCCGTTGCCCTTCGGCAAATCGAAGATCGACGTCGTGGTGAAGTACTTCGCGATCACCGCGCGCTGCGTCTCGGTGGCCGAGGACACCAGCCACATCAACAGAAAGAAGGCCATCATCGCGGTGACGAAGTCGGCGTAGGCGATCTTCCATTGACCGCCATGCGCTTCGTCGTGCGAGGCCGCGCGCCTGGAACTTCTGCGTCTCGGGTAATTGCTCATGGCCGCGGTTTCGATCGCTTCTTCGCAAGGCCGGTAACGTCAGCCGGCATGGAAATCATTGATCGTATTTCGCACATCGGCGTTTCAACCAGGTTGCGCGCGATCGCCATCATCGTCGGCATTGAGAATGAATATCCGTCCCTCCTCCGCGAGCCGTTTGGCGAGCGCCACGATCTCCGCCTGGGCCTCATCGACGACGCGCTTGCGCGGCGCGGGCATGCTTTCGATTTCCTCGCGCAGCATGTTCCCGGCACGCTCCGACATGCTGAGAAGGAACAGGTCGCGCAGCCGCGCCTCGGCGGCGGCGAGAGCGATTGGCAGCTTCTCCGCCGGGCACTCGGCGACCAATGCCCCGAACGTGGCCGGATCGATCCTGATCAGATCCTCAAAGCCGAACATCAGGCGCCGCACCCGAACCGCCGCGTCCGCGTCTTGCTCGGACATCGTCGCCAGCAGCTGCTGCACCATCGCCTTGTCGGCATGATTGAGCAGTTCGGCCAGTGTCGCGGAACTGTCCCTTCCCCGCGAACCCGCCCCGTCCCCGACGAACTCGCGCCGCAACGTCTCTTCGATGTCGCTCATCACCGTGTTTTGCACGCGCTCGGTACGCACGATCCGCAGGGCGACCTCGCCCATGTTCGGTAGCAATGGGAGCACACGGGCGGCGTGCTGGGATGGCAGCTTCGCCAGAATGACGGCCGCGGTTTGCGGCGATTCATTGCCCAGGTAGGCGGCAAGGGCGTCCGCCGGGACCTGCGTCAGCTTCTCCCATACTTTGCCGGTGCCGCCGGAAATGTCCTGCATGATCTCGGCGACCTTCGGGGCCGGCAGGACGTGACGCAGCATCCGTTCGGTGTTCTGCATGGAACCGACGAGGTTGCCGGCGCGCCCGAGCGCGGCCTGAAACTCGGATACCGTTCGTTCCACGAGCGCCGCGTCGGTACGGCCCAGGTTCGCCATCGTGCGGCTCACCCGGCGGATTTCCTCGTCCTCGAGTTTCGCGAAGATCTGTTGCGCGTGGTTCTGGTCCAACGTCATCAGTATGATCGCGGCCCTGTCCAGCGCGTCCAGGCGCCTGCCCTGGTCCGTGACGGGACGCGGCGGCATCGGCGCCGGCAGCGGGGGCGCCGCCAGGAGGGGCGCGGTTTGCGTCTGGGTGTCGCTCATGTCGCGAAGCTCCGCACCAACGATCCCGCGACCAGTTCCCAACCGCTGACCAACACGAAAAACACAAGCTTGATCGGCAAACTCACCACGATGGGCGGCAGCATCATCATGCCCATACCCATGAGAACGGCGGATACCGCGATGTCGATCACCAGGAACGGCAGAAACAGCAGAAAGCCGATCTGGAATGCCTTCGACAACTCACTGACCAGGAACGCCGAGCTCAGCACCCGGAGCGGCAACTGCCCGCGAACGCCGGAGGAGATCAATTTGGCGCCGGGGTCAGGCGGCGGGGTTTCCGCGTCGGCGCCTGGAGACGCCGTGGGCTTCCAGCCGGACAGCTCGATGAACAACGCCAGATCCTTGTTGCTGGTATTTGCTTCCATGAAACCGCGGAATGGCTTGACGGTACGATCCAGCGCCTGCTCCTCGGTGATGCCGCCCTGCATCAAGGGCTGTAAGCCGTCGCGGTAGGCGGTTTCGAATGTCGGACCCATGATGAACGCGGTCAGGAACAGCGCGAGACTGACGATCACCGTGTTGGGCGGCGAAGACTGCAGCCCAAGGGCGGTACGCAACATCGACAGCACCACCACGAGACGCGTGAACGACGTTCCCATCACCAGAATGCCGGGCGCCAGCGCCAGGACCGACGTCAGCGCCAGGATACCGATCACGTTGGAGGCCATGCTTTGGCCGCCGCCCGTTCCGCCGAGCCCCAAACTTCCCGAGCCCAGAGTTCCGGAGCCGGGATCTCCGGAGCCCAGGTTGATCGAGAGGCTTTGAGCTTCCGCGCCAGGCGCCGACAGCAACGCCAGCGCCAGCAACGCCAGGACGCCGGCGCCAAACCACGCCGCGAGGCGAAGCCGCCGTCGCACCGCGGCGTTGCCTCCCGCGCGGGTCATGCTCAGGATCGCCGGGTGCATCAGGCCAGCCCCGAGGATGCGACCTCGGTCATCGCCACCGCGAGCCGGCCGTCGTCGGTCAACTGGACCTCGCCACGCGCCACCAGCCGGTCGTTGACCAGGATGTCCACGGGTTCTCCGACCTGCTTGTCGAGCACGATAACCGAGCCGCGGCCAAGCGCGTAAAGCTTGCCGAGCGGGATCGACTGCTCGCCGAGCACGACGCTCAGGGTGACCGGGATGTCCATCACGGAGGCCAGCCGGTCCTCGGCGATCGGGGTTCGGGTCTCGCTCATGGCAATGCCTTCAACGGTTGGGGTTTGGGGAATGCTTCGGTGTCGCCCGCGGTCAGCACCGACGTCACGCGAGCGAGCAAGGCGGCCGGGTCGAACGAAATGCCACCGCCGCTCCAGGCGATCTCCGCCGTGCCAAACGGCTGCGCCGGATCGGGCACCAGCGTGAGCCGGCCGTCCTCCCGTTCGGCGGCGATTTCCGCCGCGACCGCCGCCAGGGTTTCAGGATGCGCGCGCAGGATCAGGGTCTCCGGCACGCGTTCGGCCAGGGCATCGGCGAGCAACGCGGCGATCCCGGTGCCGGCGGCGCGGGCCAGCAGAGTCGGGAACAGTGTATTCAGTGCCGCGGCGGCAACCCTCCGGACGTCGAGCTCCAACGCGGCGAGGTCGGCGTGGCGCGCCGCCAGCAGGCCGCGCATCGCCTCGTAGACCGCGTTCCGCGCGTCCTGTTTCGCACAGGTTTCGCGGAGCACATCCAGCTCCGGCTGCATGGCATCCCGGGTCGCCGCGGCGGCCTCCGAGGCACCCGCCGCGTGACCTTCCAGCAAGCCCTGGGCGTGTCCGTCGGCGTACCCCTGCTCCCGCGCCTCCGCCAGCGCGCGGCCAGGATCGGCATCCTCCACGGCGTAGAAGCCAGCCAGCGGAGGGGGACGGAAACCGCGGCTCACGCCAGGCCGCCTTCGGCGATCCAGGCACGGACAAGCGCGAGCGCTTCATCCGGATGGCTATCGAAGATCCCCTGCAATGTCGTGACGGCGCTGCCGGGCTCGTTGGTGAGCATCAGTTGCTCGGCGGGCGTGGGTCCTTCGATGGCATCCCTCGGGTTGACGGCCGACATCGCGGCATCGAGGCGCTCGGCCGCGGCGCTCCGGCGCCGGCGCATGATCAGGAACGCCGCTCCCGCCACCACCACCGCCGCGGCACCGCCACCGGCGAGCAGCCAGGATTGCGATCCGGTGGCCGGTTCAGGCCCCATCTCCCCCAGTTCCGCTGAGGGCGGGATGAAGCGCATCGTGTCCACCGTCAGCTTATCACCGCGTTTCGCATCAAAACCGACAGCCGAACGCACGAGTTCAGCCATCCGCTCAAGCTCCTCTCGCGGCCGCGGATGAAATGTCCCGCTGCTGTCGGTCGTACCATCGACCACCACCGCGACCGTCATCCGTTTCACGTCTCCGGGTTCACGCACCCGCTCGCTGCGCACGGAATTGAGCTCGTAATTCACCGTTTCGCCGCTGTGCGTATTCGATGTCGCGCTCTTGCCGGGCGAATCACCCTGTTGCGCCTGACCAGGGACGTTCTGCGAGACCGAAACCGGGTCGGTGGTTTGTGCCTGCTCGGTCGCCTCCTTATCGGTCTGGGAATGCCTGGAACGTTCGACCTGGGAATTCGGGTCGAACTTCTCCTCGTGGGATACTTCGCGCGACGCGTCGATCTCGATCGAGACCATGGTTTTCAGGTGGCCGGAACCGACCAAAGGCTCCAGCAGATCGGAGACGGCATGTTGCAGCGCCTGTTCGCGGTTGGCCTTCATCTCCTCCAGCCGGCCGGAAGCCATGACTTCGCCACCATCGGCGGCCAACACAACGCCGGATGGATCCAGGACGGACACGTCGTCCTGTTTCAGACCGGGCACCGCGCCGGCGACCAGCAGCCGAACCGCCATGGCCTGGCGCGCCATCAGACGCGTCGGGCCGTACATCGTCACCGCGACAGAGGCGGTCGGTTTTGGCGTGTCTCGCGCGAAGCTCTCGCGCTCCGGCAACACGATATGGACGCGGGCCGACCTGACGCCGTCCAATGTCGTGATGGTGCGCGCCAGTTCGCCTTCCAGCGCGCGCAGGCGCTGCACCCGTTGCATGAACGACGTCATGCTCATCGGCGACTGAGTGTCGAGCAATTCGTAGCCGGAACCGCCCTGCCGCGGCATGCCCGACGCCGCGAGATCCATGCGCAGATGCCCGACCTGCGAGGCGGGTACCATGATGGTGGAGCCGTCGCCCCGGTTCTCGAAGGGTACCTTCAGTTCGTCGAGGCGCTGACCAATCCGGCCCGCCTCGGCGGGATCGAGCCCGGAGTAGAGCAGCCCGAGCGGCTCGCCCGACCGCGTCGCGACCCATCCAATAAGGCAAAGCACGGCCACGGCCGCTACCGCCAGGCCGGCGAGTTTCGCAGGCTCCAGACCCGCTAAGGTGTCCCTTAGACTCGTTAAATGCTTCATGAGCCGCCTTCTGCTGCTCCGTCGATCCGTGGTGGGCCGGTCTTGCTCTGTCCCACCTCCAGAGGCGAAATTTCGCAGAATTTTTTTCTGGCGTTATTTCGCAAGGCCGCTTATAACCATCCCAACGGCGGTTGTCTTGCGAAAAATGCAGAAACGTGAATTTTCGCAAAACAGCCACCCCTGGATGAACGAGGCATGGAAAGGCCCCGCGAATGAGTGAGACGCAGCCGCGCGGCGGCGAGACGCCGGAACTGGCCCCACCGCGGAAACGGCGCGGAAAAACCCTGTTGCTGCTCGCCGGTGTCGTGGGCCTGCTCGGTGGAGGCGCCGGCGCGGCCTGGAAATTCGTTCCTGGAGTGGCCGACAAAGCACGTGCGCTGATCGGGCACGAGGCACCGCGCGATATCGCCGCGGTCTCCGTGCGGCCGGTTTTCGTCGATCTGCCAGAGATGGCGGTGACGTTGCCGAACGCCGGCCACCCACGGCAGATGCGCATCCGGCTGTCGCTCGAACTCACGCAGGGCCTTCCGGACAAGGAATCCGGCGAGGTTCTGTCGCCGCGGGTTTATGATGCCCTGCTGACCTATCTGCGCACGTTGCGCGAGGGTGAGGTTGACGGCGGCCTCGGATTGGACCGTCTCCGAGCCGATTTGTACCGGCGCGTGGAACTTGTCGTCGGCCCCGGAATGCTTCGGGACCTATTGATCACCAGCCTGGTCCTGGCCTGACGCGATGAGCGACACCACAAGTTCATCGCCACGAGATGCAGCCCCCGCTACCCTGGCCGATGCCCCAACGGCCGAACATCGCGTTTCTCCCGACGCGACGGCGCGGCGGGGGCTGCTCGCTCTGGTCGGGGACGGCTCCTCGAACCGTCCCCGCCTGCCAATGCTGGCCGGAATCATCGATCGCCTGGCTGGTTCGTTCGCCACCAGTTTTCGCATGATCAGCCGCGGCACGGTGGAAGCAAAGGCGGACCAGCCACGCCCGGTGCGCTTCGCCGAATTCATGGAGACGCCACGGCCCACCGACGTGATCGCGGTGTTGCGTTTCGGCGCCTGGGGCGGCCAATGCCTGGCCGTCATCGACAGCGGCATGGCCAACATCGCCGTCGGCCTGTTGATGGGCGGCCTGACCGTCCCGCCGCCTGGGCGCCGATCCTATACCGCGATCGAGCGCGCGGTCGTCGAGCGCCTGGCCCGCGATCAGGTCGCCGTCAACCTGGCAAGCGCGTTCGCGCCGGCGGCGGACGTTGACGTCATGCTGGATTACCTGGCGAACGACGCCGCCGAGGCGCCAATCGCGATCCCGGCGGCCCCGTGCCTGACCTGGCGTGTCTCAGTCACGGTCGAGGGCCATACCGGATCAATCGCTTTTCTGTTGCCGCGGGCAGCCATCGAGCCAATTCGCGCCCAGCTTTCCCGTGATCCCGCCGGCCCAGGGAAAGACAGCGACGCGGCGTGGCGGGCCCATCTGCAGTCGGAACTGCCGCATGCCGGGATGGCATTAAAGGCCGTGATCGAGAGCCGCCGGGTCTCCGCGGCTGAGATTCTGCGCTGGCGTGTCGGCTCCACCCTGGTGCTGAACCGCCATCACGAAGAGCCAATCGATGTGTTCTGCGACGACCTGCTGGTCCTGCGCGCCCGTATGGCCGAGCAGGGCGGGCGCATCGCCTTGCACGTCGAAGAGCGGCGCCTGGCTGAAGACTGGCCGCCATAAATCCAAACTTACACCCTGACCCTCAACGAACCGCCTCTCGGAGAACCGAAACATGTTCGAAATGATACTGAATCTCGCCGGACTGGTGTTGATGATCGTCGTGGCCTGCCACACCATCCTTCTGCACCGGCGCGTCATGCGGCTGCGCTCGGCGCTGGCGGAAGCGGGGACGGTTCTGCCGTCACTGGACGCATCGGTTGGCCGCATGTCTCAGGTCGTCGACGGGTTTGCTCAGCGTCTGCAAACGGACCTCGCCGCGGTCGAAGCGCGGCTGGTGGCCGCCCGGAAAGTCGCCGCGGAACTGTGCTCGGTCAACCGCTCCGCGGAAGAGGCGTCCACGCATCTCGATCGTCTGCTGCGGCAACATCGGCGTATGGAAGACGTGCGCGCCACCGCGATCCCGCGCGAGTTCGTCGAGCCGAAAGGTTTCGCGGAACGCGCGGGCCTGCCCAAGATGGCTCTGGCCAACCAGCCTGAGCCGGCAAATCGTCCCGTGGCGGGCCGTCGCGATCCCCAGCAACCAAGCCTGGGGCGCATTGAGCCTCGCGTCTCCATGGTCAATGAACTGGCGGACTGAGCCGCGCGTGACACGTCCGATGGCCCAAAGTCCGCAACCTCTCAAACCACACGGTGTGCCGATGCGCCGGTCTGTCGTGTTACCCGTCGTGGCTTTGGGCCTGCTCGCCCTGGCGCCGTGGCAGGCGGCTGGCGTCTTCCAGCGTTGGCAGGCACTGGCCCAGTCGGCCCC
>Ga0182030_10013555_pt1 | contig 16204 bp, 10 predicted proteins | sample 812S3MmetaG_FD_121299 | JGI IMG/M metagenome (GOLD analysis project Ga0182030, IMG submission 121299) | Permafrost microbial communities from Stordalen Mire, Sweden - 812S3M metaG (Illumina Assembly) | ecosystem: Environmental > Terrestrial > Soil > Wetlands > Permafrost | place: Sweden...
GACCTTGCGCGCCTCGTCGTAGTCGAGCCCCGCGATGAAGGCCCTGGCGCGGTGGGCGTCGTCACTCTGCGCGTGCGTCGTCGTGGGGGCGAAGCTGGCGAGCAGCGGCAGCGCGAGGAGAGGCAGCAGTCGGGCGCGTGTCATCGCAGGAGACCCTCCGCGTAACGGTGCACGGCGTCCTTCAGCCCGCCGCTCGCCGGTTGCCCGAGGCCGCGCACGACCCGCCGCCGGAACTCCTCCGGACCCTTGTGCTCTCCGGCGTTCGGGATGGCCACAGGCGCCTTGCTCCTCGTCCCCTTGTCGCCGTCCTCGCCCTGCGGCTGACTCGAGTCCTCGTCCCCCTCGAGCTGCTGGCGCGCCTGCTCCAGATCGCGCTGCGCCTCGCGCTGGTGCTCGAGGCCCTTGTCCGCCTGCCCCTCCTTCAGCGCCTGCGCCGCCTGCCGCGCCGCGCGCTCCGCGTCCTCGATCGACTCCACGGCCTGCTGCGGGAGCGAGCCCTTCTCGCCCGATCGCTGCCCGAGCTCGTGCGCGCGCTCCGCGAGCTTGCCCTCCTCGTCGCCGCCCTCCTCGAGCTGCTTTCGGGCGCGCTCGGCGGCCCGCTGGCGCATCTGCCTGAGCGCTTCCTCCGCCCATTTCTCCTCCGCGTCGAGCTTTCGCCGGACCTCCTCGACGCGCTTGCCCTCCTCGCCGCTGGGGTCCTCCAGCCACGCGCTCTTCTGGAGGATCTTCTTCGCTTCGTCGAGAGACCCCAGCGAGCTTCGCCCGCTCTGCACGGCCTCCTCGGGGCGCGCCTGCTCGAGGGAGTGCGCCATCTGCTCTGCGAGCTCGCGCGCGGCGGCGCCCTTGCTCGTCCACGAGTCGCTCCCCAGGCCGACGGTCGGGAGCTCCCGCACCGCCTCCCGGATGGCCTCGGCGTGGCGCTTGGCCTCTTCGCGCAGCTGCTTCAGCTCCTCGTCGCTCGTGGCGCCCGCGAGGGCCTGCTCCATCTTGCCGATCTCGCCGGCGTGATCCTGTGCGAGGCGCTCCAGATCCTGCTCCGCCTCCTGCTGCGCCTGATCGACCTCGTCGCCCGAGTCTTCCCCGTCTTCGCCCGGCGTGCCGTGCCCGCCGCCCGACTCCCCTCCCCCGCGCCCGGTCCGTCCGCGCGCGCCGAAGGACGGGTCCGGCTCGCGAAGGCGCGCCGCGAGATCCCGCGCCGCCAGCTCGGCGTGCACGAAGTCCTGCTCTCCACGCCCGCGCTTCACCCGCGCGAGATCGGCGTCGACGATCTCGCCGAGGTCGCGCCCGAGCGAGCCGAAGCGGAGCATCACGTGCCCTCCGCCCGCCAGCACGACCGTCGCCGCGTCCGTTCGAACGCCGCCGCGCGTCCGCGCTTCACGGTCCTCGCCCTGCATCTGCGAGAGGCCGAGCGCCAGATCGTCGGCCACGTCGGCGAGCTGCCTGGCCGACTCGCGCGCGTCGTGAAAGCCGAGGCCGCGGATGAGGGCGTCGACGACGAGGACGAACTTCTCGGTCGCCTTCACCGCGCCCATGTGCGTCCCCGCCGACGGCGCGCGTGTCTCCGCCGTGACGGCGGCGCGGGTCTTCTGCGACTGCGCCGTCAGGAGCGCCGCGAGGCGTGCGGCCACGCGAACCCCCGCGTACGTCTCGTTCAGCGTGCCGTGGAGGCGCGCCTCGTCGTCGTCGAGCCGCGTCTTCTCGTCGGTGACGAAGGCCTTCCGCGCGGCGGCCTCCGACGGCGGCTCGTTGCCGATGCGCCATGCGAGCGTGTCCACCAGCGCGTCGCGCAGGCCCCGCAGCGCGTCGATGCGCCGCGCCTCGGGCTCGCCCACGTCGGGCGGGATGAGCGTGATGATGGGGCTGGCGCCCCACTTGGGACCCGTGAGCGGATCGTTGTCCTTGGCTTCGACCGTGACCTCGACGGGCGCGTGGCTCTTGCGGAGAAAGGAGTCGCGGAGCTTGAGGATCTGGCCGCCCTTGCTGCTCTGCGTCTCGCCGTCGAGGTGCGCGAGCACGCGCCGCTCCTCGCGGGTCCCCGAGCGGAGGACGAGGTGCACCTCGCGGAGGCCGTGGTCGTCGGTGGCCTCGTACTTGATGGGAAGGTCCTCGGTCTCGTCGAGGAGGCGCACCTGGCGCGGCGCCCCCTCCACGGTGACGACGGGCGCGCGGTCGGGGATGGACTGGATCGCCAGCCCCTCGGGCTCGCGAACGACGACTGCGCCGAAGCGCGCAACGATGTGCAGCGTGGTCCCGAGGGTGAGCGGCCAGCGAGCGACTACGGCTCCTGCCCCGTCGTCGACGAAGGGCACCTCGGTGGTCCCGTCGCTGAGCAGCAGCCGCCGCCCCGGGTGCATCGGGACGCCCCGCACCGTGACGAGCGTCCCGTAGGGCAGCGCGAGGGGATAGAGGGAGAGCTCGTGGTGCTCGATCTCGTGGAGGTAGTCGGGCGGGCGCGCGACGACCTCGATGTCGTCGAGCCAGCGCATGGCGACGGGCGCGACGCCGTCGCGTGCCACGAGGACGTCACCGCCTTCGAGGACGGACCACGCATTGGCGAGCGTGAGCCCGAGCACGCCGACGCCGACGACGATGGCCGCGATGCCGACGACGCCCGCGACGCGGGCTGCGCGTTCGACGATGCGCTCGGAGGGAAGGAGCGCGAGGGTGCGCGCGATGTGGACGCGCGCGAGCTCGACGGAGGTACCTTCCGCACGGACCTCGCCCCCCGGCCCGAGGAGCGAGAGGGCGCGAAGCGCGCGGTCGGCGCGGTCGGGATCGACGGCGCGGGCGAGGCTGCGGACGATGCGCCCTGGATCGCGGAGCCGGCGTCGCTCGAGGAGACGCCAGCCGATGGCGAGCAGGGCGCTGAGCCCGATGGCGACGGCGGCGATGAGCCGGTCGCGCGGGGTGCCGTGCCGGGCGAGGAGGAGGGAGAGGATCCAGACGAGGCCGACGAGGGCGAGGGCGATGCGCCGGCGCGACGAGCGGGTGACGGTGCGCCAGGCCTCGGCGAGCTGAAGCAGGGGCTCGGTGAGGGGGGAGCGCACGGGGGTGAGACGAGGTTAGCAATGAGGCGGAGAGGGCGCGAGCGAGGGGCACGGAAAGTGCGTCGGACTCCCGCGCATCGCTCGGCCTGGGAGGCGCGGACGCAAATGGCCAATGTTCTCATCATCGACGACAGCCCGGACACTGTGGAAGTTACCACCGAGCTTCTGGAATCTGCCGGGCACCGGATCCAGACCGGGTACAACGGCGAGGAAGGGCTGAAGTCTCTGGACGCAGGGCCGCTTCCGGATTGCGTGTTGCTCGACGTCGACATGCCCGTGCTCGATGGCCCCGGCATGGCGCATCGGATGCTTCTGCACGACGCCGGGGAGGAGCGGATCCCCATCCTGCTCGTATCGGCGAGAGGCGACCTGTCCGAGGTTGCCGAGCGCATGGGGACGCCCTACTTCCTGGCGAAGGCGAGCCCTGACTACGGGACGGCCCTTCTCGAGATGCTCGATCGAGCACTCCGGGAGCGGCAGCCGCCAACCGACGCATGACCACGCGGTCGTCGCCTCACGCCGCTTCGGCGTTCCGCTCCGCGGTGAGCTTCGACTTCAGCTGGCCGATGGCGCGCGAGTGCAGCTGCGAGATACGCGGCTCGCTCACGCCGAGGCGAGCGGCGATGTCCTTGAACGGGACGTCGTCGAAGTAGTGCCACGTGACGATCTCCGCCTCGCGCTCCGGGAGCATCCCGACCACGCGCTCGAGCGTCGACCGATCCATGCGCCGCTCGACCGCCTCCAGCGGGGTCGACGACGTCTCGTCGACGAAGCCCTCCGCCTGCGACTTGGGCAGATCGTCGAAGCCGACCACCGACGTGCCTCCGACGGTCCCCTCCGCCTGCGCCTGCGTCGTTCGCGTGCGCGCTCGACGACTCAGCCAGTCCTGCGAGCGAAGCTCGTCGACGAGCGCGCCGCGGATCCGGACCCGCGCGTACCACTCGAACGCCGGCCCGCGCTCCCGGCTCCTTCTCAACGCGTCGACCAGACCGTAGGAGCCAGCGGCGGCGAGATCGTCACGCAGGACGTTCGGCGGCACGCGACGCAGCATCCGCATGACCTCTTTGTGTACCAGCGGCATGTAGCTCGTCAGCTCTTCCCGGGTCGGCGACGTGGAGCTCTGGGACATCGAGGCGGTCGGCTTCATGGCGGTGGTTCTCCTTCGGTCGCCTCCACTGCGTGGCCTATGCCATTGTTGTTTGCGCCATGATTACATTCTCTTAGGCCCGGTGCGCTCGAGGTATGTGGGTGCGGGCTGACCGCGTTTCCGGGGTTGCCTTGACCCGGCCGGGTCGCTGCCGACCGAACGCGACCTAGTTCTGGAAGGGGAACGCGAGGAGATGACTCTTCCAGGCCGCGCCCTGGCCGGTGGTCGGCGTGCCCGTCCAGTCGGACATGAGGACGTAGCTGGAGTCCTGCCAGGGGTTCCACGTCCACGCGAGGTAGTTCCAGCCGTGGGCATCGGCGTAGCCGAGGAACGTGGGGAGGAACGTCTCCGGCCCCACACTGGTGTCGCCGGTCTCGCCGATGAGGACCGGGTACTTGGAGCCGATGGCGGGGAAGACGCCGTCCCAGCACGCGGCGGTGTCGCACGACTCTCCCGGATAGATGTGCGCGCCGGCGATGATCTGGCCGAGCGGATCGACGGGAGTGTGCGTGAGCCAGCCCGAGTCGTCGTTCGCCCAGTCGAGGCCGTTGACGAGGATCGGCTGGGTTGCGCCCGTGGCTCGCACGGCGGTGACGAGCTGCTGCATCCCCGCCGTCTTCCAGCTCGCCGTGACGGTATAGGGCGTCCCGCCGGTGACGTACTGCGTCTGCGTGTCACCGTTCAGCCAGCCATTCCAGGGATCCGCGTCGGTTCCCCAGAAGTCGTAGGGCTCGTTGAACAGATCGAAGATGACGCCGGGATCGGACGCGAACGTGGAGGCGACCGACGTCCAGAAGGCGGGGGCGTGGTCCGCATCCGGCTCGGGGTTCTGAGACAGCGCGCGCTGCGCTCCGGGCGCCGTCCAGTGGAGATCGACGATCACGAAGAGCCCTGCCGCGTGGGCCGCCGATACCTCGGCCTCGATCGCCGACTGATAGGCGGCGCCGCCGACCTGTACGCCGTTGATGTCGAGCCAGCAGTCCTCGTTCAGCGGCAGCCGGATCACGTTGATGTTCCACGCTCGCATCGCTTCGAAGGTCGACGTCGCGGCGAGCGGGGCGCCACCGTAGGGGTCATTGCTGTTGTTCTGCGCGCAAACGAACTCGGTGCCCGAGACATCGGCACCGCGCAGGACGACGGGCACGTTCGAGGCGTCGACGAGGTGGTTGCCGGAGACGTGAATCGCCAGCCCTGCCGTTCCGCCGTCGTACGTGGATCCCCCGCTGCTGCCGGAGCTACTGCCCGAGCTCGAGCCGCTGCTGCCGGAGCTACTGCCAGAGCTCGAGGTGCCACCGCCGCCGGAGCTACTGCCGGAGCTCGAGCTTCCCGAAGCGTCGCCGGCCGAAGGAGCCGAGGTCTCGCTGATCTGGCCCGGGCCGGGTGAGGGCACGGTCCCGCCGGCGGGTGCAACCGGATGCGATGAGGTCGGGTCGGAGTTTGCGTGGCTCGGGTCCGCCCCGTCAGAGGACGGCCCGCAGCCGAGCAGGAAGCTCGACGCGATGGCAGAGGCAGAGGTCAGCAGCAGCAGGGCTCGGCGTCGGTTGTTCATGGCCACCTGCGACGGGGCGTCCGGAGGATTTCTTTAGGCCCTTTTTCCGCTCCAGCTCGTCCGTTCGAGAGCAGAGCCGGAATGAGCTCGAGCTCCGCCCTGTTCGCCCTCGGGGATGCTCGACATCGCTCGCGCCGTCGTGCTGGTGCTGGCCATCGTCCAGGCGATCCGGCACCGCTTCGTCGTGGGGATCGTGTTCGGCATCGTCCTCTCGGCCGGCTTCGCCGTGGTCGTCGTGGCCAGTTACGTCGCCCTCGCGAATCACACGGTCAGCGGCGAATACGGCTTCGCGTTCGTGTACATCGGTCCGACCGCGCTTCCCTTCGGGCAACGAGACTGGCTGCCGGTCGTCGTCCAGTGCGCGCTCGCCGCCACTTCGGGTGTGCCCGCGTTGACCGCGCTTCGCACGCCGTCGAGTCCCTTCGCCACGCCGTTTCTCGGGGTGTTCGTCGCCAGCGCCATGCTGGCTGTCCTGACGACGCTGGGGGCCTTCCTCCTGTGGCACCAGAAGCCGGGGTTCCCGGAGTACTGGCAGAACCGGTAGTGCGGCTCGCCCTCCCCCGACCCCGAGCGCCTCCCCGCGTGGCGTGGGCCGCTCTACCCGAAGCCCGACCGCGTCCACCCTCGACGGTCCCTCCCCTACCGCTTGCCGGGAGCGGCCCTCCGGTAACCGCGAAGCCGCTTCCCATCGACCGTCCCCCCGCTTCCCATCGAGCCCGAGCCCCTCCCCGGTCTATGGACCCCGTCTCACCCCTGATCCCGATCGCCCTTCCGCTTCGGCCTCGACCCGACCCCGATCAAGGGGAGCCCGCATCCCCGCAGGGGCACCCGACTTCCGTTCGACCCCCACCCACCTTCTGTTCACCCCGGGGCGGCTTCCGCTTGGCGGGGCCGGGGTACCCGTTCACCCCCTCTGCTCTTCCGGTGACCGGAAACCCCTCCACGCTTCGCCCGACTCGAACCGCGATCGATCCCCATCCTCTCTACGCCTGGCTCGACGGCCTTCACGGTCGAGCGCAACCGCGATCCCGATCGAGCCCCATCGTTGTCGCGTTCACCCCTCTCGCGCTCCCGTCTGCCCTCGCCACCCTTTCCCCATGCAGGGTCCCGCTCTCCGGCAGCTCCTGCTCGCCTCGGCGTGAGCCAGAACGCCCTCGGCATCAGCTGAAGACGCGCCCACCTCGATCCCTTCACCGTCTACGCTCGCCCCAAGCCGGTCCGCGGTCGCCCCCACCGCGTCCGCGGCGACACCGGACGCGCTCACGCCTCGTAGGGACGCGCTCACGCCAGGTCCGGACGCGTGCGCTCGAGGTCCGGACGCGTCCACGCCTCGAGAGGACGCGTTCACGCGAGGTCCGGACGCTTCCACGCCTCGAGAGGACGCGTTCACGCGAGGTCCGGACACGTCCGCCCGAGGTCTGAACGCCTCCACGCCTCGAGAGGACACGTCCACCCGAGGTCCGAACGCGTCCACACCTCGAGAGGACGCGTCCACGCGAGGTCCGGACGCGTGCGCTCGAGCAGGGAACGGGTGAACGCCTCGAGAGGACACCTCCACGCGAGGTCTGAACGCCTCCGGCCGAGGTGCGAACGCAAGTCGCGTGTCGAGGGGCCGGGCCCACGCCGGGTCCGAACCCGTTCGGGCGACAAGAGAACGCGGTCACACGGCGAGGGGGCTCTTCCGCTCGAGCTGCCACGAGGCCCGTCGCGGAGGTACGCTGGCCCATGCGCACGCGATGGCCTGCACGGCTCGCCTGGGTCGCCGTACCCGTCACGCTTTCGTGCGGAGGTCAGGTCCTCCAGAGCTCGACCACGGGCGATGCAGGCTCATCGAGCCAGGCCTACCCGTCGTTCGTCGACTGTCCGCCCGTATGCCCCGATCCGACCACCGTTCACCGCGGCTACGCATGCAGTCCGAGCCAAGGGTCTTCTTGCACGACTCCGGTCTGCCCCTCCGCCGACCGACCCCCGGTGTGCGGCGCGCCGCTCGTCTGCGGTTGCGAGGGGAGCTCGTGGGACTGCGTGACAGCGACGGTCGCCGGGTGCACGGCGGCATGCCCGACTCCCTCGTCGATCACGCCGTGGGCCCCGTGCAACCTCACGACGGACCTGACCTGCCCGTCCGCCGGCGGGTGCTCGTGCACGTGCGACGGCTACGGATCCTTCGCCTGCGTCGATGCCCACGGCCAGGCGTGCCCATGACCGACGGCGTGGCCTGATAGGCCCCCGCTCGCGCCGTCGCCCTCCCCTACCCTCGTATCCCCTCCAGCTCCTCCTTGTGCGCCCGCGTCACGAGCCGCTTCATCGCCTCGAGCAGCGGCCTCCCCTCGTGCAGCACGTGGTGCACCTGCTCGGTGATCGGCATGTCCACCCCGCGCTCCCTCGCCAGCGTCCAAGCCGCCGCCGACGTGCGGAACCCCTCGGCCACCGACTTGTGCGCCTTCACGTAGGCCTGCGGGTCCTCCCCCGCGGCCACCGCCATCCCCAGCTTGCGATTGCGCGACAGCTCCCCTCCGCACGTGAGAAACAGATCCCCCACCCCCGCCAGGCCGAGGAACGTCAGCGGGTCCGCCCCGAGCGCCACCCCGAGGCGGCTCATCTCGGCGAGGCCCCGCGTCGTCAGCGCGGCGCGCGCGTTCAGCCCGAGGGACAGCCCGTCGCACGCGCCGGCCGCCACCGCGATGACGTTCTTCACGGCGCCGCCCACCTGCACGCCCACCATGTCGCCGCTCGCGTAGACCCGGAACATCGGCGCGTGCAGCGCCGCCTGCACCGCGCGCGCCGCATCCATCCCCGCCGACGCGGCCACGACGTCCGTCGGCAGCCCCGAGGCCACCTCGCGCGCGAAGCTCGGCCCGGAGAGCACCGCGAGCCGCCCGGGCGACACGCTCGGCAGCGTGTCTCTCACGACCTCCGTCATCAGCGCGTGCGTCGTCTCCTCGATGCCCTTCGTCGCCACGACGACGAGCGCCTCGCCGTGGAGCGCCGCCGCGACGCGCATCGCCACGGACCGCAGGTGCTCCGACGGCGGCACGAGCACGACGAGCCGCGCGTCGCCCACGACCGCCGCGACGTCCGCCGACGCGCGCAGCCGCGCCGGCAGCGTCACGCCCGGCAGGTACATCGTGTTCTCGTGGCGACGCGTCACGTCGTCGGCCACCTCCGGCTCGACGGCCCACAGCGACACGTCGTGATCCAGACGCGCCGCGTGGCACGCCAGCGCCGTCCCCCACGCGCCGCCGCCGACCACCGCGACGCGCACGGCTAGATGCTCCCCGAGCTCCCCGTCGGGGCGGGCGCCGGCTGCGGCGGAGGCCAGGCCGGGAAGGCGGTGGGGAAGCCGGGCGGCAAGCCGAAGCCGCTCGGGAACGCGGTCGGGAAGGTCGACGGAAGGATGAACGGAGGAGGCGCGCCGCCCCCCGCGTCCGGCGTGCCGTGCGGCGGCGGGTGACCCGAGGGACCGGGGCGCGGACCGGGGCCAGGTCCCGGGCCGGGGTGGTTCGGCGACAGCGTCGGCACCGCGCCCGTCGGCGTCGCGGTCTCCACCGTCGGCGGACCGCCGGTGCTCGTCGGCGCGGCCGCCTCGGGCTGCGTCGTTCGCGTCGCCGGCGTCGTCGGCGTCGGGTCCGCGCCGGACGTCGGTGACCACGTTCCCGTCGCCACGAGCACCATGACGATGCCGGCGCCCACCAGGATGGGCAGCGCGATGAGCGCCGCGATGCGCCCCGCCCCCCCGCCGCGAGGGCGGCCGCCACCCTGAGGAGGCGGCGACATCGCGACGCCGGCGTAGACGGGCGTCTGGGGCGCGACCGCCGCGAGCGGCCCGGTCATCGACGTGGCCAGCGGCGCCGCACGCTCGGTGTTCGGCGCCGCCTCGTGGCCGCTGGCGGACTGGCCTGCCGGCGCCGCCGCCGTCACGGGATGCGCGGCTGCCGACGCCATCTCCGGCGCGCTCGCCGCCGGCACGGGCATCGGCCCCGTCCCCGGCGCTCCCGTCGCGCGCCTCGCCGTCGCCGCCTTCTCCAGCGCGAGGCGCATCTCGGTCGCCGACGCGAAGCGCAGCTCGGGACGCGCCGCCATCGCGCGGTGTACGAGACCCGCGAGCTCCCGCGGCGCGTCGGGCGCCGCCTGCACGAGCGGCACGATCTCCCCGCGCTCGACCTTGAGGGCGATGATGCGCGCGTCGTCGCCATTGACCGGGCGCGAGCCGGCGATCATCTCGTAGAGCATGACGCCGACGGCGTAGACGTCCGCCCGCGCGTCCACCTTGTCGGCGCTGCGGGCCTGCTCGGGCGCCATGTACTCGGCCGTGCCCATGACGACGCCCGCGACCGTGAGCTTCTTCTCCTGCGGATCGGTCCGCCGCGCCTTGGCGATGCCGAAGTCGATGAGCTTGAGCAGCGGCTTGCCCGCGGTGAACGTGACGAACACGTTCTCCGGCTTGAGGTCGCGGTGGATGACGCCGAGCGCGTGCGCGGCCTCGAGCGCCGCGAGGATCTGCAGCGTGTAGTCGCCCGCGGTCGCCACGGCCATCCGGCGCTGCCGCTCCATCACCGCCGACAGGGGCTCCCCCTCGAGGAGCTCCATCACGATGTACGCGTCGCCCTCGGGCGTGCGATCCACGTCGGTCACCTGCACGACGTGCGGGCTGCGGATCTGCGCCGCGACGCGCGCCTCCTGGAGGAACCGCTCGACGAGGCCCGTGCGGCGCCCGAGCTCCGGGTGGAGCACCTTGATGGCGACGCGCGTCCCGAGCACCGTGTGCTTGCCCTCGTAGACCGTGCCCATGCCGCCGTCGCCGAGCACGCGCGTGATCTGGTACTTGCCGTTGACGAGGCTGCCGATGCCGATCACGTGGGGTAAGGTCAGCCTAGCATTCTCGGCCCGATCTCCGCCCTCGCGTCGAGCGAGCTACGATGAGCCCATGAGGTGCTTCGCAGGAGCGGTGGCCGTGGTGATCCTCGTGTCCAGCGGGTGCGGCGGCGCGACCCACGGAGGGCTGGGCGGTGGGACGGGAAGCGACAGCGGAGCGGGCGGCGACGGCGGAGGTGGAGGAGGGGTCTCGCCCTGCCCGTCGAAGCCTCCCGGCGACGGAGATGCGTGCGGACCTCAGGGGCTGACCTGCGAGTGGGGCACGAACCCGGTGCTCGACTGCGACGCGACCGCGCTGTGCAACGGCGGTCGCTGGCAGGTGACGACGCCGGCCCCGGGCGGCCTCGACTGCGGCGGCGGGCCCCAGGGGACGTGCCCGCCGTCGTTCGCGATGGTCCCGCGCGAGGCGCACTGCTCGCCCTACGGCCTCGACTGCGCCTACGCCGACGGGCGATGCGCCTGCACCGTGCCCGCAGGGCCCGGGTTCCCCGTCGACGCGTCCGCCGAGGCCGAGTGGCTTTGCCAGGACCCCGCCGCCGGCTGCCCCCAACCACGGCCGCTCCTCGGGAGCGTGTGCTCGCAGGAGGGCCTCGAGTGCGATTACGGGGCCTGCAGCATTCCCGGCGGCAACGCCGAGACGTGCCAGGGCGGGCTGTGGATCGAGGGTGGCGTGGCCTGTCCTGCGGTCCGCTGATCCGCGGTACAAGGGCGGATGCGCATCGCCCTTCTGCTCGATTCGCCGGCGTCCGCAGAGGAGGCCGCCTCCACGGAGCTCGCCGCTCACCCGGACGCGCGGCTCCTGCTGCTCTCGCACGCCGACCGGGCGGCGCACGCGCTGGGCATGGCGATGCACGCGTACGGCGCGAGCGACGACGACGTGATCGTGGTTCGACCGGTGGGCGACGGCGTGGTCGACGCCGCGACCTGGCTGGACGAGCTCTCGCATCGCGCGCGACCGCTCGACGACGACGCGGCGATCGAGCGGCGCATCGCGGAGGCGTCGCTGGCGTTCGACGAAGGGCGGCTCGACGACGCGCAGCGGGGCTACGCGCGCTGCGACGTGCTGCTGGCCGACGAGCGGGGCCCGCGACGGGCCGAGGTGCTCGCGTGCCTCGCGCGCATCGCGGACGCCCGCGGGGTCCCGGACGAGGCGGCGCGTCACCTCGAGCACGCGCTCGCCATCTTCCCGATGCACCGGGGCGCGGTCGCGATGCGCCGGGAGCTCGCGCGGCGCGGGGCGGACGCCGAGGTCGCGGCGGCGATGACACGCAGGCTCCTCGCCTTCGCGACCGCCGACGACGAGCGGGTCGCGCTCCTGACCGAGGCGGCCGACCACGGGCTTCGCGTCGCGGTCGACGCGATGAACGCGGCGCTCCGCATCCGTCCGCGCGACGGCCTCCTGCTCGATCGCCTGCGCGCCGTGCACGAGGCGACCGCCGACTGGCCGCGCGCCGTGGACGCGGCGGTGGCCTCGGCCGAGCAGATCCACGAGCCCCGGGCGCGCGCCCGGGCCTTCGTCGCCGCGGCGGAGACCAGCGCGGCGCGAGCGAAGAACGTGGGGCGCGCGGTAGCGCTCTACGAGGCCGCCATCGCCGACGATCCGGAGGTCCCCGGCGCGTTCGAGGCCATCGAGAAGGTGCTGCTCGGCGAAGGAGACTTCGCCGGCGCCGAGCGCGCGTACGTGCGCCACCTGGCGCGGCTCGCAGGGCGTGGGCAGGCCGAGGCGGTGCTCCTCGACAAGCTGGCGCGGGTGCGGGAGGTCCACCTCGGCGACCGGCCGGGCGCCATCCAGGCGCTCGACCGCCTCGTCGTGCTGCGGCCGGACGACGTCGAGGCGCTGACGCGGCTCGCGCGCCTGCTGGAGGACAACGGCGAGGACGCGCTCGCCGTGCGATGCCTCGAGGTGGCCGCGCAGCACGCGCCGTCGCGCGCCGAGACGTTCCGCGCCCTCGCCCGCATCTCGACGCGCATCGCGGACGCCGACCGCGCCTACGCCGCGTGCGGCGTGCTGGTGCATCTCGGCGAGGCCGACCTCGACGAGCAGATGACCTACCAGCAGTTCGCCCCGGAGGTGGCCGTGCGTCCGGCGCAACCGCTCGACGACGCCGGGTGGCGCGCGCTCCTGCCGTCCGAGCTCGACGGCGTCGTGTCCGGGCTCCTCGCCGCCATCGCGCCGGCCGCGATCGCGGCGCGCGTGGACCAGCTCCGCGCGAAGAAGATGCTGCCGAAGCCCGAGCCGAGCGAGAGGCAGGACGTCGAACGGACGACGGTGAGCGCGGTGCGCACGGCGGTCTGGGTGTCGAAGCTCCTCGGCGTCCCGACGCCGGCGCTGTACCTGCGGCCGCACGACGTGCCCGGCGGCGTCGCCGTCATGCCGACGCTCGAGCCGGCGCTCGCGCTGGGGCCGTCGGTGCTGACGGGCCGCTCGGTGACGGAGCTGTCTTTTCTCTTCGCGCGGGAGCTCGGCCATCTGCGCATGACGGGACGGATGCTCGCGTTCTACCCTCAGGTGAACGAGCTGCGCGCGCTCGTCACGGCGGCCATTCACCTCGTCATCGGCCAGACCGGGCAGCTGGCGCCCGACGTCGAGCTCGCGCGTCGCGAGCTCGGCAAGCGCCTCGATCCTCCCCACCGCACCGCCCTCGCCACCGCGGTCCGCGCCCTCACCGACCGCGGTGGCCAGCTCGATCTCCTCGCGTGGCTCCGGGCCGTCGAGCGCGCCGCCTGCCGCGCGGGCCTGCTCGCGTGCGGCGACGTCACCGTCGCGGCCCGTGTCCTCTCCGTCGACGGCCACGTCGTCGGAGGCCTCTCCGCCGCCGACCGCCTGCGCGACCTCGTCCCCTTCTCCGTCTCCCCCCGCTACGCCGAGGTCCGCCGCTCTCTAGGCATCGCCGTCCGCACGTCGCAGGTTGGATGAGAGGAGTGCTCAGGCGGCTCGCTTGAGGATTTCGCCGACGATGTCGGCGTCGGCGATGGCGGAGAACACGGGGCGCAGGGCATCGTTGCGCTCTTCGGTGCCGAAGGCGCCGCTCGGGGCCATCGCGCGGGCCTGGGGGCCGTCGAGCACGAGGAAGACGTCGTGGAGCTTCTTCCAGGGCGCGTCGATGACGTAGGCGATGCGCGCGCGGTCGAGCGAGAGCTCTTCGTTGTCGCGCCGGATGAGGACCCGCGTGCTGGTCACGAAGTAGCGCGTGACGCGCGCGAGGCGCACGGGGCGAAGGACGGCCGCGTAGGCGACCCCGACGGCCACTGCGAGGAGGAGGAGCATGCCCAGCGCGGCGCCGCCGACGAGCACCGCCGCGAGCACGGGAGGCAGGGCGTGGAGGCGAAGGACGCGCGCGAGCGTCGGCACCGATTTCACCATCGAGCGAACGAAGAGGAGCGCCAGGACGCCGCCGACCGCCGCCGTCGCCGCGCGCCGCGCCGTCCACGCCGAGGCCAGCGGGGAGCCCGACCAGAGCACGCGCTCGCCCGGATCGAGGCGCTGCGCCAGCGGGCGATCGCCGTTGCCGAGGGGCGCGCTCGGCTCGACGCCGCGGATGATGGCCCAGAGGCGATCGGGCGCGTCCACGTCGTGCAGCGTGAGCGAGAGCGTGCGACGGAGCGCGCCCGTGGGCACGGCGCGGATGATGACGAGATCCCCCATCGAGGGATCGCGCGGGTTCCACCGCATGAGCGCGTAGCTGATCTGCCGGATGTCGATGGTGCGCCTCAGCCGACCGCGACGCCAGATGACGTGCTTCTCCGTGACGAGGTATTCGACGTGCGACCGCCACCACAGCGGGACACGCCAGGCGCCCAGCGAGAGCGTGGCGCACCAGGCGGCGAAGAGGACCATGCCGCCGACGGGCGCGGCGAGCGACTTCGCGACGACGAGGGCGTAGCAGAGCGTCACGGCCGAGAGCACGCCGGCCAGGACGCAGACGATCTTGTAGAGGAACGGTACGGTCACCGCCCGGCAACGTCCTTGCCAGACGATCCGCTCGCCGTAGAGCGAGTCGCGAGCCACCTGGAAACCTCTTCTCTCCCTGTCTCAAAAGAGTGGGCCCCCGGGAGACGCATGTCCAGGGGCGGACGAGGCCTTGGACGCGCGGAGACGGCGAAAGTTGGCTGCGATCCGCTGGGAGCGCCCGGCCGCACGCAGTCACAGCGGAAGCGGGAGGGCCCTCTCGCGCTTCGTGGGTCCGCGGGCATGTGCGCGGACGACCAGAGCATCGCACCATCGCGGCATCGGAAGGCCGTGGATGGCGGCCGCTTCGGGGTAGAGGCTCGTCGCTGTCATCCCCGGCAGCGTGTTGACCTCGAGCAGCGTGACGGCTGTGGTGTCCTCGGCGTCGCCGACGATGAAATCCACCCGCGAGAGGTCCCGGCAGCCGAGCGCGACATGAGCCAGGACGGCGACCTCACACACACGCGCGAGCACGGCAGGAGGCAGGTTGGCCGGGCACACGTGCACGCTCCGGCCCGGCGCGTAGCGAGCCTCGTAGGTGTAGAAGGGATCGTTCGGCGACAGGATCTCCGTCGGCGGCAGCGCCAGGGGGCGCGCCTCCTCCATCTCGAGCACGCCGCACGTCACCTCGCGCCCGCGCGCGAAGTGCTCCACCACCGCGAACTCGTCCATCGCCCACGCGGCCTCGATCCCGCGGGCCACGTCGTCGATCGGCGCCTCCGCCTCGAAGCGCGCGACGCCGATGGCCGAGCCGTGCGACGACGGCTTCACGACGAGGCGTCCCCCCACCTCGCGGCGAGCGCGCTCCGCCGCAGCGCGTGCGTCCCCGCGGACGAACGCCATCCCTGCGGCGACCGGCAACCCGGCCCGCTCGAGGAGGACGCGGGCGACACGCTTGTGCATCGCGAGCGCGCTGGCGAGGACGCCCGAGCCCACGTACGGCAAGTCGAGCACCTCCAGCAAGCCCTGGAGCGCTCCGTCTTCCCCCACCGCGCCGTGCACCACCGGGAAGACCACGTCGTAGCCGCCGGTGCGGAGCGTCTCCGAGAGGAACGCGTCGAGCTCCAGCCGCACGACGCGATGGCCCGCCGCCTCCAGCGCGGCCGCCACGCCTCGCGCCGACGCGCGGCTCACCTCGGCCTCCGTCGACGGGCCGCCCTGGATGACGGCGACGCTGAGCGGGACCGAGCGCCTCTGGCCGCCGGTCAAGCGGGCGCCTTCGCCGCGAGGGCAGCCGACATGTCCACCAGCTCGAGGCCGAGGCGCGTCGCCACGTCGAAGATGCGCGTGTCGCGATAGAGCTCGCCGAAGCAGATGCGCCCGATGCCGGCGTTGGCGATGAGTCGAAAGCACCCCCAGCACGGGCTGGCCGTCACGTAGATGTGCGCGCCGTCGACCCGCACGCCGTTGCGCGCGGCCTGGACGATGGCGTTGGCCTCGGCGTGCACGGTGCGGACGCAGTGGCCGTCCTCCATGAGGTGCCCGTCCTCGTCGCAGTGCGGTAGGCCGCGGACGCTGCCGTTGTAGCCGGTGGCGAGGATGCTCTTGTCGCGCACGATGACGGCGCCGACGAACTTGCGGTCGCACGTCGAGCGCGTGGAGACCTCGCGCGCGATGTTCATGAAGTAGTCGTCCCAGGA
>Ga0182030_10013556_pt1 | contig 16203 bp, 14 predicted proteins | sample 812S3MmetaG_FD_121299 | JGI IMG/M metagenome (GOLD analysis project Ga0182030, IMG submission 121299) | Permafrost microbial communities from Stordalen Mire, Sweden - 812S3M metaG (Illumina Assembly) | ecosystem: Environmental > Terrestrial > Soil > Wetlands > Permafrost | place: Sweden...
CCAAAATAAGCTCAGCTCAAGCAACCCCAGCAAGCCTCCTGTAGTGCAGACCTTCGGGGGCCGACCCTAACGGCATCAATCACTTAGCGTCGCCGAAGCCTCGAATCCGCGAAGTCCGGCTAGGCTATTTCCCGCGATCAGCTCTTGTACTCGGCGTAGGATTTCTCTTCGACCAGCGTGGAACCGAGCTTCCGATTCAGGCGCTGCTTGATCGCTGCGCGCTCGTCGTTTTCGATATAGACCGCTCGGGCGAGACGGATGAAGTCGGCGTCGAACGCTCCGGCGCGCTCCTTGTCGCGGATATCGTCCTCGATCGTCCATAGGCGCTCGTTGACCTCGAGCAGCGCGCTCACGTCATCCTCGATGTCGACTGCGGCGTAGTGTGAGCTGCGCCAGGTCTCCTCCAGCGCTTCGAGCTCGCGGCGCACGTTGGCCAGTTTTTTCGGATCCGCCATGCGCCGCGACTTGATCCGTAGAATGGTGATCTTGTCGAGCAGCTCACCCGGCGATACCGGCACCCTGATCTCGTTCATGCCGGTATTTTAGCCAAATTTGCCGGCTATCGAAGGTGATAAACTCGAATCGGTGCGCGCTGCAAGAATGAGAGATCCCAGTGGCTTGCGCCTTGCCACTGCGAGCGGAGCGATCCTTGCCGACGCGCCGTTCCTCGGCGCTCTTCTCGACGCCTCCGGCGAGGCGATCTTCGATCCGGAGTTCTGGGCCGCGCGCACGCAGCTTGCCGCCGTGGCGGCCGGTCGCGGCAGCGCCTGGTTCCTCGACTCCGGCCCCCGCCAGTGGGTGTTGCGTCACTATCGGCGCGGCGGGTTCATCGCGCATCTGTCCGCGGACCGGTATATCTGGACCGGCGAATCACGGGTCCGGGCATTTGCCGAGTACCGCTTGCTCGCGCGCTTGATCGAGCGCGGACTGCCGGTGCCGAAGCCGATCGGTGCCCGCTATCAGCGCGCCGGATTTCGCTATCGCTGCGATCTCATCACCGAGCGGGTCGAGGGCGCGAGGCCGCTGAGCGCCGAGCTCGCGGCCGGCGCCTTGGCCGACGAGACGTGGCTCGCGATCGGCGCGGCGCTCGCCCGCCTGCACGCGGCGGGGGTCGATCACGCCGATCTCAATGCGCACAATGTCTTGATCGACCGGCGCGGCGCTGTCAGCGTCATCGACTTCGATCGTGGCCGCATCCGCAAAGCCGGGGCATGGAAGCTGCGCAACCTTCGCCGCCTACGCCGCTCGCTCGAGAAAATCTCGCGCAATCTGCCGCCCGGGCGATTCTCCGCCGAGGCCTTCGCAAGCCTGCTCTCGGGCTACCGGGCATGCGCGGACCCGGAATCTCGCGGTCTTTAGCGATGCGACGACTCTACGGCTTGTTGATGATGTTGGCGGCGCCGGTGGCGTTCGCAGTGGTGCTGATGCGCGGCATCAGGGATCGCGCTTATTGGACGGCGCCGATGGAGCGTTTCGGCTTTGGACGCTGGATCGCAACGCGGAGCATCTGGCTGCATGCGGTGTCCTTGGGCGAAGTATCCGCCGCTGCACCGCTGCTGCGGGCGCTGCGAGCCCGCTACCCCGGAATTCCTTTTGTCCTGAGCACGGCGACCCCGACCGGCAGGAATCGCGCCCGGACGCTGTTCGGGACAGACGTCGATATCCGCTATCTCGCCTACGACACGCCGGGATCCGTGCGCCGTTTCCTCGCGCGAATCAACCCGCGGGTGGGCGTAATCATCGAGACCGAGCTCTGGCCCAATCTGCTGCACGAGTGCCGGCGCCGCGGCGTGCCCGTCGTGATCGCGAGCGCGCGGCTCACCCCGAAGTCCGTATTGCGTTATCGCCGGGCGCGCGCCCTATTCGGCGATGCCGTTGCGCAGAATGTAACCATCGCCGCTCAGACCGCCGAGGACGCCGAGCGCTTCATCGCCATCGGCGCCGACCGCTCCCGTACGCGCGAGGTTGGCAACTTGAAATTCGACGTGCAGCTAGGCGTGGAGGTGATCGAGGGTGGACGCAAGCTGCGGGCCGAATATTTGGGCGCGAGACCCGTCTGGATTGCCGGCAGCACGCACCCCGGTGAAGAGGAACAATTGCTCGCGGCGCACGCCGAGCTGAAAAAGGTGGTCGCGAACCCGCTCCTGGTGCTCGTTCCGCGTCATCCGCAGCGCTTCGAGAGCGTCGCTACGCTACTCACGCGCCGCGGAGAGCAGTTCGACCGCCGCAGTGCTGGCGCTCCGGTGCGCAACGATGTGGACGTGCTGCTGGTCGACACTGTCGGCGAGCTAGCCGCGCTCTATGCGGCCGCGGACCTCGCGTTCGTCGGTGGGAGTCTTGTTCCGGTGGGCGGCCACAACCTTCTGGAGCCGGCGGCACTCGGGGTGCCGGGGATCACCGGTCCTTACACGGCCAACAGCCGGGAAATCGCGCGGGAACTCATGCTCCGGGGCGGCGCCGTCCAGGTCGCCGACGCACAGACGCTTGCCAACGTATTGGGTCAGTTCTTCGCCGATCCCATCTTGAGGCAGCGTGCGGGCGCCTCCGCGCGCGAGTTCGTCGAAGCGCACCGCGGCACGGTGGCGCGGCTCATCGATCTCATCGATCCGCTGGTCGCCTCGAGCGGCCCCTCCGTCAAGGCGTAGGGGGGGTCGCGCCCGGCGCGTCGGGCGGCGCAGGCGCAGGCGCAGGCGAAGGCGGGGTATCCTTGAGCAAGGCGTTCAGGCGGTTCAAAGTCTGCTCGGACAGAATTCCCGCCGACTGCTGCAGCTTGAGCACATTGACCATGTAATCGTAGCGGCTGCGCGCGTAGTCCGTTTGCGCCTGAATCCACTGGCGCCGCGACTCGAGTACTTCCACCGCGGTGCGCGTGCCCGCTTCGTATCCGGATTCCGTGGCGTCGAGCGCGGTCGCATTCGATTCGAGCGCCCGGCGCAGCGCCTTGACGTGCGAGATCTCCGACAGCACGCCGAGATATGCATCGCGCGCATCGTGTTCGGTCTGGCGTGCGACACGCTCCACCCGTTCCTTCGCCGCGCGGTGCTGGTAAACCGCCTGCCGCACCTGCGAAGACACCATTCCGCCCGAATAGATCGGAATCGAGAACTGAATGCCCACCACATTCTGATATTGATCCAGGTTGTTGCTGCCGTAGGGCGTGCCGTTCGCGTTGATATAATCACCGCCGCTCGAGGATTTGTAGCGGCTCGCTACCAGATCGAGCGAGGGATAATGTCCGCCGCGCGCTGCGCTCACATTCTCGCGCGCGATGTCCGCCGCGAGGCGGCTCGAGACCAGCGACAGGTTCTGCTGCAAAGCCATCTCGACCCAGCGTTCTTCGCTCGAGGGGTCGGGATTGGTGAGCTCGAACGGCTCCACGGGCCGCGCCAGGAAGTCGAAGGCATCGCCCGTGATCTCGCGCAGCAGCTCCTGGGCGGAGGCGAGCTGCCGCTTCGAGGCGATCACCGCCGCCGCTCCGCTATCGTGCGCCGCGCGCGCCTCTTGCACGTCGGTGATGGCGATCAGTCCCACCTCGTAGCGCTTCTCGGCTTGCTCGAGCTGGCGGTTGACCGATTCCAGGTTGCCGTGCTGCGCATCGAGATCGTCCTGTGCGGCGAGCACGGCGAAGTAGCGCTGCGCGACGCGGGCGATCAGGTCCTGCTGCGCCGCCTGGTAATCCGCCTCGGCCTGCGCCACCTGGGCGTCCGCACGCTGCAGGGCGACCCAGTTCTCCCAGCGGAACAGGTTCTGCGTGAGGTCCACCCCGTACTTGCGCGTGCTGGTGGTCACGCGGCCATTGAAGGGAAACGCCTCGGAGAAATTCTCGCCGTTCTCTTGCACGGTCTCGACTACATTCGATTGCCCGTTGTCCTTCTCCTTGGAGAGGGTGCCGTTCCCCGCAAGCTGCGGCAACAGCGCGGCCAGTGCTTGCGGCTTCGATTCGAGGGCGGCGAGCCGATTGGCCTCGGCCTCCTTGAGCTGCGGATCGTTTTGGAGTGCGCGCTGATATACCGCCAACAGGTCAGCCGCCGGCGCGGCGTTCCAGACCATGCAAAAGCTCAGAACGATCAGGCACTGCTTCATGAGGTGTTATATTCGACTATATCACCCAAAAGACCCCATGCCGCCTACAACCCATTACTTCGACAATCTGGGGTATGGATGGGACGACAGCCGATTCCTTGGACAGCCTAGTATTGAGGGATGCTCGGATCGATATCTCTGGACCAAGCCAGGATGCCGCCGGCCAGATTGGCAACCGTGGCAAATCCGTGGCCTTCGAGAAAGTGGGCGACTTGCAGGCTGCGGCCGCCCGACCGGCAGATCACCACGGTTGCCTGGTTCGGATCGAGCTCGGACAGACGATCGGCGATCTGACTCATCGGAATGCGCACGGTTTGAGATGGGACCGGTGCAAGGTCTATCTCCCAACCCTCGCGCACGTCGAGCAGGGTCATTTGCGTGCCCTGCGCGCGGCGCTCGAGAAACTCGCCCGGACTCAACTCCTCGATCATCAGAACACGAACCCTTGCGCGGCAGTCGCGTTCACCAGCGGGTCGATCACCGTCTCGAACAAGCTCTCGCGAATCCATTCGTCGTGGTCGACGCGGCGGACGAGTATGGCTTCCATGACGGGCGCCGATCCGACCACCGCGAACAATCGGCCGCCGACGCGCAGGCAGCGCTCGAAGCGCGCGTCGTATATCGGTAACGAACCTGTCACGGCTACGACATCGTATTCGCCCAACGGCGCGACATCGAAGGCGTCGCGCGTCTCGAGCCGCACCCGTGCTTTGGGCGCGGCGCGCAAGTTGGTCGTTGCCGACGCGGTGAGCTCGGGATGGATGTCGATCGAGTGCGTGGAGGCGCATAGCAGACTCAAACACGCGCAAAGATAACCGCTGCCGGTGCCGATCTCGAGCGCGCAGTCCGTGGGATTCACCCCCATCGCCTGGAGGATACGTCCCTGAATTTTGGGCGCGAGCATCGACTGACCGGACCCTATGGGAAGCTCCGTATCGGCGAATGCGAGGTCGCGATAGCTGGTCGGTACGAAGTCTTCCCGCGGCACTCGGGCGAGCGCGTCGAGCACTCGTGGATCGAGGACTTCCCAAGTGCGGATCTGTTGATCGACCATTTGCTGACGAGCGGCCAACGTGTCCATAGATTCCTTTGCTTAGAGCGCTGATTATGGTCAATTTCTACAGGCTTCGCCATGCCTGTGCGCTATTCTCCAAAGTAACGAAGATTCGAGACGCGCCTAACCGTCCGGAGCCCAACGCTTAGCGCCGTTGGAATGTAGTCATCGAGGTCAGACTTGCTTTTGTCTCCCATCGTTCTCTGGTTCTCGACCTCAGCCGTCCTGGCAGTGGGTATCGGTGTGCTATGGGCGCGGAAGCGGAGGCAAGAGCGCGCCGTGGGCGAGCTCTCGCGCCAAGTCGCGAAAGTTGCACGGCTCACGCGCGAGGAGCGAGCGGCGGGGCGCATCGGGGTCGAGGGTAAGTCGCCGGCGCTCGGGCGTCTGGGGGCTGCCGTCAATCAACTGCTCGAGAGTCTGGAGCGGCGCGGACTGCGGCTCCACGATCGCGAGCAGCTCTTTCAGCGGCTGGTCGAGACCGTCAACGAGGCGGTTCTCGTCCACCGCGAGACGATTTTGTTTGCCAACGCGCGCTTTCTGGCGATGCTCGGCAAGAGCGCCCCGGAGGTCATCGGACGGCCGCTCACGGATTTCGTCGCACCCGAATATGTCGAGCTGGTGGAGAGCAATTTGCGCCGCCGCCTCGCGGGCGAGGCGGCGGCGGAGCGCTACGAGGTGGAGCTCGTCGGCTCGCACGGTGAAGTGACTCGCGTGGAGCTCTCCGTTACCGGCACCGATAGCGGCGGCGAGTCAGCGCTCCTGTTCACGGCGCTCGAAATGTTGCCGAACATCGTGCCGAGCTTCACGGCAGCCCGGCCGCGCGCGATGGTGACGCTCGACGCGATGGGCGAGAGCGTCATCACGGTCGACGCCGAAGGGCGGATTGACTACATCAACCAATCGGCCGCTACGCTGCTCGGACAGGGCTTCGATCAAGTGGTCGGCAAGTTCTTCGCGGATGTCGCCTCGCTGGTCGATGAGGCCGACCGCCGCTCGCTCGGCGATCCGGTGCGCAAGGCTTTGGCCACGGGCGGACGCGTGACCGTGGACAAGCGCGCGGTGCTCGTGCCCGCGAACGGCCTTGCGGAACGCTCGGTCGAGATCAGCGTGACGCCGCTCAGGTCCGAGACCAAGGAGACACTGGGTCTCGTGATCGTGATGCACGATACCAGCGAGCTGCGCGGACTGACGCGGCAGATGACCTATCAGGCGAGCCACGATGCACTGACGGGGTTGGTAAACCGCCGGGAATTCGAGCAGCGGCTGCGCGAGGCGATGGATTCCGCGCAGACGGGCGGCTCGGCGCACGCGCTGTGTTATCTCGATCTCGACCGCTTCAAGGTGGTAAACGACACCTGCGGTCACACCGCCGGCGATAACATGCTGCGCGAGGTCGCCACCATCATCAAAGACGCGGTGCGCGACTCCGACACCGCGGGGCGCATCGGCGGCGACGAGTTCGCGCTCCTCCTGGTCGGCTGCCCGCTTGAGAAGGCACGGCAGATCGCCGACGACGTGGTGCGTGCCGTCGGCGATTATCGGTTCGTGTGGAGGGACAAGATCTTCAACATCGGCGTGAGCATCGGCCTCGTCGAGATCGGGCGCGCCGGCGGCTCGATCGAGGACCTCATGAACTCGGCCGATTCCGCCTGTTATGTCGCCAAGAAGCAGGGCGGTGTGCACGTGCACGTGTACTCCGCCAGGGAAGAGGCCAAGGCGCGTCACAGCGGCGAGATTCAGTGGCTGCAAAAGCTGCAAAGCGCCTTGCGCGAGAACAAGTTCGAGCTCTTTTACCAGCCCATCGTGCATGCTCAGAGCGCCGGCGTGCGCGGACCGGCGCTCGAGGTGTTCGTGCGTCTGGAGGCCGAAAACGGCCAGCCGGCCGCGCCGTCCGCGGAATTCATCCGCGCCGCCGAGCGCTACCGCTTGATGCCGGAGGTCGATCGCTGGGTGGTTCAGGCCGTGCTCTCAGCCCTAGGGCGCGGCGGCATGCGCCTGCCGCCTGGACGCTCCGTGGCGATCAATATCTCCGGACAGACGCTGGGAGACGCGGAGTTTCTCGAGTTCGTGGTCGATTGCTTCGATCACACCGGCGCGAATCCGGGCGACATCTGCTTCGAGGTCATCGAGAGCGCCGTGGTCGCGAACCTCGATCATGCGCGCCGCTTCATCGCCGTACTGCACGGCATGGGCTGCGAGTTCGCGTTGGATGACTTCGGCAGCGGGCTCTCCTCGTTATCGACCTTGAAGACCTTGCCGATGGACTACCTCAAGATCGACGGCTCGTTCATCGCCAATCTTGCGGTGGACACGGTGAACCAGGCCATGGTGGGCGCCATGATCGAGCTCTCCCGCAGCCTTCACTTCCGCATCGTCGCCGAACAGGTCGAGGATCAATCCTCGCTCGATACAGTGAAGCTGATGGGCATCGATTTCGCGCAAGGATTCTTCATCGGCCGGCCGGAACGCCTCTCGATGACGCCCGCTGCCCCGCTAATCAATGCCTTATAACGACCCGGCAGACGCTCATAACCAACTGCTATGGGGTTTCCTCGGCCGCTCTGGCATTTCTCCCGCGCTTAGGAGGAAAATCGCGCTATTGCTCAAACGAACTCTCGAGGTGCCGCATGCCCATCTATGACGACAATACCAAGTCCATCGGCCGCACGCCGCTGGTACGCATCAACCGGCTCGATGCCTCCAGCTCGGCGACCATTCTCGCCAAGATCGAGGGACGCAACCCAGCATACTCGGTGAAGTGCCGGATCGGCGCCGCCATGGTCTGGGACGCCGAGGAACGCGGCGCTCTCAAACCCGGCATGTCCCTGGTCGAGGCCACCAGCGGCAACACCGGCATCGCACTTGCCTACGCCGCCGCCGCGCGCGGCTACGGCTGCGTGCTCACCATGCCCGAGACGATGAGCATGGAACGGCGCAAGGTGCTGATCGCTTTCGGAGCCAAGCTGGTGCTCACGCCGGGCGCGAAGGGTATGAAGGGGGCGATCGCCAAGGCCGAGGAACTGGCGGCCGCGGATCCATCGAAGTACTTGCTCATGCGGCAGTTCGACAATCCGGCGAATCCCAACATTCACGAGAAGACCACCGGCCCCGAGATTTGGGACGATACCGAGGGCAAGATCGACGTGCTCGTGACCGGCGTCGGCACCGGCGGCACGCTCACCGGCGTCTCGCGCTACATCAAAAAAACCAAAGGGAAGAAGATCATCACAGTGGCCGTCGAGCCAACCAACTCGCCGGTCATCAGTCAGACCCTCGCCGGTCAGACGCCTACGCCGAGCCCGCACAAGATTCAGGGAATCGGAGCAGGGTTCATTCCGAAGAACCTGGATCTGTCCCTGGTCGACCGTGTCGAGCAGGTGAGCAACGAAGAAGCGATCGCAGTCGCGCGCAGTCTCGCGCGCGAGGAAGGCATGCTTTGCGGCATTTCGTGCGGCGCCGCCATGGCCGCCGCGCTGCGCCTTGCGCGCGAACCGGCGCAGGCGGGCAAGACCATTGTGGTGGTGCTGCCGGATGCGGGCGAGCGATATCTGTCGGGCGCGCTGTTCGAGGGCCTTTTCGAGGACGTCGAGAAGATGCAGGCGGTCGCCTGAGCGCATCATGAGCGTAGTCGCGAGTCCAAAGTCGAAAGCATCTGTGCTCGAGCGCTTGAGCGGCGAGCTCCTCGAGAGCTACCTCGGCGACGAGCGCGCGCGGCGCATATCGCGCCGCTATCTCCCGTCGCGCGAGGGCATCGCGGAAATCCTGCAGGGCGTGCTCGATCTCATGTATCCCGGCTACTTCGGCGGCCGCGACTGGAGCACGGAGGATCTCGCTGCTCAAGTCGCCCAGGCGTTGGTCGAGCTGGCACCGAAGATCGAGCGTGAGATGGAGCACTGCCTGTGTTACGGGCGCGAACGTGAAGCCGGGCGGTCCGAGTTCGGGGAGTGCGCGCCGCGCGCACGAGAGTTGACGGAGGTGTTTTTGGGGCGGCTGCCGGAGATCCGCGCTCTGCTGGTACGAGACGTGCAGGCTGCGTTCGACGGCGATCCCGCGGCGACCAATCTCGACGAAGTGATATTGGCCTATCCCGGCGTGCTCGCCGTCAGCGTCTATCGCATCGCGCACGCGCTGTACGACCTGGGCGTGCCGATGATGGCGCGGATCATGACCGAATGGGCGCATTCGAAGACCGGTTGCGACATCCATCCCGGCGCCAAGATTGGAGCCGCATTCTTCATCGATCACGCGACCGGCGTCGTGATCGGCGAGACTACCGAGATCGGCGAGGGGGTCAAGCTGTACCAAGGCGTGACTTTGGGCGCTTTGTCACTGCCGAAGGACGCGAGCGGACACATCATCCGCGGGCGCAAGCGCCACCCCACGGTCGAGAACGGCACGACACTGTATGCGAACGCTACCGTGCTCGGCGGCCAAACGGTCGTCGGCGCTGAGAGCGTCATCGGCGGCTCGGTGTTCTTGACGCGCAGCATCCCGCCGCGCTCGCGCGTATCGCTCAAAGAACCGGATCTACGCGTCGCGTCGCGCGACGGCGCGGCCGAGCCGGACGCGATTTACTTCGACATCTAATCGATTAGAAAAAGTCGCCCGCGGCGCTTTTTCGGGTAAGGCCGGCTATCCGCCGGCCAAAGGCGTGGCGTTGGCCGGCTGCCGAAGCTACATCATTTTGCCGAGCACCGGCACCAAGAGCAGCGCCACGATGTTGATGATCTTGATCAGCGGATTGATCGCCGGACCGGCCGTGTCCTTGTAGGGATCACCAACGGTGTCGCCGGTCACCGCCGCCTTGTGCGCGTCCGAGCCTTTGCCGCCGAAATGACCTTCTTCGATGTATTTCTTGGCGTTGTCCCAGGCGCCGCCGCCGGTGGTCATCGAAATCGCCACGAAGAGTCCCGTGACGATCGTACCGATGAGCAATCCGCCGAGCGCCAGCACGCCAGTCCCCGGGCCCATGAGCCAGTTGATGACGAACACCAGGATGATCGGCACTACGATCGGCAGGAGCGAGGGCACGATCATCTCCTTGATCGCGGCCTTGGTGAGCATGTCGACAGCGCGTGAGTAATCCGGCTTCGCGGTGCCTTCCATGATGCCCGGAATCTCGCGGAACTGACGACGGACCTCGTTCACCACCGAACCGGCTGCGCGCCCCACTGCCTCCATCGCCATGGCCGCAAACAAATAGGGCACGAGGCCGCCGATGAACAAGCCGATGATCACCGCCGGGTTTGACAAGTCGAACGCGCTTGCGTGTCCCGTGACCTCCTCGAGCTTATGGGTGTAGTCGGCGAACAGCACGAGTGCCGCCAGGCCCGCCGAGCCGATCGCGTAGCCCTTGGTTACGGCTTTCGTGGTGTTGCCGACCGCGTCCAGCGGGTCGGTGATGTCGCGCACCTTCTTGTCGAGGCCTGCCATCTCGGCGATTCCGCCCGCGTTGTCGGTGATGGGGCCGTAGGCATCGAGCGCGACGATCATCCCGGTCATCGAGAGCATGGCCGTGGCCGCGATGGCGATGCCGTACAGTCCCTCGAGGCGGTAGGAGGCCCAGATGGACAGGGCCACGGCGATCACCGGCAGCGCGCAGGCTTTCATCGAGACGCCGAGACCCGCGATGATGTTGGTCGCATGGCCGGTCTGCGAAGCGGCCGCCACGTGCTGCACGGGCTTGTATTCCGTGGCAGTGTAATACTCGGTGATCACGATCATCGCGGCCGTGAGCGCAAGGCCGACGAGCGTGCACAGCCACATCGACATGCCATGGCTGCCCATGATCCTCTGTGACACGAAATAGAATGCAGCTGCGGAAATGACCCCCGAGACGATAACGCCCTTGTAGAGAGCGTTCATGATCTTGCCCCCTTCCTTGGTCGAGACAAAAAAGGTGCCGACGATGGATGAGATGATGGAGATCGCGCCGAGCAGCAGCGGGAACAGCACCGCGCGCTCGCCCATCAGCAACCCGCCGAGCAGCATGGTCGCGACCAGAGTCACCGCATAAGTCTCGAACAAGTCGGCCGCCATGCCGGCGCAATCGCCCACGTTGTCGCCCACGTTGTCTGCGATCACCGCGGGGTTGCGCGGGTCGTCCTCCGGAATTCCGGCTTCGACCTTGCCGACGAGATCGGCGCCGACGTCCGCGCCCTTGGTGAAGATGCCGCCGCCGAGACGTGCGAAGATCGAAATCAAAGAGCCGCCGAACGCGAGGCCGACCAGTGCACGCAGCGCCGCTTCCGCGTCGCCGAGCACGTGCAGCATGCCGAGATAGTAGCCGGCGACGCCGAGGATGCCCAACCCGACCACCAGCATGCCGGTGATGGCACCGCCGCGGAACGCGACCTGAAGCGCGGCATTGATGCCGTGATTCGCGGCCTGGGCGGTGCGCACGTTGGCGCGCACCGAGATATTCATGCCGATATATCCGGCGAGCCCCGAGAGGAGGGCGCCTACGGCGAATCCCCCGGCGCTCGGCCAGCCGAGCCCAGCCCCCAGGGCGATGAACAGGATGACACCCACGATAGCGATGGTGCGGTATTGCCGGTTGAGGTAGGCGCGGGCACCGGCTTGGATCGCTGCCGCGATCTCCTGCATACGGGGGTTGCCGGCGGGCTGCGCCAAGATCCAGCGGACGGAAAAGGCGCCGTACAAAATCGCGATGATTCCCGCTCCGATGGCCAGATAAAGGGCGTTATCAAGGGTCATTTCTTAAGGTCCCGGTGATATATGTTATTGAAAAATATGAATTTATTAGTATTTGAGGCGCGGCATCATACCACAAAGGGCTGCTTCAAGCGCTTCCTCACGCTGACGCCTTTGAGCGCAACGTACGACGGCAATCCGCGTCGGTACGGCGGGTAGTCCTCGCCCCCGATGAGCGGCAGCAGGTAGCGCCGGCACGCCGGCGTGATGCCGAAACCATCCGCAGTGATGAAATTGCGCGGCACCTTCTTTTCGTGGTTGGCGATCGAGGCGAGCGGAGCTTCGCCGATGGTCCAGCGGTAGGGAGAAGAGGACTTGCGAACGATGGTGGGCATCACCGCGTTCCTGCCCTTCAGGGCGAGCTGCACGGCTGCTTTCCCCACCGCGTATGCCTGCTCGACATCCACCTTGGAGGCGATGTGGCGCGCGGAGCGCTGCAAGTAATCGGCAACGGCCCAGTGGAACTTGTAGCCGAATGCTTCCTGGGTCATTTGCGCGACCTTGGGGCCGACCCCGCCCAACTGGGCGTGGCCGAAGGCATCCTTGGTCCCCGACTCGGCGAGAAACTTGCCATCCGCGTCGCGTACCCCTTCCGAGACTACGACAACGCAGAAGCCGTGCCGCTCGACGCAGGCCTTGACCTTATCGAGGAACGCCGCGCGGTCGAAGGTGATCTCCGGGAACAGGATGATGTGCGGCGCATCGCCGGGCCGCTCGCCGGCCAAGCCTCCGGCCGCGGCAATCCAGCCGGCATGACGGCCCATGACCTCGAGCACGAATACCTTGGTCGAGGTGCGCGCCATCGACTGGACGTCGAGCGCCGCCTCGCGCGTCGCCACCGCGATGTACTTTGCCGCCGAGCCGAAGCCCGGACAGCAGTCGGTGATCGCCAAGTCGTTGTCGACGGTCTTGGGAACCCCGATGCAGGTGATGGGGTAGCCCATTTGCGCGCCGATCTCGGAGACCTTGTGAGCGGTATCCATGGAATCGTTGCCGCCGTTGTAGAAAAAGTAACCGATGTCGTGCGCGCGAAATACCTCGATGAGCCGCTCGTACTGGACCCGGTTTTTGTCGATTCCCGCGAGCTTGTAGCGCGCCGATCCAAAGGCACCGCCCGGCGTGTGGCGCAGCGCGCGGATCGTCGCGGTGGACTCCTTCCCGGTATCGATCATGTCCTCGGTGAGCGCCCCGATGATGCCGTCCCGCCCGGCGTAGACCTTGCCGATCTTGTCGCGGTGCTTGCGGGCGGTCTCGATCAACCCGCACGCCGAGGCGTTGATGACGGCGGAGACCCCGCCGGACTGGGCGTAGAACGCGTTTTTCGGGGTCGAGCGCATGGTATAAGGAACCTTACCGCGGAACACAAGGCGCGCAGAATAGCGGATCGCCGCAGCCCAGGCACGGCTTATCCTGGTTTGACGGAGCACCTCCCCGACGGTAGGTTAGCGCGCTTTCGGCACCGTGGAGAATCATGCGAATAGTCCTGATGGGCGCGCCGGGATCCGGCAAGGGTACCCAGTCGCAGCTCTTGGTGGCTGCCTACGGTGTCCCTCAAGTTTCAACCGGCGACCTGCTGCGCGAGGCGGTGAGCAGAGAGACCGAGCTCGGCAAGAAAGCGAAAGCGGCCATGGACGCCGGCAAGCTCGTGGACGATGCGATCGTGCTCGGCATGATTCGCGAGCGGTTGGCCCGCCCCGATGCGGTCAACGGCTTCATCCTCGACGGTTTTCCGCGCAACATCGCGCAGGCCGAGGCGCTCACGAAACTACTGGCCGAGCTCAAGCAGCCTCTCGAGGCGGTGGTACTGTTGAATCTCGACCTCGGCATACTGTTCAAGCGTCTATCGGGTCGGCGGATCTGCGAGGGCTGCGGACGCGTATTCAACATATTTACGGCTCCCGCGGAGGGCGCACTGCACTGTGACAAGAGCGGCGGCCAACATCGACTGATTCAGCGGCCGGACGACCGGGAGGAAGTCATCGGCAAGCGGCTCGAGGTGTTCGAGGCACAGACCAAGCCGCTCATCCGGCACTACGAGGACGCAGGGCTCTTGCGGGTCGTCGATGCCGACGCGAGCGTCGAGACCGTGTTCAAGAGCATTCAGCAGGCGGTGGGCGGCTAGGTCCGGACCGGCGAGTGCGTCCGAACCGGTCGGCGCGGCCGGGCCGGCCAGCGCGCTCAACCGAGCGCCTCCCGCAGGCGCTCGCCGATCTCGGCGCGCCGCCAACCGGCGAGCGACGGCACCTCGCGTTCGCCCATCGCGAGCGCCTTGAGTTCACCGCGCGGCGCCAGGACCTCGGCACTCACGCCGAGATCCGCGGCTCGCGCGTCCACCACGGCGGCGAGCCGCTGGATCAGCGCTCGCTGCTCGGGAGTCGGCCGCGGGTCCCGGGCGAGCTCCCGATCGGCGGCCTCTTCCGGCGGGGCCCGGCGCAGCGCTTCGAGGAGGCCCTCGGCGAGGCCGTCGTTCATCGGGCGGGGAAGCGAGAGCGCCGCGCTGAGCGCAGCGCGCGTCCCGGGATTGTCAAGCGCGGCCTTGAAAATGCCCGCATCGTCGACGATCCACCCACGCGGCAGATCGCGCTCGCGCGCAGTCCGCTCGCGCCAGACGGCGAGCGCCCTGACCCGCGGACGCGCCGGCGGCGGCAACTGATCGAGATTACGGAGCCTGCGCCAGGCGCGCTCGGGGTCAGGTTCGTACAGCGTTGGATCCTCCAACGCCGCGCAATCCTCGAGCACCCAGTGTTCGCGGCCGAGCGCTTTCAGCCGCTCGGTGAGGCGTGAGGCGACCTCGTTCAAGTACCGCACATCGTCCGCTGCATATTGGAGTTGCTCCGCGCTGAGCGGGCGTTTCGACCAGTCGGTGCGTGTCTGTCCCTTGGCCAGCGTAACGCCCAGGAGCGTCTTGACCAGGTCGGCGTAGCCTATCTGAGGCTTGAGGCCGATGCACCCCGCGGCGATCTGCGTGTCGAAGACCGGCGAGACCACACGCTTGACCGTGAGATAAAACGCCTCGAGATCCTGGCGTGCGGCGTGGATTACCTTGCGCGTCGCGCCGGCCGTGAGCGGCGGCACGAGCGCCTCGAGCCCGCCGGAGCGCAGCGCATCGACGCACCACACGGTGTCGCCCGCGGCGAGCTGCAGGAGACACAACTTCGGAAAGAACGTCCGCTCGCGCAGGAATTCCGTGTCCAATCCGATCGACGCCTGCGTCGCGAGGCTCTCTGCCAAAGATCCCAGGGGCTCGCCTGGGTCGATCCAAATCGCGTCGGGCATAAGAATGATCCGCGTGTACAATTTGCGAATCTACCATGGCCGATCCGGGCGATGCTGCGACTGGTAAAGGCATTCTGGAACATCGCATTCTGGCGCGAATCGCCGGCGCAATTGCCGGCGTCGGTATTCTTGCTGTGTCTGGTTGCCGGCGCCGCGGCGATCCTCGAGGTGATCGCGGCCTATCTTCCCGCGGCGCCGGGCGGTGCAATCGTGGTGCGCGTCGCGCTCAGCGTGCTCTTGCCGCTGTTGTTCGCCTGGCTGGTGCTCGCGATCGCCCGCCAGCGCCAACGCTTCCTGCAGACCGGGACCGCCTTGCTCGGCGTGGCGGTGCTCGCGGAAATCGTGCTGTATCCGCTCGGCTCGCTCTTGACTTTCGTCGGCGTCGACCGGCCGGCGGCGCTGCCGATCGGCGTTCTGCTGGTGGTGGGCCTCGTGTGGTACTTGCTCGCTTGCGCCAACATCTGGCGGGCCGCGCTCGATGCGCGCCTCGGACTCGGCGCGGCGATCAGTCTCGGATATTTGTTGCTGTCGATGGTGCTGGAGCAGCAGCTCCTGCCGCAATCTTGACGACCCACGTGCACATCCTGGGCGTTGCCGGCACCTTCATGGGAGGGTTGGCTGCGATCGCCAAGGCCGCGGGGTTCCGCGTCACCGGCTCGGATCTCAACGTCTATCCGCCGATGAGCGACCAGCTCGCCTTGCTCGGCATTGATTTCGTTCAGGGCTATGGGGCCGAGCAGCTCGACCTCAAGCCCGACGTGGTGGTGGTCGGCAACGCGTTGAGCCGCGGCAGCCCGGTCGTCGAGGCGATGCTCGATCGCGGTATGGCGTACACATCCGGTCCGCAATGGCTGGCCGAACAGGTGCTCAAGCACAAGCACGTGATCGCGGTGGCGGGCACTCACGGCAAGACCACGACCTCGAGCATGCTGGCTTTCATTCTGGATCACGCGGGGTGCCGACCCGGTTTTCTGATCGGCGGCGTGCCGAGCAATTTCGATTCGACCGCGCGGTTGGGATCGGGTGACTACTTCGTCATAGAGGCGGACGAGTACGACACGGCGTTCTTCGACAAG
>Ga0182030_10013557_pt1 | contig 16202 bp, 12 predicted proteins | sample 812S3MmetaG_FD_121299 | JGI IMG/M metagenome (GOLD analysis project Ga0182030, IMG submission 121299) | Permafrost microbial communities from Stordalen Mire, Sweden - 812S3M metaG (Illumina Assembly) | ecosystem: Environmental > Terrestrial > Soil > Wetlands > Permafrost | place: Sweden...
AAGTCTGAGTGTCTGGTATAAAGCCGTAAGTTGATTGCACTGCGGTATATTCCGTCGGAATACCCATTGGAAAAAACCACCAGTGCACGTCCATTTCCTGAACCTTTACATGAATAAAGCCATGAGGGATCGACATTTGAAACGGTTCGTTCGGGTTCGTCAAGACTCGTGATATCGCCGATTCATTTGTGGTTGTAGCACCGCCACCCTTCCCCATTGCTGAATATGCATTTGGAACTGGTTGCGACCACTGGTTGATCTCTGTAACGTTTTTTTGTGCTGCTGGATCAAAGTTTGTCTGACTCACCAGATACGGCTTGCCGTCACATTCGAAAGGTACCTGCCAGAAAGTAGTCGTCCCTATGGTTATTGGTCTGTAGCCCTTTAAGAAATACAAGTTGGCATTTTGCTGCACGTTTCTTTTTGTTTGCGTGACGAAATTCTGGTCGAAGCTGTAACCCGGGGGTAGGTTGAAGTTATTACTCGGTGTACCGCTCAAGGAAATATTGCTCTCGGCGCCATCCATCATGAATGCAGTCTGCCAGTTGTCTCCTGGTATCTGCTGCAGACCCGAGTTCTTTCCGAGCATGCGCACAGAATTTTGACCGGCCAGATCTGTGAAAAAACTGTATAAATTCTCTTGATTCGTCAGATTGCTCTGCAACGCATTGCTTATATCTTGCGCTCCTTGAGTTGCTTGATCTGCGTTAGTGACCATCGTTCCGGTTTTGCTTGCGTCGGCGTTTATCGCCATAAGCAAAGCCTCTCCCCAAACTCGGTTGATTCGCCGTAAGGTAATGCACCCATCCAATTTCGCAGGGGTTGAATTTGGATTTAAGGCCACATCAGATGTTACGTCGTTAAAGCATTGCTGATTTTGTGACGAACTTAGTTTCACACCAATCTTAGACTGGTCGTCAAGGATCTGTCGCCCTACGTTCAGCGCACCAGCATCAACCGCGTTTCGCACCTCGTTCTGTCCGCCAAGAAAGAGAGCGATTACTAGAAATCCTACTCCGAGCACCACCAGAACCAATGCCAGGCTGGTCCCGAGTGATATTGCCGATCCCTTTTGTTTTCGCATGTTCAATCCATTGCAAGAAATAATTCAACAGTAATGCCATCGACTCCACTAACTGGGCTGGAAATTAACTATCGCCTCCACATCCTTTGCCTGGAACGTCAAATCCGTCAGGCCGGGAAATGGCATGGGCAGATGCACGCCAATTTGCGTTTGCACTGTCACTTTTCCAGTCCCCGTATCGTAAAAAAAGCCTGGCATGGAAATGTTCGTGATAATTGCAGAAGTATGCATGGCGCTTACAGCGTTTTTTGCAGCTTCTAATGCAGTCGGTGCATCAGCCTGATTGGCGGCTTGACGAGCAGCACTTTTTGCGCAGCTATCGTTCATCGAATTTGCAACAACCAGAACCACAAGATCCAACATGCAAAGTGCAAGTGGTATCAGAACCATAGCGGTGCACACTGCCTCAATAAGAGCCTGCCCTCGAGACCTTCTAACGATTTGCATTATCGGGATTCTCCATTTGCCGTTGTGCAGTTATCTGGAAAGTCATAGGACCATTCAACCCTGGAACATTGACTAACGGCAAGGGGATTGGAAGAAAGGGACTGCAGACCACCGTTGTCGACACGGTAACGAGTTGATCTGTAATTTGATCTGCTCCGCTCTCTTTCTGCCCGGCTGTATAGGAAATATCAGTAACGGGTTTACCGACAATTTTCACAAATTTCCCCATCCCGTTAAGCCACTGCTCGGGAATTACTTCTTTGACTATACTGCTCTGTTTCTGCGCCTCACTTTGGGCTAAAAGAGAAGCCTCATGAACTTGATTATTATTGAGAACACAGCACAATCCATAGGATACTCCGATACACATTACGTCTATGAGTGGCAAGAAAAAGAAAAGTAGAAGCACTATTAAGGCCGGTCCAAATTCGGAGATCGCGGAACCGGTCGATGCTCGTTTTAACGGTGAAAGACGAGATCGTAATCGCGCATAATTGCCGTTCAATCGCCCACCTCACATAAACAGTACTGAATATTCTCTGTATCTGCCTAGTTTACGCACAGAGATAAGTTTTTAGGAGGCATTTTCCGAATTGAAACAGAATTTCATTTGAGAGATGCACCCGGGTCTGCTTTTCCAGCGGCCAGACAAGAGGTATGATGATGTCGGCATGCAGCTCAATCAAGTTTTGCTGTTTTTGCTGGTTCCAGAGTCTTGAGCGTCTTGTTTGATCATTGAGGGAAGAGAGTATGACCGCAGAATCAGACGACATAAAAAAAACAGACGATGAAGAAAAAATAGTGAAACCAGAAGCCCCCAATCAAGAAAAGACTGGGGCGAAAGATAGCAGCAAGGTTCAGTCACAGAGTTCGACGAGCTCAAAGCCATTCATGATCTATGCGATTCCCAAGGCTGGAGCGCCAGAAGAAAGTGTCAGCACTGAAGGAATGACATACGATCAAGTGCTCGCAAAAACCTCTCCGAAAAGCTCAGAGAAAACTCCCGAACGAGTTTCTCGCACACTAATAGACTTTGTGGTGCCTCAGTCCGACAAACTTGATATCAGTCCCGCACCGCCAGCAGCCGCCGATCAACTTCCAAATGCCGATCCGGAATCAGCTGCCTCTATCGTTCACAAATCAGCTGCCTCTGCCGCTCCCGAATCAGCCGCCTCTGCCGCTCCCGAATCAGCCGCCTCTGCCGCTCCTGAATCGTCTGCCTCAGTGCTGCATCGCATCGCAAACTCTCAGTCCATTAATCGCGAAAAAGACAGCTATGTAGCCCGTCCACCAGAAGTACCACCCCCGATGCGCCGGAAGAGAGGCACGCCAAAAACGATGCTTGACATACTTGTTAGCATCGGTAATCAGCTAACTGGAGCAGGGCACGCTCCAGAAACAGCACCTGACCTGGCAGGCGATCACGAGGCCGTCGAGCCTGTCGAGCAACAAACGTCAGTGCAAGTTCAATCAAACCCCGAAGAGCAGGTTACTCAGTCCACTGAATATTATTCGAACGAAGCGCATTATCCAGCGCCCGATTATTCGGAATCGAGCGAACCGCACACTTTTTATCAAGGCGCAGATGGTCAATTGCAGGGACCCGAAGAAGCTCGCGGCGAGCGCATATCACGTACGCTGCTGGATCACTCTGTGCTCTTTGATACTGTTTCAAAGTCTGCAGAAAAAATGATTTTGAAAGCAGCAGAAGAGCAAAAAGAAAAGTTGAAGGAGCCGCTTGTTCCATTCTTTCCAGTGCAGGCAGACCGCATTTCATCACCTTGTCCATGGAAATGGGAAGGTGACGAGGTCAAAGAAAGAATCAAGTACTGCGACATGTGCAAACATCAGGTCTATAACTTTGCTGGAATTGAGAGACCAGAAGCAGAAGCCCTGGTCTTTAAGCACGAGAACCAGGTGGCTAAGACCTTATTTAAGCGTGCAGATGGCAAATTCATGTCGAGTGATTGCCCGGTCGCCGTCAAGCAAACGCGCGGCATGGTACTAGCAGTGGTGATGGGTTTATTACTGCTGGTTATAGTGTTTGCATCTATGCTTTTAGCGCCACAGCCGCCTAAGCAGACAGTGGTAAATACGGAAAATAAATCGTCAGAGCAACCGTCACCCGCTTCCACGAGCCGACGTCGTGGAGTGTCATCGACGACTTCCGGTGGAAGAAAAACAGCAACTGATGGAGTGGCCGATCATGCTACATCCGGCTTGAATGGAGGAAGCGCTGTACCAACATTACCACCACCGGCAGCTGGAACAGCCTCACAGCCGCTTGGTAGCAATGGCGGTTATGGACCTATCTCACCACCGACGCCAGCTGCAAACGATTTTCAATGGAATTACAGCAACGATCCCCAGAAGAACCCGGCACCTATAACGTCACCGAATGTGTCGCCAGCGCCGAGCAAAGTCGACCCGGCTCAGGCTGCCGAGCTTCAACGGCTGAAACAACAGATTATTGAGAATTCAGGATCGAAGTGAGCCGTATCTCTTGACTGGTTACTCGATTCGGAAGAATGTGCGACCAACCTTGATAACGTCCATTGGAGTCAGTTGCCAGGGCGCAGTAATCATCTGTTCATTGACATGAGTGCCGTTGCTACTCATCAAATCTTCAAGCATCCAGCGTCCCTGATCCCAGTATATGCGGGCGTGATGGGCTGATGCGTAACCGTCATCCGGTAGGATCAGGCTATTTTCAGGAGCACGCCCTAGCGTGGTAATTGGTCCCGAGATCGTATACCTAACACCGGTGTTTAGGTTCACGAGCACTGGTAAGCGAGAGGGTTGATTGCTGCTCATATTCTTTTTTCTGGGGGGACACCGAACCTACAGAAATATTCTACAGCCAGTTTGGTAGCGAAAGACATTCGAGTTTAAAACTCCTCAAATGACCGAAAATGACCGAAAAAGACGGCAAGAAGTTATTGGACCGATTTAAGATATCACCAATTTAAGATTGGCGGCATTTGACTCTGAGCAAACAATTAGTTTCTGCCTCTTAGCAGCGATGCCAAATGGTGATAATCTTGACATGCGCAGCCCTAAGCCAGCGTATAGTCCACAGCGTTTTTACGCATCTCTTTTGGATTGCATTTGTGACTTCACCCACAATAATTCGTCCCGAAGCAGAGTCGACGACAGAGTCAACCTCTAGTTCGAGAAAGTTTGATGATCGTGCGTTGATAGCGCGCTGGTTGCTTAGAGCGGTGGTGAGCGTATTGATTGCTTTGTGCGCGGCGGAGCTGATTGGTCGTTTTATCGTTTTCAACAGCAAGCCGGCGGACAGTAATAATCCTCAATTTGATACCAAATATAGGGTCGCCAATAGCTTGAAGACTAGCGATGCCAATATTGTTTTGTGCGGCGACTCGCTAATGAAAGAGGGTGTTTATCCCGAACTGATAACAGCAAGCCTGAAAAACATCTACACATCTGTCAGGACATCAAATCTAGCGGTAACCGGTGGAACCCAACTTGATGCCGTCAAATATCTGGAGTATTTGAAACTACGAAAAATAAAACCGCGTCTTGTCGTTTTCGATTTTGAAGTAAGCAACACATGCTTACCAACGATGGCTAATAACATTGACTGGGGTCAAACGCACAGTTATCTCTTCAAAGGGCTGCTTTCACGGCCTGTAAACACGAGAGAGACCGCGCAGCTTTTGCCCAGCGATATCTCTTACATGGTGCGTCAAAGAGCCAATATCAAACGTTCAATTTGTGAGTTTCTCAATGCGCTGCCATCACAAAAAATATTCGCTCGAAAATCATTCTTCGAACTCAACGACTCCCCTCAACTGGAAGTCAGCGAATCAGGCATGGCGCCAAATAACAGAATAACGCCAGACCTGGATTGGTCGGAAGAGAAACAAAAGATTGGATTCTTCACGCCATATTGCCCACAATCTGCAGCGTACAAATATAATCCAGAAGCTTATTCGATAATTATCGACTACTGTCGAAAGAACAACCTTCCGTTGATTATGGTGTGGCTGCCGCACCAGACACAAGTCTACGATGCATTGTTCTATAAACCACCTTACGATGAGTCCTGGCACGAGAAACAGTTCGAGAATTATTCAAAGCTCCCGTTTGTTTTTGCCGAATATCTGAATGTGTTGCCTGACGACGCGATTTATTTTCACGATTACAGGCATCTCAACACCTACGGCTGCGTCAAGGCCTCAGAACTTCTCGCGCAAGCCTTACGCAAACCCCAGTATAAGAGCTTGCTGGAGGCGAGCAAATGAACTTCGCCAAACCATCATTCCTAATATTCCTAACGGTGGTAGCACTTGTGGTGCTGGCATTGAAGTCGCCCAGAAAACGCAAACTACTTTTACTGGCAGCCAGTTACTTCTTTTACGGAACATGGAGCATTCCATTCATCGGACTGATATTAGTCAGCACAAGCCTGGACTACTGGTTTAGCAAAAAGATCTTCGCATCATCAGATGCAACGCGCCGGAAGCTCTTACTCACTACTGGCATAGTCATAAATCTGATTATTTTAGGAATATTCAAATACTGCAACTTTTTCATTGATACCACGAATTCCACTCTAGCCTTTTTGCATTTGCAACTCGTTTACATACACCCGCTCAAGTTGCTTCTGCCCTTAGGCATCTCCTTCTACACGTTCGAGGCGATAAGCTACCTGGTCGATGTCTTCAGAGGTGCGGAGCCTGCAGAGACCTTCTTCGACTACAACTTCTACATCATGTATTTCCCGCATTTAATTTCGGGACCGATCGTTCGTTACCGCGAATTATCTTCGCAAATGAAAGATGGAATTTTTCTGTCACTGAAAAGCGTACAGAAGGGCTTTGAACTGATCGTACTCGGTTTGATATTCAAGCTCTTAATCGCCGATTCAGTATCAGGAATAGCTGACGCCGCGTTCCAGAATCCATCCAATGTGACTGTCGGTCAAACCTACCTTGCGTGGGCAGCATTTACGGCACAGATCTACTTCGACTTTATGGGCTACACGCATATTGCACGGGGAGTCTCACTACTTTTCAATATCGCATTGCCGTTGAACTTCGATCATCCATATAACGCGCGGAATATCAGCGATTTTTGGCAACGCTGGCACATCTCATTGTCGCGCTGGATAAGGGATTATCTCTTCATTCCTCTTGGAGGCTCACGTGGTAGCGCGGCAAGAACCTGCTTCAATCTTCTGATTACGATGACAATCGCCGGAGCATGGCATGGCGCAGGCTGGGCATTCATCATCTGGGGTGCCTACCACGGCTTGCTCTTGCTCGGCTATCACATCACTGCACCATTGCGAAAAATCGCATCAGCTTCCGCAGCAAAATCTATATGGTCAGACTGGCTCTTCAAGACAGTCGGAGGAGTATCGACTTTCCTGCTTGTAGCGTATGGCTGGATCTGGTTCAGAAGCCCAGATACTCATACGGCACTCGCGTTTTCCAGCAAACTATGTCAACTGAATCAGCTTTACACAGAACAGTCTAAATTGATCAGGCAAGACGGTGACTTCAGCTCGTTAGCAACGATGATCCTATTGCTGTTGCTATGCAGTGGTGGGCCATTGGCGGTGCGCTTATACAACTCAAGCTTTCAGGCGCTACCGCGCTGGGCCAAGATTCAAGCCGCTACAGCGGCTTTTATAATCTGCTATATCTTTTCGGGTGCGGGAAGCAAACCTTTTATCTATTTTCAATTTTAATATTTCACGCAACTCACTGATTCTCTTCGAGTAGGTGTGCCGCGTGACGTCTGGTGCCAAAAGCCCATTCAGTATTGGAAGCTACGCCGAGCAAGAAAATCATTGCACCACTTCCGACAACGATCCACCACACAGCATGAGTAGCTTCGGAAAATCCTGCACCGCTGATCGTGTGTGCTTTAGCGATAGTCCCAGCAACGGCGACACCAAGGGAAGCCCCAACCTGCCTGCTCGTTGAAGCCACAGCAGCAGCAGCAAGACCAGCCTGCGCTTTGGGCATTCCAGAAACAGCAGTATTTGCAATCGGCGCATTCGTACTCAGTTGTTTAAAGGCGTTCTATCTTACGAGCCACTTCGTCAATTAAATCAGCCGCATCGAAAAGCATCTGCTTTTCCTCGGCACCTGTGAAGCGACGCTTAATGACCGCATGCAAATTTCCGACGGCTCTTCCAACTGGACCATAATCAGTGGGTTCACCTTCAGTTCGCAGAGAAGTCAAACGCTCGAGAATAGCTTCAGCGTCACCTCGATGATTATTGAGTGCCTCGCGCCCAGGCTCTGTAATGACAAATAAACGTCTGGGCCCACCGGAAGAATTGGTTTCGATCTCTCCCTGGTCTTCTAGCAAGTTTAAAGTGGGGTAGACAATACCAGGGCTGGGCGCGTAGGCTCCGCCAGTTTTCGACTCTATCTCGCGAATAATGTCGTAACCATGCCGTGGCTGCTGTTCCATAAGGAACAGAATCAAAACCCGAAGTTCTTTCACATCGATCATTTTTCTGCGGCCGCCGTGTCCACCAGGTCCACCTCGTCCACCGCCCCGACCGAATCCGCCAGGACCTGGACCCCGTCCCCGACCGCGGCCTGAACCGCCGCCGTGCCAGCTTCCTGAGTCATCATTGTCAAAGTGATCTGGTCTATCCATATTTCTTCCCTCACAGCTTACAAGATGTATCTTGTTCTTTCTATGATATATCTTACAGCTTCTGTGTCAAGGTCCGATCCTATAAAAAAATGCCCTCATTAGCCTGCAGACGTTGTGAGAGCATTGATTGTTTTTTTACGGCGCATCGGCGATTTTTGCGCCGCATCGACGATTCATTCCCTAAGAATGCAACTTAATCAGGCATATTGTCACGAGTGACAACAGCACAAAAGAGCCCCAGAGAATAATCGCGCGAAACTGCATACTGCGATCCTCGAAATTTTGCACCTCCCGTTTTACGTGCGACATTACTGCCTGCTCGGCAACTCTGTCTTCAACCATCTTTTCGATATTCATGGCCCGAATTCGATGCATCGAGCTACGAACATTTAAATCATTGAAGTTGTCCGGAAGATTAGGCATAGAGTCGATCACAGCCGGAATTCGAACTTCCAACGCCTGGTCGAGACTACCGATATTGACACCAGTGAAATCGTGAAATTGAAAAAGTCCTTCGGTGACGCTCAATAGTTCCTTAGCCGCAATCCAACCGGAACGACCTGCGCTTGTTGAAGCACCAATTATTTTGATACCACCGCAGATGACAATATCACCCTGCGTCAATTTTCCACGAATATGCAATATGCCAATATCGACAACGCGACTTGTATTTATCAATCGCAGAATTTCTTTGTAAGAGATAGCAGAATTGATACGCCCGGATCTAACCAGTCGAGGACCAATTTTACCTCTACGATTTTGACCACCTGCAGCTGCGGCATCCATCTGAAACATTTCAACCTCTTTTTTCTATTTGCTTACCAACTCACTATCTCTCGCCGAGATGAAAATTGCGTGAAAATGACAAGCCCAAAAAAACCCGAAAAGGAAGCACTGGTGATACCTCAGGCGAGGTATACCTACGAAAACTCAGACGCTGAAAAACGATTTTGCAGTCGCCCCACGTAGACGATCGACTACGCAGGCAATCAACGCGCGACTGGCGCTTTCATTGCTTCGGTGATTAAAATTTCTAACTCTTGACGGTGTTTGGATAGCGTCGTTTCGTCGACCGCACCAACGCAAAGTCGAACCAGGGGTTCGGTTTGTGATGTCCGCACATTAAACCACCAGTCGCTAAATTCAACGGTTAATCCATCTGTGAAGTCGAGTGGGGAAGCGGCGAATCTGCGTTTCAAAGCCTCTATTACGGCCACACTCTCGGTAGTTTTGAAATTAATTTCGCCAGTGCCGACATGCTTTTGCAAAGGTTTGATCAGGCTTGATAAAGCAACAGATCTCATCGAAAGCAAATTCGCCATCTCGATCAACGCCCTCACAGCGTTATCGGTATAGAAAAGGTCGCCCCAGTAATAGTGCGCGGACAGCTCTCCAGCGAGCACGACATTCTGCCTGCGCATATCAGCTTTTATAAACGAATGTCCGACTCTACTTTTAAGAGCAATACCTCCACAAGCTTCTATGCGGTCTTTCACGGCACGACTCGACCGAAGGTCAAACATTATGTTGGAAACTGGAGCGGTAGTTAAAATCTGTTCGGCGAGTAGTGCCGTTATAAGATCAGGATCGACCATAGTGCCGGTCTCATCGACAAAAACAACACGATCGCCGTCTCCATCAAAAGCTGCTCCGAACACAGCTTTCTCCTGCAAGACCACCTGCGACAGCTCGATCAGGGCACCTTCGTCGATTGGGTTTGCGGATCTTCTGGAGAAAGACGGGTCTTCCTCGAAACCTAAAGGTACGATCAAAGCATTACTGTTCTCGAATAGCTTCGCAACTTCACGCCCGACTGGGCTACCGCCTGCATCGACTACGAGCTTTATGCGGTTTGTGATTTTGACAAAGCTCCGTAGTGATTCTATATAGGATGACAGTCCTGAATGGTCGGTCGTGATTTTTCCAACAGCTTTGTGGGATGCAGCATCGTCGCGTCTAGATGCAGCATCGTCGCGTCTAGACGCGGCCTCGAGTCGTTCCTTTATGTCGACGAGCCCATCTTCCGAACTTATCGGAATGGCATTTTCACGACAAATTTTAAAGCCGTTATGTTTCGCCGGCAAATGACTTGCCGTTACCGCTATCGAGCAATCAAACTTTTTCTCAGCTCCATGCCAATAAACTCGTGGGGTGGAGGCTACATCTAACATCGTCACATTGCCGCCGCAGGATGCTATGGCTTCTGCCAGAGATTTTGCAAGAAGAGGCGAAGAGGTTCGCACATCATGACCGATTACGAATTCACCGGCGGTAATACCAATATGCTCGTGCAGTGCCACACCTAAATTGCGAGCGAATACTTCATCTAGATTTTCGCCGTAAACGCCCCTGATGTCGTACGCGCCAAACGGCGATTTCTTTCCAGTTGAACTCATTGCATTGTCCTCTAGTTGGCTAGGTTGGCTTTGGCTAGGTTGGCTAGTTAGCACTCGTTTCAAACATTGTATTGAGAAATCAATTTGCTCGATGTCGGGCCGAGCGAATGGCGTTTACCGCACCTTTCAGTTTCGTCGTAAATTTCCACGATCGACTGCTTAGCAGTCTGGCAATCTCTTCTTCAAGATGATTGCGTTCAGCCTCGAAAGCTCTCATGACTGCACCCTTTTCCTCGACCGAACGAGCACCGACAAGTATGCCGTAGAGAGCCAGTCGTTTGAAACCAGCAAGTTCGTCTGCAAGACTTGCCTCGTCTTTACCACGAATTTCAAGAACGTCTTCGATAGTGACATTCTCATGTTGGAATAAATATCGAGTATGACCGGACACAACTTCCCACACCAGGTCATCGAAGTATGCCTCGGAGATGCCCCACTCTCGCAGCATGTCCTTGTATTTATCGCCAAGCTTCAACATATCGAGAGCAAAACGCAGCCCTTTGGCATTTTTATTAGTGGTGCTTTCAGGGTGCCGACGAAAACTGCAAAGCACCTGCGACATGTACAAAAACTTTCCATGCAATGCCAGCCGAAACCAATACTCCATGTCACCGAGGTGGTGCAAAGTGGTATCAAACCCTTCACCAAGAAATTTGCGAGGGAACATAACGGTGCTTGGTTCACCGATACCATTAGACAAAGTCGTCAAACCACTGCGTACGATATCTTCGCCAGGCATCAGTCGATCTTCTGCGTATTCAGACTGAATCTTGATCAAATTGTTGTCCGGATCAACAATCCGGCGTGCACAAGCAATCAAAGTAATATCAGCATTTTGCTCAAATTGCTTCAACATCTCGGCAAGAATAGTTGGCTCGAACATATCATCCTGCGCATAAGGCTTGATATATTCACCGGTCGCCCTGTTCATGCACTCGTTATAGTTGCCGAATAATCCCTGATTTGAATTATTGCGCCAGTAGATGATGCGCGAATCTTTTTCAGCATAAGCTTTGGCAATTTGCTCCGAACTGTCAGTCGAGCAATCGTCGCCAATCAAAAGCTCAAAATCAGTAAAGGTCTGCTGAAGCGCACTCTCAATGGCATCTTTGAGGTAGGACTCGCCGTTATAAACTGGCAAGCAGATTGAAACTTTGGGCAAAGCGACACCGACTACAACTTAAAGTTTGTGTAATTATCCTCAGCCTGGTGGCTCAGAGTAGGAATTTTACAACAGATTTCAATTGAGTTCGACGAGAGTTGCTTGAACTTTGGCTATAAAAGGCTTTCTCACGCGTTCTGCGATAGAATTAGCGAACCCTGCTCAAAAAAATCAATGAACAAATTAGGACGCACTCTAAATTTCCCAGACCACTTTGCGGTTGGGCGCCTGTATGTCGAGGACGAGTACGTTGGCGAACGCTGGATAGGCAATGCAACCGGAACTGTCACCATACCTGATGAAAAACAGCTCACACTAAAATTTAGCAGCAGCGATTTTATCGATCTTCGTCCTCTTGCCAAACTTCCCGCTGACGCGATCCATACACTCTGGCTGGCTTATGCGACCTTTAAGGATGACGATATGGAGCCACTGTCAACGCTTACCGGCGTTCAGGAATTACATCTCGAACACACCCCTATAACAGGCGCTGGCCTGGTTCACTTGAAAGACTGGAAAGCGCTGCGCCGATTGACAATGTGGTGGTCCAAACTTGGCGACATCGGGCTGCGACACGTATCTAACTTTGATGCTCTGGAAGCGATGAATCTCAGTGCAACGTTCATAACAGACTACGGATTCTCTCGATTGACCGGTCTGGATGCACTTAAAGAGCTCGATCTCTGGGTTACGAGAGTCGGTGACGAAGGGATGAAATCAATATCTCAACTGCGCAGTTTGCGGCGCCTTGGGATTGCAAATACGAAAATCACTGATGTTGGAGCAAAGCATTTATCCAATCTTACGAACCTTGAGAGCTTGAGTATCCAGCAGAATCATTTGAGCGATGATGCCATGCTCGCGATTAGCAAGCTCCCACAACTTAATTACGTAGACCTCTCGCTGACAAAAATCACTGATAAAGGTTTGGAATATATTTCTCGACTGGAAAATCTTCGAACATTGAAACTAAATAGAACTCGCATAAGCGATGACGGCGTGAAGCACTTGCGTAAGCTAAAATGCCTGCAGGAACTTGATTTAAGCGAGACAAACATCACCAACGCAAGTCTTCCATACATAGCAGAGATAACAACTTTGACTAGCACAAACCTGCGCAATGATGCTGTCACCGGGGCGCTAAAGTGACGCAAATGAAGGACGTAAATGCCGAAAACCGAGACCAGTAAAACCGGCAAACAGTTCTCGACCGGCAAACCGCTTCCAGCTATTGATGCTCTCCTGCAATGCACGGGCTCGTCGCAAGAGCCTTTAGAGCAACTTCTAGAATATCTTGAAGATCCAAACAGTTTTCTAAAGGCATGTGAAAGACTGCACGAACTTGCCGACGCCCTAGCTAACATTAATAGCACGTCAAATCTCGTGCTAAAGAAGCTGGATATACCTGGCGCGACAGAACCTTTGAAACTGATGTTGTCTCCGGCAGTCTTTTCCCCTGAAGATTGGGGACGCACATTCGCCGAAGGTTTGATGAAAACGCCTGAAATATTTCACGGCAAGAAGGTAGTAGAACTCGGCACAGGCTCAGGCTGGATAAGCCTGTTACTTCTTATGCGTACGGGAGCCGCTGAAATTTTGGCTCTGGATATCAATCCGACTGCGATACTAATTGCGAGATTGAACTGCTGGCTCAATGGCACCACACGCGATGGCAACCTGGTATTAAGCAAATACGGCGTTCCAATTGTAGAAGCAGTTCAATATGCAGTATCTGATTTGCTCGCTGTAGCTATTACTGCAGAGATGAGATTCGATCATGTGGTTGGCTGCATTCCTCAAGTCTTGCACCCGGACGAATCAGCAGCAGAACGCACCGGACGTCGTGCAAGCGAGGCAGATCTTTATGATTTGAGCAACTACTGTTTTCAACAAGGAATATTAGAAGACAGGTTCGGCCTCCCTTTAATTGCACGTGCCCTCGAAGAATCTCAACTTTGCCTCAACCAGGGCGGTAAGGTGACTCTTGTGCTGGGAGGAAGACCCGGACCAGCAGCGATTGAATCGATGTTCGGTCGCAGAGGCTTTAATGCTCGCATGGTCTGGAGCCGACGGATTCAGCAAGCAGACGACACCGATCTTGCATCGCTTGTCTCTCTCGAACGCGCACATGGAATAGAATTTCACTTCTTTATGAGCAGAGATTCGCAGCAGCCCATTTCAGCAAAAACCGCAGTGCAGTTGTTGGCTGCAGGTCAACCAATTTATCACGACTTGCTTGTATATCAAGCCGAAACTCGATGGGAAGCACCTACATTTTCTTTCGTGCGTGATCTGCACAAAATGAAGCTGGACTCTCTGCGCAATGAGCTCGACTTCTCGAGAATCACTGAGGAACAGGTAAGCTTTCTCAGACGACTATCCTCAGATATGCTTCACTCGAAGGCCATTCCCTATACGCATGAAAGAGGCGATCTCAGCTTGAGACGCCGGTTATCCGACTTCCTTTCCTTTTACTGCAATTACGAAATCGCGCCGACAGGGCTTTTCATAGCACCAGAGCGAGAACAACTGATTTCGATGATATTGCATATGGTGACTGAACCGGAAGCCAAAATCTTGATCTCGCACTCGCTCCTCGGAATTTATCGACATCTGTGCGAGCAAATGGAATTGACGCTTATTAGCGGTAATGATGACTTAAATGAACTTCTCTCACTCACGCACAAACTCAACCCACGGGTGGTAATCATTGCCCCCTCGCAGTTATCAACCCCCTCACCGTTAAACTTGAAAGCGCTTCAAGAGCATGCGGAGCGGAATCCAAAAAGGCTTTACATAGTCGACGATTCAGCGCACTTCGACATAAGCTCGGATCTCAATTGCAATATGAATTTGAGATTGGCTTCTCAAATGAATTTGCCGGCTAACCTGATCTTGCTATACGGATTGATTAAGAACACAGTGTCACCGGATCTTGAACTGAGCTTTCTATTAAACGCTCCAAAACAATGGGTAGAAGCGTTCGACATCGCAGCCGAGGTAACCTACTCGCGCATCAGTTATCCAGCACAGCTCTATTACGAATGGTTGTTCGATGAGCTGCTCTCATTTCCATTTCCAAGAGAGACTATCGAAAACGCGCCGAAAACTCACTCAAATACTCCTGTGAGATATTCTCCGAATTTTGAGAAAGCAGCAGCAGATAAAGCGTTTAAAGCCAAGCCGATAGATCCAGAAGCGAGCGAAATTGTGCGCATGGACTACGGCGAATTCGAATTTCCTGTTCCAGCTGCGATTGTCAAAGGCTTATTCAAAGGATTTCTAGAGTCAAACAACGACGGACTCGAAGAGCTAGTTGCTGAAAGAGTTTGTGCTTATTTGAAAGCCACAAGGCAAGTTTGTGCCGATCCTGGAAGTGTTGTCCTTGGACAGGGAGCCTTTCCACTCTTTGGTGCTTTGCTTTCCAGTCTCAAGCAAAAGCTCAAAAGAGCACCAGTTGTAGCACTACCGAATGGAAGCTACGGACCTATTTATGCAGTTATCGCCTACCACGGTGGCATAGTAGAAAACATCGAGACAGATCCGGCAAATGGATTTTTGCTCAAGTCCGGTCAACTCAGAAAAATGCAAGTGAAACCGGATTTGCTATGGCTTACACAGCCAAATAACCCAAGCGGACTGTTCTTCGAACCAAACGAAGTGCAAGCGATTTCTAATTATTGCAGCGAAAATGACATTCTCTTGGTTGCCGACGAAATTTTCTTTCTTCTAAGCGATCGAAGACTCGGAGCAGCAACACCCCCTTATCTCAGTTTCGGTTCAACCATTTCCAGTGGACAAAAAAATCTGTTCTTGTTTGATGGTTTATCTAAAGGCTTCGCGGCTGGTGGCATGCGCTGCGGCTTCCTTCTCGCACCCAATGAAGCATGGGCGAAAAGCATTCGTTCATGGGTGTGTCCTCCACCGCGAGCGGCATTACGAGCGTGGGATGCACTGTATTCTTCATTCTTAAAAACATCTCCGCATCAATTTATTGATATTCAAAAAGAGAAGCAAGAAATAGACAGTTATCTCGAAGATGCACGTAAGCTTCTTTCATCTCAAAGAGATGAGCTTTTAGCGTTGCTGAAAAAACACAATATTGACGATCGTATCGACACGCCATATCGGGGCGGAATATTTCTGCTTGCGAAACTGGATGACCAGGCTGTCGCGCTGGCTAAGACTGCAGATGTGCTGGTTAATCCAGGAGACTGGGGACGCACACCTGGATGGTGCCGATTTTGCTTCAGCCTGAAACCAGAAAAATTTCAAAGAGGGATGCAGGCGCTGAAGGTATTTTTGGAGGCGTGATTTATAGTTCTCATGATTTGCCGATTTCAATTTGCCAAGTTCGGGTTCCGGCCTCAATATGCCTCGAGTGAAATTAAAGTAGATCAAACAGTTCAGATCGCTCTGAAAGAGTTTCCAGATCGAACCTTTACCGGCAAAGTCGCACGAACCTCCG